>Ga0315553_10001936_pt1 | contig 16873 bp, 17 predicted proteins | sample SalMarSW160140MG_FD_203099 | JGI IMG/M metagenome (GOLD analysis project Ga0315553, IMG submission 203099) | Salt marsh sediment microbial communities from the Plum Island Ecosystem LTER, Massachusetts, United States - Salt Marsh Sediment SW1601-40 ... | reverse complement strand
GATACATTCCGCATCGACCGTGACGGTAAAGCCGATAGGCGTTGCCGCCTTGTGAGAGATGTCGATATGCGTGCCGAGGCTCCCTTCCCCGTCGTCGAGATGAGGCGCAAGAAGCTGCACGCAGGTCCATTCCATCAGACCGACCATGAACCCCGTGGCAAACACTTCCGGCATGGCCTGAAGCTCAGGCGATTCGCGATAAAGGTAGGGAACGGTCTTGGTGTCGGGCACCTTGTAGGAGAAACGGTGCTTCAGCCCGGCCGTGAGGGATGGCTTCATGGCTTATCGTTCCGGTCGGGTGCTTCGCCGGCTTTTTCATCGCCGGGGATGGCACTGTCCATACCCTCCCAAGGGCTTAGGAAATCGAAGCTGCGATATTCCTGCATCAGCTTCACCGGTTCGTACACCACACGCTTCACGGTATCGTCGTAGCGGAGCTCGACGAAGCCGGTGAGCGGGAAATCCTTGCGCAAAGGATGGCCTTGAAACCCGTAATCGGTGAGAAGCCGGCGCAGGTCCGGGTGCCCGGCGAACAAGACGCCGTACAGATCGTAGGTCTCCCGCTCAAACCAGTCCGCCCCCGGAAACACGCCGATAACGCTGGGGACCGGCGTTGCGGCATCGGTCCTGATGCGGACACGGATGCGGTGGTTCAGCCACGGGCTCAGCAAATGATAGACAACATCGAAGCGCTGCTCTCGCTCAGGGTAATCCACGCCGCAGATGTCAATGAGACAGCCGAACCGGCAGCGAGCATCCTCGCGCAAGAGTGTGAGAACCTCGACAATGTCGTCGCGCTCGACCTCGATGGTGAGTTCACCGAGCGTAAGCTCCGTGCTTAAGAGCTTCTGTCCAAGAGTGTCGCCGAGGTAAGCGGCGAGCTTGTTAAGAGCGTCGTCCATCAAGGCTCCGGCGGGAGTTGACAATCAGATTAGCGCTCGATCGTGCCAGTCCGTCTGATTTTCTTTTGTAGGAGCAGCACTCCATAAACAAGCGCTTCAGCCGTGGGCGGGCAGCCCGGGACATAGATGTCGACCGGAACGATCCGGTCGCACCCCCGCACCACGGAATAGGAATAATGATAGTAGCCGCCGCCATTGGCACAGGATCCCATAGAAATGACATAGCGCGGCTCGGGCATCTGGTCGTAGACCTTGCGCAGCGCAGGCGCCATCTTGTTGCACAGGGTGCCTGCCACGATCATGACATCGGATTGCCGCGGACTGCCGCGCGGGGCAAAGCCAAAGCGTTCGAGATCGTAGCGAGGCATGGATGCCTGCATCATTTCCACGGCACAGCAGGCAAGCCCGAAGGTCATCCACATCAACGAGCCGGTGCGGGCCCAATTGATGAGATCGTCCGCGGTGGTCAGCAGAAACCCCTTATCGGCAAGCTCTTCGGAGAACAGGCCGAAACTCGTCGCGCCCGGCGTGATGATGCCGCCGCTCCGCCCTTCCTTCTCCAATTGGGGCTCAGGCATCAATCCCATTCAAGCGCGCCTTTCCGCCATTCATAGATAAAGCCGATGGTGAGCACGGCCAGGAAGATCATCATCGCCCAGAAGCCGAAAGCGCCAATGTCGCCGAAGGCCACGGCCCAAGGAAACAGGAACGCCACTTCGAGATCAAAAATAATGAACAACAGCGAGACAAGGTAGAAGCGGACATCAAATTTCATCCGCGCGTCATCGAACGCATCGAAGCCGCATTCATAGGCCGAAACCTTTTCCGGGTCGGGATTTCTCTTCGCGATCACGAACGGCGCGAGCAGAAGTGCTGCGCTGATAACGAACGCGACGCCAATAAAGATGACAAGGGGCAAATAGTCTTGAAGCAACTGGCCCATGATCGGGTCTTTCCGAATACTAGGGGGGCCGAACGGTGGCGGGAGTGACGGGACTCGAACCCGCGGCCTCCGGCGTGACAGGCCGGCGCTCTAACCAACTGAGCTACACCCCCCTTAAGGGCCACAACCAGCAGCCAGAGGCGATCCTCTCAGCATGTACGGGTTCGGATTCGCCAAGTCAAGGCGAGGGTCCGGACCGGTATACGAGCGGAAAACACCCCGCTAACGCGCAAATGGTGGGCGGTGACAGGTTCGAACTGCCGACCTCCTGGGTGTAAACCAGGCGCTCTTCCAGCTGAGCTAACCGCCCGTCCGACAGGTCGCGATAGAGCGTTCCAACGGGTCTTGTCATACCAAACAAAAGGCGAAGCCCCTGCCCTAGAAATGCAAGGCTCGGCCTTGAACGAAGGTCGGGCTTGGGGGCCTAGCTGTTGCAGGCCTCTTTCAGAACCTTGCCCGCGCGGAATTTCGGCACGCGGGACGCTGGAATCTGGACCTCGGCGCCGGTGCGCGGGTTACGGCCGATGGAGGCTTTGCGCTGCGTGACCTGGAAATTGCCGAAGCCGACGATCCGCACCGTCTCTCCGTCGCGGAGCGCTCTCTGAATGTTGCTGAAGGTCGCCTCGACGGCCTTCTCGGCCGCATCTTTCGGCAGCTCAGAATCTTTCGCCACATGGGCGATCAGCTCTGCTTTGTTCACGAGTCTCCGTCCTTTCGCTCGGGCCCCAATCAAGAGGGTCCTTGAGCCCTCGAGGCCTTCGGTACGCTCCGATGCACCCAACACGTGACGTATGACTGGCGTAAAAAACCCAGAGAATCAACAAAAAGGGGGCTAGTGGCCGGGCCTGGCCAAACCACGCGACGAAAGCAAACAGACGGGAAGAGCGACCGTGCCGACGCTCAATGCGCCGTTACGCCGGGTTGCGTTTCGTCCTTAGGTGGAACGACTTGAGCTTTGTCCGAGCCTTCCTCATTCCAGGCGATCGGCTGAGGCGGCCGGCTGAAGGCGATCGTCAGCACCTCCTCCATGCGCGATACCGGGCGAACATCCAGCGCATTCTTCAATTGATCCGGTATCTCCGTGAGATCTTTGGCGTTTTCGTCTGGGATGATCACCGTCTTGATGCCGGCGCGAAGGGCCGCGAGAAGCTTCTCCTTGAGCCCGCCAATGGGCAGAACCCGCCCGCGCAGCGTGATTTCGCCGGTCATGGCGACCTCGCGTTTGACCGCAATCCCGGTCATGAGCGAAATGATAGCGGTGACCATGGCAACGCCGGCCGAAGGACCGTCCTTGGGAGTGGCGCCTTCAGGCACGTGGACGTGGATATCGCGCTTTTCGAACAGCGGCGGTTCGATGCCGAAATCGACCGCCCGCGACCGCACATAAGCGCTCGCCGCCTGGATCGATTCCTTCATCACATCGCGCAAATTGCCGGTCACGGTCATCTTGCCTTTGCCCGGCATCATCACGCCTTCAACCGTGAGAAGCTCGCCGCCGACCTCTGTCCAGGCCAGGCCAGTGACCACGCCGACCTGATCCTCAAGCTCAGCCTCGCCATAGCGGAACTTCGGCACGCCGAGATAATCCTCGAGATTCTTAAGCGTGATCTCGATCGACTTCTTGTCGCTGGTGAGCAGCTCCTTCACGGATTTCCGGGCGACCTTGGCAATCTCCCGCTCAAGATTGCGCACGCCGGCTTCCCGCGTATAGCGCCGGATCACTTCCTTAAGCGCGTCCTCATGGAGGCTCCACTCCTCGGGCTCGAGGCCATGCCCCTTGGTCATCGCCGGGATCAAGTGGCGACGCGCAATCTCAGTCTTCTCGTCCTCGGTGTAGCCCGCAATACGGATGATCTCCATGCGGTCCATCAAGGCCGGGGGAATGTTGAGCGTGTTCGCCGTGGTGACGAACATCACGTTGGAGAGGTCGTAGTCGACCTCCAGATAGTGATCGTTGAAGGTGTGATTCTGTTCAGGGTCGAGCACCTCCAGCAGCGCCGAAGCCGGGTCGCCGCGGAAATCCGCGCCCATCTTGTCCACCTCGTCGAGCAGGAACAGCGGGTTGATCTTCTTCGCCTTCCGCATCGACTGAATTACTTTGCCCGGCATCGAGCCGATATAGGTGCGGCGGTGGCCTCTGATCTCAGCCTCGTCGCGCACGCCGCCGAGGCTCATGCGCACGAACTCACGGCCCGTGGCGCGCGCGATCGACTTGCCCAGTGACGTCTTACCGACGCCCGGAGGACCGACCAGGCAAAGAATCGGACCCTTCAGCTGGTTGGTACGGTTCTGCACCGCGAGATATTCGACGATGCGGTCCTTAACCTTCGCAAGCCCGTAATGGTCCTCGTCGAGGATCTTCTGCGCCTCGTCGAGATCGCGTTTGATCTTGCCTTTGACGCCCCACGGAATGGTGAGCAGCCAGTCGAGATAGTTCCGGACCACGGTCGCCTCGGCCGACATCGGGCTCATCTGGCGAAGCTTCTTCAGCTCGCCGAGCGCCTTCTCGCGCGCCTCGCGCGACAGCTTGGTCTTCTCGATCTTCTGTTCGATCTCGGTGAGATCGTCGCGCCCTTCCTCGTTGTCGCCGAGCTCCTTCTGAATCGCCTTCATCTGCTCGTTCAGATAGTACTCGCGCTGCGTCTTCTCCATCTGACGCTTGACGCGGCTTCTGATCTTGCGCTCGACCTGAAGCACGGAGATCTCGCTCTCCATCAAAGTGAAGACGCGCTCCAGCCGTTCCGAAACAGAGGTCGTCTCGAGGATCTTCTGCTTCTCAGCGATCTTGATGGCGAGATGCGAGGCAATCGTATCGGCAAGCTTCGAATAGTCTTCGATCTGGCTGGCGGTGCCGAGCACCTCGGGCGAGATCTTCTTATTGAGCTTCACATAGCTCTCGAACTGCGACACGACCGAACGCGCAAGCGCTTCGATCTCGTCTTCGGCGCCAATCGTCTCGGCGACACTCCCGATTTCGGCTTCGAAATAGTTCTCGTTGTCGGTGTAGCGACGAATGGCAGCGCGTCGCGTGCCTTCGACCAGCACCTTGACCGTGCCATCGGGCAACTTCAAGAGCTGTAGGACGGAGGCGAGCGTGCCCGTCGCATAGATGCCGTCGGTCGCGGGCTCGTCGTCGCTGGCGTTCTTCTGGGCAACGAGCAGAATCTGCTTGTCGGACCGCATCACCTCCTCAAGGGCCGCAATCGATTTCTCGCGGCCCACGAACAGGGGCACAATCATGTAGGGGAAGACGACAATGTCGCGAAGCGGCAGCACCGGGTAGAGTTCTGGCGCGCCTTCCTCGATCGTGGACGGTGTCGGATCAGTCATGGCAGTTCCGTCGCTTTCTTGTGTGGAGCAAGAGCGCCAGGCGCTCCCACCCTCAGTCTTTTATCCCCTCCCCTTTGGCCCCGTTGGTTAACACAAACCTGATGGTCAACGGGTGTTCAGGGCTTCGCGGCACAGGTTCTGCCACACTGCCTACGTGGCGTGCTCTAGGGCCGCCGTCAAGTAGGCTCTAGGCGGGCAGAATCGCCTTTTCCCGCTATTTTGAGCGGGATTCGGCCACCCTAGCAAGCAGGAAAGACGGCCTGGCCGGTTAGGCGCTCGATCCGAGCTCTTCCTGGCGGTCGGAGTAAATCCGCAAGGGCCTGGCCTTGCCTTCGACCACCTCGGAGCTGATCACGACCTCTTCGACGCCGCGTAAGGACGGCAGCTCGAACATGGTATCGAGCAGGATGCCCTCCATGATCGACCTCAGGCCGCGAGCGCCGGTCTTGCGGTCGATCGCCTTCTTCGAGATCGTGCGCAAGGCTTCCTCGGCGAAGCTCAGCTGCACGTCCTCCATCTCGAACAGGCGCTGATATTGCCGGACCAAAGCATTTTTCGGCTCGCTCAGGATGCGCATCAGCGCTTCCTCGTCGAGGTCGTCGAGTGTCGCGATCACCGGAACACGGCCGATGAACTCCGGGATCAAGCCGAATTTGAGCAAGTCCTCGGGCTCGACCTCTTTCAGGATATCGCCGGTGCGGCGATCATCGACCGATTCTACCTTGGCACCGAAACCGATCGAGGTGGACCGCCCGCGCGCGGAGATGATCTTTTCAAGCCCGGCAAAGGCACCGCCGCACACGAATAGGATGTTCGTGGTGTCGACCTGCAGGAATTCCTGCTGCGGGTGCTTGCGCCCGCCTTGCGGCGGCACTGACGCGATCGTGCCTTCCATGATCTTGAGCAGCGCCTGCTGGACGCCCTCGCCCGAAACATCGCGGGTGATCGACGGGTTGTCGGACTTGCGGCTGATCTTGTCGACTTCGTCGATATAGACGATGCCCCGCTGCGCCCGCTCGACATTATAGTCGGCGGCTTGCAGCAACTTCAGAATGATGTTCTCGACGTCCTCGCCGACATAACCGGCCTCGGTCAAGGTGGTGGCATCGGCCATGGTGAAAGGCACATCGAGGATGCGGGCAAGGGTCTGGGCAAGCAAAGTCTTGCCACAGCCGGTTGGCCCGATCAGAAGGATGTTCGACTTGGCCAGCTCGACGTCGGCATTCTTGGTCGAATGGTTGAGCCGCTTGTAATGGTTGTGAACGGCAACCGAGAGCACGCGCTTAGCGTAGTCCTGACCGATGACGTAGTCGTCGAGGACGGCACAAATCTCCATCGGCGTGGGCACGCCGTCGCGCGACTTCACCAGCGAGCTCTTGTTCTCCTCGCGGATGATGTCCATGCACAGCTCGACGCATTCATCGCAGATGAACACGGTCGGCCCGGCAATTAACTTACGGACTTCGTGCTGACTCTTGCCGCAGAAGGAGCAGTAGAGAGTATTCTTCGAATCAGCTCCGCTCACCTTGCTCATTCAATCATCCATTCTCATTCTTAAGGTGGCGCCAAGCCTTATCATTAGCCCAGCGCCATCGGTGATCCTCGCCGCCTCGCAAGCGTGAGCCCCGTTTCAGCCAAAAGCTGCCCGAAGCACAATCTCAGCATGCTAGGGGCCCACTATCAAGGATTGATTAATCCCCGATTCCTGCGCAATGCAAAGCCCACAATACGTTGCCGCGGGGCCTGCTCGCCCCCGCTCTCGCCATCGGATCCCGGGTGAAAATTGGCAGATTAGCTTGAGGCTACGCCGTGTACGGACCTAAGACACCGTCTCGAGCTTTTCTATTTTCTCTTCCAACGGGTGGCGTTTGGCGATGACTTCGTCGATCAGGCCGAATTGTCGAGCGTCCTCCGCCGACATGAAATAATCGCGGTCGAGTGTCCGATCGATCAAGTCGTATTCCTGCCCAGTATGGCGAACGTAGATCTCGTTGAGGCGCCGCTTCATCTTGATGATGTCCTCGGCGTGACGTTCGATGTCGCTGGCCTGGCCCTGGAAGCCGCCCGAGGGCTGGTGCAACAGGATGCGAGCATTCGGCAGCGCATAGCGCATGCCTTTCTCGCCGGCGCATAGCAGCAGCGAGCCCATCGAGGCGGCTTGCCCGATGCACAGCGTCGCGACCGCCGGCCTGATGAACTGCATGGTATCGTAGATCGCCATCCCCGAGGTCACGACGCCGCCGGGCGAGTTGATATACATGGAGATCTCTTTTTTCGGATTGTCCGCCTCCAGGAAGAGGAGCTGTGCGGTGATCAGCGAGGCCACGTGGTCCTCGACCGGTCCCGTCACGAAGACGATCCGCTCCTTGAGCAGCCGGGAGTAAATGTCGTAGGCACGCTCACCCCGATTGGTCTGCTCGATGACCATGGGTACAAGCGTGTTCAGGTAGATATCGGCGGGATCTGGCATTGCTGACCTGCGAGCGTGGAGGGTTCCACGCGAATCTGTCTATCCGTTGGTCCTACTACATATGGGGTTCGCGCCCCAAACGGAAGGGGGGACCGGAGCGACTCTCTACCCCCGCTTCTTAGCGCGCTTTTTGCCACGGCGCCGGGGGCCATGATCGTGATCGTGGTCATGGTCATGATCGTGGTCATGGTGGTCGTGGTCCCCATCAGGGTCGGCGTAAAGCTGCTCGGCGCTGACCTTCTTTTCCGTCACCTTGGCCAGTTCGAGGATGAAGTCGACCGTCTTGTCTTCGAAGATCGGGGCTTTGAATTCGGCCAGAAGATCTGGGTTGTTGCGGTAATGATCGTAGACCTTGCGCTCCTGGCCGGGAAACTGCCTGACACGCTCAAGCAGCGCCCGGTTGATTTCATCCTCGCTCACAGCGATCTGATTGCGGTTGCCGACCTCCGAAAGGACCAGCCCGAGCCGGACCCGCCGCGCGGCAAGCTCGCGATATTCCTCGCGCGCCTTTTCCTCGGTCGTGCCTTCGTCTTCGAAGCTGTGCTTGCTGCGTTCGAGATCGGCGGTCACTTGATCCCAAATCGTCTTGAACTCGTTGTCGACCAGGGTCGGCGGAAGCTCGAACTTATGGCCCTCACTGAGGGCGTCGAGCAGCGCGCGCTTCACCTTCAGCCGCGAGGCCGCGGCCCGATCCTGTTCCAACCGCTGCTTGACCGTGTCGCGCAAGGCATCGACCGATTCGATGCCTAGGCTCTTGGCAAACTCGTCGTCGAGCGGCGGCGTTTCCGGCGCGGCCACGTCCTTGACCTTCACAGCAAACTGCGCAGTCTTTCCTGCCAGTTTTGCTTCGGGATAATCGTCAGGGAAGGTCACATCGATGTCGCGGGCATCTCCGGCACGCGCGCCCTTAAGACCCTCCTCGAAACCCGGAATGAAGTTGTCGCTGCCGAGCACCACAGGGGCGTCCTCGGCCGCACCGCCTTCGAACGGTTTGCCCGCAATCGATCCGGTGAAATCGATAATTAGCCGATCGCCGGGCTTCGCCGCACCGTCCTTCGGCTTGTAACGCACATTGCCAGCAAGAACGCGGTCGAGCGAGCTGTCGATGTCGGCATCTGTGACCGGGGCAACCGGCCTTTCCAAAGCAAGCTTGCCGAAATCCATCAACTCGAAATGAGGCAGGACCTCGAAGGACAGCGTATATGCAAGATCGCTCTTGCCGGCAAAGACCCCGTCGATCTCGGCCTCGTTCTCCGGCAGCCCGACCGTTGGCTGGAACGCCGGGCGCTCATCGCGCTGCGACAGTGCCTCCCGGCTTGTCTCGGCAACCGCCTGCTGCACCACCTCGGCCATGACCGAGCGGCCAAAGATTTTGCGCAAATGCTCCTTGGGCACACGGCCGGGTCTGAAGCCCTTGAGCCGGGCCTTGCTCTTGAGCTCGTCGAGCCGCGCGGAGAGGCGCTGTTCAAGCTCGTCGGCGCCAATCACCACCTTTAATTGGCGGCGCAAGCCCTCCGTGGTCGTCTCGGTAATGTTCATCCTGTCCTCAACTCGTTCTTCGCGCCAAAGGGCCGCGCCGACACCGGTTTCGTGACCTCTGATGCTTGGTGCGGGCGGAGGGAGTTGAACCCCCACGGCCGAAGCCACCAGAACCTAAATCTGGCGTGTCTACCAGTTCCACCACGCCCGCGATCGTGACCTTTCGACCGGCGTCTATAACACGCCCGATTCGCCGGCTGCTAGCCCAACCGGCGCCTGTTGAGGCCCTTCCGGTTAATCGCCATCGGCCCGGGCGTCTGTCCTTGAAATTTCCTCGCCTTGCGGGCATTCCTCCGGCTCAGTACTTTCCCGCCGACTGACAGAACACCCAAAGGCCCCAAGTGACCATCCGCAACGGCATTATCGAAGCGATCGGCAACACCCCGCTGATCAAGCTTGAGCGTGCCTCGGAGGAAACGGGCTGCACCATCCTTGGCAAGGCGGAATTCATGAATCCCGGGCAGTCGGTGAAGGACCGTGCCGCCCTGTTCATCATCCGCGATGCGCTCAATTCTGGCAGGCTGCAGCCGGGCGGCACGGTCGTCGAGGGCACGGCCGGCAACACCGGTATCGGCCTGGCGCTGGTCGGTAACGCGCTCGGTTTGAAGACCGTTATCGTCATCCCTGACACGCAGTCGGATGAGAAGAAGGACATGCTCCGCTTGACCGGGGCCGAGCTGATCGAAGTTCCCGCCGTTCCTTACAAGGACCCCAACAATTACGTGAAATATTCGGGCCGCCTTGCCGAAGAGCTCAGCCGGTCAGAGCCGCACGGCGCAGTCTGGGCCAACCAGTTCGACAACGTGGCCAATCGCGATGCCCATATCGAGACGACATCCCAAGAGATCTGGGACGAACTCGACGGCAAGGTGGACGGCTTTGTCTGCGCCGTCGGAACCGGCGGCACCCTTGCCGGCGTATCGATGGGGCTCAAGGCCCACAACCCCGACATCGTGATCGGACTTGCCGATCCCTTAGGGGCTGCGCTCTATAACTTCTACAAGCATGGGGAACTGAAAGCCGAGGGCAGTTCCATTACCGAAGGCATCGGCCAGGGCCGCATCACCAAAAACCTCGAAGGGGCCAAGATCGACGAGGCCTACCAGATCCCCGATGAAGAGGCGCTGCCGATCATTTTCGACCTGTTGAGCGAAGAAGGACTCTGCCTCGGCGGCTCCAGCGGCATCAATCTTGCCGGTGCCAAGCGGCTCGCGCGCGATCTCGGCCCCGGTCATACCATCGTCACGGTCCTGGCCGATTACGGCACCCGCTACCAAAGTCGCCTGTTCAACCCCAAATTCCTTCGCGACAAGGGATTGCCAGTTCCCGAATGGCTTGAGCGAGAACCGGCTCCGACCCCCAGCGTGTTCGTTTAGGCTCAAACGGAGATTTTCAATTGTTGCAGACCAAGACTTGGTTGACCGAAACCGACGAACTGGCCCAAGAGCTCGATGCGCCAGATTTCGTCATTATCGATGCCTCTTGGCACATGCCGGGCGAAGACAAGGACGCCTATGCCGAATATCTCGACGAGCATATTCCCGGCGCGATCTTCTTCGACATCGATGAGATCGCCGATACTAAGAGCGAGCTGCCGCATATGCTGCCGCCGCCTGAGAAATTCTCTTCGCGCATGCGCAGCAAGGGCATTGGCGACGGCTCGCGCATCGTCGTCTACGATTCGCGCGGGCTGTTCAGCGCGGCACGCGTCTGGTGGATGTTCCGCGTGATGGGCGTCGACGATGTGACGGTGCTGAATGGCGGCTTGCCGAAATGGAAACGGGAAGGCAGACCGCTGGAGAGCGGCCCGCCGAGACCGCGGACCCCGCGTCACTTTACGGTCAGGCGCAACGCCGACCTGGTCCGCGACGCGGCCGACGTCAAGCTGCTGATCAAGGACAAGTCGGCGGAGATTGTCGACGCGCGCTCGGCCGACCGGTTTGCCGGAAAAGTCCCTGAGCCCCGCCAAGGGCTTCGCTCGGGGCATATTCCGGGAGCCCATAACCTGCCCTTCGCCAAGCTCCTTAACGAGGACGGCACGCTGAAATCGCCCGGCGAGATCGAACACCTGTTCGAGGACGCGGATGTCGACCTCAACAAGCCCGTGGTGACAAGTTGCGGCTCCGGCGTTACGGCGTGCGTGTTGGCGCTTGGTCTCGCCCAGACCGGACATCGCAGGATTGCGGTCTATGACGGGTCATGGTCCGAATGGGGCGCCGATCAGAGTCTTCCCATCGAAACTGGCGAGGCTTAAAGCGAACAGAGCCCCGTTGCTTGGCCGAGGCCAGATGAGCAAACGGACCGGGAAACACACCGACGCAACCAAGCTTGCCCATGCAGGGCGTGATCCCTCACGCCAATGCGGCTTCGTAAACACGCCGGTCTACCGCGGGTCGACGGTGATCTTTCCGACGCTCGCGAGCCTTGAGGCTGACGATCAGGAGTTCAGCTATGGCCGGCTCGGCACGCCCACGGTCAGGGCGCTCGAGGAGGCGATGGTCGAACTCGAAGGCGGTCACGGCGCCCGGCTGACGCCGTCAGGCCTGTCGGCCATCGCATGCGCTCTTCTTGCCTTCGTCTCCGCCGGCAACGAGGTGCTTGTCTCCGACAGCGTCTACCGGCCGACCCGGCGCTTCTGCGATCACGTGCTGAGGCGGCTCGGGGTCAAGGCCGTCTACTACGATCCCCTGATCGGCGACGGCATCGCGGCGTTAATCACCAAGAAGACGAAAGTCGTCTTCGTCGAATCTCCGGGCTCGCAGACCTTCGAGGTGCAGGACGTGCCGGCCATCGTCAACGCCGCGCACGCCGCAGGCGCCATGGTGATCATGGACAATACCTGGGCCACGCCGCTCTATTTCAAGCCGTTCCAACACGGCGTCGATGTTTCGATCCAGGCGGCCACCAAGTTCATTGTCGGTCATGCCGACGCCATGCTCGGCTGCATCACGGCGACGGAAGAGGCGTTCCCGGCGATCTCCCGGACGCATGACGAGCTTGGACCGTGCCCGGGACCGGAGGACGTCTATCTCGGCTTGCGGGGCTTGCGGAGCTTGGGCGTCAGGCTCGCGCGTCATCAGAGTTCGGGGCTTGCGCTTGCGCGCTGGCTTGCCGATCGGCCCGAGGTCGCGCGCGTGATTTATCCCGCGCTGCCCTCGGATCCGGGCCACACGCTGTGGCGCCGCGATTTCACCGGCGCGCCCGGACTGTTCTCGATCGTGCTCAAACCCGTTGCCCACGAAAAGCTCGCCGCCATGCTCGACGGTCTCGACCTGTTCGGCATGGGCTATTCCTGGGGCGGGTTCGAGAGTCTCATCCTGCCGTTCGATCCGCGGAGTTACCGCAGCGCGACGACATGGAACGAGAAAGGCCCGGCGCTCCGGCTGCATGTCGGGCTCGAAGACGTCGAAGACTTGAAGGCCGATCTCGAAGCGGGCTTCGCGCGGCTCGGTTCTTAGTCGAGCGCGTAGGAGACCAGAGTGTTGCTCAGCATGATCGGCACGATCACCGTGTTCGGCTCTGGAAAGTAAATAAAGTCGGCGCTGCCTTTGTTCAGTTTGAGGAGACGCTCGGCCTTGCCTTTCGCGACGCGATAAAGCCCGCCAGCCCCCCAATCGGTCACGAGGTAGGTACCGGGCTTCAATGCCTGCAGGCCGTCGAGATTGCCAAGCGTGTCGCCGAGTTTGCTGATCGATTGGTCCTCAAGGTTGATGGCAAAGAGCCCTCCCAATTCGGGCTCCCCCTGAGGCGGCAACTTGCCGAACGATGCGACGATAAGTTTGCCATCCTGCACAATGAGACCGTTCGGCCCGTTCAGATCGTCATTCGCGAGCCAAGGTTCAAACACGCCGTCCTTGAGGCGCCAAATCGCGTTCATCGGCGTGTCGGAGACATAGACCGTTCCGTCCTGATCGACGGCAACATCGTTCAGAAAGATCGCGCCTTTGGCTTGATGGCGCTTTAGGATTCTTCCCGACGCCGCATTGATTTCAACCAGCTCGTCGACATCGGCGACATAGAGCGTGCGGTCGTGAAGCGCGAGCCCGGTCGGCGCGTTCAGACCCTCCACCCATTTACGGTCGACGACGGTTCCGTCGGGCTGCAGTTTGGCGATGAAGCCGTTGCCGTCCTTCTGCATGACGGCCCCGGCAATGTTGCTGACGTAGAGCAAGTCGGTCGCCGGATCCTGGACCACCGATTCCGGCTGTTGCATGCCCTTGACCTCCCAAAGGAGTTCCGCCGCAAACGCAGTTGACGGGCACAGCGTCAAAGAGGCAAGCGTCAAGGACGCGAGCGTCGAAGTCACGAGCAGCAGCATGACGACAGGGCGCATGAGTTTCCTCGCCTGCATTGAATGAACGGTAGCCGGGCAGTCCCCCCAAAGAAGTGGCGGTCCCGCAAGGATTCGAACCTTGAACCCTCTGCTTAGAAGGCAGATGCTCTATCCCTTGAGCTACGGGACCGGTTTTCAATCGGCTTAGACTATAACCCGAAACGACAAGATTCAGTGTGTCCAGCGGTCGGGGCGTCCGAATTTGAAGTTTTCGGCGTAGGATTTCGGTCTCAGCGCCGTTTCCTTGGGCTCCTCGAGACGAAAAGCAATGCCGTGGCGCTGGGCGAACGCGACCGCCTCTTCTTTCGTGGGGAAACTGAGCCGAACCTGCGATCTGGTATCGTTGGAGCTGGTCCAGCCCATCAGAGGCTCGATCAGAAGCGGCTTGTCAGGCTCGTACTCCAGCACCCATTCGCGCGGCGCCATACCTTGCTGCATCGCCGTCCTGGCAGGCTTATAGATCCGTGCGGCCATCGAATATCCTCGCAGTCGCGAAAGAGCCGGCGGGATTGGTCGGGGCAGCAAGATTCGAACTTGCGACCCCCTGCTCCCAAAGCAGGTGCGCTACCAGGCTGCGCTATGCCCCGATCGTCTCCCTGGTTCACGGCCGCGAGCCCCCACGGCTTGCGTCCGCGCACAGATACATAATTCGTGGCAGCGCCCGAGGCTAGTGTTTAGGGCGCAGGCGGCGAGAGCGCCCACGTGACAGCCGGTTACTCGCTGCCGCCAAGACCCGGATAGATCACAAGATCGCCCCGCTTGAGCCCGATCCGATCGGCGGCTCCGGCATTTAGCTCGAGCACGCCCGCGACCACCCCTTCGGAGAAAATCCGGTTGGTCGAGAAGGGCTCGGTATTGCGCTCGACGCGATGCACCCGGCCGTCCGGGGCGATGAACACCATATCGAGCGGTATCAGCGTGTTCTTCATCCACATGACGGCCGCTTGCGGCCGGTCGTAAAGGAACAGCATCCCGCCATTCTCCGGCAGGGACCGGCGAAACATGAGCCCAAGCGCGCGCTTCTGATCGGTCGTGGCCACTTCGACCGTGAAGCTGTGTTCGCCGGTTTCGGTCTTGAGCACAAGCGTGCCGGTGCTCGCGGCTGAAACCCCGTCTTGAGCAACCAGTCCCCAGACAAGCAAAAGGCCCGCCAGGAAACGGGCGAGCCGGCCGATGTTAGGCAAAACTAGTGGGACGCCGGTCCAGGTTGAGAGGCGGGCTTGAGCTCGGCCGCCATCAACCCTTTCGGTCCGCGGCCGTAGCGCACCATCAGGAATTGGCCCGGCCGCAGTTCCGTGAAGCCGCAGCGCCGCAGCGTCTCCATATGGACGAAGATATCCAGGGTCTGCTCGCCGCGGGTTAGAAAACCAAACCCGCGCAGGCGGTTGAACCATTTGACCGTGGCCTGCTCCCACTCGCTCTCGGGGACAACCACGACATGCGTTCGTTGCGGCAGCTGCGAGGGATGGACCGCCGTGGAATCGTCCATGGTGCGAATGCGAAACGCCTGAAGACCTTTCGGCCGGCGAAGAACTTCGCACACGACCCGCGCCCCTTCGTAGGCCGTCTGAAACCCGTCGCGGCGCAGGCAGGTCACATGCAGGAGAACGTCGGGAAGGTCTTCGTCCGGAACGATGAACCCATAACCCTTTGACGCATCGAACCACTTGATCGATCCTGACACTTCGAAGACATCAACTGTGACTTCCTCGTCGCGTTGGGTTTGGCCCTCTTCAAGTGGCGGTTCTTTCGCCCCCATGCCGCATTCCCCCGCTAAACTTCTAACGCAGCCGACCCGAAGCCCCACAAACGAATCGGCTGGAGCACACTGGTTGGCAACATAGCATTGCCGGTTAACGAGGCTAGTGGAATTTTCCGCACGTTTCCTGCTTCTCCACAATCATCGTCCGTTTACGCCGCATCGAACCGAAGCGCGCGCCAACCATCTGATCGGCAAGCATATCTTGTGCAACCGTGCAGGCTCTCAAGACATTCGCAACAACGGCCATGAATTGACGATCCAACCTCGCAAATATCTCTGCCATCGAAAGAAATTTCGTTCCGCTGAGACCGAAGCCACCCCCGATACACGCTGTGGACCGCGTGCAACAATGGAGCGCAATCTGCACTGCGGGACTGATAGTAGATAGGAAGCGTGTCGGCCTTGCACCAGATCGGCCGGACGCGTTAAGGGGTAAAGTTGGCGTCGCAACAACCGAAAAGAGGCCAAGCATGAAGTATTTGCACACGATGGTGCGCGTTTCGGATGTAGACAAGTCGCTTGATTTTTATTGCAACAAGCTCGGCCTGAAAGAAGTGCGCCGGATGGACAGCCCGCAAGGCCGCTTCACCCTGATCTTCCTGGCGGCGCCCGGCGACGAAGATGCCCAGATCGAGTTGACCCATAACTGGGACCCGGAAGCTTATGGCGAAGGACGCAATTTTGGCCACTTGGCCTATGAGGTCGACGACATCTATGCCGCTTGCGACCGTCTGATGAAGAACGGTGTCGTGATCAACCGGCCGCCACGCGACGGGCACATGGCGTTCATCCGTTCGCCCGACAACATTTCAATCGAGCTGTTGCAGAAGGGCAAGCCGAAGCCGAAACAGGAACCCTGGGCTTCGATGCCGAACACCGGCAAGTGGTAGCTGGCGCCCCCTAGGAGGATCGAACTCCTGTTTCCAGGTTGAAAACCTGGCGTCCTGACCATTAGACGAAGGGGGCGTAAACGCTCGGCCTCGTCATATAGAAAGCTTTTTGGCGGCAAGCAAGAACGAGGCTAGCGCTCGGCGTCGCTTGAGCTCGCTGCGTCCTCGATCAGAAGCTCGATGCTCTCGCGTCCTTGCCAGGAGCTCCGCCGCAAATGTCCCGCGACGTGAACCGGCAGTCCCTCGCTGTCGAGCAGGAGCCTGGCAAGCGGCGTATCGCCAATGCGGAAAGCGCAAGCCTCAAGCCGTGCGCCGTCTGGTGCCTTGAGCGTGCAGCGGAGATGCGCACCCTTGATCATGCGGACGCGGGAAAGACGATGTGCCGGAAAGACAAAGCGCGGCTCAGAGTGCCGCGGTCCATAAGGACCGGCCCGGTCGAGCTGATCCATGAGGCCCTTGCTCGCGCCGCCGGCTGACAGCGCGCCGTCAATGGCAAGCGTTCGCACCCGATCGGCTTGCGCCACGGCGCGCTCAAGCCGCATGCGAAGGAAGGCAAGGAACGCGTCCTGCTTGCTGCGCTCCAACTTAAAGCCCGCGGCCATGGCGTGACCGCCGCCTTTGAGGAGAAGCCCCTCATGCACCGCGCCCCGCACAGCCGCACCAAGATCGACCGACGCAATCGAGCGGGCTGAGCCGGTGGCAGA
>Ga0315553_10001931_pt1 | contig 16905 bp, 16 predicted proteins | sample SalMarSW160140MG_FD_203099 | JGI IMG/M metagenome (GOLD analysis project Ga0315553, IMG submission 203099) | Salt marsh sediment microbial communities from the Plum Island Ecosystem LTER, Massachusetts, United States - Salt Marsh Sediment SW1601-40 ... | reverse complement strand
ACTCGCGGCTGATGAAGCGCTCGGTGGCGCCGACGAAATGCAGCACTTCGATGATCTCGCGATTGGAGGCCATGGCGCTTCTGGTCGCCGACACGATCACCGCGACCGTCGCCGCGGCGACGAGGCCGAGGACCGCAAGGCCGCCAAGAGCGGCCGACCGCGTCAAGGTGCGGATCTCGGCGCGCCAACGGCGGTGATCGTCGAGAGTGACGCCCTCGAAATTCTGTGACAGCGCCTCGCTGATGGCCTTGATGTCGGGCGGATTGGAGCGGTCGATCTCGACCGCGATCAGGCGGGGGATAGGTAGCTCCGAAAGCGCAGCGCTGTGGCCGAGCCAGGGCTCGAGCAGCTTGGCGGAATCCTCGGCCGTCAGCGGCTTCACCCGGGTGATGCCGGCTTGCTTGGCGAGGAACAGCGACACCAGCGTCATCTTCTTTTCGATATCGGGGGCATTGACCGGATCGAGCTCGACGGTGATTTCACTGGCGATGTCATTCACCCAGGCTCGCGCCGATTGGTTGATCATGTAGACCGCGCCCGCGGTGAGGCAGGCGAGGAACGACATGATGGCGATCACCACGGTCAGCGCGTTGCCGGCGATCGACGCCGACGGCACGATCTGCACCGTCTTCGGCTGAAAGCGCGTCGGCAGAAGCCCGGCGAGAAGATTGCGCCAGGGATAGTCGCGCAGGTCGGTGACGATGGCGCGGGCGCTGATCATCGAACCTCCAGGTGACCCTCGTAGAGCACGAGCCGGGGCGCGTCGAGCTGATCCATCAGCGCATAATCATGGGTGGCGATGATCACCGAGGTGCCGAGGCGGTTCAGCTCGACGAACAGCCGGAGCAAGCGGTCGGCGATCACCGGATCGACATTGCCGGTGGGCTCATCGGCGAGAAGGAGCTCGGGTCTGCCGATCACGGCGCGAGCGATGGCCGCCCTTTGCTTTTCGCCGCCCGAGAGAATCTCCGGGAAAGCGTCGATGCGGTCGCCAAGTCCGACCCAGCGCAACAAATCGGTGACGTCCTCGCGGTAGTCCGCCTCACGCTTGCCGGTGACGCGTAACGGCAGCGCCACGTTCTCCCACGTCGTCAGATGGTCAAGCAGCCGAAAATCTTGGAACACGATGCCGATACGGCGCCTGAGCTCGGCGCGTCCGGCTGGATCGAGCTCGAGCGCATTCTCACCGAAGATGTAGATCAGGCCTCTCGAGGGGCGGAGCGACATGAACAGGAGCCGGAGCAGCGAGGTCTTGCCCGCGCCCGAAGGGCCGGTGAGAAAGTGAAACGAGCCGGGCAGCACATGGAAGTTGATGCCGCGCAGAATCTCCGGTCCGCTGCCGTAGCGCAACCCGACATTTTCGAAACGGATCACGCCTCGACCCTCTAGCCTCTTAACATTCGCCCCAACTTGCGTCTTTATGCTGAAATGGCTGTTCGGTATCAATGGATTTGGGCAAGGGCGTGGGCCGCTTCGGAAAAGGAGAAGCGGGTACCATGATGGTTTTGGAACAATGACGGTCATTATTTGTCCAGCTTGCGGCACCCGCTACGAGATCGCCGCCGAAATTCCGCCGGAGGGGCGCCGCGTTCGCTGCAGCAAATGCGCGCATGTCTGGCAGGCGAAGGCCGTGGTCGAGGCGCCGAGAGCGGCCCCGGGCGCACCGGGCGCGGCGCCAAAGCCTCGTGCGCCCGCGCCTCGCCCCGCTGCGCCGCCGAGACCCGCGCCGGCCGGGCCTCGCCCCGCTGCGCCGCCGAGACCCGCGCCGGCCGCTAAAGCGCCGCCGCCCCGGCCCGGTGCAGCCCCACCGGCACAGCCGGCGAAGCCGCCGCCCGGCGGGTTCTTTCCCAAGCCTGCCAATGGCGCGCCGCCACTCGGCAACCGCACCCCGCCGCCGCCAAAGCCCAATATCCCATTCGGGTCCGATGAGGACTTCCAGCCGGATGTCCCGGGGAACGGCGGCGGCGCCACGCCCATTAGCTCTTGGTCGAGCACCGAGGGGTCGGGCGCGGATCTCGGCAGCTACAATGCCGGCGCGTTGATCAACCCGGAGGCGGAGGCAGCCGCGAACGTTTCCATCGCCGGCGAAGGCAAGAAGCGCAAGCTGCCGCCGCCGGTCGCCATCGGCTGGGGTGCGCTTGTCCTGTTCCTGCTGATCATCGCCGCCTTAGTCGCCATGGCGCCGAAGACTGTGGTCTCGATGCTGCCAGGCGCCAATCGTCTCTACGCGATGCTCGGCAGCCCCGTCGCCTCGAACACGTTTGCTATCGTCGATGTCCGCTCAAGCTGGACCGTCGCCGGCGGCCAGCAGGTGCTGCAAGTCGAGGGCAATGTCGCCAACCTCACCGGCGGCGAGGTCACGGTGCCGATCGTGGTGATCACCTTGCAGGACGAGAAGGGCGCGACGCTCTCCGAGGTCGGCACCAAAGTGCCGCCGCTCGCGGCCGGCGCCAAGGGGCCGTTCGCCGTGCAAATCCCCACGCCGCCGCCAGCGGTGCGCAACGTCAAGGTCGGTTTCGCCAAGGCCGAATGACGATATGACCGTGGCTTCGGACGGAGCGGTCAAGCCTCTGTTCAGTGCCGAGGATATCGCGCTGCGAATCGATCAGCTCGCGCGCGACATCGCCGCGGCCAAGCTCCACGATCTCATCATCGTCGCCGTGCTCAAGGGGAGCTTCGTGTTCGCCGCCGACCTTGTCAGGGCGCTGCAACGCGTCGGCCTCTCGCCCGAGATCGATTTCATCTATCTTGCGAGCTACGAGGGCGCCGCGACCTCGAGCGGCGCCGTCAGGGTGCTCCATGACGTCGACAGCGATCTAGACGGCCGCGACGTGGTGATCGTCGACGATATTCTGGACTCGGGCCGGACGCTGGCCTTCGCCAAGGATCGGCTCTTGGCGCGTGGAGCGAAGCGCGTCTTGACCTGCGTGCTGGTCGACAAGGATGTGGCTCGCGCGGTCGAGGTCGCGCCCGATTTCACCGGATTTCGTTGCGGGCCGGTGTTCGTCGTCGGCTACGGCATGGATTTCCATAACCGCTACCGCGAGCTGCCTTTCATCGGCGAGATGCCGCCCGCGCTGCTCGGTTAGTAGGACCTGATCAGGCGCTCGAGGTAATCGAGCTCGATCACCGGCCGCGTCGGATCGCCGAGCCGCCGCCTGAGCTCGTCGAGAACCTCACGGGCGCGCTGAATGTCGATCTGGTCGGGGACCTGGACACTGAGGCCGAGATCGGGGCGGTTGTTGCGGTCGGGCCGTCCGAGCGGATCGCGGCCGTTGTTACCCTTGCCGCGGCCGGCTTGAGCCTGGCCGCCTTCCATCATCTGCTCGGCCATGGACTCCGCACCTCGGCGCAACTGATCGAGGGCGCGGCTCTGTTCGTCGGTCGCGCGGCCGAGATTGTTTTCGCCGAGCGCCTCCTTAGCCTCGCCCATGGCCTGGCCGGCCTTGTCCAACTGGTTCGGCGGGCTCGCGCCGTCGATGCGCATGCGATCGAGCAGGCTTTGCAGTTTCTCGCGCAACTCGCCCTGGCGCTGGCCGAGGTCGTCAAACTTGCCGCCGCGCTGGCCTTGGGCTTGCTGTCCGGGTTGCTGGCCGCGGCCGCCTGAGCGCCCTTGAGCGCCTTCATTGCCTTGCGGGCTTTGCCCCGTGGGGGCGCTCTCGGGCTGCGGGGCGCCAAACGGCTCCATATACATGCCCTGGCCGAATGGCATCGGCTGCCCCGGCGGGCTCACCTTGAACTCGTTGCCTTTGCGCTCGCCCTGCTTACGCTTGGCGCCGAAGGTCTCGTCGAGCAGCTTCTGCTGGCTATCGACCAGCTTCTTGAGGTCATTCATCATCCTGGCGGCGCGCTGCTGCTTGGCATTGTCGGCGAAGTTGCCGGTCTGGAGCCGCTCAAGAATGTCCTTGAGATCGCCAAGCATCTGCTCGGCAAGCTCCTTCGAGCCTGACTTGGCCAGCTGTTCGATATTGTTGAGAAGCTTGTCGAGATCCTGATCCGACACGAGCTGGTCGCCATTCTCGTTCTTTTGCGGCGGCAGATTGCCCTTCTGCTGCGCCTGCTGGGCCAGCGTCTGGAGATAGCGCGACAGCGCGCTGCGGAGGTCGTCCATCAGGCGCTGAATCTCTTCCGGTGAGGCATTGTCCTTCAGCGCCTGCATCAGCCGGTCCTGGGCGGACTTCACGTCGCGCTCGGCCTCGGGCAGGTTGCCGTCCTCAATGCGGAGCGCGATGTCCCAGAGCTGATCGACGACGCTGGCCGTGGCTTCGGGCGAGGGATCCGTGGTCAGGCGCCAATAGACGTCGCGCAGCCCGAGATAGACCGAGCTGTCTTCGATGGCGCGGTCGCCGCCGATGGTCAGCGCGTCGATGGCGCGGGCCACTCTCTCGCCGCTGTCGCGCTCGCGCACCAGCTTCTTGCGCTGCTCGACCACGGCCTTCGCCAGCGGCTTGGTGAATTTGCGCTCCGGCAGGATGAATTCGTAAGGCGCGCTGGTGCCGGTCTGACCCGCCTGGTCGCGCGCGAGGAGGGTCATGCGCACCTTCAGTCCGGCCCAGGGATGTGCGGTCAGATCCTGCGAGGTCTTGCCTTCCACCTGCTTTGCATTGGTGTGCGGCAATTGGATGGGCATCACCGGTGGCTGGAGCAGCGGATCGGCCTTGGGCTTGCCGCCATCGAGCATCGGCTCGCTGCTCACGGCGCTCGCATCGGCAAGGGTGAAGCGCGCCTCGGCGCTCGCGACGCCATGATCGTCGCTGGCGCGATAGGTCAGGCGGAGCGCGCCGCGCGGCGTGGTGGTGGGATCGCCGAGGAGGCCGATGCGGGGCGCTTCGTCCTTGATCAGATCGAAGCGCCATCTCGTTACGGTATTGCCGCCGATCTCGACGTCGGCAGCGCCCGGCTTGGTGAGCGGCAAGGTGAACTCCAGCAGCCCCTGGCTACCCGTCACTTTGGGCGTCACCCGTGTCGCCTCCGCGCCGTCATCGGGTTGAGACACGAGGGCGACGCTCTGGCCTTGTGGCGCGTAGGCCCTGACCAGGAGCTCGCTCCGCTCCGGCACCGACAGGGCACGGAAGCTCTCAGAACCGGCGCCGACGGGCTCCGACCCGTCGGCGAGCACGATCGGAGCGACGCCGGTGTAGACCGGCGGCGTGACCCAGGCGTCGATGCGGAGCAGCGAGGCGCTTACGCGGGGCTTCGGATTGAAGGCAGACGCGATGCGGTCCCATCCGGTCGGCCCTGCCACCAGCACGCCGACGACAAGGAGGAGCACAAGAGCCGCGCGGATGGCGTAGGGGTCCTTGCGGTCGGTGCGCGGCGCCGGCCAGCTCGGCTTGAGCTTGGCGACAAGGCGGGAGAGCCGCTCGCGATGCGCCGCCCACAGCATGGTGGTCTCGGCGCGGGGCGCGGTGCCAAGCTTGTCCTCATAGGACGACGCGGGCCGGTGCTTGATGCCGGCGTTCTTCTCGAGCCGCCGCAGGGCTTCGATCCGGGTCGGCAGCCGCAAGCGGAGCAGCGGCAGCAGCGACGCGAGAAAGGCGATGCTGAAGGCGACCAGCACGCCCCGATGGGCGAGCGGCGGCAACAGGGTCCACAGCTCGAACAGCGAAACGATAAGGAAGGCGGCGATGACCAGGAACGGCCACAGCAGTGCTTCCCAGACGGCCTCGCCGGTCAGGGCGAGGCGGCTGAGCCACACGCGCCGTTCAAAGCGCCGGGCAACGGTCTTGTCCTCGGGCTTTTCCGGCGGGGTTCGGGGCTGGCCAATCGGCTTTCGCGTCATCGTCAAGGCTTAGCACAAAGCAGGAGCCGCGGGGATCATAGGACTGTGAAACATCGGTAAGACAGTGCGGCGCGATGCGGGCGAAATGGAGGCCCTAGGGGCCGCCGTCAAGCCACTCCGGCAGCCGCTCCGCCGCCAGCATCTCGCCATAGCTCGGGCGCGGTCGCGTCACGGCGAAGCGCTTGCCCGACACCATCACCTCGGGCACCAGCGGCCGGGTGTTGTATTCGGAGGCGAGCACCGCGCCATAGGCGCCGGCCGTCATGATGGCGACGAGGTCGCCGTCGCGAAGTTCCGGGAGCGGGCGGGCGAGCGCAAGGTAATCTCCCGTCTCGCACACGGGACCGACGACGTCGGTGACGGTGGTGGCCGCCTCCGCCGGGGGCTCGGCCACTGGCCAGATCTCGTGATAGGCCTCGTAGAGGGTCGGACGGATGAGATCGTTCATGGCCGCATCGACGATGGTGAACGTCTTCGGTGACCCCTGCTTCACATAGACCACCCGTGAGACGAGAACGCCGGCATTGGCGGCGATCATGCGGCCCGGCTCGAACAGGAGCTTGCAGCCGAGATCGCCGACGGCCTCCTTGACGAGCTCGGCGTAAGCCTCAGGGAGCGGCGGCGCCGGTTCGTCGGTCCGGTACGGCACGCCGAGGCCGCCGCCGAGATTGACAAAGTCGATGACGAAGCCTTCGGCGCGGAGCGCCTCGACCAGCTCTTTGAGCAACGCGAACGCATTGCGGAACGGCGCGAGGTCGGTGATCTGGCTGCCGATATGCATGTGCACGCCGCGCACCTCGACGCCCGGCAGGTCGCGGGCGAGGCGATAGAGCGCAAAGGCCTCCGCGAACGGCACACCGAATTTGTTCTCCGCCTTTCCCGTCGCGATCTTGTGGTGGGTCTTGGCGTCGATGTCGGGATTGACGCGAAGCGCGATCCTGGCGGTCTTGCCAAGCGCCGCCGCGGTGTCGCTCAACAGCCTGAGCTCGGGCTCTGATTCCACGTTGAAGGCGAAGATGCCCTGCTCGAGCGCGTAGGCCATCTCCGCTCGCGTCTTGCCGACGCCGGAGAAGGCGATTCTATCCGGCGCGACGCCTACCGCGAGCGCGCGGCGAAGCTCGCCCTCGGAGACGACGTCCATGCCGGCGCCGAGACGTGCGAGCGTAGCCAGCACGCCGAGGTTGGAGTTCGCCTTGATCGAGTAGCATACGTCGGCGTCGGCGCCGGCAAAGGCGTCGGCGAAGACGCGATAATGCCGCTCGAGCGTCGCTGTCGAATAGCAATAGAACGGCGTGCCGACTGCGTCGGCGATGTCGGCGAGGCTTACGTCCTCGGCATGAAGGACGCTCGCGCCCGAAACGCTTCCGCCGCCAGCGCCGCGCCGGTAAGTGAAGTGGTGCATGGCGGCTTATGAAGCCTATTGCAGCAGGCGGTCAATCCAGAGCGAGCGGTTGGGCGCTTGAGACATCTTGGTCTCGGGATCGGCCTTCGTCTCGGGGTAGTTCGGCTTCGGCCGGTCGAGCGAGCCCCGCTTGCCGCAGGCGCTCGTGCTCAAGCCCACGCCAAGAATCAGCGCAACAGTCAGGAGGACGCGCACTGCGCTTCCCATGGTCGTGCCCCTTTGACCCGGGCCTTGTGCTGCGGCCCTTTCCCCATTTCTATCCCGTTCGGCCATCCCTCTTCAAACGCTTTATCCAGCGCCTCGCCTCCCGACGCACATTTTGGGGGGCTGTACCACCATAACTTGTCCGACTTTTGACCGATTTCCCAACATCCAGCACGGCGAACACATCTTCCGTGATTCTTGGGTCGACGGACTGCAAATCGGCCACAGTCAGCTTTCCCAGGGTCGTGCCCTTGGCGTCGGCAAGCGCGACGATTCGCCCGGTGACGTGATGGGCCTCCCGGAAGGGGACGCCGGCCTCGCGCACCAGCCAGTCGGCGAGGTCGGTGGCGGTGGCGTGGCCGTGGCCGGCGGCCTTTTTCATCGCCTTGGGATCGATGTCGAGATCGCCGGCCATGCCGGTCATGGCGGCAAGGCCGAGCTTCAGCGCGGCAAGTGCATCGAAGGTCGGCTCTTTGTCCTCCTGCATGTCCTTGGCATAGGCAAGCGGCAGCCCCTTCATCACCAGGATGAGGGCGAGAAAGGCGCCGGTGATGCGGCCGGTCTTGGCGCGGACGAGTTCGGCCGCGTCCGGGTTCCGCTTCTGCGGCATGATCGAGGAGCCGGTCGAGAAGTGATCGGAGAGGCGTGCGAATCCGAATTGGGGCGAGGTCCACAGCACGATCTCTTCCGCAAGCCGCGAAAGATGCATCGCCGCGATCGATGCCGCGGCGAGCGTCTCCAGGGCAAAGTCGCGATCGGACACCGCGTCGAGCGAATTGGCGGCGGGCCTGGCAAAGCCGAGCGCCGTCGCCGTCGCCTCGCGGTCAATGGGGAAGCCGGTGCCGGCGAGCGCCGCGGCGCCGAGCGGCGATTCGTTCAAGCGCTTCCGGGCGTCCTGAAACCGCCCCCGATCGCGGCCGAACATCTCGACATAGGCGAGACAATGATGGCCGAAGGTCACCGGCTGCGCCGTTTGCAAATGGGTGAACCCTGGCATCACCGTGGCCGCGTACTCGAGCGCGTTCTCGGCGAGGATCATCTGAAGCCCGGCGAGCAGCGCATCGATCACGTCGATCTCGTCGCGGACATAGAGGCGGAAGTCGGTGGCGACCTGATCGTTCCGCGACCGCGCCGTATGCAGCTTGCCGGCGGCCGGACCGATCAACTCGGCGAGGCGGCTCTCGACGTTGAGATGGATGTCCTCGAGCGAGCGGCTGAAGGCGAAGCTGCCGGCCTCGATCTCGCCGGCGATCTTGTCGAGGCCGCGGGCGATCTCGCCGGCTTCCGTCTTGGTGATGATGCCGGTTTCGGCAAGCATCGCCGCGTGGGCCTTGGACGCCACGATATCGTGACGCCACAGGCGCTTGTCGAAGTCGATGGAGGCGTTTATCTCCTCCATGATCGCGGCGGGGCTCAACGAGAAGCGGCCGCCCCACATGGTGTTGGTCACGAGACTAAGACCCTGTCCAAAGACGGTGAGCGAGGAAGACGTGAACAGCAGCGCAAAACGCGACCGGAACGCGTCGCCGGCCACCATTATCATCGCCGTCCTGGTGGCGGCGATTGCCGGGTTCGGCACGGTATATTTGAGTTTCGCCCCCTCTGACAATGGCCGGGCGCCAGTTTCAGCCGCAAATCAGCCGGCTCAAGCGCCGGCTGGCGGTACCGCGCAAGGTCCGCTCGCTGGCCTCAACAAGGGCGCGATGGCGGCCTTCGTCGTGCGCAATCCGCCGCAAGACCTGCCCGCCGTCAACTTCGTTAACGGCGACGGCAAGGAGCAGTCGCTCGGCGACTGGAAAGGCAAGGTGGTGCTGCTCAACATCTGGGCCACCTGGTGCGTGCCCTGCCGCGCGGAGATGCCGGCGCTCGACAAGCTCGAGGCTGATCTCGGCGGCAAGGATTTCGCCGTGGTCGCGATCAACATCGACCGCGGCGGTGGGGACAAGCCGAAGAAATTCCTGGCCGACACCGGCGCCACGCATGTGCAGCTCTACACCGATCCGTCCGGCAAGATGTTCAGCGTGGTGAAAGCCGTGGGCATGCCGACGACGCTCCTGCTCGATCGCGACGGCCGCGAGATCGGCCGCCTGGTCGGTCCGGCGAAATGGGATTCGCCCGAGGCGCTCGCCCTGATCAAGGCCGCGATCGCGGCGCCCCCGAGCGCATGAGCCGAGACTACTTTCCCGCCTCGGCCACGGTCCCCGTGGATGCCGGATACCCCTGTTTCTCTGCATCTTCCAGATAGGCATCGGCAAGTGCGATGAGGCGCTCGCGTCCGAAGCTCGGCTCGTGGCCGGCATGAACGACCCGGGCGGGGAGTTCGCGCAGTCGGCGCATGGTCCGCACGTAGTCGGCCACATTCGAGTGATGTAAGGTGTCGACGAGAGGACCGTCGTAGACGGCGTCGCCTGAGAACAGGGTCTGTGTGCCTGCCTCCCATAGCCCGATGGAACCCGGCGAATGCCCGGGAAGATGCAGGACCTCGAAGGATCGATCGCCAAGATCGATGATATCTCCCTCGTCGACGATGCGGGTGACCTGGGCCGGGCGAATTTTGAAGCTTCGCATGTCGTATTCCGCGGTTGGAAGCGCGGTCAGCATCGGCCCTGCAACTTCATATCCGCTGACAGGCGGCACCAGCAGCGTGGCGAGGTCTGTTGGATCAAAGTCTGGTCCTGCCAGCGTTTGCTCGCTTCTCGGGTGTCTCAGTCCATCCGCCTCGCGCGAATGCGCGAGACACTCCTCGAACTCGTGATGATTGCCAATGTGGTCGATGTGGGCGTGGGTTGCGACGGCAGTCACGGGTCGCGTGAGAATATCTTTTGCGAACTCGCGAAGGCTGGCAACGCCCATGCCGGTGTCGACCACCAGGTCGCGATCCCGTCCCCGCACGTGCCAGATGTTGCAGCGAAGGAATGGCACGACGTGCGGTTCGAAGATGAGGGTGATGTCGTCGTCGATGCGACGAAGCTCGAACCATGTTTCGGCGATTCTGAGCACAGGCTTTGCGCACCCAAAGAAACGAGGAGACTTGATCTGGCGGTTCGGGGATGATCCCGGCTGAGCTGCCTCGAACGCCCAATATGGCACATCTGCGACACATGTGACGACAGGGAGCGTTAGGTCATGAGCGCCGCCATCATCGACGACATTCTCGGCTTCTGGTTCGGGGAGCTTGGGCACCAGGACTGGTTTCGACGCGACGAGGCGATCGACGCCACCATCGCCTCACGCTTCGGCGGCGTCTATCAGGAGCTCCGCGACGGCGTGCCGGAGACGTGGCTGGCGACGCCGCAAGGCGTGCTTGCCGCGATTCTGGTGCTCGACCAGTTCCCGCGGAACATGTTCCGCGACGATACCCGCGCCTTCGCCACCGATGGCATGGCACTTGCGCTGGCGAAGCAGGCGATCGCTGACGGCATCGACAAGACGCTGACACCGGATCAGCGCGCCTTCATCTACATGCCGCTGCAGCATTCCGAAGACGATGCCGACCAGGCGCTGTCGGTCGGGCTCTACGCCATGCTCGGCATTCCGCTCAATCTCGATTTCGCGCTGCGGCACAAAGCGGTGATCGACCGCTTCGGCCGCTTCCCGCACCGAAACGCCGTGCTCGGACGCCAATCGAGCGAAGCCGAGGCGGCCTATCTCGCCCAGCCGGGGCCACCGTTCTGAGGCTCACGGCTCCGGGACGATGTCGTCCTTGTCGAGATCGTAGGTCACGTCGCACTCGTCGCCGCTCGGCTTGCCGCAGGCGGTGCCCGCCAACACCACCTTCAGCACCGGCTTGCCGCCGCGTTTCGTGACGTTGTAGCGCTTCACCGTCTCGTCGAAGGCCAGCGGCCACGCCATGGCGCCGTTCCACAGAAAGATCTGCAAGGAGCAGCCGTCGGGGCCGCACATCGGATTGACGCCGCCGGCGCAATCGAGCTTGGCGTAATCGGCAATCCAGTCCTCGCCGCCATCCTCATTGAGGTCGGCGGCGCGCAGCACCGCATCGGTATTTGGCGTCCCATCCAGATCCTTGCAGGCCTGGGCGGCACTTTTCACCTCGTCCATGACATTATCCGGCGGCTCGACCGCTGTTCCGGCGAGGAGACCTCCGGCGAGGACGAGGGTGGCGAAGGCAGGGCGTCGTAATCTGCTCATGGGCGAGGACGTGACTTTAAGAAAACCGGCGCAACGCTAGTCCTCTGGCGGACCTGCCGCCAAGGCCTCATGATGACGCTGTTGGCTAAGGAAAACCTCGGAATCCGGCCTTCGGCCTACCTTCCGGCGGTCCGGCGCCGCCTCTTCTTCTTGATACGGCCTGCCCCGCACACGGCCTCGCGCAGATGCGCCGGAGCCTCGTTCGCCGAGGTCTGCATGGCCATGCCGTCGATGGTGGTGCCGAATAGGGACTTCCAGAAATAGCGCTTGAAGCCGTTCTCGAGCAGATTTGCCGCACGGTCGGTGCGAATGGCGACCGAGGGCTCGCCAAGCACGACGGCGACGAGCTTGCGGCCATCCCGGGTCGCGCTCACCACGATGTTGAAGCCGGAATCGCAGATGAAGCCGGTCTTCATGCCATCGGCGCCGGGAAAGGTGATCAGCATCCCGTTATGGCCGCGAAGCACCTTGTTGCCGACCTGCACTCTCGGCATGGCGAAGATGCTCGCGTATTGGGGGAAGTCGACGATGATGGCGCGGGCGAGCTTGGCGAGATCGCGCGCGGTGGTGACCTGTCCGTCGTTGGGAAGACCGTTGGCGTTGGCGTAGTGGGTGCGCGTCATGCCGAGCTTGTGCGCGGTGTCATTCATGCGCTGGACGAAGGCGTCCTCGCTGCCGGCCACGGCCTCGGCGACCATGACAGCGACGTCATTGGCCGATTTGACGATCAGGACCTTGAGCGCCGTCTCCAGCGTGATCTGGCCACCGACCGGCAATCCGAGCTTGCTCGGGGCCTGGGCCATGGCGTGCTTGGAGCACGTGATCTCGGCGTCGGGACTGATTTCGCCCTTCTTTATCGCCTGGAAGGCGACATAGGCGGTCATCAACTTGGTAAGCGAAGCGGGAAACCAGGGGGCGTCGGGGTCCTCGGAGTAGAACACCGTCCCGTTCAAGGGCTCGAACACGAGAGCCGGACCGGCGATGGCAGCCGTCGGAGCCGAAAGCATCGCTCCAACGAGAAGGCCAAGGCCAGCGCGTCTCAACATTTGCCTCTCCCGTGTCGGGAATGCCCCACACCTGGCCTGAGCCGGCCGCAATAAAAGCTCAGGGACCCCCCTCAAGCTCGGTCCGCGAAGCTATCCCGCCCCATACTCAACGGAAATTCGACTGTTCCGTGACGCGCGCTGTAGTTTTCTGCGTGCCGCTCGTCGAAACCGCATCGCACGTCGGCGGGGTGCCGGGCGTATTCAAACTCCGGCGCGACAGTCTCCCGAGCCTCGGCGACAAAGACTAACGCCGTGTCCTCAATTCGCAACTGCGAAATTGGCGTGCGTATCCGGGCGAGCCTCGCCCCGTCTCCGAAAATCATTGTGTCCTTGGGGTTGCGGTGGCGCGCAAAGCGGCGCCTCCTCGGCGCGCTTTACAGCCCGCACGCGGCACCAAGGCTATTTGATGAAATAATAGGGGTTCGGGACCTTGTAATTCTGCTCGGCATGGCCGCCATTGAGGTCGCTCCACTGATCGCCGACATTGGCGATGATGTGGTAGCCGTCGGCCTCGATCTTGGCGCGTGCCGGCGCCTTGAACTCGACGACGCTGTCGAGCTTCTTGGCGCAGCTTTCGGCGGGGCGCAGCACGAGCTCGGCCCAGCCGTCATAGCCGGCGGCCTCGAGATTTCTCACCGTCGCCTCGCGCATGGGGCCGACGTCGCAGCGCCCGGTGATGAGGAACACGGCGACCCCCTTGGCTTTCGCGGTGTTGAACAGCTTCAGAGTCGGCAGGATGGCTTCGTCTCGTGCATGGAGCTGCCAGGAGACGAAGCCGCAAGCGCCAGGGATGGCCTGGTCGCAAGGACCCGCCTTGATCAACGAGAAGTCGTTGGTGACGAGCCCAGGCCAGTTCGAGAGTGAGGTTTCGTCGATGTCGAGCACGAGAGCCGGCTTCGTCACGCTCGCCGCATGTTCCTCGACGAAGGTGATGGCCTGTGCGAGCACCGTTTCTACGGCCCTGTCATAGTCGCCTGAGCATTTGTAGTTGGTGAGCTTCCGCTTGTACTCGCCGACATTCATCGGCTCTTCGGTGTCGTGCAGGTCCGAGGGACGCGGCACCTCGAGCGACACGGGCTGTGGCGGGCAGCACTTCGCTGCGTAGTCTGGTGGCGCCGGGCAGGCGATCTCGGCGCGGCCAGGCGCGACAGGGACCGCCAGTGCGCATCCGAGCGCGAGCAGGCCAAGTGCTGCGGCCAGAAGCCGGCGGCAGCCTCCGAGACGTAAAGCATAGATCATCGCGTCCTCCTGCAATTGCTGAGGCCGCGAACTTACCCTCGTCAGGTGACGGGAATCCAATCGGCGAAATATTTGCTGCCGTCGATGCGGCTGTTGGGCGGATCCTCGCGCGGGTTGTCATAGAGAACGATCAACCCCTTGGTCCCGCGCGCAAGCACGCAGATGCCTTCCGGGTGCTCGTCGGAATCGGCGCGGGCCATGTCGGCGATGATTGGCTTGCTCACATGGACCTCGTCAGGTTGCGGATAGAGGAGGTCCGGCGTCTGCACCTGCCGCTTCCTGTCGGCGGGGCGCCAGCGATAGATACGGAACGGGGAGCGCACGCCCGAGACGGGGCCGGCGAGAATGAGAATGTCGTGGTCATGGGCGGTCAGATCGCGCACGCCCAACCCTCCGAGGTCGAGGAAATGGGTGATCATCGTGGCGCCGCGAAGGGTGAGCCCTTTCGGCAGCGAAAGCTCAAGGATCGCCGCGCAAACCGAGCAACACCGTGCCGCTTTCGGAAATCGCGAGCCCCTCGATGTCGAGCCCGTTCTCCTTGCTCGGCAGCGACAAGAACGGACCAAGGAACGCGTCGTCGGCGAGATAGGCCGACAGACCTCGGCGTCCGAACGGCAAATTCTCGCCTGTCTCGGCAAGTCTTCCGCCATCGCCTTCGATCTTGACGCGCCCCAGCAAATGCCGGCTCGGCCGGTCCCGAAGCTTTGGCGACAAGCGGCGAACGTCTGGAGCATCTCCAGGTTGGGCCTTCGCTTTCCCGCGCACGTGCCTGCGCACGTGGCAGTGGGAGCCGCAGATCCAAAGATAGCCGTCGTGGATGGCGAGCGACTCGATATCCGCTTCGGGCAGGCCCTCGCCGGGATCGTGCTTCTTCGGCAGATCTTCGAAGCGATCATCGAGCTTGATTTGGTCGCTAAAGCGATAGCCCTTGCCGTCGCGCTTCAGGCATTCGACGGTGCGGCCTTCGTCCGAGGCGGTCCATAGATAGTCGCCGGCGACGGCAACCGCGGAGAGGTTCCGGAGCAGCTTGCCTTCGGGGTCCAGAGGGGCGCCCTGATAGTCGAGGGTGATGCGCTCAATGTGCAGATCCGCCATCGCCCATCACCGCCACTGAACCTCGACGCGTGCAGGCTGCGAGCCTACACCCGATGGTAGCGGCAGGATAGGGCCGCGCTCCCCTTCGTTCAGCCGTTTCGTCTTCCGCGATGAGTTGGCGGGCCAAAGCCGCGAAGCCCCAATTCCGTCGCCTCTCCGGCTTAAAGGGCGGCCATGGCGCAGCGATTGGATTTCACCGACCGGGATTATTTCCGTCATCCCATACCGAGGCTCGAACGGCTGCGGGCGTCGGGTCCCGTGGTCGAGGTCAAGTTCCCGATCATCGGCAGGGTCTGGGTGACGACGACCTACGAGGCGGCCGGCCGCGTGCTCAAGGACAATCGAACCTTCACCTTGCGCAAGGAGAGCGGCGGCCTTGCCGGGCTTCGTTGGTGGATGCCGCGCGTGGTGCGCACGCTCGCCAACAACATGCTCACCATGGACGAGCCGGACCACACGCGGTTGCGCGGCATCGTCGATGAAGCCTTCCGCCGCCGCGCGATCCTCGACATGGAGCCGCGCATCCTCGCCATTGCCGGCCAGCTCGCGAACGAGCTGTTCGCCGAGGGCAGTCCGGCGGATCTCGTCGAGCGCTATGCGCGCAGGCTGCCGATCGCCGTGATCTTCGAGTTGCTGGGGCTGCCGCCGGGCGACAAGAGCAAGTTCATGGCGTGGGGCAACAGCGTCGGCCGCATCAGCGGCCCGTTCTCGTTCTGGCGGGTGCTCCGGGTCTATGGCGCGCTCAGGCCCTATCTCGAGGAGCGCCTGCAGGCCGCGCGCGCGGAAGGCGGCGAGGGGCTGATCGCCGAGCTCGTCAAAGTCGAGAAGGAGGGCGGGCCGATCAGCAGCGAGGAGATGGTCGCCATGGTCTTCCTCCTGCTCGGCGCGGGGTCAGAGACCACGACGCATCTGATCAGCGGCTCGGTGTTCGAGCTCCTCAAGACCCCGGCGTTGCGCGATTGGCTGGAACAGGATTGGGGCCGGGCCAATCTCGCCGTCGAGGAGTTCCTGCGGTTCGTGTCGCCGGTGCAATTCACGAAGCCGCGCTATGTGCGCAAGGATGTGCAAATCGACGGCGTCGAGCTGAAGCGGGGCGACATGGTCATGGTGATGATCGGCGCGGCGAACATGGACCCCAAGGCCAACGACGCGCCGGAGAAGCTCGATCTCGAGCGGCACCCGAACCGCCATATCGCCTTCGGCACCGGCATCCATTTCTGCCTCGGCTACCAGCTCGCGCGCATCGAGGGGAAATGCGCGCTTCAAGCGCTGTTCACCCGCTGGCCGAAGCTCGCGCTCGCGGTGCCGCCGGACGAGGTTACGTGGCGGCCGAACCCCGGGCTGAAAGCTATCGAGAAGCTCCCCGTCGTCTCGGGCTGACAGACCCTGGCCGTGGCAGGCTCAACCGCGTTCCTCCTTCGTCGGCCTCACGCGTGGCGCCGATAAACACACACTGATGTTATCAGGCATGCATATGTCCCCAGCTTAAGAACAACCCAAGCAACGTTGCATACACGGCGTAGATGACGAACAACACTAGTCGGAAGTTTCTCCAGCGAAACCAAAAGGAGTCGTGACCGGGCGTCTGTAATATGCAATAGTAAAAAGTCAAATCCATTATACCGCGGGCGCTATAAAAAAGTCGCGATGTCGATGGCTTTGTACCCCTTGTCTTTGCATAATACTCGACATATTCATCTTCCGTATTAAAGCCGATATGTTTAGCTGCGAGGCAAGCCAATATATAAAACAATAGTGCTGAAAAAAGCGCGATTATTAAGTAGAAAACTATAGCAATGAAAAGAAACATGTCATAGCCTTGACGAAATGTAAAAGACTTAGACTTGCTTCGCACCGTTTGCAGAAAGCGCCAGATCCCCTGCTCAGCTGATACGGCGTACCCAGTGTTGCACCTCTTCGCGTTCGTGCCGAAGCGCGCCACCCCCGCTGAGGTGCCTTTGTGGAGTGGTTACCCCCCATTGGAACGT
>Ga0315553_10001930_pt1 | contig 16910 bp, 13 predicted proteins | sample SalMarSW160140MG_FD_203099 | JGI IMG/M metagenome (GOLD analysis project Ga0315553, IMG submission 203099) | Salt marsh sediment microbial communities from the Plum Island Ecosystem LTER, Massachusetts, United States - Salt Marsh Sediment SW1601-40 ... | reverse complement strand
CCGTCGAGAGCGGCGCTGCCAATCGCAGCAACACCGAGTTCAGCCCGACGAGGGCCAGATTGCTGGCCCACCGTAGCGGTTTCTTCACGACCAATTTGCGGCGCGGCGCGAGAAACTCCCACGTCGCCATGAGCGCCAGAATGCCCACAAAGCATCCCAGGCGAATTGCCGTTTCCAGGGAGGACGTCATGGCCGACGCCCTCCCGATGCGAAACAGGGGCGCGTCAAGCGGCGGCGCATTCGCTCGGTCAAAGTATGGGCCGAAGAGACGAGACCCATCAGCGCGCCGCGGTTACCGAATCGCCGCTCCCCCTGCCTAACCGTCGGAAGTGGACGCGCGACTGACCAGCCACGCCCGGACGCGATTCATGCTCAGAGATGGGCTCGCCAGGGCAACATGGGGCAGCGGCCAGGGAGAGAATCTCGCTTCGAAGGCAACTTGCGGTTGCGTTAGGGAGCCGCGTCGCCTTCGGGTTGCGGGAGGCCATGGAGAGGTTGCGCTTCGTACTGACGGCGGGCTTCCTTGAGGTGTTTGACAATCTCAGAGAGCTTCTTGTCGTCGGCCGCTTCCTCCCCCATCGCCTTGGCCTGTCGCTCGAGCTCGTCGATCCTCTTCTGCAACAGGTCAAGAACCGCGTCGCGGCGGGCTTCGTCGGCTTTTCGAAAGAATTCGCGGAGATTCGCCGCTCCGTCGGCCGGAAGGGCACCCGGCGGAATCGCCCCAGGTGGAATTACTCCCGGCGGCAACGCTGCGCCAGGAACAGCGGGAGCGCCACCAGGTACTGGCATTGGCGCGCCGCCGGGAATCGGCACTCCTCTGGGAAGCGGCACACCACCCGGCACCGGTACTGCGCGAATCTGTATGCCGCCGTTGCCGCGCGAAAACTCCTCGTAGATCTTGTGAGCCTGGGGGTGATTCTTTTTCAGATCGTCGGCGTCTTTCGCCTCAAACTTTTCCGTTACCTCCTTGCCGTCCTTCTTCTGGGTGACCTCCATCTTGATGCCCTTGGCCGGGTCGTCGTGGATCTTTACCGAGCGCTCGCCGTCGTGCACCTCGATATCCTTCACGCCGTTGACGTTGCTGACGCGAATGCGACGCGCTCCCTGCCCCCCCAGGGCACGCACCTGAATGCGAAGACGGCCCGGCGCAATCTGGAAGTTGCGACCTGCCGGCGCTGCCTCCTCCGGGGGAGTCAATGCCTCGCGAGCGCGAGCGGCTGCCGCGGCGTTGTCGCCGGCCGCGATTTTGTCCAGAGCCTCCTTGGCTGCGGTCTTCATCTCCTCGTCGCCGGTCGCTACGTGCCTCTTAAGAATCTCTACGGCGCGGCCCGAGACTTCGCGGCTTTCGCTTCCGGCCGCTTCGATAAGCGCGGGAATGACCGACTTTCCCTTTTCCAGCAACTTCTGCGTCGCGGCCTGACGCTGAGCAAAGCGGTCAGCGTCGAGCTGCTCGATGAGCTGGGCGACGTCGGCATCGACCGCTTCTTCGGTCGGTGCGGCTTCGTCGACCGATGCGGCCGCTGACGAAGCGGCGGCGGAATCGATATCGTTGTCGGCGCGCAGCGTTGCTGCCGCACTCACGGCAAACAGAATCAATACCGCACAGACGATTGCGACGGAATAGTCGCTTCGTGCCCCTACCCACGTGACTCTCATTGCCCGGGCCCTCGTGAAAGTCGGTCGCTGTCGCGGCGGCGGCGCGTAATCGAGCCGCCTTGACAGCATGTTAGCCAATCTGCGACCAGAATGCAGCGCTGCAAACGGCCGTTGCGACGTATCGGAAAAGATACATGCGACTCGGAGTACAGTACAGGCGCCGAAAATGCCGAAGCTGGCCGCATAGCAACGCAATATCGACGTTTCGTGCGTCGGAATCCCGCATTCTTATTGGGTGAACCCAACGAGAAGCCCGGCGCCAATCGCAACCGGCCGCTACGAAAGCAGTTTGCCATTCAGTACTTTCCCCGCCGTCGCTCCATGGCTGGCAGGATTTCGAGGCACGTGGTCCACCAGCCGGTGAGGATCGTTTCGACGAACTCCTCGGGGAGCGACTGCTCGCGCATTTCCTGAGCGAGTCGCTCGTAATTGTACGTTACGGGCACGAATTCGGCGCGAAAGCCGTCGGCGGCCGAGTATTCCAGCAGCGAATACCAAACGTCGGTCGAGCCGTCGTTCTCGGGGCGCCCCAACGCCCCCACGTTCACCCAGTGGCGCCCTTCGCCCAGCGGGCGGTGCCACTTGATGCCGGTGTGCGTGCAGGCAACCACGTCGACGCCGCGCTGCCGAGCGAGCACGTCGAGAAAGTGCGTCGACGAAGTCGATTCCCATACGAACTCGTTCACCTTACGCGGGCTGCCATGACAGAGCAGAACGCGCAGCGGTCCCAACTCCACGCGCAGCGAGCGGGGCAGATCGCGCAACAGGCGGCGGTTACACTCCGACGTATGTGCCAGCGTGTAGTCGTAGCTGAGCTGCGCGAAATAGTTGTCGCGCGGGTCGGTATAGCCGCACTGGCAGTTATCGAGAGCATTGCCGATCGAGTCGTCGTAGTTGCCCTGGAGGCAAACGACGTTGTACTCGTTTAGAAGCGGGAAGACGCGGTCGGGGTGTGGGCCGAAGGCGCCCATGTCGCCGAGGCAGTAGATGGCATCGACGCCGCGTCGCCGCGCGTCGCGGAGCGCCACTTCGAGCGCGAGGTAATTGCTGTAAATGCCGCCCAGGCACGCGATGCGATTCATCGGCGGCTCTCCTCATGCGAGCGATTGCCACCATGGGCTATCTGTCGCGAACCGGGCGATGGAGGCGTCGTCGAATAGTTCGAGCACAGCGCGCCGAACTGATAGCAAGTGAAACACGCCCCGTGCCGCACGCCGAAAGGAACCTGCGATTCTTCCAGCGTGGCACCCAACAGCGAATCGGGCGACTCGATGAGAATCGGGCACACGTGCACTCCGCGATCGGTGACAATGCGGCTGTGCTCGCACACAAGCTGCGATACGTCGTAACCGTTCATCATTTCGGGCGTGATCCGCTCGTCGGGCTGGTAGCCGCGGGTGCGACACTCCTCGGCGCCGATCTGCAGCGTGGGCAGGATTTTGAGCCGCGGCCGGTCGTACCCGGCTGACCTGAGCACGCGGACAAAACTCTCGATAACCTCCCGGTCGCGCTCGATGGGCCAAGTTCGGGCGGCCGTGATGATCGGCAGAAAGCCGTACCGCACCAGCATATGCACGCCCCGCATGGCGCGATCGAACGTGCCCTCGCCGCGGATGGGATCGTTTGTCTCGGGCGAAAAGCCGTCGATTGAGACTCGCATCTCCAGCGAATACGGGCTTTCGGTCTCGGCGCTGGCCAGCCTTTCGAGCCATGCATCCTTTAACACCGTGCCGTTGGTGAGCACGGTGGCGGGGCCGTACCGAAGCGTGAGCACCAGAATGTCGACCATCTCCAAGTTGAGAAACGGCTCGCCGCCGGTGAAGTAGTACTCCTTCACACCCAGCGGCACCGATTCCTCGAGCCGTCGCGCGACCTCGTCGAGCGACAGGAAGCCAAACGAGTCGTTGTGAGGGCTGCAGCTAATGAAGCAGTGATTACAGGTGAGGTTGCACCGTGTACCGGCCACCTGAAACCAGAGCTCGTCGAGATGAGAGAGTGGAACCAGTGGCGCTGCGGACTCCTCGCTACGATTGGAATTCGGTCCACTTACGTTGGCGCCGCTCATGCTGGCACGCCCCGCGTTTGGCCGTACAGGTCGAGTCCCTCACGATCGCCGATGATCGTGAACAGATTTCGCACTTGATCCAGGCCGGCGCTATACAGGAACTGCGATGAACGGCCGTAGCTCTTAGCCCCCAGCAAATAGAAATTCGGCTCGGGATTGATGAGCAGCTCGGCGCCGCCGGTGGGCACGTCGAGGCAATCGGCCGAGCGACCGTCCAACAGCGCAGCCGCCAGCTTGATCGGCCCTTCGGTGGCGTAGCACTCGTGCACTTGCAGCTCGCGGTAGAGCAGCGCATCGGGGCGCCCTCCGACGTTGGCCACAACGCGATCGAACGTGTAACTGCCCGGCGAAGAGCCGACCAGCTCGACCGTGAACGGGCCATCAGGATTGTCGCGATGGATGGCACTGATCGCGTTGCCTTGGAGGAACGTAACGGAAGCGTCGCCGCCCGCCGCTAAGCGATTGGCCGCCTCGGATAAGCGAGCGCGCTGCGACAGGCGATCGTTTTCGATCACGGCGATCGGGCGAAGCTGGCTGTGGATAATCTCGCCCGTGGCAAGCAATGCACGATCGTTGCCGATTAGTCCCCCATCTGCCTCGTCGATCACGTCCTCGTCGCCGTCCGCATGCGTTTCGTCCCACTCGCTCCCCTGCTCGACGACATCGCGGACGCTCGGCCGCGTGATCCAGGTGACTTTGGTGCCGTCAGCCTCGCGGGCAAGCTGCGCGAGCGCTACGACGGTCGTCGCGGCCGAGTGACCGGCGCCGACTAGCAGCGTGTGCTGGCCCGCATAGTGTGCACGGTCGGCACCGAGAATGTCGGGCAGGCCGTATTCGATCTGATCGCGCAGTTGCGATTCGCCGACGGCGGGAATGCCCCCCTGCCCCATCCAGTTGGGGTTGGCGTAGACGCCCGTGGTGTCGACGACGACTTCGGCCGACGCGATTCGTTCGCGTCCCTGGCCATCGCACAATAAGAGGCAAAACGGCACGTCGCCGCGCCCTCGATCGGGGAGTATGTCGCTCTTGAGCAGTCCTCGGCGGCCGACGGCAACGACCGTAGTATTCTCGTGAATGTGATCGGCTATGAGATCGGTCTTCGACAGCGGCAGCAGGTACGAATCGACCCACTGTCGGCCGGTCAAAATCGCCTCGTCATTTGGAGCGCTGAATGCCTCATCTTGCGCAACGAGCGCCGCGAGTCCCAACGACGAGCGATTCATGCCGAAAGGGCTGAACATCGTCACGTGTCCCCAGCGGAGCACGTTCTCACACACGCGGCCGCGTTCGTACACGTCGACGTTGTAGCCAAGACAGCGCGCGTAGAGGGCTACTTCCAGACCGATCGGCCCGGCGCCCAGAACAGCGATTCGCGAGGGAGTGTCGATAGCCACGAGGCATAGGATACCGCAGGATGGCGACCGGCGTCAGAGAGTGGAAAGGGGAGTGGGATTGGGGATGGCGTCGCCTTTCGCTCCGCGAGAGGACGTTCTTTCGCGGAGCGAAAGACGACGTGGAATTGGGGACCGTACCGAGTACTCAGTACTCTGTACGCCGCACGTGGGCGTCCGTGTCGCCGCGCCACCGCGTCCCCACGTCCGTTCTTCAGTCCCACTCACGGCGTTCGTCTCGCTTATCCGCGGCCGACGCGAAACGGCGACAGGTCGATCTGCGGGTCCTCGCCGCGAATCAGCAGGCTCATGACCACGGCTGTGCCGGTCGAAAGCAACAGGCCGCTGCGGAAATGACCCGCGGCGAGATACGCATTGTCGAGACCCGGCACGCGGCCCAAATACGGGAACGAGTCGTATGTGCCCGGCCGCAGGCCGGCCCAGGTTTGCTCGATTTCAGCGTCGCGCAGTGCCGGCACCACCTGGCGGGCCAGCGCAGCAAGTTCTTGAATCGCGGACTCGGTCGTGCTCTTGTCGAAGCCCACCTCCTCCTCCGTCGAACCAACTAGCAGGCGTCCGTCATCGCGCGGCACGAGATACCGCGGCCCGACATTGACAATGTGCGTAAGCAGCGGCTGTTCGCAGCGAAACAGCACCATCTGGCCGCGAATCGGTAGTATGCCCGTGACGATGCCCAATTGCGCCAGAAGCCCCTGCGCCCAGGGGCCCGAGGCAACGCAGTAACATTCGGCTGCAAGCGTGCCGCCGTCGGTGACGACGCCCGTGAGTCGGCTGCCCTCGACATGCCAGGCCCGCGCGCAAGTGTCGGCCGATACGCTTACTCCACGCTGTCGACATGCCGCCAGCAGGGCCTGCAAATGTCGGGGGTTGCGAATCTGTGCTTCCTCCGGAAGCAGGTAGGCTGCGCTGGCGGGCACGGAGTCGGCCCCCGTGCTGAGTGCCGGTTCCAGCGCGACAAGCCCCTCGGGCGAGAGGCGCTCGACGACAACGCCTTCTTCGCGCAGCAATCCGCACAGACCGTGCAGCGAGGCCGCCTCGCCAGGGCTGAGGGAAAGGTAGATGCCGCCGCAGCGCTGATAGCCCGTGTCGATGCCGGTTTCCGCATGCAGTGACTTCGCCCATTCCGCGTGCAGCCGATAGCTCATACCGCGCAGCTTATCGAGCGGGTGCAGGGCCGACTCTTCGCGGGCGGGGGGCAAGATTCCCGCACCAGCCCAGGATGCTTCACGCCCGGGCTGGGCGCGGTCGATCACGTGCACGCGGCATCCATGGCCGGCCAGATCGTAGGCCAGCGAAAGGCCGATGACGCCCGCTCCGACGATCAGACAGTCGTGGTGCATGGTCAATCGAGCCGCCCGTTAGCATTCAGAGGCACCGCACGGAGGCGCGAAGCATCGAACTCACGCCGATCGCGCGCCTTCATCGTAACGCAATCGGCGCGTCGCGCCGGCGCTACCCGCGCGGCAGGATCGCATCGACGGCACGCAGCAACTCGCTCCACTCGGCGTCATCGCGGGACACACTCGCAACATCGTCGCGCAGTCGGACCAAATCGTCGGCGTCGTCGATGTCGTACCACGGGGGCAGCGTGGCAAAGCGGCAGCCGGCGTCGTCCAGAAGCTGCACGGTGCGGTCCCACACTTCGGCCGTTCCCCAGGGGACATCCGAGAAGATGGGCGGAACCACGCCGGCCGCGCCGACCAGGTAGTATCCGCCGTCGCCGGTCGGTCCCAAGACGGCCGGGAACTCACTCAGCCGCTCAAACGCTTCCTCCACGTACTCCGCCGGCAGCGTGGGGCTGTCGGACCCGATCAGCACGACGCGACACCCGGGCGGCGCCAGCAACTCTTCGAGCAGGCGGCGCATCCGCTTTCCCAGGTCGCCGGGCGACTGCTCGGTCAGTCGCCAATCGTCGCCTGCCAGTTCTGCAAACTCGCTCCGCGCGTCCGGCGGCCAGAACGCCAGCACGCGACGGTCGCCCACGTGCGCGAGTCGGCGAACCAGCGTCGAAACGAACAGGCGGTACAGGTCAGCGGCGGGCTGAGCGCCGATTCCCGCGGCCAGTCGCGTTTTGACGGAACCGGGGCGCCAGTGCTTGGCCAGCATTGCCAGTTGATTCACGATGCCGCTCGCTTGCCGGAGGGATGCCGAGCGCGCATTGGCGCTCGAATTGTCCTAGCCGGATGCCCGCTGTGATACGATCCTCCGCAGCAGCACCTCATTGACTCGGCCTCGAAATCGCTCCTTGCCGTCGATCAGGATCACCGGCACGCATTGGCCGTATCGCGTCGCCAACTCCGCATCGTCGTCGATGTCGACCAGCCGCGGCGTTAGGCCGTACTCGGCCAACACGCGCAGCGCCTCGTCGCACAAATGGCATCCGCGTCGGGTATAAAGGACAACGTCTTCGCCGCTCATCGGGCCTGCTTTCCCTGGCACGCTAGTACTGCAAACGATTCGCGCCTCAGCTAGCGAAACTGTTTCGCGCCCCCAATGGGGACGCAACGGCTTTGTCGCCGCCCGATCAAGCCGTGACTCGATGGAATGGAGCCCGCAATGCCTTCGTTAACGGTATATGAAGTCCACGTGGTCCCGAGCCGCGGCACCGCCAGAGTCCTGGAATTCTTGGCTCGATGTCGGGTCGCGTCAACGCCCTCTGTGGGTGCTCGAAGGCTTTGATTCGTCGCCTTTTCATGTACAATAGGATGGTTGTGCCCGTTTTGACTCGCACGCGATGAATAAGCGGCTTGGCCGCCGCATTCACGCGATCGCGACTACCAACTTCAAGCCGCAGCGGCGCTTGCGCGGCGGTGTGACCCCGGGTGCCTTGCACGCGGCAGACAGCCGATCGGGCGCCCCAATTGATTGCCTCTTTTCCACCGTTCGGATGGACATTACGACAAGTGGTAACGACGGCCGGCGGGAGCCTGCCACGGCATGGCCAATCTCAACGTCAAAAGCTTCATCGAGTTGGTGCAACGCAGCGGCCTGGTCAGCGACGACCAGCTCAAGGCCGCTCTCTCGGCCTGCATGGAAGAGAACGGCGGCCAGCTCCCGAGCGATACCCAGACGATCGCCGATTACCTCGTGCGATGCGGCCTGTTGACCTCGTGGCACTGCGACAAACTGCTGGAGCGCAAGTTCAAGGGATTCTATCTGGGCAAGTACAAGCTGTTGGGCCACCTGGGAAGCGGCGGCATGAGCAGCGTGTACCTCGCAGAGCACACGATGATGCATCAGCGTCGGGCCATCAAGGTGCTCCCCAAGAGCCGGCTCGGCGACTCCTCCTATCTCGACCGCTTTTATCTCGAAGCCCGTGCCTCGGCAGCGCTCGACCACCCGAACATCGTTCGCGCCTACGACATCGACAACGAGGGTGATACGCATTACCTGGTGATGGAGTATATCGAAGGTCGCGACCTGCAAACGCTGGTGCGGGAAGAGGGGCCACTCGATTTCGATACGGCTGCCGACTACATCGCCCAGGCGGCGCGCGGCCTGCATCACGCCCATAACGTCGGCCTCATCCACCGCGACGTCAAACCTGCCAACCTCCTGGTCGACCAGAAGGGAACGGTGAAGATTCTCGATCTTGGTCTGGCGCTCTTTTCGCAAGGCGACATCTCATCGTTGACCGTGGCCCACAATGAGAACGTCTTGGGCACCGCCGATTACCTGGCCCCCGAGCAGGCCCTCAACAGCCATACGGTCGATGCCCGCGCCGACATCTACGGACTGGGCGGCGCCCTGTACTTCCTGCTTGCGGGGCACGCCCCCTTCCCCGACGGCTCCCTGGCCCAACGGATCTTGAAACATCAGACCGAAATGCCGACCGATCTTCGCGAAATCCGCGACGACTGCCCCACCACATTGGCGCTGATCTGCACGCGGATGCTGAGGAAGAAGCCGGAGGAGCGCTATGACTCGGCCGAAGAAGTAGCCGAGGTGCTCGAGCGGTGGATTACGGCACGCGAGCGCGGCGAAGAGGAGCCGGCAATGGCGGCCGGCGCAGCGATTCCGGCCGGAGCGCCGGGAATGGCCGGCGGACGGATGGGGGCTGCCGCCAAACCACCGATTCGCCCCCCCGTCGTGGCCGCGACGCCCACCGCCCCCACGACTTTAGCTCCCAAGGAAGCAATCGCGCTCAAGGACCTCGCGCCCGCGCGAACTGGCCACGATTCCGGCAAGGGGCTCGATCCGCCGTCGTCCAAGATCGGCGATTCACGGTCGCCGAAGATCGGCGACTCACCCTCATCCAAGATCGGTCGCGCCGCACGAAGCCGCGAGAAGGGCCTTCTGGTCGCCCGGCCACTGGAAACCGGCAGCAAGACCGCACAGGGGCACGGATCGAGCAAAATCAGTTCGGCCAAACCAGCGGTCGAGAGCGGTTCCGGCAAACCCGCATCCGGCAGCGGTTCGGCCAAGCGCGTCGTCGCTGGAGATTCGGGCAAACCGGCATCGGGCAGTGGATCGGCCAAGCGCGTTATCGCTGGAGATTCCGGCAAACCGGCAACGGGCAGCGGTTCGGCCAAGCGCGTCGTCGCTGGAGATTCGGCTGAGCCGGCATCGGGCAGCGGCTCGGCAAGGAAGGCAGCCGATCGCAGAACGGAGAAACCCGCTTCCGGCGTGCGGCCGCGCAGCGGTTCGGGAAGCGGCGCTGTCAGTGGCGCCAGCAGCGGCGCAGGCAGCGACCCGGCCAACGGCACCACGAGCAGCGTTCCCGCCACCGTTACCACCGAGGCGCCGCAGAACGGTGGCGCCGGCGACAGTGGAGAGCTTGACCTGGGGAGCGAGGTGCTGGCCCAGCTTTCGCTCAGCGACATCTCCGGCGAGCAAACGAGCGTCGCGCGTCGGCGCCTGATGGCCCAAAGATCGCGCCGAGTCACGGTCCCCTTGTGGATGTGGATCGCAATCGCAGCAGGCGTCGTTTTCGCGGGCGTGCTGGTAACGATCGTGGTGGTTTCGTCGCTTTGGTCGAGCAACTCCGGGCCTTCGCGGCGCGGCCGAACTCGTGATACGTCTCGCCTCGAGCGCCCGATCGACGGCGTCGCCCTGCTCGACGCCTCTCTGATCCCGCCGTCGCACAGCTAACGCCGGCAGCGCGTCTCGCTCACGCCTAACCACTCTGCAACAGCGCGGTGGTGCGCGGGCACCGCGGACGCTAATCCAAGCAACGTCGTCGATGCAGCGAATCGGCGGTGAGGGACCCACCACGAGGGGCGTCGGGAATCGTCCTGTCGGCCGCCCCCGGTTGAACGACCGCGCTCGCGTAAGTGCTTGGCGCACGCGGACTTGATGTGTTCACTTGTATTTTCAGGGCGGCTATTCGTACGATGAAACTGTCGGAAAGAGCGGAATTCGGCCGCATGGCCGAACGGTCGTCTCCACAATGTGTCGCGCGTATGGGAAGGTTCTCCGGGAGCCTACCCATGCGGCGGCCGCTTGCAGCCCAACGCGGGCCGACAGTCACCGATGAACCGTCGCAGCTTATCGCACGGGAAAAATCGCAAGCCGGTGCGACGCTACACGTCCGTAGCGCCGTTGCGATCGCAGTATGGCGTCCCGCTGGTTAAGGGTGCGGGCGCACGTCGGGACCGCCATCGCGCCCCCTTTCTGCCGCCCGAAGATTGGCACGAGCCGGACCCGACGGAGAGCCGCTACCGCATCATTGTGCAGCCCCCCGGCCCCGGTTATCGGCACGTCGTCACGCCCGAGCAAATCCGCCGGCGGCTGAGCCAGCTTCCCCAGCACTTGGTCGAGCCGCTTCAGGTCGTGCAGCTCAGCCGCATGACGCACAAGAAGCACACTTTCCCCTGCTACGGAATGCAGTGGGGGGGCGCGGTTTACCTCTACCCGGTTGAGGAAAGCCTTGTCGAGCACTATGGCCGTCCTCCCAAGCCCGCCCAGCGCAACGAAGCCCGCATGTTCGGCGGACGGTGGGAGCACGAGTCGGTGGGTGGATGGAGGCTGGTTTGGACCGAAGAAGCCATCCGCGACTTCTACCTCGACAACATCCTCATCCACGAGTTGGGCCACCTGGTCGATAACCGCAACACCAGCTACGTCGACCGCGAGCGTTTTGCCGAGTGGTTCGCCATCGAGCACGGCTACAAGCCGAGCCGCCGCAAGAAGCTGGCTCGCAAGGCGGTCGCCCGAGTCGTTACTCGCCGACACGGATCGAAGCACTGAACGCCGTCCCGGTGGTTGAAGCGGTAACGGCCGACCGGGTGGTAGTTCGGCGTAACGGTTCCGAGGTGTGCTCACGCACTCGATCGAAGCGCCCGCTATGCCCCCACGCAGGCGCAGTACACTCATCGCTGCCATCCGCACCGGCCGAGTAACTCACCAGGGGTGCCCCCGTTTTTTTTCCTGGCAGGGGGTGCCGGTCGTAGCCGACATTCGGTCGGGCCAAGGTGCCTCCGCGGGGGAGTTTGGGCACCTCACCAGCCCGCGAGAATCACGCAATTCTGCTTCCCCACGCGGTGCTCCGTGCCTTATAATCGAAAGCTCGGTTCTGGGTGGCCTTCCATTTCGTTGCGTCCGGCGCTAACACCGTGCGAGGAGAGGCACTTCCATGCAATCGCGGTGCACCGTTACACGTATCCGCTGGGTTGTGACCCCGGTCATCGCGGGCATATTGACGGCCGCGCTATCGGCGACAGCATGGGCCGCTCCTACGCCCGAGCAGAGGCGAGAGATCGCCGCCCTGCGCAAGTCGATTCTCGACGCCGGCCTCTTGTACAAAGACAAGCAGTTTGCGGAGTCGGCCGAGAAGGTGCGCGAGGTGCAAGAGCGCACCGAGGAGATGGTGAAGGAAGCAGATGCGGCGACTTTTCTTCTCATGAAGCCGCTGTTCGAGTCGCTCAAGAAGGCGCACGCGCTGTTGGAGTTGGAAGGCGTCGAGCTGACGCCTCTCGATCTGCCCGATCGGCCCATCGCGAAACCCAAACAGCCCGACAAGCCGGATAAGCCTGAAACTCCCGACACTGCCAAGCCAGTCGAAGGTGGCACCAGCTTCGTCAAGGAAGTGACGCCGATCTTGATCGCCAAGTGCGGACGCTGCCACGTGCAAAAGGCCAGCGGCAAGCTGAGCATGGCTACGTACGCATCGCTGATGAAGGGTTCCGAGGCAGGCGTGGTGATCTTCCCTCGCGATCCCGACGGCAGCGAGATGATCATGGCCATCGCCGAGGGGGACATGCCGCGGGGCGGATTGAAGATCACTCCCGCCGAGTTCGCCGTGCTCAAAAAGTGGATCGCCGAAGGAGCCGTGTTCGACGGCAACAACCCCGAGGCGAACATCACCACGCTGGCCGGCGCGGCCACGCCCACCGCGACACCAACACCGACTCCGCAGCCACCGCCGGAAGTCGTCGTGGCGACCGGCAAAGAGACGGTGAGCTTCGCGCGGCAAGTCGCCCCCGTATTGGTTGAGAATTGCAGCGGCTGCCACGGCGCGAGGAATCCTCGCAACAATTTCAACATGAGCATGTTCACCGGCCTGCTCAAAGGCGGCGACAGCGGCTCGCCTGTCATGCCGGGCAACGGGGCCGACAGCCTGATCGTTCAGAAGCTCAAAGGAACGGCCGGAGGTCAGCGGATGCCCGCCGGACGCGATCCCCTTCCCGACGACACGATTGCGTTAATCGAGACATGGATTGCCGAGGGGGCCACGTTCGACGGCCCCGACGCGGCCATGAACCTGGGACAAGTGGCTGCCCTGGCTCGCGCCAATGCGGCGACCCACGAAGAGCTGATGGCCGAGCGGGTCACCAAGGCCGGGGAGAATTGGCGGCTGGCCATGCCGCGCATTGCGCCGCGAAGTGCCGAAACGGAGCACTTCCTGCTGATGGGCAACGTGGGCGATAACGCCCTGGCCGAGGTGGCCGAAACGGCCGAGTCGGTGGTGCCCAAAATCGCCAACCTGTTTCACGCGCCGGCCGAGCAGCCGCTGATCAAGGGGCGGATGACGCTCTTTGTCTTCCAGGCGCGATACGACTACAGCGAGTTCGGGCAAATGGTCGAGAAGCGCGATCTGCCCCGCGAGTGGCGCGGCCACTGGCAGTACGACGTGCTCGACGCCTACGGGGCCATGGTCGCGCCTCGCGACAACGAGTTCGGCGTCGAAGCGCTCGTGGCGCAGCAGCTTGCCGGTACGTACATCGCATCTTTGGGAACGCTGCCGCCTCGCTGGTTCTCGGAAGGGTCGGCCCGCGTCGCCGCCTCCCGCGTCGACAGCCGCGACTCTCGCGTGATGGAGTGGGACAACACCATTTCCCAGGCTCTCGCCGCTATGAGCCGTCCCGACGACTTCCTCACCGGCAAGCTCGCGCCCGAGTATGCGGACATCGCCGCGTACAGCTTCGTGGGCTACCTCATGGGAGAATCGCGCCGTTACAGCTCCCTGCTGAAAGCGCTGCGCGAGGGCGAGGCGTTCGATACGGCGTTTACTACCGCATACGGCGGCACTCCCCCGCAGGTCGCCGACGTCTGGTATCGTCGCGCTGCCCGGCGCGCAAGCGGGAACTAGAGCGAAGCTCTCAGAGGCTATCCGAAAACCGTCGGGGACCGGCTCATTTTGCGTAGCGGGCGACGAGTTGGCTCGCTCTCGTTGCAGAAATCGCGGAGCAAAATGTGCCTGTCCCCTTCTCCGGACGGTTTTCGGATAGCCTCTCAGCGTTCAGCCGTCAGCTTTCAGCGTCGAATCCGATTCCGACTGAAAACTGAAGACTGACAACTGTGCTCTGGCAGCGTCCCCGTGTCGCCCCTTCAGTGTTACACTCTTGGTTATGTCCCAGCGCGCTGCATCGCCGGCAATTCGTCCCATGGCCGTGGCGGGGACGTTCTACCCCGCCGACGCGGAGTCGATGCAAAGCGCGGTGGCGCGGTTGTTCGCCGCCGGCGGCGCCCCTCCCCAACCATGGCGGGCGGGCATCATTCCGCACGCCGGCTGGGCTTACTCGGGCCACGTCGCCGCCGCCGTTCTGAGCGAGATCGAGGCCCCCGAATCGATCATCATCTTCTGCCCCAAGCACCGCTCTGAGGGCGCGCAGTGGGCCGTAGCGCCGTACGAGCGGTGGCTCATTCCCGGCGGCGCGGTCGATGGGGATTACGAGCTCGCCCGCGACCTTTCCGACACGGTGCGCGGCCTGGAAATGGACGAAAGGCCGCACGTGTCGGAGCATGCTATCGAGGTACAGCTTCCCTTGATCGCTCATCTCTGGCCAGCGGCGCGGGTGGTTGGCATCAGCATCGGTCGTGCTGACCTGGAAAGCTGCCGCCAGTTTTCCGATGACCTGTCGCAAGTGATGCGGCGACACGAACAGCAGCCGCTCTTGATCGTATCGAGCGACATGAACCACTTCGGCACCGACGCCGAAAACCGCCGGCTCGACGCCCTGGCCATCGATGCGCTGGCCCGGCTCGATCCCAAGCTGCTTTACACGACCTGCCGCCGGAATCACATTACGATGTGCGGCATGCTGCCGGCGGTGATCGTGCTCGAAACGCTTCGCCGCCTGGGTGGATTACACGAGTGCCGCCGCGTGGCCTACGCAACCAGCGCCGATGCCAACGGCGACACCAGTCGCGTAGTCGGCTACGCGGGCCTGCTGTTCCGGTAAGAGTGAGGCCGTTGGGCAGTGCAGCCACATCGAATTCATACGACCCATAGGACTTATGGGACCTATGGCATCTGCCAGACGTACGAGGAACCATCATGTCTGAAGTCTTCGTAACTCGCGGCGACTGCTCGCACCATACGATCTTTCCCGGCGTCGACATCTTCACGACCGCCGGCAAGCACATGATGCTGTCGCTGGTCGAGTTTCAGCCCGGCGCCGTCGTCGAGCCGCACAGTCACCCGCACGAACAGATGGGGCTGTTGATCGAAGGGGAGCTGACGTTCACCGTGGGCGAGGAGAAACGCACCCTGAAACCCGGCGACATGTGGCGCATCCCGGGCGGAGTCGTACACAGTGCGGTCGCCGGTCCTGAAGGAGTGCGGGCCATCGACGTGTTCCACCCGATTCGCGAGGACTACCGGTGACCGAACCCACGCCTCCCAGCGTGGGCTATTGTTTGGTGACCACTTGCAAACGCTGGCCGACGGGACATAATAGCGCCATGAACGCACCCGGGCGACTTAGCTTTTGGTTCTTCGCATTTACCCCCTTTCGTGGAGGGGCCGCCCAAGCTGCGTAGACGCCAACCGTAGTGAGTCCAGCAGAATCAAGGCCCCGACGTCCGTCGGGGTTTTTTTGTTGCCGGACTTCACCGCGAAGATCGGAATGTCGTCTTCACCGCGAAGTCGCTATGAACGCCAAGAGTCGATAGAGAGATTGGGTAAGTTCGCCGTACAGAGGGGAAACGTCAATGATCGTCGTCATGGAAAAAGGCGCCTCGCGGGAGCAGGTGCAGCACATGGTCGAGCGGGTTGAGGGGCTGGGGCTCAAAGCGCACGTCATTGTCGGCACCGAACGCACGGTCATCGCCGCCGTGGGCGAAAAGCGCGAGCACGCCAAGGAGTCGCTCGAAAGCGGCCCGGGCGTCGCATCGGTCCTCCCTATCCTGGCCCCCTACAAAGTCGCCAGCCGCGAGGTGAAGCCCGAGCCGACGCAGATCACCGTGGGCAGCCTGTCGCTGGGTGCGGGCAGCGTAGGGCTGATTGCCGGCCCTTGCTCCGTCGAAAGCGAGGAGCAGATCGTCAGCACCGCTCGCGCGGTCAAGGCAGCCGGCGCGACGGCGCTCCGCGGCGGAGCCTTCAAGCCGCGTACCAGCCCCTACAGTTTCCAGGGACTTAAAGAGCAGGGGCTCAAGCTGCTGGCACAGGCCCGCGACGAGACCGGCCTGGCTGTGGTGACCGAAGTCATGTCGACCGACGAAGTCGATCTGGTCGCCTCGTACGCCGACGTGCTGCAAGTGGGGGCCCGCAACATGCAGAATTACCGCCTGCTCGAAGCGGTGGGCAACAGCAAACGCCCGGTGCTGCTGAAGCGCGGCGCCAGCGCCACCATGGACGAGCTGCTGTTGGCCGCCGAATACATCCTGAACGAGGGGAATCCAAATGTGATCCTGTGCGAGCGTGGCATCCGCACGTTCGAAGAGCATACCCGCTTCACGCTTCCCTTGGCCACGGTTCCCTACCTGCACCACAAAACGCATCTTCCGATCGTGGTTGACCCCAGCCACGGCACGGGACACGCCTACCTGGTGGCCGACATGGCGGTGGCGGCCATCGCAGCCGGCGCCGACGGGCTGATTGTCGAGGTGCACCCCGACCCTGAACGGGCACTGAGCGACGGTTACCAATCGCTCAACTTCGCGCAGTTCCGCGAGATGGCCGAGCGCTGCCGCCGTGTGGCCGAGGCGCTGGGCAAGACGATGGCCCCGGCTGAATTACTGACGCGGTGACAGGTGAGTTTTCGGTTTTCAGTTTTCAGTTTTCAGTCGGAGAAGCTTCGTTGCCCGGTGATTCGGGGTGACGCATTCGCGTGTTGACCGCGTACACCTCGCGCTGCGATTCGGCATCGCGGACGCGTCTTCTTACTGAAAACTGAACACCGAACACTGAAAACCCGCCTCTTGGCTGCTAAGGCGCGTTACTGCCGTCGGTGGCTTGCTCGCTACGCCGCCGAGCGGAGATTCGGCAGCGTTTTGCCCTTCAGCTCGTACACGAAACGGAGCACCTCCGCCACGGCGGCGTACTGCTCCGACGGTATCGGCTGGTTGATTTCCACGTGCTTGTACAGGGCCTGGGCCAACTCCTTGCGCTCGAG
>Ga0315553_10001929_pt1 | contig 16913 bp, 10 predicted proteins | sample SalMarSW160140MG_FD_203099 | JGI IMG/M metagenome (GOLD analysis project Ga0315553, IMG submission 203099) | Salt marsh sediment microbial communities from the Plum Island Ecosystem LTER, Massachusetts, United States - Salt Marsh Sediment SW1601-40 ... | reverse complement strand
AATCGCAATAACGTGCTTCTTTCCATCACTTTTCTGCACCATATAAACCGCAAATGGTATTGCTATAACACTGCCAAAGAGTAACGGAAGGACAGGCATAAAATCGATAACTTTCACCTTTAAAAGATAAACCAAAAGCGCCACGAGACATGTTATTGCTTCAGTAAATGAACTTATGCTAACCGAACTTTTCGAATCCAAACCGGATAAAATTTGTCCGCTTGTAATAATCGGACCATAACCACCCCCACTAATCCCTTTATTAAAAGAAGCAAAAAAACCCAGAAAATTTATCTTTAACCAGCTGAAATCAATTTTCTTATCCTTAAATACAAGAACAAGTATACCCATAAGAAGAGCTATTAACCCAATATAAATTTTTATAAAAAACTGAGAAAGATTAACCGCAAGAAATGCAGCACTACCGCCACCTACTATACTGAAAGCGGTTAAAACCAGAGCGATTTTAAATGACTTTCCTTCAATAGAAAAATCGACATTCCCTGAACGCTGATGAAATATAGCAGAAAGGATTCCCGTAAAAACCTGTACAAAAAGAAGAGAAGGAACAATTTGAATAGGATTGAAACCAAGCAAAATAAAAGAAGGTACAACAATAGTACCAAAACCTTCTCCAAGCGCAGTATTTAAAAACTGCGCTATAAAAGACACGAAAATTATAAGAATTATAACGGAAACACTAAATTCCACAAAACTTTCTCAAAGGATAATACCACCGGCCACTACGTCGTTGCCTCTTACCAGAACAAACCTTCCCATTTCTTTAACATCCCCAAATTTAGTAAAAGCTAATGGTTTTTTTGTTTTTATCTCTACTTCACCTATTTCGAGATTATTGATTGAAGAAGCTTTTTTCTCTAAAATCTCGAGCGAAGAAGAATCTATCCTCTCTCTAATTTCCGTAATACTTACTTTAGTCTCCTGCGTTGCCAAACGGAGACCCACTTTCTCATCTTTACGGAGAGCTTCTTTTGACAACCAGATGAGACTGGAATCAATCTTATCATCTATAGTAAGTTCTTTTTCTTCTATACAAAGTACATTTCCTCTTTCAAGGAATACAGGATCATTAGTTGTAATACCAATCGATTCTCCTGCCACCGCTTCATCCGTTGATTCGTTAAACTTCTCTATAGATTTTACAGAGGTTTCACCTCCACCGGGAAGTATTTTTACTTTCATTCCACTCTGAAGGGTTCCCGATTCGATTCTACCTACCACAATTCTTTTACCGGATATTTTATAGACATCCTGTATAGGAAAAATCAATCCTTTCTTTTCAGGAGGAACATCATTTTTAAGAGAATCGAGTGACTCGAGAACAGTCATCCCTTTATACCATTTCATCTTATCTGAACGCTTTGCTACATTATCTCCCTTTAAAGCCGAAATAGGAATGTAATAATCCGGGTTCAAATTTATCGAATTTAAAAATTCATGAACATTATCTTTAAGCGTATTAAAATGTTTTTCTTCATAATTAACAGTATCCATTTTGTTTATAACAACAATTATTTGCTCTAAACCAAGCATCGATACCAGATTAGCATGTCTCTTCGTTTGTTCACCGACACCTTCTTCCGCGTCAACAATCAACAACGCCGCTTCCGCCTGTGAAGCACCCGTGAGCATATTTTTAACGAATTCGACATGGCCCGGCGCGTCGATAATCACATATTCTCTTTTGTCAGTATGGAAAAAAGTATGAGCTGTGTCTATTGTTATACCCTGTTCTCTTTCTTCTCTTAAATGATCCATAATAAAAGCAAATTCCATCTCTCCATCCATTCTTTCCTCTGACGCTTTTTTAAGTTCGGTTATTTTATCTGGCGGAAGAGAATTCGTATCATAAAAAAGACGCCCTATCAAAGTTGACTTTCCGTGATCTATATGCCCGACTAAAACGAAATTTAAGGGATTTCTGTCACTCATAAAAAACCTACATATATCCGAGCGCTCGTAGCTTCTGCATCATATAATCCGATTCTTTATCTTGTGCTCTACCGCTTCTCTCGGAAACATCTGTTTCTTTAAGTTCTTGGATTATCTTATCAAGCGTATCGGCATCAGAATCAACCGTACCCACACAGGGTTCACAACCGATACTCCTGAATCTTTTACCATTCTTAGCGAAATAAAGACTTACTACCGGAAGTTTTTCTCTTTTAATATACCTCCAAATATCTAATTCCGTCCAACCAAGAAGAGGATGCACCCGCAGGTGTTCTTCCTCTTTAGCTCTGGATTTATATTGGTCCCACAGCTCAGGAGGTTGGTTTTTATAATCCCATTCGAAATCTTCATCCCGAGGAGAAAAAACTCTTTCTTTTGCTCTTATTCCGTGCTCGTCCCTCCTTATTCCAAGGTAAAGAGCGCGGAAACCGTATTTATTTATGGCATCCTTCAGGGCATGGGTTTTTAACTGGGTACAGCATTCTAATTTAGCCTTGTGCGGTCCCATCCCACCGGCAATAGCTTCTTCGTTACGATGTACTATGATTTTAAGATTCCATTCTTTCGCGTATTTGTCTCTAAACTCATAAATTTCCTTAAATTTATAACCAGTATCTATATGCACCACAGGAAAAGGAACTTCTCCTAAAAAAGCCTTTCTTATAAGATGCAAAAGTGTTGTAGAATCCTTACCAATAGACCACAAAGCAGCTACTTTTTGGAACTGATTATAGGCTTCTCTTATAATGTAAATACTGTTGTTTTCTAATTTTGTCAAATGATCCATTATTCCTCCCGATGAATAAATTCCGCATTATATTAATATCTTAACTTCCAATGTCAAGGTTAAAAAAGCTATTCGCTTACCGCTATCGGCTGTCCGCATTAAACCCATACCCTAAAAAGCACATTTTTCTCCTAAACACAGAGACACTGAGCCACAGAGAAAAAATTCAACCCTGTTGTTTCAACTAAACCCTATACCCTAAGATCACTATTCAACTATTTTGCTATTTGATTATTTAACTTAGATTCGAAGAATCTACTTGTAGAGCTTGACTTTATACAATCTCTTTTTATACTAAAACCGCTATGTTTTTAATTATTATTTCTCTTTTTCCTCCTTTAAGGAATGCGGAGGAATTTGGTTTCGGAAATATCCCTGAATTACCAGAAAAGTTTCTTTCTGTTACATATCAAAATTTATACTCTATTCCTGAACTTCAAACAGTACAACTCACTTATTTAGCCGATATATACGGATTAGGCATTTCCCACTTCGGCTCCTCTTTATATAGAGAGTCTAAAATAAGTGGTATCTTAAGAAAAAAGATAGATAGAACCATTTTCATAATCGAACCATCCATTTTATACTTATTACAGGAAGATGAATACAGCTTAGGATTCAGCGCCGATTTTCTTATCGGTTTTCCCATAGAAAATCACGCAATTTATCTTAAAGCTTTCAATCCTATTTCCTGGATAAGGGATAGTAGTATCCCATCCGAATTGGAAGTATGCGGTATTTATTCAGACGAGTGGAATGAAATTGGAATAAAGATTAATTTTACGGAAAACTGGGGCATGGGTTTAGGTTTTGGTTACGAAATAAAATTTCCGACCTTTAATGCAGCTCTCGGATTATTGACAAATCCTTTAATCCCTACCGCCGGATTTTCATTTAAATTGTCACAGACCAGATTCGCTATCGGAATACAAAACCATCCGAATCTCGGGCTATCTGAAACAATCACTGTAAATTATGCTAAAGGCAATTAAATAACACAATACAGGAGAAAAATTAATATGGAAGAAAAAACAATCGAAGTAAAGAGAATCTTTACCGGTAATATTTTAAATCTTAACGCAGACAGAGTTGCCCTTACAAACGGTATAAAAACTTTTAGGGAATACGTTTCGCACCCCGGAGCTGTAGCCGCCCTGCCTTTTCTTACGGCAACCGAGATACTTCTTGTTAAACAATACCGTTACGCAACCGGCAAACACCTTCTTGAAATACCCGCGGGAACGATAGAAGAAAATGAAACTCCGGAGGAAACCATTACAAGAGAACTGCAAGAGGAAATAAACTATAAACCCGGAAATCTTGAAAAATTGGGGAGTATTTATCTAACACCCGGTTACAGTAACGAAAAAATTCACCTATTTGTAGCTACAGAATTAAAAGTCTGCAGCTTAAAAGCAGAAGAGGACGAAAAAATCGAAATAGTAAAGGTAAAAATAGAGGAGGCCATATCAAAAATCAATTCTGGCGAGATAAATGATGGAAAAACTATTATTGCTATTTTGTCTTATATCAACAGACCAATTTGAGATTGATCAGGAAATAACACAAACGCCTGAGTTTTTAGAAAGAATAAGACGGTTAAAGGAAGATCCTATCAATATAAATACCGCCAGGAAAATCGAATTACTGCTTATACCATATATAGATAGATATCTCGCGGAAAGAATAATAAAATACAGGGAACAACACTACTTTAAAAAAAAGGATGAATTGCTCCTAATCGAGGGAGTAACACCTTATCTTTTTGATAGAATAGAAAATTTCATTACGGTAGATATACAAAAAAGAAGGAAAAAGAGAATTAAAGGAATCGATTTCTTATCTCGATTCGAGAGAAAATTCGAAAGAGAAACAAATGAATTTGAAGATAAAGCTTATAACCGAATTATTATCCCATTAAAAAATTTAGAAATAAGCGGTATATGCGAAAAAGATTACGACGAAGAAAACTACCTGGATTATTACGCTTTTTCAATTTATATTCCCGAAAAACTTATTATAGGTGATTATGACCTCGATTTAGGTATGGGTATCATCTTAGGAAAACCGGATTTTTTCTACCGCAGTGCGGGAATTATACCGGGAGAAAAAGGTTTCAGCCCTCACCGTTCAACCTATGAGGAAAATTTCTTCAGGGGAATTACTTACCAGTGGAACAATATTATGATGTTCGGTTCATATATGGATACAACAAAATGGGGTAAAGAAAAATTTCTTGGTACAAGTTATAAGTTTTCTTCAATAAGACTAACCGGTGGCATCAGCCAGACCGAAGAAAACGAAAAATTCGGCATCGCGTCTTTCTACGCGGATAAATCCCTCGCGGGAAATCTATTTCGTTTCGAATTAGCAAGCGGAGGGGAAAATCTAACCGAAACTAAAAACAATTTATCATATTCTATGGGCATGGACAATGGGAAAGGGTTAAAAGCGATTTATGTAAATATTAAAGACTCTCTGCCAACTCTAAGAAACTCACCTTTTTACAAAGATGAAGAAGCTTTTTACATAAATTATACCAAAAAACTTTCACCAGATCTTTCATTCGGAATCTTCACAGAACTCTCGAGAAAACTTTCTTCGATGGAACCCTTTGACAGAATAGCGGAATTTCATCTGGATTGGAAACCATTAAAAAACCTTCAACTCAAAAATAGAATAAAAACAAGAAAAGAACAAATAAACGGAAGATTCGAAGTAATTCACGAAGTAAAAGATATAACTTTTAAAAGCCGATTCGAAGCCTTAAACAGCTCCAACGGTTCAGGTTTTATGGCTTTCACCTCACTGCGTTACTCTAAGGATTATCTTTTCGAAGGACGCCTGGTTTTTTACGAAACAGAAGACTGGGAATCCAGAATTTACGAGCATGAAAATGATTTACCCGGAAAATTCACAATAAAGCAATTGTATGGTTCCGGGAAACGTCTGTATATTATACTCGGAGAAAAAACTTTACCTGTGAATATTTATTTGAAGTGGGGTATAGACTTTAAGGATACCGCTAAAAATGAAATCGGATTAGCTCTTCAATTATGAAATACTATCAAGTAGCAGTCCCAATCGATAAATTTTGTCTTTTTACTTATAAGGGAAAGAACGATTTAGGCTTAAAAGATGGAAGTGTTGTCCGCATCCCCTTCAGAAACAAAACCCTTTACGGCGTCGTAATCGAAGAAGGAAAATATTTTAAGGGCGCAAAGGAAATCCGCGAAAAGGTTATGGATTTACCGAAAGACTTATTCAAACTATGCGAATGGATTTCAAAGTACTACGTCTGCCCTATCGGCATAGTTTTTTCTTTTTGTCTTCCTCCTATGATGAAAAGATTTAAACTTTTTGAAGAATATCCTAAAAGGAAATCCTTACTAAAATTAAACTCATTCCAAAAGAAAGCATATGACATGATAAAAAAAACCATAGATGAGGAAATATTCGCGACATTTCTCCTTTTTGGGGTAACCGGCAGCGGGAAAACCGAAATATATCTAAGACTTATCGAAAATATAATCAATAAAAATAAAAGTGTATTATATCTGACACCTGAAATTTCAATGATACCGCAGATTATCGAAAGAATAAGAGATAGATTTGGTATCGGAGAATTGTATCATTATAAATTATCAAAGGGAATAAGATATTCATATTGGATAAACGCTTTAAAAGGAAATTTAAAAATCGGTGTCGGCTCAAGAATGAGTGTTTTTAGTCCATTTAAAAATCTAGGACTGATTATAGTCGATGAAGAGCATTCGGATTCTTACCGCCAGGATGAAATAAAACCAAGATTCTCAGGGAGGGATGTCGCAGTAATGAGAGGCAAAATAGGAAATTTCCCTGTTATACTCGGCAGCGCGACTCCTTCGGTTGAATCATTCGATAACGTCGAAAAGGGAAAATATAAACTTTTAGAGCTTCCCAAAAGAGTAAAAGGCCTGGATTTACCAGAAGTACATATCGTCAACCCAAAAGGCAAATTGTTTTCAGAAGAAATGGAGAAAGAAATACAAAATACTTTAGAAAAAAAACCCCCTTCGAGGGTTATTCTCTTTCTAAATCGAAGAGGGTATGCTCCCTTTGCCAAATGTTATAATTGTGGATGGATAGCGCATTGCAATGATTGTGATATATCATTAACATTCCATAAAAAAGCAAATATTTTAATCTGTCATCATTGCGGTAGCAAACAAACAAAACCTGAATTTTGCCCGAACTGCGGAAAAGAAATATCTTACCTGGGATGGGGAACTGAAAAAATAGAAGAAGAAATCGAAAAAAAATATAAAGATTTTAGAATAACAAGAATGGATACAGATAGTACATCCGGGAGAAACTCTCATGAAGAAATTTACAATAAATTAAAAAAAGGCGAAATCGAAATACTTCTCGGAACACAAATGGTAACAAAAGGTCTCGATTTTCCAGATATAGGATTTGTAGGAGTTATTTCGGCAGACACATCTCTGAATTTTCCGGATTTCAGAGCGACAGAAAAAACTTTTCAGCTTTTATCACAGGTAGCGGGAAGAGCGGGCAGAGGAAAAGAGGGTAAAGTCTTGATACAAAGCTCAAACCCAAAGCATTACGCGATAGAAAGTGCCTCAGAACATAACTATATGGATTTTTATAAAGAAGAAATAAAATTCAGAAAAGAAGCAAATTATCCACCTTTTACAAAATTGGCGAGGATTGTTATTAGATCTAAAGATTTTAAAAATGCGGAGCAAACTGCGGCTAAAATAAGAAATATAATCGGAAAAATGAATAAAAAAAAGGAGATTACTATTTTAGGACCGGTAATATGTCCTATCGGAAAAATCGAAAAATATTACCGATTTCATATTTTACTTAAGTCAAAAAAAGGGTATATTTTGAATAACATACTAAAAAAACTTTACGGGAAACAGATTAAAAACGCCAAAATTTCCTTAGAAATCGACCCAGTAAACATGCTGTAAGATAACCAAAACCATCTTTAGGTTTTAGATCTTCGGTTTTAGGTTTTAGTTAAAACAAATAAAATAAATGGGATGTGTGGTGTGATTCGTGCTATTTGTGCTATTCGTTGTTAAAAAACTTTGAGTGCTTTGTGTTTCAATCATTATTCGGGAAAGTAGGGTTTTCTGATTTTTGAAATCTGATTTATAATTTTACACTTTGTATCTCGTTTTTACATTATTTTTCGGGGACTTGACTTTCCAGATCTTTTGTTAATATTCCGTAATAAATAAAACTCAATATGCATAATTTTAACAGGAGGTAATGATGGAAGAAAAAACCAATCAAAAAAAGGAGGAAAATATTTTCGCTCCAGGATACAAAGGAAAAGATCGAAGAAACAATAAAGATAGAAGATCAGGAAAAAAGAGAAGAAAAAATCCCAATCCAAACTACAGCGGACCTGAACGCAGAAACGGCAAAGAACGACGTTCCGGAAAGGATAGAAGGAAATCAAAAGTCAACGGTTATTTATTCTAAAAACAAACCTACAGATATAATCACACACTTTTTACACACAAAACTATATTTTATCGAAGAAACAAAATCCTGAAAACACAATAAATCTCATTTACCATGATTGGAATAATACGGATTTTAAAAAATTTAAGATTACTAATTAATTTTTGTTTTAAGGATTAAATACCCTATTTTTATCGCTTCTTAGAGTGCGCAAAAGATCTTCCAAACTTTTATCCTCTGGAAATCTATTTTGAAGCTTTTCCGTTAATGCTATCGCGCTTTCAATATCTTCTCTGCTTAAAAGCCTAAGGACGGTTAAAAGTAGATGCTGATCCCGCACCAGCTCATCTACTATTTTTTCGAATTTTTCACTTTCACCCGAGTTAAAATAAACCTCTACAAGAGCTTTATAAGCAAACAATTCCCAACCTTTCTTCAAAAGCAAACTTTGCAAATCGGTTTCTGCCATAGCGAGAATATTTTTTCGCTCTTCCTCTGTTTCGGCATTATTCGCTTTAACAATATATAATTCCGCACGTAATAGATGAAGCCTGGGAACATCTTTTATTTGAAGAAAAGAATTGACTAATTTAAGTTGTTCATCACAATTTTCCAACTCATTACATATAAGTTTTTGCGCCTCAATAATATTAATAGCCGAACTCAAAAAAACTCTTTCATCTTCTAAATATATATAAGCTTTATTAAAAACGGATTGCAACATTTTTAGTGTATCCCGGTCAACCTCGGATATATCACCGCTGAAAAAATCCGGGTACACATCGGAAAAAACCTCACTTCCAAAAGACAAAAGCACAAACGCCTGATTCATCACGGCAGTAACCTGAGCTCTACTTTCAACACGAACCCAAAAGTTTTCATAATAGTTATACGCAAACTTGTTTTGCACAAGATCCCACATTTTCTTCCTGTTACTTAAAAATCCAACTTTTTCTTTTACTAGCTTATAAACATATCCTTCACTTAATAAATGATCTTCAAAAGCTCTTCTATAATCTGGAGGAAGAGGTGAAGAAAAATATATATTAATCGAGGGATTAAAATCTTCATTATTTACATATTTTTCTACAAATAGTGAATCTTCCATTAAAAAATCCTCTAAGCTAGGTTTTTCCCCAATTGCTGAAAGTATTATAGATTTTACTGCCATATCTTTTAGTTCTATTATCCTATTTACATCTACTCTCATTGCTCCTATAGTATCTATTACCCAATCCTCAAAATCTTTATTTGTTTCGCCGCTTCTCTTTTGCCGATTATAAGCAGAAAAATACCGCGTTCCAATAAATGGAGAAGCGAAATCAATCGGGATGCCTGCTCTTTTAAGTTCTTTTATATACCAGTTTGTATTCATAAGAGAAAAATTCCCCAACCTCACACCTTTCTTTTTTTCAGGGTCAAACTTTCTGAAATTTTTAACTTCCTGTAAGAACCAAACCGGAAATGTATCATTGTCACCGTATGTAAAGATTATCGAGTAATCGTCGGCACCAACAAGTATATTATGAGCGTAATCATGGGCAAACCAATTACCTCTTCTATTTACGTGAGAATTAATGTTGCTAATAAAAGGTGCAATACCCAACACACAAGAAAGCATTATTCCTGTCCAGGCGTACCGTGGATTTCTTTTCTTTAACCAACCCAATATCCAGTAAATACCCATAAAAACATAAAACATAAAAAGGAAGAAAGAAGTTCCCCAGAAGTAATCTCTTTCCCGAGGTTCGCGTGGCTGATGAGCGGGATTTGGGTCGGAAGGAGAAAATTCATGGTTAAGATAAAAGACTAATCCAAAGCTCAATAGGATAAAAAGGATAAAGAATAACCAGAAAGATTCTTTATCTTTTTTAAAATGTACATACATACCCCAGAGACCAATCAGAACATACATATAGGTTCCAAATAAAGATACCCATCGAAGCAAAACACCTGTATCAACTCTGGGATAAGGGAAAAATTGCCATGAAAAGTACCTGAAAAATACTTTAATCTGTTCTAAGAGAGCACGGATAAATCCATAATTGGTTTGCCAGGAAGTATGTCTTGTGAATAAGCCAAAGATACCTTCGTTTCCATATTGTTCTCTTGATATTACATCCCACAATTTTGCCCATGTTGTAGGATTTACTTCATTAACACCCGGATTTGCCTGCGCTCTTATAAGAAGATAAAGATACGTGGAAACACCTATAACTATAAGCAAAACTGCAAAAGATATAAGCTTCGGATTTTTGAATACCTTCCAATCTGTTAAAAGTAAAAAAACTAAGACCCCGGGAATAAGTAACAAGGGCAGTAAATGAATGCCAAAAGACAACGCCAGAAGATAAACGAATAAAAGGAGATAATTATGATCTCCTTTCATTCCTCTGTTATCAGACCAGTGAAGGATTAACCATAAACCCACTGTTACAATTAAAAGAGAAGTCGCGTATACCTCAGCTTCAACAGAACTATCCCAAACACTAAATAACAATCCTGCTCCTATCGATATAAATACTGAAATAAGATAAACACCTAGTTTTAATTCATTCTTACGATTTTCTTTAAATCTGCCAACTACTTTAAGAATAATCAGATATAAGAAACCACACGCTATAGCAGAAGAAAGAGCCGAAATAAGATTTATTCTTTTCGCCACCTCCCTAAAAGGAAGAAAAATATCGAATAATCTACCGAGTAAAACATAAAAAGGTGTACCCGGAGGATGCGGAACACCTAATATATGGGAACAGGCAATAAATTCTCCGCAATCCCACAGAGACACCGTAGGAGCTATAGTATATAAATAAACACTTATTAAAACACTAAAAACAGCGGCAAAACCGAATATTTTTTTTCTATCAAAATCCATATTTTTTTAACTCCTTTATATGTTTTCCCCTACAATAAAGTACAAAACGAACACCCATATTCACTTTAACAGTTTTATTATAATAATGAATAATATTATGGCAAGAGAGAATTTTTTCTACCCAGAAAAAATAGGATTAGAAGCGGTGCATGTCAGAAGTTCAGGGGCTATGGATTAAGTAGTAAGTGTTTTTGCTTAATCCTTGCTTAATTTCCTAATTATCTCCTCAACGCTTCCTATCCCCTACTAATGTCTACTCTTAACATATCTTACAATTGATACCACAAAGAATAGTATCAAAACAAAAGAAAAAAGTGGGTAATACCAGTAAGTTTTAGTTAATATCCAAAGAAACAGAATCACAGTAATAATGACAAGAAATTCCTTAGGTCTTAGTGCAAGTGTAAGCAAATCCAATAATTTAATAAAACTCCTGCTCATACCCATATAAATAGGTAAGAACATCCTTCTCTTTTTAAAGAGAAAAGCAAGCAGAATTATTATGAATAGCAGAATTAAAGATCTTTTGATTGATTCATTCGCATAAGTGAAACCCAAGAACAGTTTCTCTTCTCTCTCCACAATTTTCTTTTCAAAGGAATACTTTTTCCCGGAAATCGGAATATTCACCTTAAGCGAAAGCAGCCCTGCTTTTCCCGTAGTAAATTGTATCCTTTCTTTATCGACATTATAATCATCAAGCTTCTTCGATGCTGCCAATTTAGGTATTCTCGCCGCTTCTTCCTTCAATTCTATTTCCGAAAAATCTTCATCCGGGATATCATCCGTTAGCATTTCCGGTTCACTCACCAGAATCATTTCTTGAACCTTAGGTTTAAGATCGCCTACAAAGTTAACATAATCATAATTAACAGGTAAATATAAATTCCACTCTACCTTATTAATTAAAATATCCGTTGTCGGAAAAGAATGCCTTTTCTTACCTAAAAGGCTAAAGGACCCAAGGGCTTCCGTATATATTATTTCGATATCAAAAGGCATAAGAGAACCATCAGCCTGCCTTTCCGAGCGCATTAAAGGTATCAAAATTCTACCATCATTGTCTTTAGAAGCTTTTTCTCTTTTCCCGTTAACGTAAACACTCCAAACACTTACATCTTCAGGTAGATTTATCTTCAGGAATTGATCCCAGAGATTCTGCATTGTAAATGTAACCTGATGAACCATCTTGCCATCTTCCGTAAACAGGGTCAATACCTTAGCAAAATCTATAAAAGAAGTAAGCGCTTCCTCCTTTTCATATTTAGTAATACGGACAACCATATTATAAGGGTGTCTTACGTACTTAAAAGCAAAAAGAATAGGTCTCGCAGAAAGATTACTCAACTGATATGGTATTTTCTGAAAATCAATCATTTCCAGGTTCTCAAAATCCCCAACTTCAGCCCGTGCATCACTTTTTACTTCTCCCGCCACATATCCCGATTCTCTGACTGCATTCAAAACTTCAAAACCATCGAAATCTGCCACTATTGTCTCTTCCTCCAATAATTTTTCCGATTTGATAGTCAAAACTTTTGTCCCCTCAAAAGAATATTCGAAAGATATATCAAGTAACTGTCTTTCTCCCTCCTCTCTCATATTCCACCCCCCCAAACCTGCGCCTTTTACGTCAATAACCTGATAATCCTGCGGGACTGTAAGTGTAAGCACATTAATCATATTCTGCATAACGTTTAATTCGCAAATAGAAGTTACACTGATTGCATCCGCCTCAATAGAAAGCAAATTAAAGACTTCGGAGTATATCCTGGCAGGACCTCTCCTGATTTTTTTATCTTCCTTCTTCCAGGAAATATTTATATAAGAAGAAGGAGACGTATACCCCTTTACTATAGTATGATTTTTAATCTCTGTCTTCCTAATACCTTGAGCATTCTGTATATTAACTTCAAGATTCGTTCTTGGAATATCAAGATTTATATAGGTAATGGGTGTCTGAGGAATACTAAAATTCAAACCCGGACTACCCTTATCCGGAGAAGATTTAACGGAAAATCTTATCGTAACCAAATGTCGCCCGACCTTATCAGTAGAAAGATAATGCCAACCCCCTTGGGTTATAACCGAAGCCGGATTTCCATCAAGCTTAATTTCGGAAATTGCCAAACTTTCCTGAAAAAGAGGAATCTTCAAATAAGTCTTTTTATCCTTACCGAAAATTTCTAGATTCAAAAGGACGTTAAAACTTGTACTCTCTTTTCCCATAATACCATTGTATGTTGCTCTTGCTAAAATATATTCTGCCGGAGGTGTAAGTCCATCTCCTGTGGGAGGTTTCATCTTATTGACAAGCTTCTTGAATTCTTCTCTTGTCAGTACAACTTCACCCTTATCAACTCTATACTCAGGTTCGTACTTCGCACCTGTTTGCTCCATCAATCTTGAAAACTCTTCCCATGAAAGCCTCATCTCATCAACATCAAGTTTTAAAAGAGAACGAAATTCTTCCCAATCAATAGTTATTCTTGACTCTCCACTGTTATCAGCTTTAAGGTCAAAACCAGAGAATAAGCATAACAAAAAGAATAAAAAACTAATTAGAAAAACATTGTTAACTCTCCTATATTTTCTCATGATTAAACCTCTATCCTTTCTTTGATGTTTTTGTTTTTTTCCTTACATTTTTCTTAGCCTTAGATTTAATTGTTTCCCTGATTACCCACTCAGGTTTTAGCCAGGCAAGTAGAAATATGAGAACAAAAACAACAAAAAGAAATTTAGATAAAAAGAAAAAGATAAAGGCACCCAGAGCCAAAAGAGCTTTAATACCATCGGGAGTCTTTAATTTTAGCCAGAAGTCTTTTTGCGAAAAAACAGAATTTATAACTCTAATACAAAGCATCCTAATTTTAATTCGTAAGCGATAAACAATATAAAGAATCAAAAGGAAAAAGAGAATTTTAATCAGGGTATAAATCCATCCTCTGGTATATTGAAAATCCAAAAACAGCTGTTCATCTTCTACTACAGTTTTTGCGAAGCGATACAATTGACCTGAAGTAGGAACTTCTATCCTGAAAAGCGCTCCACCACTCACTCCTGTATCTTTTACTCGCTTTACATTTTCCGCAAAACCGATTTCCTGCTTAACCTGATTCATTAGATCAGCTTGTTCGTTCATCGAGCTCAATCTAAAATTACTCTGCAGCATCCTCTTTGTCTTCTGTATTTTCTCATCTTCAAAACCTTCCTGGTTTTCCCAACTCTCGAGCGCTTGCTCGTAACCTTGAACCTTGGCATAAGTAAAAACTCTTCCCTCACTAAGTAAAGGCCTGATTCCGGTAGCAATATCTTCCTTTTCGACGTTTCCACCAAAATGAACATATTTGTATTCTAAAGGCAAGTAACAGGACCATAACATTTTACTTATTACAACATCAGCTTTAGGGAACGATAGTTTTTTTGAACCTAAGATAGGCAGAGATTTATTTTTATAATAAAATAGAATATCTACTTCAAAAGCTGCAATGTTCTCACCTGTCATCCTTGAACGAATGAGAGGAATCATAAATTTACCCTCTTTATTCTTCGAAGGAATTTCCCTCTTCCCATCTACATAGAGACTCCAAATCTCGGAATCCTCGGGTAAAGTTAATTCTAAAAACTGCTTACCTGTATTTCTCATGGTGTAGACAACCCGACTTATAACTTTACCCTCAGCAAGTAACACAGACATTACACTCGCATTATCGATTACCGTGTTGACCATCGGTAACTCTTCATGCTTTGTAATTTTAAGAACTAAAGAGAACGGATGTCTTAAATATCGTAAGCCAAGAATCAAAGGCCTTGTAGACATATTTACAAGCTCAAGGGGCAACTCCTGTATATCCACAATATCGATATCTTCATTGGCAACAATCTCAGCTTCAGCAGCACTTTTCTTTTCAATTCCAAGAAAACCGGTCTCTCTGATAGACCGGGGAACCTGAAATCCTCTAAAATCGATTTCGTTTTCATCTTCAGTAAAAATTTTTTCTCCCGTTAGTGTAAATGTTACAGTACCTTCCTTCTCGCCTCCAAAAGGAACGGTTAAAACATTTTTACCGTTGGCTGTTTCCGTACTCCAGTCTCTTATTTCCTGATAATTATCTCCCTGAACATATAAGACACTATAGCCTTCAGGAATATTAACTTTAACACTGGAAATCGAATTTTGGAGAATATTAAGTTTAAATCTGGAAGTAACCCGCAGGGCGTTATCCTCAACTGAAAGCAAATTCATAACCTCCGTATAAATTTTTGCGGGAACGCTTTTCTTCTTCTTCATAACAGTCCGGTGAAGCTTTAAAGAAACATTAGATGTAGTAGAAAGAACTGCCCTCACACTTGAATACCCCCCCCTCTTTGAAATAGTCATATATTTGGCTTGAGGTATTTCTACTCTGGCGTCTATCGCGGGAATATCGATATTGAATAAAGTAATCGCGGTTCTCGGAATAGTAAGACTCAAAACGTCAGGGCCTTTATCAAGTTCGGTTTCAACGGAAAATGAAAGTTTTACCTTATGCTGACCAATTTCATCAGTGGTTAGTACATACCAGCCATTTTCAACCATAACAAGAGCGGAGTTGCCGTCTAATTCTATTGCCCTGAGCGCGACACCCTGAGGCATAAGCTGGATTTTTGGATAGTTCGTTCTCTCTTTTTTAAATATTTCCAAATCAAATGTAACGTCAAAAGTAGTGCTGTTTTGCGCCATAATTCCATTATATTCCGCCTTCGTTATAAGGTAGTCTCCCGGAGGAACAATCGGAGAAACATCCGGTTTTTTCATTTTTTCAAGTAAAGCCTTAAACTGCTCCCTGCTAAGTACAACCATCCCATCCTGAATATTATATTCGATTTTCACATTCTGACCCGTCTGCGCTAAAAGTTTTTTGAATTCGTCCCAGGAAAGCTTAATTTCATCCGTATCCATCTTTAATAGCTTTTTAAATTCCTCCCAGCTGATTTTTACTTCGCTCGATTCTTTACCTGTAGCGGGTTCCTCGGCATAAAGAGATAAGACTGAAAAAAGGGACAAAAATATCGTAAAAACTGACAAAATACCGACCAAATTTTTGAATTTTACCATTTACTCCTCCTTTTCATAATATTTTCAAAATATTAGACTTAATTACTCTATATTCGTTCCATAGAAGATTAATTTTTTCTATTACAGTATAAATACTTCTAAGTATTTTTTGGAGCTAAACACCTCTCAAGACCCTTAAAAATAGCATAATTGCTACTATCAATAAAAAGAGAATTATTAAATAAATAGGAGATTTTGGTTTATATTCCGTCCTCTCGAAACGTCCTCCAAATTTCACTTTTTTCTACCCTTGATTGGCAAAAGTTCAAAATTGATTTCTATTGTTCTTTTAGTTCCGACCTCGACTAAAGAAGTATAGGTATAATACCCTTTACAAGTAATCTTTGTTATATAATCTCCAGGAACAACATATATCCTGTAGTGTCCGGTCTCCGGATTACTTTGCACAACCGTAGTGCTTGAATTCTCAAACAGAATATCAGCATCTATAGGATTTCCCGTTTCCGCATCTTTGACTACACCTTCAACAATATAAAATTCCTTTTTTTCATGCAAACGCAACATTATATCGGTTGCTTCTTTCAGTACGACAACCGTATCGGTTGGAAGAGAATTCTCCGAATAAACAGACAAAGGATATATCCCCTCAGTTAAATTAAATTCAATCTCTCCGTCACTTATCCGGAAACTTCCCGAATCAGCCAGAGATAAAAGCCCCGTTGCGGGATTAC
>Ga0315553_10001928_pt1 | contig 16914 bp, 18 predicted proteins | sample SalMarSW160140MG_FD_203099 | JGI IMG/M metagenome (GOLD analysis project Ga0315553, IMG submission 203099) | Salt marsh sediment microbial communities from the Plum Island Ecosystem LTER, Massachusetts, United States - Salt Marsh Sediment SW1601-40 ... | reverse complement strand
TTATCATCGCCGGATCCGGGATGCACTCGACCTTGGCGACGATTGAGCTGACACACGCGGTGGCGGAGGCTGGTGCACAAGCTGCGTTGGTCGTTACACCGTCCTATTACAAGTCGAGGATGGATGCGACGACACTGATCGCGTACTATATAGCCGTGGCTGATGCCTCTCCCATCCCGGTCATCCTGTATAACGTGCCGGCAAATACGTCCATCGATATGACAGCAGGGACGATCATCGAACTCAGTTCCCACCCCAACATCATCGGGCTCAAGGACAGCTCCGGGCTGGTGGCCAAACTGGGTGAGATCTGCAACCGCGTGGGCGATGATTTTCAGATTCTCTCTGGTTCTGCGAGTAGCTTCCTGGGAGCCATAGCGATGGGGGCGGTCGGAGCAGTTTCAGCGCTGGCTAACATCGCTCCCGAGCCGCTGCACCGGATCTGGTTTCTGGCGATGGAAGGGGATTTCCACTCTGCCCGAGCGCTCCAGCTTCCGCTGATTGAAGCGAACAATGCCATCACATCTCGCTTCGGCATCGCCGGCCTAAAGGCGGCCATGGATCTACTTGGCTACGCAGGTGGACCCCCCCGGCTGCCACTCCTGCCGCTTTCTGAGACCAATATCGCGGTCTTGAGCGAGATTCTGGCAAAGGCTGATTTGCTGGCCTGACTACTTTCTATCCCTCGGAAGCTGCAGGTTGCACTACAGCTGGCCGGTACTGCCCCAGTTCTCCAATAAAGCCAGGTAAGCAGGATCCTGGTAGCGCTCCAGCACGAACCAGGTTGCATAGTCGGGGAGCATCTCCCCACCAATATGCTTGGCGAGCAGCTCGCCGCATGCTGGAGAAGCCATCAACCCGTAGCCTGAAAGCGCTCCAATTACCCAGGCCCCCTCGACCGGCAATGGTCCGACCAGTGGCCGATTTTCCCTGGTCTTGGTGTAGTACCCGCCATCAATGTAGGGGCGCGGGGGCCGGTCAAAACATGCCTCGAGCGCAGGCAGCATACGGGATAGGCCGCGCAGTGCGATCTCAGAATAGTTTGGGTCCACCTGGATCGGGAAGCTGGGCGGTACCGGCTCCGTATCATAGGTCCACAGGATGAGAACAATCGGGCTGTCGTCTGGCCCATCCGGTCGAGCATGCACGCCCTCCGGAAATGTGCCCAGCAGGTAGCCTAGATCGGGATCCTCGCGAATGGAATCGATCTCCTCCTCCCGCCAGGGGATCTTCTGTTCATCGGTCCAGATCAAGAGGGGAGCCTGCCGTGGAAAGACACCCAGGGTGTCGTGAATTGAAATCTTCGCATGCAGTTCATTGTGGACTGGCAGTTCAAGGTTCAACAGCGCTCCGACGTCCTTGAGGTAGGGGCCAGCAGCGTTGACAAAGTGCCTTGTGCCCACGCGCTGGAGTCCGGTTGGGCTGGCGATGGCGACCTCGGCTACGCGGCCACCCTCGACCTTGATCGACTCGACATGGCCCTCGATCAGGCGGACGCCCCGCGCGCGGGCTGCTTCCAACATGTGCATGCCGAGCTGCTGTGCGCTGAACCAACCGCAGCGCCTGGGGTGGATGACGGCAACTGTCTCCCGGCTGAGGTAGGGGAAGTGTTCCTTGATCAGGAGTGGGTCGGTGATCAGATCTGCCCCATCCGGTTGATCGTGGAAGCCCTCGGCTGGCGCCGGTTGGTAGGGAGCTGCTTGCCGGCGATCGTCGTGAACCCGCAGCGGGCCGGCGCCGAAGCGGGCGGCATCCTCCGCCTGTTTGATGAAATCCTTCACCTTGGCGGGGTCGGCAGTTGCGAACAGGTAGCCGCGCCGGTTCATCCGAAAAATATTGCCGCTCTCATCGGCCAGGCGTTCGAGGATGTCGATGCTGCGGTTCATCATCGCCACCATTGCATCACCGGGTCCAGGCCACCAGTTGCGGTAGCACTCGGTTGACTTGTCGCTGGTGAGGGAGAGGGGCGGTTGGTCATCAACCAACAGGATGTCTTTCACCCCACACAGGTTGGCAAGGTGGAAGGCTGAGGCGATCCCTGCAATCCCGGCCCCGCAGATGACGACATCGGCCGTGTTGGTTGTCATCGAGGCCTCTCCACGCCTGCTCTAGAATCGGTCATTCTTCGATGAGTTGCCTCAGCTTGCTGGAAACATCTTCCCTCAACTTGAGATCCGCCTCAGATCGTAGCCGCTGCGCGATTGCCTCAAGCGGCTCATTTTTTTGAGGGAGTATGTACCCGGGATCGAGCTCGCTTAGTGTCACGGCCAGATGGGCCCGCCGGAGGATATCCGGATCAGGCAACGTTAACTCTGATGTGTCGAGCTCCATATTGCTATAAAGGCACAGGTCGAGGTCGATCGTGCGAGTAGCGTAGCGGTCCGCCGTCCGCACCCGGCCTAGCTCGCGCTCGAGCCTGCGAAGTTCCGATCGTAGCTCGAGGGGCGGGAGCACAGTCTCGAGCAGGATGGCGGCGTTCAGGTAGTCGGGTTGCTCCTCCCGGCCGATGGCAGGATTCTGGTAGACGCCGGAAGCTGCGACCAGTGTACCCAACTCCTGTAATCCAAGCGCAGCGCGGATCAGATTGGACTCAGGATCGATGTTCGATCCCAGTGCGATAAAGGCTCGTTCAGGCAAAGTCCCGGGCGCTCCGTTCGATCTCGACCCCGACCGAGCGTGCAAAGCGCAGTGCGCCCGGTTTTTCCACACGCACCAGGGCTCGCTCAACGCCGGCGGTGCCCACGCTCATCCGGGCGATCTCGCTCGCCAGGGCCTCGACCGTGAAAGGTGCGCTGCTCTCCACGTATGCCACGATCTGTTTGGTCAGGGTGCGGTAGTTGGCGGTGTCCTCGATCCGGTCGCTCGCCCCGGCAGGTCTAAGGTCCAGGAAGAGCGTGATGTTAATCAGGATGTCCTGTTTGTGCTCACGCTCCCAATCATTGATCCCGATGATGCCCCGCAGCATTAGGTCCTTGATCAAGATCCGGTCTTCGGCCATGGGTCTGCTCCGATCTTTAGTGAGCTGTTGTCCTGCAAGATACGAAACTTGTTAGATCGCATCTGTCCTTCGGGCCTATTGTACCCAGAAAGGGGGGGAGCGAGGTTGTGGGTAAGGATCCGTGTATAAAGAGCGTCATTGGCTATGGTACGATTTAATATCGCTGGATAGATGGAGGTTTCTATGCATGATATCGAAGCTGCTGCCGAGTTACTGAGCGGAGTCGGGGTTGTGAAACCCGAGATCGAGGAGGCGGTGCGCAAGCTTCTCGATGCTTTCGGAGAGGATGTCGATCGCGAGGGATTGGAGCGGACACCGGAGCGTGTTGCCAGGATGTACGATGAGCTGCTTGCCGGCTACCGGGTCGATCCCTATGCCATGATCAACGATGCGCTCTTTGACGTGGACTACGACGAGATGGTCATCGTGCGTGATATCGAATTCTACAGCATGTGCGAACACCATATGCTGCCCTTCCTGGGTCGGGCTCACGTAGCCTACCTGCCGAATGGGAAGGTGATCGGGCTTTCAAAGATCCCGCGTATTGTCGATCTATTCGCCCGCCGGCTGCAGGTGCAGGAGCGCATGACGCGTCAGATCCATGATTTCCTGAACGCGGCACTGCATCCACATGGGGTAGCCGTCGTGGTTGAGGGCGTTCATTTATGTGCGAAGATCCGGGGCGTGAAGAAAGCCAACGCACGCATGGTGACGAGCTACATGTGCGGGTCGTTCAAGGAAAATGAGTCCACGCGGAGCGAGTTTCTCGACCACATCGCACGCGAGGCAAGCCCGTTCTCGATCTAGTTCTGGACGAGGATTACTGAGCTTCGACCGGTTGTGCTGGCAAGTGGAATCCGCCGTCAAGGATGATGGTCTGTCCACAAATCATCTCGGCCTCGCTTGAACAAAGGAAGGCTACCAGGTTGGCGACATCCTGCGGCGTGACGAGCCGCCCGGCCGGGGTTGCCCGACGGGCGCGTTCGATGATGTCCACGCTCTCCTGGATGACGTTGAAGTGCTGGAGCGCCTCGGTCTCAACCAGGCCGGGCGACACGGCATTAACCCGGATCCCGAGCGGGGCGAATTCTACGCCAAGGTAGCGCGTAAGGGATTCGATCGCGGCTTTGCTGGCGCCGACGACGACATAATCCGGGATGACCCTGATTGCACCCGGGCTCGACAGGCTGACGATCGCCCCACCACCGCGTGCCTGCATGAGCGGGGCGGCATGCTGTGCGCCGAAGAGAAGAGCACGGGCGTTGATGTTCATCGTCCAATCCCATCCCTTGGGGCGCTGTTCAAGGACAGAGCGATTGTAGCCGGAGGCGGCGTTGCTGATGAAGATATCCAGGCCACCGAATTTATCCTCGATGTCTGCAAAAAGGCCTTCCAGCTCATCCAATTCACCCACGTTGGCCCGGATAACCTCCGCCCGGCGACCCAGCTGGCGGATTTCGTTGGCGGTCTGTTCTGCTGGCTCGCGGTTGCGGAAGAAATTAACAGCAATATCTGCCCCTTCCCGTGCCAGGCTGAGTGCGATCGTACGTCCTATCCCCCGACTGGATCCGGTGACGAGGGCGACTTTATCTTGGAAACGCATGGCCATCTCCTCCACTGCAGGTGATAACCCCGCAGAGCTGATCATGATACCATCCCCGGGCAGGTGGATCCGGATTGAAAAAGCCCAGAAAGATCAAGTCTGTTTACCAGGGCTAGGATGTATGTTTGCGATCATCTGAGTTGAGATCGATTATTGCGCTGGAGATGAGCGAAGGCCTGGCTTCGCGCACGCGTGGGCAGGAGGGACGTGCCCGGGTTTGCTTCCGACGTGCGGCAGGCTGGGCAATCGCAACCCTGCATCCCGACTACGATCAATCGGCGAGCCTGGGTAATGCACTGGAAGCCTTGATCTGGTTCACAGGGGATACGCGGTATGAGCGGGAAGTGCGGGGATCGGCAAGACGCTTGACCACGCGCATAACGAGCGATCACACGCTGCCGTTCGAGCAGGATCCCCACGCTGACGCCGACCGGCTGATCGAGTTCGTCTTTGGGGAAGATTGGCGGATGATCTCCGAGGAGGGGGCCAGGAAGTGACAGAACCCGTTGAGGCAGCAGGGAAGGGCGTGGAGCTGGAAACTGGCCCTGATAGCACGGCTATTCCAGAAACCCTGGATCGGGGCTACCGCCGTGATTTACGGCATTACGCGAGCCAGACGAACATCCAGCTCGCGGCGGGCATGTTGATCCTGCTGCTCACGGTCGGGAACGGATTGGTTTACTGGATTTATGGTAAAGGCGCGTTGGTGACCTCCCTTACATGCATGCTGGCCTTCGCTCTTCCGGTAGTGTTGATCGCGATCCTGCTCTGGGTATTAGGATGGGTTGTAAGACAAGGCCGTGGTGACTGATCCAGTCTTTAGACCTGGGCCTGCTTCGGGTATACCGTACCTGATCAAGCGCAATGCGTCGCTGGGCAGTAAAAAGCCCGCTGTGCTGATGCTGCACGGTTGGAGCGGGGATGAACGCGTGATGTGGGTGCTTGAGAGCGTATTGCCGGAAACGAAGCTCATTGCTGCCCTGCGAGGACTCTACCCGCTACCAGGCTCAGGGTATCAATGGACCCGGGGTGTGGCCTCGCTCGATACCAGCGTGGAGGCGTTCCAGGCAGGGGGTAAGGCAATCCTGTCGGTGGTAGACGAATTAATAGCCCGGGATGGTCTTGATCCGAGGCAGTTGATCCTGATGGGATTCAGCCAGGGCGCGGCAATCTCGTACGCGCTTGCAGCCCTGGGCATGCTTCAACCCCGGGCGATCATCTGCCTGGCAGGTTTTCTGCCGCAGGGTGATCTGCATCGACTGTCCGGGATCCCGATATTCTGGGGGCATGGAACCCGGGATGAGCTTGTGCCGGTGGTTCGAGCGCGAAAAGACGTAGAGCGCCTCCATGAAGCCGGCGCCGATGTCAACTATTGCGAAATGGACGTGGGCCACCGGCTTGGCATCGAGTGCACGCGGGGTTTGAAAGCATGGCTTGAGATGCTTGAGGATGGTGATGCCGGGGAGTGAACCGGGGTCGAAAGATGTGAAACCCTGCAGGACATTCATGTTATCATCCGAATTTATCGGGCCAAGCAAAGGACGTGCCCCGACCAAGCCAATCATGTCCTCACTATAAACGAATGACAGGTGGATCATGGGAATGACTGAACTCCAGAATAAGGCGGTGAACACGATCCGCTTTCTCTCAGCTGATGCCGTGCAAAAAGCCAACTCTGGCCACCCCGGGCTGCCGATGGGCATGGCGCCCGTCGCATACCTGCTCTGGACCGAGCACATGAAGTACAGCCCGCAGGATCCCGGCTGGCCTGACAGGGATCGCTTCGTGCTCTCGGCGGGACACGGTTCGATGCTGCTGTATGCGATGCTGCACCTCACGGGCTACGATCTGCCGCTGGACGAATTGAAGCGCTTCCGGCAACTGGGTAGCAAAACTCCCGGGCATCCCGAGTATGGGGTGGCGCCCGGGATCGAAACGACGACCGGCCCGCTTGGACAGGGGTTCGCCACCGGCGTTGGCATGGCCATGGCAGCCGATCACCTGGCTGCGACCTACAACCGTGCGAGCTACCCGATGGTCGACCATGCGATCTACGCCATCGTCTCGGACGGCGATCTGATGGAGGGTATTTCATCGGAGGCGGCCTCGTTGGCTGGACATCTCCAGCTAGGACGCTTGATCTATATCTATGATGACAACCACATCAGCATCGACGGGAGCACGGCCTTGGCCTTCAGCGAGGACCGTGCCGCCCGATTCCAGGCCTATGGCTGGCATACCGTCCATGTTGAGGATGCCAACGATCTGCAGGCCATGAACCAGGCACTGGAGGAAGCGAAGCTTGATCCGCGTCCATCACTGATTCTGGCCCACTCCGTGATCGGGTACGGCTTGCCGACCAAACAGGGTACAGCGGCCGCGCATGGTGAGCCGCCCGGGGTGGAGGAATTGGCTGGCGCGAAACGCAACCTTGGTTGGCCAGTCGAACCGAGCTTCCTCATCCCTGAAGATGTGCGCGAGCATTTTCGCACGGCAGGGCGGAGATCGAACGCACTTTATAACGACTGGCAGGCACTGAGAACAGGCTATGCCAGGGACTTTCCGGATTTGGCTGAAGAGTTCGAGCGCAGGCAGCGGGGTGACCTTCCGGTAGGTTGGGAACAGAGCCTGCCGGTCTTTGAACCCGACGCGAAGGGCATGGCAACCCGTGCTTCCTCTGGCAAAGTCTTGAATGCTATCGCAAGCCAGCTGCCAGAATTATTCGGTGGATCCGCCGACCTCACCGGTTCGAATAAAACAGATATCAAGGGAGAACCTGCCTTTGATCATGACCAGCCCGGCGCTCGCTATGTGCATTTTGGTGTCCGTGAGCACGCCATGGGCGCGATCCTGAACGGGCTTGCTCTCCACGGTGGCGTAATTCCCTACGGCGGGACCTTCCTGGTCTTTTCGGACTACATGCGAGGAGCTATCCGGTTAGCTGCCCTAATGGGTGTGCGTGTGATCTACGTGTTCACCCACGATTCGATCGGGTTGGGTGAGGACGGCCCGACGCATCAACCGGTTGAACACCTGGCTGCACTGCGTGCGATCCCTAATTTGATTACGCTGAGGCCTGCCGATGCCAATGAAGTCTCCCAGGCCTGGTTGGCTGCCCTCGAGAATAAGCACGCACCGACAGCTTTGGCGCTCACCCGTCAGGCAGTCCCGACCATTGATCGTCAACGTTTTGCCCCGGCGGAGAACCTTGCACGCGGGGCATACATTCTTGCGGATCTGGGGGAAAGTGAGCCGCAGGTCATCCTGATGGCTTCCGGCTCCGAGGTGAGCTTGATCCTTGAGGCGGGTGAAACGCTGGCCAAAGAAGGCATGCCCGTCAGGTTGGTGAGCTTCCCATCCTGGGAGCTGTTCAAACTGCAACCAGCGTCGTACCAGGCGACCGTCCTCCCGCCGGCGATCACTGCCCGTGTAGCGATCGAAGCCGGCGTGACGATGGGTTGGGAGCGTTGGGTCGGGTCCCAGGGCGCTGTCCTGGGGATCGACCGCTTCGGCGAATCTGCACCCTATGAGGAGATCTACACCGACTTGGGACTGACGGCTGCACATGTCGTCGAACAGGCCAAGTCGCTCCTCGCTAAGTAGGCCGTGTGCGCTGTCCTTTTCAACCCTTGCGGGTGGTCGCACCGGTTGCTCTACTGAGGGTGGGCAACCCATCTCGATTCCATTCCAGGGCTGAAATTCCAATTGGCTTCTGGCATACTTCTGAGCTTGAAACACCCCGGTCCTCCGGGGTGTCAATTCTTAGGATGCAGCGTGGACGAGAATGAATGTGCACATACTGGAAGTGAAGGAATCATTGGTATGAGCAAGAAGCAGGTGAGACCGCTCGCTCGGCGCATTCTTCACGGGGAGCAGGAACAGATCTTTGAGGTCCTGCCCCAATCCGTGATCTCAAACTTCACCCATTCGCAGTCTGAGAACGCTCTTCTCTGGAACCGCGTCTACCCCTTGTGCTCACCCTACGTCTCATGGAAGAGGCTGGCCGGGGTTAGACCCGTTTGGGGAACGGCAAATGACGGAAATACCGTTGAGGACGATGCGCTGACCCCGTACTTCTGGGGTTTCTCGATCGAAGGGGGAAGGCTGCGTGGGCTCGATCAGGTGCTCGAGGCAGTCGATGGTCCCGGTCCAAAGACCGAGATCGACCTGATCCTGGTCGGGGAAAGGCGCCTGGTGGTGGTGGAGGTCAAGCACATGTCCAGCCCGGGACGGTGTGCCCGCTATCAGACTGGTCGCTGCCCGGAGATCCACAGCGCGGGGGATCGGAGCGACACCCCGTGCCAGTATTGGGAACCGGGACCGGGTTTGATGGCCGATGTACTGGAGATGGATGCCCGTCCAACACTGGATACGGCTTCTCCTCCCTGCAACCAGCACTACCAGCTCGCTCGAACGCTGCTGGTTGGCAGCGCGCTCGCCAAGCAGTTGGACGTGGAGCTGCACATGTGGCTCATCACAACCAGCCGGGGGTGGCGGTCCATCGAGCGCTCCTGGCTCGACTTCGCTGGCCGTGTGCGGGATGATCAACTCTGGCGCCGGATGCGCGTCCTGACCTGGGAAAACCTCTCGACAGAACCTTGAAGCTGCCTGGCAGTCACGATCGAACCAAGATATCCCAGGAAGGAAATGGCTCTCAACGTATGGAGTGAGAGGCCTAGATCAGGTAAGCAGCCGCACTGGTGACAAAGAAGATAGTGCTCGCTGCGAGCTGACGCAGTCCGATACGCGATGGGCGCTGCTGGATCGCGGGCCGCAGCACTCCATCGAGTGCATCACCTAGCAGCACTCCAAAAGCTGCAGCGACAAGCCACGGTATCAACCCCAGGTTGCTGAGAATTCCAGCATAGAGCAGGTTTACCGAATGGTAGCCCAACGTCCTGGCACCGTTGCGAATGCGATCGGGCAAGTCCGGCTGCGGGCTCCACTGGCGCTGCTCGAGGCGCAGGTAGACAAGGACGATCGAGGCTGCGGATTGCAGCCAGGATAGCGACCACAGGAGCCAGGGCAGCGTGGCTTCAGACCCATAACCAACCCAATACCCAGCCGGAGCGGCGAGGGCCAGCACGCCCGAACCGACGATTTCGATGCCGCGCTGGCCGCGGTCTTCTCTGCGGGCAACGAGCCACAGGTGCCAGGCAAATACTGGCAGGCCGGGCAGGAGCAATACCAGCACGCGAGCGTGTCCTAAAAGGACGAGGGTGATCGTTGCCGCCACAAGGATCAAGCCATACACAACAACCCAGAAGACTGCTGGAGCAAGGTCTGCCGCCGGTCGTCTCCCACTCTTGACCTTCACGAAGAGGATCACGGGTTGACGGATGAGGAAGGCCACGAGCATGGCGACCGTGAGGAGCAGAAGATCCGGCGTGATGCGACCTGCTGCGGCCGTACCAAGGGTCAAAGGACCGATCCACCAGATCCAGGAGCCGTGTTCAGCGGGAACGGCGTACAGTTTTCGGAAGGGAGAACGCTGGAATCGAAGACGAGCTTTCACCCGCTGATTATAAATCCTTCAGTCAGGTTGGCAGGCGAGGGTGGAAATGATATACATACAGCCGGTTCAACCCATGTGTGAGCAAGAAGTGATCGAACGCGATGCATCCTTCAGACGATGAAGCGATATCGGTGGATGTGGGTACACGTTTACGTCACCTACGTGAGGTGCGCGGACACTCGATTCGCGAACTGGCCAGGCGCAGTGGCATTTCAGCTAATGCCCTGAGTTTGATTGAGCGCGGACGCACATCACCCTCTGTAAGCACGCTCTACAAGGTGTCCGACGCGCTCGAGATACCGATTACTGCTCTTTTCCAGGTTGGAGAGGAGCAAGCTACTGAGGTTGTGTATATTCGATCTGGAGAGCGCACGCGAGTCCCCTTTACCAGCGGCTTGTGGGAGGGGCTTGGGGGGGAACAATTCTCCGGGCGGGTTGAGCCCTTTGCCCTGACGCTCGAGAGCGGGGCGAACGGCGGGCCTGATCTCATCGAGCACAGCGGTCATGAGTTTGTGCTCTGCCTGCGTGGGCAGCTCGAGTACCAGGTGGTCAGCGAAATCTACACGCTGGCTGCCGGTGATACCCTTCTTTTCGCCGCCCACCTGCGGCACCGCTGGCGAAACCCGGGGCCCTTGGTCACCAGTGTGATCTTTGTACTTTCCGGTTTCGAGGCGGGTGACGAACCATTGCAGCATCACATGACGGGAGAGTAGTCGGTAGGCCGCACTGTTGCGGCCTCGTGCAAGAGGATTGATCACGCGCAAATATAAACAGGGGCACAATCGTTCATGCCCCTGTTTATATTCCCAAACACGCATTTAACTGCTGCACGGGCTATTCGAAATAGACTGTGGGAGCAAAAGTGATCGGGGTTTAGACGTATCTGTAAAATGAGTCACACAACGAATTGAGTGCAAGCTCGTCGAGTCTCAATATAAACGAAGTGAGACTTGGAGAATTAGTAGAACGCCGGCCAGAGGCGCGGCGTTCAATGTTAATACCAGAGGGTTTCGTGCTTGGTCAGATCCCCAGATACGCCTTTTGAACCATTTTATCCTTGGAAACCTGTTCGGCAGGGCCCTCGAGGGTCACACGTCCCTCGCTCAGCACATACGCGTAGTCGCTGATCGAGAGCGCCAGGTGAACGTTCTGTTCGACGAGCAGCATCGTCAGGCCCTCATCCTTCAAGCGGCGCAGCGTTTGGAACAGGTTTAATACGAGCACAGGCGCCAGCCCGAGTGAGAGCTCATCAAACATCAAGACCTGGGGCTCGGCCATCAAGCCCCGGGCCACGGCCAGCATCTGCTGTTCTCCACCCGAGAGCGTGCCCGCTTGCTGGTTCTGGCGTTCTTTCAAGCGGGGGAAGAGCTCATAGACCTTGTCGATATTGTCCTTTAAATGTGCCCTGGCGCGGCTGTTTGTAGCGCCCATCTCAAGATTCTCGTCCACACTCATACTCGTAAACAGCTGCCGGCCTTCAGGGACGAGGACCAGTCCCAAATCCGGTTTCTTATAGGCAGGTAAACCGCTGATCTCCTGGCCTTCGAACTTGACCGAGCCCCGCCAGGGTTTGATCGAGCCCATCACGCTGCGTAACATGGTGGTCTTACCCGCGCCATTCCCACCGACAAGTGAAGTCAGGCGCCCAGGTTCTAGCTTGAGATCGATTCCCCATAGGATCTGGACCTCACCGTACCCTGATTCGAGTGCGTTTATCTCTAGAATCGGCATCTCACAGCACCTCAATTCGTGCGGGTTGCGATCTCTTCGGCCAGCTTGGGATCACCCAGGTAGGCTTCGATCACCTTCGGATCCTGAGAGACCGAATCGGGCGTCCCTTCGGCGATCTGCTGGCCGTAGTCGAGGACGAAGATTCGGTCGGAGACCTTCATGACGGCATGCATGACATGCTCGATCATAATGATCGTCACACCTCGCTCACGGATCGCGGCCACGGTTTGCACCATACCGGCAATCTCGGATGGGTTCAAGCCTGCCAGAACCTCATCCAGCAGCAGCAACTTGGGTCTCGCAGCCAACGCCCGGGCCAGCTCCAATCGTTTCTTTTGAGCTACGTTGAGGTTGATCGCCAATTGTTCCTTGCGCTCGTCCAAGCCCACGAAATCAATGACCTCATCAGCAATCTCCGCAGCGCGTGTCATGCCATGGTTCTCCTCACCGAAGCACGCGCCAACCATGACGTTCTCGCGTACGCTGAGTTCATTCAGCGGTTGGACGATCTGGTGCGTGCGAGCCATGCCCATTTTTGCCAGGCGGTAGGGTTTGCTTCCGGTAACGTCCTTCCCCAGGAACAACACACGCCCCTCGCTGGGTGAGTAGATGCCGTTGATGACGTTGAAGAGGGTCGTCTTGCCAGCGCCATTCGGACCGATCAAACCCAGGATCTGTGCTTCGGGCAGATCGATGGTTACATGGCTCAGCGCCTGCAGGCCGCCGAAATTCTTACTCACGTTCTGAATTTGAAGGATCATTCCAGCACCCTCCGCAGGCTTGGGAACCGATCGCGGAGCCACCCGACGATCCCGGCTGGGATAAAGAGGATGATGATCAGGAGCAGGACGCCGGCAACGACCAGCTGGATATTACGGAAAAGCGGCGTGACGAGCAGCGTACCGCGTAAGCGCTGATAGCCCGCTCCACCCAGGATCGGCCCCAGCACCGTGCCCGCACCACCCAGCATCACCATCACGATCGTCTCGATTGAGAGGTGCAGCCGGAAGGCGTCTCCGGGCAAGATGGTCGCATTCTTGAAGAAGAAAAGCAGCCCGACGATGCCGGGAAAGATAGCCGAGATGACGTAGGCCCAGGTCTTCGAATCGGGTGCTACCACGCCCATCACTTCGGCTGCATCCTCATTCTCACGGATGGCCATCAAACCCAGCCCGAACTTCGAGAAGCGTACCAGGTAGCTGACGATGATGACCGCGAGCGTGACGGCGATCATCAGGTAGAACGTTGTCCACAGGGCTTGGGCCGCTCCGCCGTAGTCATTGTAGATCTTGAAGTTCAGCTGCATGCCAACCGAACCGCCCATAGGTTCGAAGTTCTTGATAAAGGCGCGTGCCGCCTCATTCACCCCGATCGTGGCCAGTGCGAAGTACGCGCCTCGCAGGCGCAAGATGGCTTTGCCAAGCAGGAAGGCTAGGAAGGCAGGCACCAGGCCGGCCATGATCATGGCAGCGTAGATCGACCAGCCTTGGACGCTCATCAGGTAGAAACCAGTGTAGGCGCCAAAGCCAAAGAAGACGATGTGACCGAAACTTACATAGCCTGTATAACCGAGCAGGATGTTGAGGCTGGAAGCAAGGACAACAGAAACGAGGATCGAAGACACGACCTCTCGATTGGCCGCATTATCGGTGATGATCGGCCACAGGCCGACCAGGGCTACCAGGACGATCGGCAGCCAGAAGCCGGGTTTTGTGTAGATTTTCATACTCGGCTCCCCAGAAGTCCACTTGGACGGATGATGATGATGAAAACGAAGAGGGCGAATTCGATCACCGGCACCCAGCTGGTCTGCATGAAGACCGGGATGACGCCCTCCAGCATGCCCAGGATCAGGCCACCGACCAGCGCCCCGAGCGGATTGCCCAGACCGCCGAGCACGACGATCACGAAGCTGCGCAGCTCGTAACCGCCGCCGGCCAGGATCGTGAAGGGGAAGAAGGTGGCGATCAAGCCGCCAGCGGTGGCCGCCAGCATGGTTCCGATCCCAAAGCTGAGCGCGAGTACACGTGAGGACGGGATACCCATCAATTCTGCGGCCACGCGGTTATTGGCCACGGCCCGGATGTTCTTACCCTGGCGCGTGCGGAAGAGAAAGGCATACAAAAGCCCGGTTGCTATCAGCGCCGCCAGGGCGGCTGCAACCCGGGTCCAGAGTACACGGACCGGACCGAAGTCCATGCTGCCCATCGAGAAATCAACGTTGTAAGGGGAAACGCTGAAGATCGCCGTTCCGATACCGATCAGGATCATATTCACCGCGAACGTTGCCAGCAGCGTGGAGAGGTGTGGTGCAGTGAGCACACGCTGTACGGCGACGTAGTAGATCAGCACGCCTAACAGAAGCCCGGCCAGGGCGACCAGGATCAGCGCCAGGTAGGGGTTTAACCCGAGCGTGTTGAAGGCCAGGTAGAGCCCAAACATGCCCAGGGCGATGATCGGACCGTGGGCGAGGTTGATCACGTTCATCACGCCCCAGATCAGGCTCAGGCCCATCGCCGCCAACCCGTAGACAAATCCGATCATTAAGCCGTCGACCAGCGACGGAAGCAAGATATCGAACATAGGTTGCTCCTATCCTTCGGCTTACCTGCAGGGGGCCGTTCAGCCCCCTGCAGGTAGTGGATCTGTGTTTGGTTTAGCGGATCGGGAAGATCGTTTCCGCGCTAGCCCCTTCCAGCGGCCAGACGACCTGTTTCAACAGGGTTCCTGCATCGTCCTTCTGCCACTGGATGTAGACCATGCTGTGGCCCAGCTGCAGGCCGTGCGATTCGGCGGACGTATCGTACTTGATCCGACCATAGAAGGTCAGGACGTCCATCGCATCCAGAGCAGCCTTTACAGCATCCGGGTCATAGGATCCAGCATCCATGATGGCTTTCTGCAGGATCAGGCCAGCAACGTACCCGCCAGCTGAATGGTAGGAGGGTTGCTCGCTGTATGCAGCGACATAGGCATCGACGAACTCGGCGCTCGATGGCCCGAACCACTCCAACCCGGCAGCCGCGGCTGACTCGGGTGAAAACTCGGCCAGCGGCTCCCACTGGCTCGGTCCAATGATGCCGAAAGCAGCATCACCCAGCTCGGCGAAATCCGGTTCGGGGGGCGCCACAAGCAACGTGACATAGGCTATTTCGACACCTTTTTCGAAGAGCTGCTTGGCGAAAGTGGATCCATCCTGGAAGTGTCCACCACCCATCAGTGCCTGGGGTGCAGCCGCTTCGATCTTGTTGATGAAGGGGCCGAAGTCGGTCGTGCCCGTGTCATAAGCTTCGTTCAGGACAACCTCAAACCCGAGCGATTCAGCATAGGCTGCAGCGGCAGCCACAACATCGGTCGAGAATTGGTCGCTCTCATGCACAAAGGCGACCCTGGTCATGGTTGGATCCAGGGTCTGGAGCAGATCAACGGCTCCGACCAGGTAGCGGCTGGCAGGCGTGTAGGCCTGGTAGACGCCGGTGTAGCCCAGTTTATAGGTCGAATCGGAGGCAGCACCGGTTGTAATCATGACCTTTCCGTACTGCTCGGCGATGACGGCAGATGCGCCGGTCAGGCCGCTCGAGTAGGGGCTTATCAGGAAGTCGGCGTTGTCTTCGGTCGCCAGGCGTGTATACAGCTCCTGCACGCGCTCATTCGTGCTTTCGTCATCATAGAAGATGGGTTCAAAGGTCACCATTTCGTTTCCGACCTGGAAACCGCCTGCTGCGGTTACATCCGAAATCCACAACTGCAAACCCTTGTCCTGCCGGCCGGATGAAACGTTCAAATTGCCGGTAAGCGAGGCGGTATATCCGAGCTTGAGCGTGGTTTCAGTCATCGGGGGGGCTTCTGGTTCCTCTGTCGCCATCGGCTCTTCCGAGGTTTCCTCCGTTGGAGGAGCAATGGGTTCCTCGGTCGGAGTAGCGGCCGCTGGAGCGCACGCGCCGAGCGCAAGTGCAACTAGGACGAGCAAGGTTAATAATGTAAACAGCCTGTTTTTCATTTCTTCCTTCTCCTCTGGAATGGGGTAGTGGGGGATTTCGTCGGCAGTAGGTCGCGACCGAAGCACCTCCTCTCGAATAGCATGCCAAAGGCCTGAGCTGACATGCCTCGACCCTATTCTTTCATCTAAGGGTGAAAATGGGATAAACAAGCTGCGGTAAATATAAATATTTCGAAAACGAGCGGGAAATTCCTATTCGCGGGTGAAGCGGTAGCCGACGCCGCGCGCTGTCAGGAGAAGCTCGGGTTCCAGCGGGTCGCGTTCGAGCTTGCGGCGCAGCCGACCGATGTAGACCCGGACATACTCCACTTCGTCTTGATACTCGGGTCCCCACACCCGGTGCAGCAGGTCACGATGGGAGAGAACAATTCCGGCGTCGCGCATCAAGACATGCAGCAGCTCGAACTCGGTCGGGGTCAGGTCGATTTCTTGCCCATGATGTGTGACCTGGCGCTGGTCGAGGTCGATGGTAACACCCGCTCGCTGGAGCACATGCCGCTCATCACCTTTCGGGATTTCGCGCCAGGATGACCGCCTGAGCACAGCACGCACGCGCGCCAGAAGTTCTTCCACGCCGAAGGGTTTGGTCAGGTAATCATCCGCGCCGAGATCGAAGGCCCGGATCTTGTCGTTCTCCTCACCCAGCGCGGTGAGAATGATGATCGGCACGATCGAGGTTTCACGCACCCGGCGGGTCGTCTCTAGGCCGTCCATATGCGGCATCATCAGGTCCAGGATGATGAGATCGAAGTTTTCTGTCGTGATCAAGGCCAATGCTTCGAGGCCATTGGCGGCTGTTTGGACCCGGTATCCACGCACGTCCAGATTGCGGCGGATGAAATCCCGGAGCGACTTTTCGTCGTCAACGACGAGGACATGCGGTTCAGGCATCCTGTGCCTCGATTTCAACAGGCAGTGAAAAAGTGATGCATGTGCCCCGCTGGCGGGGTTCAAGCCAGATTTCACCACCGTGGGCCCGCACGAAACCACGGCAGATCGACAGGCCGAGGCCCGCGCCCGACTGGTCGCGCTTTAACCCATCTTCCCCCCGGAAGAACGGTGTGAAG
>Ga0315553_10001927_pt1 | contig 16914 bp, 15 predicted proteins | sample SalMarSW160140MG_FD_203099 | JGI IMG/M metagenome (GOLD analysis project Ga0315553, IMG submission 203099) | Salt marsh sediment microbial communities from the Plum Island Ecosystem LTER, Massachusetts, United States - Salt Marsh Sediment SW1601-40 ... | reverse complement strand
CTTCAGAGAATTTGCGAATTTCTTCCTTCAAAGCCAGTTCTTTTTCGCCTAATCTAAAGTCCATTATTAGCTTCCCAGCGAATTAATTATCATCGGCATAGTGCCTCTATCCTTATGACTCTGCAATTAATGATTCAAAACACATTGCCGACTCGGATACAACTATAATGCTAATTGCTATCGTCCGAATTTCCATACGACCAGTTGAAGTACCGATTTTCAAATATGCGACTACGAATTGACCCCGTTGATGACACAAAATAAGCCATTACATCGGTTGAGGTGGGTCTGTATTCACTAATTCCTTGGTCATTGTTAATGGCATGAACTTGAATAATTCATCAATCGCCCATCCGCTATCTTTAACCAGTTGCTTCTCCAATATGGGCTCTGAATAGAGCCCAATTCGGCCTCTTTCCACAAAAAATGTCCGTCCATTTACATTAGCGGCATCATCAGAAGCCAGCCATACCACCAGAGGAGCAATACCTTCAGGCTTCATTTGTTCAAACCTGGCCATAGCTTCCGGCCGAGCTTTCTTCATTTCGTCACTGAGGGTAAGCCGGGTCCCGGCGTTAGGTCGAATACAATTACACGTTACACCATACCGGCCCATGTCCCTCGCCACTTTTCTTGTTAAACCGACGATTCCTTCTTTGGCCGCACCGTAGTTAGCCTGGCCATAAGTAGTAGCATTGAGACCTGCTACAGATGAGGTATTTATTATTCGTCCATATCTCTGTTGACGAAAGAGGGGGCTCACTGCTTTGATGGTATAGAAATGACCATAGAGGTGCACTTTGAGTACTGTATCCCAGTCTTCCTCAGTCATATTGAACAGCATTCTGTCACGTAAAATCCCGGCATTATTAACCAGAATATCAACCTTACCAAAGTGGTCTATGGCGGTTTTCACGATATTCTCGCCGCCTTTCATAGTGGCTACCGAGTCATAGTTAGCAACTGCCTCTCCCCCGAGTTTTTTAATCTCTGCCACTACCTCATCCGCCGGCGAATGTGCTGCACCAGAACCATCAACAGTACCTCCCAGATCGTTTACCACTACTTTGGCCCCTTCCGATGCTAAAGCCAGGGCATCTCCCCGTCCAATGCCTCGACCAGCACCAGTAACTATGGCTACTTTATCTGCAAATCTCTTCGCCATTTTCAATCTCCTTATATGTTCTGCCGCAATTCCCGACTGGCGGACAGCTTGTATCCAAAAAATCTCTGGCTATAAAGACGTTAAACGCTCGGCCCTACATATACATTCCAGAAGAAATATTCAGCACCTGTCCTGTAATAAAATTGGCATCATCTGAAGCCAGGAATAAGACAGGCTTAGCAGCATCTTCTGGCGTCATTGGTTTAACCTGAAAGAGAATCATATCTCTTACTTTCTTGGGTATGCCCACTGCCTCTCCAGCCACCTCTTCTTGCTGCGTCTCTTTTTCTCTGGTCAACCGTGTATCCACAAAGCCATAAGCAACGACATTACAGGTAACACCAAATCTTCCCCATTCTCTGGCTACAGTTTTAGTCAGCCCGATAAGACCTGATTTAGCAGCCGAGTAGTTAATCTGACCTACGTTTCCCATCAACCCAGCAACGGAAGCTACATTAATTATTCTGCCATTGTGTTCTGTCTTCATCATATATTTTGAGGCTGCTCTGATACAATTGAAGGTTCCCTTGAGACTAATATCAACGCATATATCCCATTGAGCATCCGTCATTTTATGAATTAAAGCATCTCTGGTAAGCCCGGCATTATTGACCAAAATATCTATTTTACCGAACTTCTCCACCGCCTTGTCCATGACTTTCTGACAATCTTCGAGCTTCGTCACATCCCCAGCACAACCATCAGCTTTTCCTCCTGAAGCCTTAATATCTTTTACCACCTCCATAAGCGGCGCCTCATCAACATCACTCACAAAAACAGCGGCACCCTCTTTGGCAAACAACAAGGCATCGGCTTTGCCTATACCCCGCGCTGCCCCTGTGATAACAGCTACTTTCCCATCTAATTTTCCCATTTTTACCTCCTTCAAATTTGTTCTCTCAAAAACACGGGTTCTATTCTATATTTATAGGAAAGATTGTTTCCAAATAGCTATCAAAACCAATACTCAGGCTTATTTCTTTGCTCGCATAGGTAAGGCGACCAGGGCTGAGCCAGGCGTTGTCTTTTCTCCCTTTCCATTCTCCACCCAAATCTCGCATTCAACAAGGTGCTCACCACCCTCTTCATACTTTTTGGTCACCTTACCTTTACACCACCATGTTTCACCGTCATGAGGTTCTTCCATCGTCTTCATTTTCCGGGGATAATCCATACCGCGATATTGGCAGGACAATTTTTTCAGTTTTCCTTCCTCTCCAATCCAATCAGTCATCAAATGTCCTAACCAGGCACGCTTAAGCGCGCCATGTACAATGGGGGCACCTACGCCCATAGCTTTAGCGAAATCCTCGTCATAATGCAAAGGGTTAAAATCCCCCGATGCCCCCGCCCATTGGACTAACATGCGAGTTGTAGCAATCTTAGCCAATGGTGTTATTTCAGTGTCTACTTCGACATCCTCATAATAAATTTGTTTTGCCATCTTTCCTCCAAAAAGAAAGTTGTTAAAAAACCTAGAACTGGATTATCGTTGCCCAACTTTTAAGTACCAGACGGCCCTTTTGGTTCACAAAAGTAACCTCTGCTGTGGTGAACATCGTCTTACCCAGTTTGGTTTCACGCTCGGTTACCTTGGCAATTTTAGTCGTTGCAGTTAACACATCACCAGCCCCAATGGGTTCAATAAATTCGAATTCAATACCCCCATCGAGAATTCTCGGAGGTGCTCCAGCTTTTACCAGAAACACGAATAATTTTTCCGTAGGACGTCCGGTCTTTGCCGGCCAACCTGTGAAACCAGGAGGGGCCAATAACCGCCCATACTTGGTTTTACTGGCAAAATCCGGGTCATTGAACAGGGGATTGGGATCACCTATGGCCTGTGCATACCTCTGGATTGCCCCTTCCTCAACCTTAAAGGCGATAGTGTCTAAAGTTACACCTATCATTTTCCGCAGTTCATCTGTAATCAGACTACCATTAGCCATAAACAGCCTCCCAAGTTTAGTTTTTTTACAATCCTACAATAGCAACACTGACGATATTCATGGCTGGAAACCCGCCCATATTGTGAGTTAGACCCAGCTTGGGACTCTTGATTTGCCGCTCCGGCAACTGGGCTTTGCCTTGCAATTGTTTATACATTTCATATAGCATCCTCAGACCAGAGGCACCGATAGGATGGCCGAAGCACTTCAATCCACCGTCGGGCTGAATAGGTTGAGATCCATCATGATTGAACCGGCCAGCCTCGATGTCCTCCTTGACCTTTCCTCTGGGACTGAACTGCAAATCTTCCATGGTCACTGCCTCAGTTATGGAGAAGCAATCGTGCACCTCAGCCATACTTATTTCTTCACGTGGATTCTTTACCCCCGCTTCTTTGTAAGCTAGCATGCCAGCACGGTAACCGGTCTCAACATGAGCTCCATCCCATTTGGTATACATTAATTCCTCGCCTGAACTTAAGGCAATCTGTAGTGCCTTAACATGTATGGGGTCTGGCCGAAACTTCTTGGCCATGTCAGCTCTGGTTACGATTACAGCCGCTGCGCCATCACTGACTCCACAACAATCAAAAAGCCCCAGCGGCCAAGCAATGATAGGCGCATTTATTATCTGGTCCTCAGTCACTTCGCGTCGCAAATGTGCCTTCGGGTTCCGGGCTCCATTATAATGGCTTTTAGCTGACACCTTAGCCAGCATTCTCTTGCCTTCCTCCGGCTTGAGACCATACACAGCAAAGTACCTTGTAGCCATCATGGCAAAAGCCCCGGGGGCGGTAAGTTTGGGCATAACCAGTGCATTTTTTGTACCCAAAAGACCAGGGCCGCCTGGTAGTCCACCGTATCCGGTATCCTTGAGCTTCTCTACACCCAGAGCCAAGGCGATATCATAAGCTCCTGAAGCTACACCATAGCAGGCACCTCTGAAAGCCTCCGTGGCAGTAGCACAAAAATTTTCCGTCCTGGTGACCGGAATAAAAGGCAGTTTCAAGGTCAAAGACAAAGGTGTAGCCCCTTTCCCTACGCTTTGTTCCTCAAAATGTACGCCAAACCAGGCTGCATTGATGTCCTTTTTCTCTATACCCGCGTCCTCGACACATTCCTTAAAAGCATCTACCATAAGATCTTCTGCACTCTTATCCCATAGCTCCCCAAACTTAGTGCAACCCATGCCTATAATAGCAACTTTGTCTTTAATACCTTCTGCCATTTCTTGCTCCTTCTGTAAATCTCATTATCATTTACCGTAGTCAGGCACGTATAGGCGTTGCCTTCCATGAATAACCGTGAACACCACTTGACTCATCAACATATCGTCTGCGAAAGGTCATCTCTAGCGGCATGCCTACTTTAACGGAATCCAGGTCACAATCCGTGAAATCAAACCAGAACCTACCGCCACCATCAAAATCTACCAGGCCATATACTGAAGGCGGGTCGATACTGGCAGCTAGATTATCACCGGTATAAGTAAATACGACGCCTTTCTTATCCGAAAAGCGGTAATCTTCCATCTGGTCAATGGCTCCGCAATCAGGATTTACACATACTCTCTGATATGGATATTGTGGCGTGCCGCATTTTTTACACTTCGAGCCACAAAGAGACAAAATTACTTTCCGCTCCCTGAACAACGCTGACATCGGTGTGCGAATGCTTATCTCGCCACGCATACCTAAGTCCATTGGTGCTAAATTTCTGAAGGCAAGGTATTTTTCATAGCTGGTAAGCTCCTTTTTCGAGTTCAGGTGTTTCTTCACTGCCCTCCTGCCCGTTATATTCCCTATTTTTTCAGTAACCTGGAAGAACAGTGCGTCCCCACCGTTCCCAAAGCTGGTGACCAATATTTTGTCGCCTGGCTTGGCGTCTTCCAGTGCCGCTACCAACATCATTAGAGGTGAAGCTGACCCGGTATCACCGACTGTGCTAAGCAATGTATCCTGAAGCTGACCAGGATCGGCACCTAATCGCTTGGCTATAGCTCCGTGCTCTCGTGCGTACAGACCCGGATAAACTATCTTGGCAAAGTCCTTGATGTTCAGGTTGTATCTCTTCAATAGTCCAGAAATGACTTCCATAACAAATTGCCTATAGCCAGAATCGCGAATGAATCTATCTTCCCAGGCATGCTCAAATTTTTCTCCACTTGCTCTCCATCGGTCCGGGAAATCGTAGGAAACAGAATAGGAACCTTCAATAGTAGCAATCACATCGTCACTTCCAACCAGAAGTGCCGCAGCACCATCTCCATAGAGAGACTCTTGGGGACTGCCTGGTTTACTCAAACGGCAATCAGAGGCACAGACAAGAATATTGCTTAACATTTCTCCCTTTACAGCATCAACAGCAGAAAGCAGTGCAGTAGTCCCTGACTTCGCAGAGCCCATAAAATCAGCAGTCCTTATATCTGACTGCAAATCAAGAGCAGTAGCTACCAGATCTGAATTCTGCCTTACCATATAAGGCTGACTGGTGGTAGCAAGATACAGACCGTCAACTGCCTCCCGTTTCATAGCACCTAAACAATCAGTTCCTGCGGCTACTGCCATACTGAGAGTATCTTCATCATGATTAGCCACTGCACTTTCACCGGGCGGTGGGAATGTCCCCAGGAACCCAACAGCCGTGAAGATAGTGTTGTGATTCATTCGATATCGTGGGATATAAGCTCCGTAAGATTTTATACCGACCATTGACTGACCTCCTGACGTAAGCTTTTTTGGAATAAGAGACTATGGCATAGAAGCCGTATGATGTCAAACCTTGATACTCTTGAAAATAAACAGATAATGATAATTTTTTCATAATTATCAGTTGATAAAAGTGGGGAAACAAAGTCCCTTTTGGAATTTGACGATTCACTACCAGAGTTGTACCATCCACCGAAGAGCAATTGAGTCCAAAGCTCGTTGAGTATAAAATAATATTGAACACTCAATTGAGAAGGACGTATTATGAACATTGGAAGTGGAATAGAGGATAACGTTAAAAGGTTCGGCGAATATGAAGCCCTTTATTTCGAAGGGAGATGGTACACAAACGTTGAGATAAATCATAACACCAACCTATTGGGGAATGCACTCAAAGGACTTGGCATAAACAAAGGGGACCGGGTAGCAGTGCAGATGCCTAACAGCCCGGAGCTGCTTTCTGCTTTTCCCTCCATATACAAGATAGGCGCCGTTGTCGTCCCTTTGAGTCCCTTGCTGCGGCCCGACCAAGCCGCCTACATATGTAAGGACTCCGGAGCCAAAGCTATCCTCACTAGCTCGGATTTTGTAGACCGTGTATTGGAGGCGCAAAAGCAAACTCCCGGCTTGCAGAATGTAATCCTCACAGACCGCGATGACATTCCCGGGACTATTTCTTATGGTAATATTATGTCAACTAATTCGGACGAACTAGTGATAGAACAGACCGACAACAACGATATTGCTGTTATAATGTACACTGCCGGCACCACAGGCCCACCCAAGGGTGTGATACACACGCATTACTCACTTTATATCAATGCCTTATTCTTCTACGAATACATTCTGGTTCATCGCTCCCTGACTTTGCAATTAAACAGCCGCGCACTTAATCCCAAAACACTCCAACTCAATGAGGTCACTCAACGAGTTTCCGGTGTAAATCGAGCGATGGTCAGCCTTGGAGTGCTCCCCCTATCACACTCCTACGGCATTGCCTTCACTAACACTAGTAACTTCGTAAGCGGAAAAACAATTTTGCTACAGTGGTGGAATGTCGAAGAGGCACTGAAAGCCATTCAGACATTCCGGGTTACTCAAATGGCAGCAGTTCCTACCATGTATATCCAGATGCTAGAATTCCCTGAGCTGGATAAATACGATTTGAGCTCGCTTGATGACTGCCAATGTGGGGCAGCACCACTGCCCGTGGAAGTAGCCTTAAAATGGAAAGAAAAGGTAGGAGTGGATATTCGAGAAGGGTGGGGCTTAACTGAATCAGGAGCTACCACTACAGGGCAACCAGGTGACCTTCCCCCCAGATATGGCTCCATTGGTAAATGTCTGTTGAAATGCAACACCATAAAAGTTTTCGACGAGAAAGGTCAAGAACTTCCACCGGGCCAGCAAGGCGAGATAGTAGTCAAGGGACCTACAGTGATGAAAGGCTACTGGAACCTGCCTGAAGAAACAGCCAAAACTATCAAAGACGGCTGGCTTTATACCGGCGATATAGGTTATATGGACGAGGATAGCTACTTCTACATAACTGGCCGCAAGAAGGATATTATTATCAGAGGTGGAGAAAACGTCTCACCGGTGGAAATTGAGGAAGTACTTCTAAAACATCCCGCAGTTGCCGAGGCAGGAGTGGTAGGAATCCCCGATATTATATACGGTGAGGAAATAAAGGCTTTCGTCGTTATAAAGCCGGATAAATGTGTGAATGAAGAGGAACTAATCGCCTTCTGCAAGGATTGCTTGCCCACCTTTAAGCTGCCAAAAAGGGTACAATTCATTAAATCCTTACCCAAGAATATTTTGGGTAAGGTATTAAGAGCAGAATTACGTAAGCTCGACTAATTTCTGATTAACGCGACTAAGAACTGAAGGGAGGAATATGCCATTACCTGAATTAAAATTTGACAACACAAAATGTGCCGACTGCAAAGCTGTTAGTTGCCTTGTTAAGTGCCAATACATGGATTTTAAGGACAAAGACAAGGCAAAGAAGGAGTGGCAGAAGGTAATCAACGGTGAGGACTCTTCCGTTCTCAAGTCCTGTATTACATGCTATGCCTGCGAGGAATATTGCCCGTTTGGTAACCATCCATTTTACCTGATTGTTGAGCGGCAGGAAGAGAAAGGGATATTGCCGGCGCCGCGGCCAACTGTGACAATGTGGATTAACCAGTGCCAGCCAATAGGCAGATTCACGGTGGGCAAAGTTGAGGAAAGGGCATTATCGTACTGCTTTTTGCCCCAACTTAACACACTCGTCAAAGGGAAGCTCTTCGACGGCATTGCCTTGTCTGTAATCTTCGGACAGGAGTTCTTTTGTAATGCTGTTTACCTGCATTACGCAAAAGCATCAGTAATAAAGGATAGGTTACCCAAGATAGTTGAGAATATTAAAAACCAGGGAATCAAAGAGCTTGTATGTCTCCATGATGAATGTTATGGCACCTTCACCTCGCTGGCGCCTGCTTACGGTATAGCTATACCCTTCAAACCCATTCATTACTATGAATACCTGTATGGCAGGCTGAAGGAGCTCAAGGACCTGATAAAGCCGCTCAATATTAAAGCTGCCTACCAGAGAAACTGCTCAGCCCGGCTTTGCCCGGAGACAGACCACTATGTAGACGATATATTCAGGCTGCTTGGGGTAGAGCGAGTTAAGCGGGAGTATGATAGGGAGAATGCTCTATGCTGCGCCGAGATAATTAGGATGGCAATGGGGCCAGCAATGGCCGACGATATCCAGAAGCGGAATATGGACGATATGGTTAAGTTCGGAGCCGAATACTGCGTTTTTAATTGCCCGGCTTGTTGGGACTCGCTAGCGCATAAGGTCGTCAAGCAAGGCATAAAGCCAATACACATGATTGACCTGTGTAAACTCGCTATAGGCGAAGAACAAGCCCTGAGGCTGCCTGAATTAGTAGCGGAGGTGTAAATTATGATGACCACCAGTGCTTTATACGATTCGTTGGTTAAAATAGTTGGCGAGAATTTCGTCTCCGACCAGAAAGAGGAGCGCTATTTCTATGCCAGGGACGGTGGGCTTATGCCCCCACATGAACCAGACTTTGTGGTAATGCCCAAAACAGCTGAAGAAGTGCAGGATATAGTAAAGCTGGCAAACAGAGAGAAGGTGCCATTAGTTCCCAAGGGGTCAGGTTTGGCATTGACCGGTCTGGTTATCCCTCAACGAGGCGGCATTGTGCTGGACCTGAAGCGGATGGACAGAATTTTGGAGGTAAATGAAAAAGCCAGGTATGTCGTCGTTGAAGCCGGTGTTACCCATGGTGTATTGAAAAGTTATCTGCAAAAACACCATCCCAACTTACGGCACAGCATACCAGACGCTCCGCCGATAGCCACGGTAGTTGCTAACGCAGTAATACACGGACAGGGGCGCCTGTCGCAGCAGCACGGTTTCAACTCCGATATGGTCTCTAGCCTGGAAGTTGTCCTGCCCACGGGAGAACTCTGCCGTATTGGCTCATGTTCAGTATCTTCATACTGGTTCTCAAAGGGGCCTCCACTACCAGATTTATCCGGACTCTTTCTGGGCTGGTTTGGCACCACCGGCATAATCACGCGGCTGGGACTAAAGCTTTACCCATGTAAGAAAATGAGAGACATCATGCTTTTTCTCACGGATATAGCCGAGCTGATACCGGATATACTATTGAGGCTCAGCCACACTGAAATGGTAGAGGATGTGGTAGTCTCGGCTCAGCCACTGCCTTTGAGATTCAGGGGAACTTTCTGGATAATGGCTTACATAACCGGCGATTCAGATGAAGAACTTGAGTTTAAGCGCAAGATGGTGTGGGATGCCCTCTGGGAATATTTTAAGGACCGAGATGTGGGCTTTTTGAGCACTTCGCCAGAGATGAAGGCACCACTGATGTCGATGCCTTCCAAAGATACATGCAGATTTGCCGATGTATCTAAAGGTGGCGGATTTCAATATGCCGGGCCCATCGCTCCCATTGAGAAATTTCCGGCTTTCATTAAGAAACTGGAGGAGGTGGCCACAAAATATAATGTCTTCTATGCATCCACTGCGCGGCTTATCGGCGCCGGGCATTGCATGATGTTTTCTTTCTCTTTTTCCTTTAATAGAGCCGATACTGATGAGATGGCAAGAGCCAAAGAGGCTTTAGATGAATGCAGTAAATTTGCCCTGGAAGAAGGAGGCGTGCTCTGGAAGGCAGACATTTACGAACAGAGGCTGCTGATGGACAAGATGGACCCAAATACGCTTGTCCTTATGAAGAAGATAAAACAGCTCCTGGATCCCAATGGAATCATGAACCCGGGAAATTGGGAGGTAAAATAATGCAGAAATATGTTAGCCAGATCCATAGATGCTTCAGATGTGGGTACTGCAAGTTTCCCACCGATTATTCAAGCTTCAATTGTCCCTCCTACAGAAGGTTCAGGTTTGATAGCTATTCCACCGGTGGGCGACTTTGGCTTATTTATGCCTGGGTGAAGGGTGAAATCGAATGGTCAGAGCACTTCGCTGAAATCCTTTACACCTGCACAACCTGCAAGAACTGTACTGAGCAATGTCCAATGAAGTTCGCTCCTGATATTGTTGACTGGATTGTTGAAGCCAGGAGCGATATGGTCGAGAAAGGGAAAATACCGCCCCGTGTGGCACGCTTTTTTGAAGCTGTTTATGGTTATGGAAATCCTTTTAAGCAACTCAGGAGCGACAGGGCTGCCTGGGCAAACGGCACCAAAAAGTATGCGTCAGGAGATGAATATCTCCTGTATGTCGGCTGCCTGGGCTCGTACGACGAAAACGGACAGAAAATGGCCAGGAGCTTGGTAGATATCTTAAACGCCTCAGGAGTATCCTTCGGGATACTTGGTGAAGAAGAAGAGTGCTGCGGCAATGAGATATATATGCTGGGGGAAACGGGACTGTTTCAGAATCTGGTGGAGAAAAACTGCCAGAAATTAAAAGAGCTTGGCGTTAGTAAGGTGATTACGCTTTGCCCGCATGGCTACAACACAATGAAGAACATTTACCCGGCATCAGGTGGAAACTTCGAGGTGTATCACTACACTCAAATCCTTAATGATCTGATTAAGAAAAATAAGATAAAACCTTCACGAGCTAAAGCAAAAGTTACTTATCACGACCCCTGTTTCCTCGGACGCTATAATAATATCTATGACGAGCCGAGGCAGATATTGCAGGGTATTCCCGGAATTGAGCCGGTGGAGATGGAGCGGAACAGGAGAGATGCCTTCTGCTGTGGCGGTGGCAGTGGCAATTTCGTCACCGACCTTTTAGCCGGCAGTGTGGATAGCCCGGCACGGATCAGGGTCAGAGAAGCCTACGAAACCGGAGCCGATACTTTAGCAGTTGCTTGCCCCAGTTGCCTTACGATGCTCATTGATGCCGTGAAGGCAGAAGACCTTGATGATAAACTGACTGTCAAAGATATCTCGCAGATTTTGAAAGAGCTTCTGCCTGTTAAATGAACCTGTGAATCTCGCACTACAGAACCAGGTTCTGCAAGCTGCCCATTATTAGTGCTGCTGCTATCATTATTCCAACAGCTTTAAGCAAGTCTCTTACCCCCAGCTCTCGAGCCAATATCACAAAGGTAGCTACACAGGGGAAAAACATAGCCAGAACCGTGCTGCTGATAACCAGTTGCTTGGCAGTTAGAGCCAAGGGGGCTAGCATGCCCATAGCCACATCCTTACGCAGAAAGCCGACGGCCAGGGCGGTAATTGTCTCTTTGGGCAACCCCCACAGCCCAGTTAATACCGGGGCGGTAACATTAGCAATGGCATTGAAAACTCCTAAAATGTATAGGATGTTTACCACTAACACGGTGCCGAGGACCATGGGCAGGGCCTCTTTAATAAAGCCAGAGACCCGCAGCCAGAGCTTTTCACCAATGACCCGCCACGGCGGCAAGCGGTAGGGTGGAATCTCCACCAGAAGTTCCGGGTTGAATCCTTTGACAGCACGATTAAGGATTAGCCCTATGATAATCCAGGATATGAAAAGGCTACCATAGACCAGGGCGACGTATCCAACCCCCTGCTGCCCCACCAATCCGATTATCATAGCCTGCAAGGCGGCACAGGGAACGCCAATAGAAATCAAAGTCGCCGCAATAAACCTTTGCTTACGGCTCTCCAAAATACGGGTTGCCATAATGCCAGGCACATTACATCCAAAGCCCAGAATAGTGGGGACGATGGCATAACCGTGTAATCCCAAACGGTGCATTATAGTGTCCATCAGTACCGCCAGGCGAGGCAGGTAACCAACATCTTCCAGTATTCCCAATACCAAGTAAAAAGCGATGATATACGGCAATACCGCAGCGAGGGGAATGTAAAGTCCGGTGCTAAGCAACCCGAAGGACTGAAAATAGTTGATTTCTCCCCCGATAAGTTTACCTATCAAGACGTCGTGCCAGAATCCGCTTGTCCCCAAAACAGCACTCAGTTTCACTAGCACTGGTGTCCATAGCCCTTCAAAGAGAGGTTCAGCTACATAATTAATTATCCCTTCGCCGATGAATCGAACAAACCAGAAGGTGGCAAAGAGGACCAGCAAGGCGATAAATATCCCGCCTACCCGATGACTACTGGCATCTGCCAAACGCTCGTACCAGTGATGATGTCGATGGCTCAACGATTGCACCTGGCCCACGATGTCACCTACCTTCAACCACCGCTCATCGCTAGCAGCATAAATGCGAGCGTTTTTGGATACCCTGGCCTCGGGAAGACGTTCGACTAGCTCCTTGATCCCTTGTCCGGTAATGCCAGCTGTGGATACCACCGGCACCCCAAGAAGTTCCTCCAACCTGGCCACATCTATACTTATGCCCCGATGTTGGGTATCATCCCACATGTTGAGGGCGACTATTACCGGAGTCTGTCTTTCCAGCAATTGCAGGGTCAGGTTGAGATTTCTCTCCAGATTGGTGGCGTCAACGACATTTATGACCACATCTCCTTCTTTCAGCATCTCCACGGCGACTTCTTCCGCCTTAGAACCTGGTTCAAGAGTATAGCTGCCAGGGACATCAATAAGCTCAGCCCGCTCCTCACCCAGCTTCAGATAACCTTTGGTGAACCCCACGGTGGTGCCGGGATAGTTGGAAGCGATAATGTGTGTACCGGTGAGTCGAGAAAAAAGGGCGCTTTTACCCACATTGGGATTACCAACAAGTAAGATGCGCATCATTTTAGGAAGTCCGCGGCGGATATTTATCTGCTTCTACTACTATTTTCCTGGCCATGCCAAAACCAACAGCCACCTGAGTACTATTCACTCTGAGCATAACTGGACCTCGAAATATAGTAGAACTCAGCTTGGTCACCTTCCTTCCTGGCCTGATACCTAAGGCATCCAGACGCCTAATCAAGCCATGCCCTCCTAGAACTTCAACCACAGTGCCTGTCTGCCCGGTCTTCATCTCAACTAGTGTCAATTGTCCTTCTTGATACCTGGTCATAGTTAGTCTCCTATCTTTAGCAAGTTAGACTCGGCTAACTTACAAATTCAAAAAAATTTGCCGTTTCTACTTCTTTTTCCTTACACTTCTCCTCGAGCAATCTCGAGGGAGCTCTCCGTGCTCTAAATAATATTCATACCTGCTGGGGAAATTAGTCCCTCCCAGTGGACAGGCTTCTATAAACTCCACAAACTTTGCCAGTCTCTCCATACTCAAGGGGCTAATGACGTGCTCAATCTTGCAGGCATCTTCTTCAGCTGTTTCGTGGTTAATGCCCAGAGCTTGAGCAAAAAAGCTGGTCAACGCCTTATGTCTGTTAATCACATCGCGGGCAACCTTATCACCTTCGGGAGTAAGCTTTATATGGCCATATCTCTCGTGCTCCACAAGCTCCCGTTCTGAGAGTTTTTTTAAGGCGGAGGTAACACTGGGCATCTTTACTCCCAGCATTTCGCTGATCTGCTTTACTCTCACCACTTTCCTCCCCTCGCCGAGGTTAGCTATTGCCTCAAGGTAGTCTTCCATGCTGGCGGTTTGCTCTCTTTGCGCTTCCTGTTTTACCATTACCTGACTCTCACAATTGTTAGACACGGCTAACAATTATAATGTAATTCATTTCCCTTGTCAACATTCTTACGTGTTCTACAGATTTATGGGGCTGATCTCAATTCATCACTTCTCCGAATAGATATTGAACACAGCTAAGAACACAGACGAGAAGCTTGTCACAGGCGGAAATAAATTTGGGAAGGTGGCATAATTATATGAACTAGATCAAAATGAAAGCATCAGCTCTTTAGGGGGTAAAATATATGCGATTGAAAGATGAAGTAGCTATCATTACTGGCGGTGGGAGAGGTATCGGCCGGGCTATCTCAATAGCCTTTTCTTCGGAGGGAGCAATAGTTGTAATAGCCGCTCGGACCCTTTCTAGGTTAGATGAGACCGTAGAAAAGATCAAATCAGGGGGAGGCAGGGTAAAAGCCATACAAACCGACGTCTCTGATGAAAAGCAAGTGCGGCGGCTGGTAGCCGAGACTCTTAATGGCTATGGCAAGGTCGATATACTGGTCAATAATAGCGGCATTGGCGGACCTACTGCCAATTTGGTTGACCTGAAACTACAGGATTGGAACGCGGTACTGGCAATTAATCTAACCGGGAGCATGCTGTGTGCCAGGGAGGTGCTTAAACACATGATTCCGCGCAGAAAGGGCAATATAATAAACATGGGTAGCGATGGTGGAAGATTTGGATATCCTATGAGAAGTCCTTACTGTGCTTCTAAGTGGGGGATTATTGGATTGACCGAAACCCTGGCTATTGAGTTGGGACAATATAATATTCGTGTTAACTGCATTAGCCCTGCCGCCGTTAGGGGAGAACGTCTCACTAATGTGGTAATGGGCAGGTCCCAGGCTACTGGTGTTCCTTTTGAGGAGTTAATGAGCAAGATTACTGTCAACTATTCTCTCCAGAGACCGACTGAAGAAGCTGAGATAGCTGCTGCCGCAGTGTTCTTGGCTTCATATGAATCCAGTGGTATAACCGGGCATACCCTTGTTGTCAATTGTGGCCACCATATAGGTCAGTAAATGGCACACAGGCATATTATAGAATAGAAAGGAGCTTAATATGGGTTCAATACAACAAGACTTATCCATATTCAATAAATTTAAATTTGAGAGGCAACCCATTGGTGTTAGGTTCTTACCTACCAAACCGGACGGAATCAGAAGGTTGGATAAGATTCTAGATTTTTGTGAAATGCTCGTAGAAGCGCAAAATGGCAGCACTTTTTATGTATCAAAGGAAAATTTTACGTGCGTAGGGCCGCTGATATTGGGTATGGTGGATAGTGACCCGGTTTTCGAGAGCGGACGAGTAGGACCTAAGTTAGAAATCTTCAAGGATGCACATGCCAATAGAGGGATCTATCAGTTCATTCCGAAACTGGCTAAGGATACAGCTAACTATGTGGTTTTCTCTCCTTTAGACAAACTGTCATTTGAGCCAGACGTGTTGATTGTCACCGCCGACCCGGGTCAAGCAGAAATCATACTGAGGGCAAACAGCTATGCGACAGGGAATATGTGGTCTGCTAAGGGGACACCGGTTGCGGCGTGCGCCTGGCTATATATTTACCCATACGTAAGTGGCGAATTGAATTTCATGTTGCCCAGTTTTAGTTTCGGTATGAGGTCAAGAAGGCTATTTCCTGAAGGCCTGCTGCTTGTTTCTATCCCCCGGGATTTGCTTCCCAGTATGGTGAAAAATTTGCAGGACATGAATTGGGTTCCGCATTCATATACTATAGGTAGAGAGGGACATAAGAAAAAAGTTAAGGAAATCGTGGAAAACCTGAGGCAGGAAACTGCTATCTAACTACCAGACTAGGGTATTTGAACATAAGAGACGAAGTAAATTAGAAGCAGGCAGACCTGTCACTGGCATTAGAAGGCAAAGTGGCTATCATAGCAAGACTTAAAAAAGGATTGGGAAAGGAGTAATCATAGATTAGAGCATCTATTAACTGAAGAAATCTAATAATCGAAGCACAGAACTTGATAAGAAATTTGCGTTCAAAGGAGGGATAAGTGATGAATCAGACCAGTCAGTGGTACAAGTTACAATACCCGGAGTGTTTTGTTAATGAAGAGCAACGGATGCTGCAGCAGACGTTTGCTGATTTTACTGACAAGGAGATTATGCCGGTTCGCGACAAGATTGACGATGATGTTACCCACGAAAAAATAATCACGCCTATTCTAAAGAAATTACAGGTAGACCTTGGTTCCCAGAAAAGCATGATACCGGAGGAGTATGGCGGTACTGCGGAGAAGGGTACCGTTGTTGGTGCTGCCCTAAAGCAGGAGCAGATAGGGCGCGGCGACTATGGCATAAGTATGCACAGTGCCTGCACCGACTGGGGTTGGCAACCGGCTTTTACAGCCTATATTGGTCCCTTCTCTCCGAAGGCAAAGGCATGGGCGAAAGCTGTGCTTGATAAATTTTCCCCAAAGTTCACCGGCAAAGAGTTGGCCATTGCCTGCATGAACTTTAGCGAAGTCGAATCAGCCGTTGATATTGAGAATACCCTGAATGAGGCCAGAACGATAGGGGTGAGAGCTAAACTTGAAGGCAACGAATGGATAATAAACGGAAACAAGTTTTGGGCATCTAATTCAGGAATAGCAGACCTTAATTGTGTAGTTTGTAACATGGATCCCCGTATGGGAACAGATGGCCTTGCCTTGATCTATATTCCCGAACCCTGGCCCGGTGTTTCCCATGGCAAATTTGAGGTCAAATGCGGTATGCAGGGTGATCGAAACACCTCTACCTATTTTGATGACGTTCGGGTGCCCAAGGAATGGGGATTTCAGGGACCTGAAGCCTGGGCTATCTTCCAAGAAATCCTGGCTGCTCCTATGGCCATGAACTCGGGACATGCCACGGGTATTCTACAGGGGGCATTTGATGTCCTTGTTGACTATACGGGACAAAGGGTGGTAGGCGGTAAACCACTCAACCAGCACCTTTCATCGGCTGCCATATTGGGCGAGATGGCATCG
>Ga0315553_10001926_pt1 | contig 16921 bp, 12 predicted proteins | sample SalMarSW160140MG_FD_203099 | JGI IMG/M metagenome (GOLD analysis project Ga0315553, IMG submission 203099) | Salt marsh sediment microbial communities from the Plum Island Ecosystem LTER, Massachusetts, United States - Salt Marsh Sediment SW1601-40 ... | reverse complement strand
ATTTCGACGAGCGCGCCCTGTTTCGCGCGGGACTCCTGTACGCGCAGGCAGGAAGCGATGTGTACGATCCGGGACGGGCGCGTGCGGTGCTCGAACGACTGACCCAGCGCTACCCCGACTCGGAGCTCGTCGGGCCCGCCCGCGTGGTCGAGGGCCTGGTGGGGGAGCTGGAGCGCTCCTCGGAGCTGGTGACCTCCCTGCGGACACGAATCGAGCGGCTGGAGGACGGGACGCTACCCCCCGGTGCGATGGCGCTGTTCCGGGCCGGCATCGCGCTCGCGGACCCCGATGCGTCGCTGTTCGACGCGCGGCGCTCGCGCCGCAACCTCGAGCAGGTGATCCGCATGTACCCGGACTCCGAGTACGCCAGATCCGCCGCCGTCGTGGTGGATCTGCTGGCGGAGCTCGGACGCTCCGCCGACGCCGTGGCCGCGCTCCGCCGGCAGCTGGATCAGCTCAAGGAAGTCGACCTCCGACCCACCGTCCCACCACCTCCGCCCCCGCCGCCGGAGGGCTGAACGTCGCCTGCGCGCCGGGGTGTGGCGCGCGGATCACCACCTGACCCCGGAACGACTGGGGGGAAAGAGGGATCCGGGGCGGCGGAGACTCCGACCGATGGGCTGCGCTACGTCGGCCGGAGCTTCCCGCCGTCGGATCTCCCCGCCTCGTCGAGGATCCACGTGCGCAGCGCCGGCTCCTCGTCGAGGTCCGCGAGGAATACGAGCACGTCGCCGGTGCGAATCGTGGTACCGGAATCCGGCGCGAACGAGCGCAGCCCGCGATTCAGCTGAACCAGGCGCACGCCGTGCGGAACGACGAGCGCGTCGAGGACGCGCCCCAGGATCTCCCGATCCGATTCGAGCACCTCGAACTCGATCCGGACGGTGCCACTGCGCGACAGGATCACGCTCGATCCACCCGGTGGCTCAGGACCCTTCGCCGGCGGAGGCGACGGTCTCTCGGGCCATCTCGCCTCCGAGCTCGATCACGAACGTGACGCGACGGTTCTCCATCCCCGCCGCCCCGGGCCCCTGGGCGCCCGGAACCACCTGTCGGTCCCGCGCCTCGCCGTATGCGGCGGTCTTGATGCCGGCCGCATCGAGCCCGCCCTGGGAGGTCAGGTAGTCGGCGACGTTCTGCGCCCGCCGCTCGGAGAGCCGCAGGTTGTACGCGGCGGAGCCCGCGGGGTCCGCGAAGCCCTCGACGGTGATGACGGCCGCCGGATAGTACTTCCCGGCCACGGTGGCGAACCGGTCCAGCGCCGGTCGGTCGGTCGGTCGGACGTCGGCCCGGTCGAACTCGAAGTGCACCGGCATCGCGAACCGCAGGCCGTCCTCGATCTCCGTGATCGACACCTTCATGTCGTCGAACTCCGCGGCCAGGGCTTCGAGATCGCTACGGAGCGAAGCGAGCGTCTGCTCGTTCGTCGCGATCCGGTCGGAGTTGTCCGACACGCGACCATCGAGCTCCTCGATGTCTCCCCGGAGATCGGCGATCGTCTGGTCGAACACGTCCTGCTTCACCTTGGCAGCACACCCCAGCGATGCGCCGCCGAGCGTCATCGCGCCGAGCAGCACCGCGGCATGTCTTATCGTGGTCGAACATCGCGTTCGCTCCATCATCGGCGTCTCCCTCTCTTCCGTTTCCGTGTGAGAACCGGCCGTACCTACCCGACCCGTCGTACAGCAATCCACGTTCCCGATCTGCCGTAGACCGAGAAGACATTAGGGACAATACGGTTATGTACACGCATATCAAGTCGATACGAGCCGCGTCGGAGGTCGGGTACAGGGAAATGTTGCCGACGGTCGACCCTCGGTGCCGCCGGCGCGGACGGCCTTGCCCGCCGGCTCCGGGCCGTCGACGTTGGGCCCCGGCGATGCCGGATCTCTCCGATGATCGCGGGGGCGCGAAACGGTGACCGGATCCACGCGGGGTACGGCGGTCGTGACGGGCGCCAATTCGGGCGTGGGGCACTCCGTGGCCGGGCTGCTCGTCGAGGCGGGATTCCGTGTCGTGCTCGTATGCCGGAGCGCCGAGCGTGGCGGGGCCGCCCGGGAGCAGCTCGCCGCGCGGGCGAGTAGCGCCGCCCCGGAGCTCGAGGTGACCGATCTGTCGGACCCCGGGGCCGTCCGGGATCTGGGTGAGCGGCTCGTCCGGCGTCACGACCGGATCGACGTGCTGGTGAACAACGCGGGGGTCTATCGGGCACGGCTCGAGCGCACGCCCGATGACCTCGAGGTGACGATGGCCACCAACCATCTCGGACACTTCGTCCTCACGCGGGGCCTGTGGGGTGCGCTGGCTCGCGGGCGGGCGCGCATCGTCAACGTCACGTCGGACGGGCACCGGGCCGCGCGGCTGCGGCGCGCCCCGCTCGAGGAGATCGTCACGGGGGAGGCCTGGAAGGGGGGGATCCAGGCCTACTGCGACTCCAAGCTGGCCAACGTCCTGTTCACCCTGGAGCTCGCCCGACGCTCGTCGGGGACCGGGATCCGGACCAACGCCCTCCACCCTGGTGTCCTCTCCACGCGGATCTGGAATCAGAACGCGAACCCCCTCAGCCTCCTCATGCGACTGGGCAAGCTGTTCATGAAGTCCCCGCGCGTCGGAGGCGAAGCCGCGTTCGCCCTCGCGGCGGACCCCGCACACGAGGAGACGAACGGGCGCTACTTCGACGTGCGGGTCGATGCGAAGGCCGGCGACGATGCGTACGATGCGTCGCTCGCCCGCGATCTGTGGGAGACGAGCGAGCGCCTGGTGGCCACGGCCCTCGGAGGGACGACATGAAGATGTTCGGCGGCCGCTTCCCGCGCGTCGGCGCTCGCCGGGCGGCTCCCGCCCGCGCGGGGCTCCTGCTCCTGCTCGTGGCGCTGCCCGGCGGGTGTGACGACCCGTTCGCGCAGGGCGCCTCGAATCCCGTCGGGCCGGCCGCGGACGACTGGGCCTTCTACGGCGGCGATCCCGGCGGCCTGAAGTACTCCGCCCTGGCCGACATCGACCGCGACAACGTGGCGCGCCTGGTCGCGGCGTGGAGCTGGGAGACGGGGGAGGAGCCGATCCCCGGCCCCCGCGCGCCGGTGGCCGGTGTGCGGATCGCGCCGGGGGTGTTCGAGGCGACGCCGCTCGTCGTGAACGACACGATGTGGGTAGTGACTCCCTATAGCCGCGTGGTGGCGCTCGACGCCGGGACGGGGAGCGAGCTGTGGTCCTACGATCCGGGCGCGTACGAGTGGGGCAACCTGGCGCGCGGGTGCCGGTTCTGTCATCGCGGCATCGCGCTGTGGTCGGACGGGAGCGAGCGACGTGTGTTCCTCAACAGTCGCTGGCGTCTGATCGCGCTCGACGCGGCCACCGGCGAGCCCGTCCCGGAATTCGGCCATGACGGCGAGGTCGACCTCGTCGAGGGGCTCGCGTGGGACACCAACCGGCTCCTCATCTCGAACACGTCCCCCGCCGTCGTGTTCGAGGACCTCGTCATCGTGGGGAGCGGGGTCCCCGACGACCGCGTCTTCCGGCGCAATCCGCCCGGCGACGTGCAGGCGTTCGACGCGCGCACGGGCGAGCGCGTGTGGACGTTCCACACCATCCCCAGCCAGGGCGAAGCAGGGGTGGAGACGTGGGAGGACGAGTCCTGGTCCTACACGGGCTCGGCCAACGTGTGGGCCCCGTTCTCGCTGGATGCCGAGCGGGGGCTCGTCTATCTGCCGGTGAGCACCCCGAACAACGACTTCTACGGCGGCCACAGGAAGGGTGACGACCTGTTCGCCGAGTCCCTCGTGTGTCTCGATGCGCGGACCGGCGAGCGAGTGTGGCATTTCCAGACCGTCCACCACGGGTTGTGGGACTACGACCTGCCCGCGCCCCCGGCGCTCGTGACGATCGAGGTCGACGGTCATGCGATCGCCGCGGTCGCGGCGGTCGGCAAGACGGGCTTCGTATACGTGTTCGACCGCGTCACGGGCGAACCCGTGTGGCCGATCGAGGAGCGCCCGGTCCCGGCCAGCGACGTGCCGGGAGAGCGCACCTCTCCCACTCAGCCGTTCCCGACCCGGCCCGCCCCGTTCACGCGACAGGGGACGCGCGAGGAGGACCTGATCGATTTCACTCCCGAGCTGCATGCCGAGGCCCTGGAGGTGTTCCGACGGCTTCGCAGCGGTCCGATCTTCACGCCTCCCTCGCTCGAAGGGACGATCCAGATGCCCGGTGTGATCGGCGGCGCCGGCTGGGGTGGAGCCGCGATCGATCCGGAGCGCGGCGTGCTGTACGTCAAGGGATACAACTCGCCCTTCCTGGCCCGGGTGGAGAAGGGCGATCCCGAGACGTCGGATGCCGACTACGTGCCCGATTTCGGAGGCTCGCTGTCGCTCGAGGGCGGGTTTCCGATCTTCAAGCCGCCCTACAGCAACGTGACCGCGATCGACCTGAACTCGGGCGAGACGTTGTGGCAGGTGACGTTCGGCGACGACGGGCGTCTGCGGAACGACCCGCGGCTCCGGGGGCTCGACCTGCCGCCGCTCGGTCTTCTTCCCCGTGGTCACGGGTCGACCGCCGGACCGCTGGTGACCGCCGGAAGGCTCGTGTTCCTCGCCGGTGGCGCTCCGGAGATCCACGCCATCGACACCGAAGACGGGGCCACCCTGTGGCGCGGTGATCTGGGAGGGGGTCGGGGACGCGGAAACCCGATGACCTACCGTGCGGCCGGGCGACAGTTCGTCGTCGTCGCCACCTCGGCCAGCGACGGGACCGATGCGAAGCTCCAGGCCTTCGCCCTCCCCGGCCCGTGACGGATCCCGGACGCGGGCCGCGTGGCGTCGGGCTTCCGGAGGCGGGCCCCACTGCGGATGGGATCCGTCCGGCGGCGCGGTCGGGGCGCGCCGATCCGGGCACGGTCCTGCGCGAGGTGTTCGGGTACGATGAGTTCAGGCCCGGGCAGCGGCACGTGATCGATGCCGTGCTCTCCGGTCGTGACTGCATCGCGGTGATGCCCACGGGGGCCGGAAAATCGCTCACCTTCCAGGTCCCGGCCCGCATCCTCCCCGGGACCGTCGTGGTGCTGTCGCCGCTCATCAGCCTCATGAAGGACCAGGTCGACGCACTCCGCGGCTGGGGGTTCCGGGCCGCCGCGATCCACTCCTCCTTGGACGCCGCGGAGCGACGGGCCAGCCTCGACACGCTCGAAGCGGGCGGCTACGAGATCGTGTATCTCGCGCCGGAGGCGCTTGGCCCGCGGATGCGCGCGCGCCTCGCCCGCATCGGCGTGTCGCTTCTCGTCGTGGATGAGGCCCACTGTATCTCGAAGTGGGGACACGACTTCCGACCATCGTACCGTCGCTTGCAGGGGCTCCGCGACGAGATCGGGAACGTGCCGGTGCTCGCGCTCACGGCGACCGCCACCCGGCGCGTGGCGGCCGACATCCTGCGCCAGCTCGGGCTGCGCAAGCCGGATGGGTTCAAGGGGTCGTTCTTTCGTCCCAACCTGCGCCTGAGCTGCCGCAAGAAGGGCGAGGGCGACACGCGGCGGGAGATTCTCGCGCTGGCGCGTCGGCACGCGGGCGAGAGCGGGATCGTGTACTGCCTGTCGCGCAAGGCGGTCGAACAGACCGCCGCCTTCCTGGCCTCCAAGGGGATCGCCGCCGCCCCCTACCACGCGGGTCTGTCCGACGGGGAGCGGGCCGCGAACCAGGAGGCGTTCGCGCGCGACGAGGTGGACGTCGTGGTGGCGACCATCGCGTTCGGGATGGGGATCGACAAGTCGAACGTGCGCTTCGTGATCCACCGCGACATGCCCTCCGACATCGAGTCGTGGATGCAGGAGATCGGAAGGGCCGGCCGCGACGGCCTCCCGAGCGAGTGCGTGCTGTTCTATTCGTGGTACGACGTGAAGGTGCGCGAACGCTTCCTTGACGAGATCGCCGATGAGGAGCAGCGGGAGGCGAAGCGACGGGCCACGGTGGCGCTGTTCCGGCTCGCCGATCGGCGAGCGTGCCGGCACCGGCAGCTGCTCGCCCATTTCGGCGAGGAGATCGACGACTGCGGGACGTCGTGCGACGTGTGCACCGGCGTCAGCGTGACCGATCGAATCCGCGTCGCCCCGCCGTCCGGTCGCTCCCGCGGCTCGATGGCCTCCCGCCGCGCGGACACGCGCGGCGCAGCGGCCGCCATCGAGCGGTCCCCCTCCGATCCGCTCTTCCAGCGGCTGCGTGCGGTTCGCAAGCGACTCGCCGACGAGCGCGGCGTTCCGGCGTACATCGTGTTCAGCGACCAGGTGCTGTGGGATCTCGTCGACCGGCGACCTGCGACGCCCGAGGAGATGTTGGGCGTGTCCGGCGTCGGCCCCGCGAAGCTCGAGCGCTACGGCGCGGCGTTCCTCGAAGCGTTGCGAGCCGGGTCGGCGGGCTGAGCGCGTTCCCCCCTTGGGCCCGGTGGGCGAGTGCGTCATGTTCATGTCGATCACGCAGACCCGGGCCGGCGGATGGGACGGATTCCGGCCCGCGACGCTTCCCACGACCGGATCCGGAGGATCGATGGCGCACGAGGAGGCCACCGCCGAGCGCGAGGTGACGCGGCTCGAGAGGGCGAAGTCGGAGTGGCGGGACATCGTCTCCCCGGACGCGTTCCGCGTGCTGTTCGAGGAGGGCACGGAGCCCGCGGGAACGAGCCCCCTCGATCGGGAGAAGCGCCCGGGGACCTTCCTGTGCACGGCCTGCCGGCTGCCGCTGTTCGCGTCGGACACGAAATACGACAGCGGAACCGGCTGGCCCAGCTTCTACGACCATATCCCCGGCCGCCTCGAGACGAAGCGGGACTTCAAGCTCATCCTGCCGCGCACGGAGTACCATTGCGCCCGGTGCGGCGGTCACCAGGGACACGTGTTCAAGGACGGCCCGCCGCCCACCGGGAAGCGGTACTGCAACAACGGCGTCGCGCTCGAGTTCGTGCCGGACGGCGAGCCGCTGCCGGGTCTGCGCGAGTGATCCGAGCGCCGGTCGCCCACCGGTCGTCCACCCCGTCGGCCTGCCGCCGGGCGGGCGCCGAGCGGGGAGCGGGTCCCGCGCTGGCCGCCTGCGTGCTCGGCGCGTGGCTGGCAAGCGGGTGTGAGCCCGATCGGACCCCCGCGCCCGGGGCCGCCGCCGGCATGTTTCCCCCCCATCTGCCGGCCCGTGTCGATTCCATCGCGCGCGCGGCGCGCGCCGCCGGACCGATCGCGGGGCTCTCGATCGCGATCGCGCACGATGGGGCGCCCGTGTTCGCCGGCACGTGGGGGGTAGCGGACGTGTCGAGCGGTGCGGAGGTGGATCGCTCCACGGTGTACGAGATCGGATCGGTGACCACCCTGTTCACCGGGGCGGGGGCGATGCTCCTCGCCGACGAGGGCGAGCTCGACCTCGACGCCCCCGTCGCTTCGCTCCTCCCGGCGCTCGCCGATGTCCCTCACGCCGCCTCCATTCGGGTCCGCCACCTGCTGACGCACACATCGGGGGTGCGCGACTTCGAGCCCGAGGCGGTGGATGCGTGGGTCGAGGACGGGAGCCCGGTGACGACGGCCCTGGTGCTCGAGGCGGCCCGAGAGCCTCTCCGGTTCGCGCCGGGTACGTCGTGGGCGTACTCGAACACCGGGTTTCGGCTGGTGGGGGAGATCGTCGCTCGGCTGACCGGCCGGCCGTACGGCGCGTTCCTCGAGGAGCGGATCGTCGCGCCGCTCGGTCTCGAGCACACGAGCCTGTGCGACGAGCGGCCGGAGGATCCCTTGCGGGCGCGGATCCATGACGTCGGGCCGGACGGATTCGAGGTCAGCCGCCTCGATCACCAACCCGGGTACACGTCCGCGGGAGGTATCTGCACGACCATCGAGGACCTCGTGCGGCTGCCGGGCGCCCTGACGCGGAGCGGCCTCCTGTCCGACTCGGCGCTCGCGCGCATGCTGTCTCCCACCGTCCTCGTCGGTGGACCGACGATCGACTACGGGCTCGGGGTCCGCCTCGGCGTTATCGACCGACACGCCACGTGGGGGGGCATGGGCGGCGTGGGCACGTACTGGGCGGTGCTCATACACGTCCCGGACGACGAGATCACCGTCGCGGTGCTCCAGAACACGGACGGCGCCGGCGAGGATGCGCTGACGATCGCCGGCGCGGTGGTGCGGGCGGCGCTGGGTCTCGGCCCACCGACCCTCCGGCCCGCCGGCGTGGAGCATCTCGGGCGGTTCGCGGGCCGGTACGACGATGAAGGAGGCGGGTTCGCGATCGCGCTCGTCGGAGATTCGCTGATCCGCAGTCGCGGCAGCAAGCACGCGCTCGTGCCGTTGGGACCGCTCGAGTTCGGGTGGGGGCTGTTCCCGATGGACCGATTCCGGTTTCACGAGCTGGACGGCGAGATCGTGGGAGTCTCGGACTACTACAACGGCCTGTTCGCCGGCTTCTTCCCCCGTCTCGGAGGGCTCGAGACCGTGCCGCACCCGGGGACCGGGGGAGAGTCGGCCGGATGAGCGGCTGGATCCGCCCCGTGACGCTGACCGGGGGCACCGTCGAGCTCGAGCCCGTGTCCGTGAAGCACGTGCCCGGTCTCCTCGCGGCCGCCTCACCGCCCGAGATCTGGCGCTGGATGCCGATCGCCATCGACTCCGAAGACGTGTTGCTGGCGCTCATCGAGCGGGCGCGCGAGAACGCCGCCGTCGGGACGGGTCTCTCGTTCGCCACGCGCCTGCTCGACGGCGGGGAGATCGTGGGGGCCACGAGCTACCTGAACCCAGATCCGCAGCACCGGAGAGTGGAGATCGGGTTCACCTGGGTGACGCCGGCATGGCAGCGCACCGCCGTGAACACCGAGACGAAGCTCCTCATGCTGAGACACGCGTTCTCCGCCCTCGGGTGCGAGCGCGTCGAGTTCAAGACCGACGCGAACAACGAGCGCTCGCGGGCCGCGATCGCCCGGCTGGGGGCCGTCGAGGAAGGCACGCTCCGGCACCACATGCGCCGGCGTGACGGCACGTATCGGGACAGCGTCTACTTCAGCATCCTGCGCCAGGAGTGGCCGGCGGTCGAGAAGCGCCTCGAGGGGATGCTGGCCTGAGAGGTCGTCGCCCGACGGGCGCCGCGCGCGGCGCCCGCCGCCCTCCGGGGTCGCCTACGGCGCGCGGAGTCCCCACGCATCCTCGGTCCACCTGAGCCACGTTCCCGTGACCGCCGCCCGCCATGCCCGCTGCGAATCCGACGCGGCGAGCTCGTCCCACGGCTGGTCGAGACCGGAAAGACGGGCGCGGGCGAGCTCGTAGTCGGGCCCGAGGCGCGCGCGGTGCTCCGCGAGGAAGCTCGTCAGATCGAGCGGGAACCCCATCTTGACCCGTCGCCACGCGATCTCACGCGGGAGATGGGGGGCCATCGCGCGCCTGAGCACGTACTTCGACCACCCGGCCCGGAACAGGTGCTCGGCGCGCAGCCGGAAGCCGAACTCGACGATGCGATGATCCAGGAAGGGCAGGCGGTGCTCGACCGGAATCGCCATCGAGTAGCGATCGTCGCTCGTCAGGTAGTGCGGGAGGAGCGCGACCCGGAAATGCCGATGTCTGAGCGGTTGGAAGCGGGGCGGGGCGGTCGAGGCCCTTCCCAGCGCGCGGCGACGCAGCGCCTTGAGGGTCGGAACCACGGCTGCGAGCGCCCGGGCCGGGGTGCCGAAGCGGAACGCCAGATCGTGCCGCGCCGCCGACCAGCCGTGCCCGTCCTCCCGCAGCTCCCGGCGCGCGGATGGCCAGAAGTCGAACTCGTATCCCGCCAGGAGCTCGTCACCCCCCGAGCCGGCGAGCGCGACCTTGTATCCGTCGGCCCGCATGACTCGTCGCATGAGGTAGTGCGTGAACGCGTTGGGGGCGTGATACGGCTCTTCGTGCATGGCGAGGAACGCGTCCCCGGCACGCGCGAACCCGTGGTCCGGTGCCACCACGCGATAGTCGAGCCGGTGCCGACGACGCATGGTGCGCGCGTAGGGCTCCTCGTCTCGACCGGGATGGCGGAGCGTGTAGGTGACGGGGTCCGCTCCGGCGAGCGCGGCGGCGGCAACGATCGATGAGCTGTCGAGTCCGCCGCTGAGCTCGAGCGCCACGGGCACGTCCGCTCGCAGACGCAGAGCCACGGCGTCGACCAGGAGCTCCCGCAGCCGACGAGCCGCGTCCGCCACCGCGATCTCGTCCGGCTCGAAGCGCCCCTCCGGGAAGTCCCAGTAGGTCAGTGTGCGCACCGCATCGAGCGCCGGTCCGCGAAGGTGGAGCGCGGTGGCCGGCGCGACGCGCTGGATGGGGAGAAAGAAGGTCGATTCGGCGTCGTCCTTCACCTCCGTGTCGACGAACCGCCGCGCGGCCTCGAGATCGAGACGGATCCCACCCGGGTCGAGGCGGACGAGCGGCTCGAGGAGGCTCGAGAAGAACACCCCGCTCGCCGTCCGGCGCACGTACAGCGGGACGATTCCGAACCGGTCGCGCGACAGCGTCAGGACGCGGGTCTCGAGATCGTACAGCGCCGCCGCCCAGAACCCGTTGAGGCGCGCCCACAGGTCGTCGCCCCACGCCCGGTATCCCTCGACGAGGACCTCCGTGTCGCTGTGGCCGCGGAAACGGACGCCCCGCCCTACGAGCTCCCGACGAAGCTCGTCGTGGTTGTAGATCTCCCCGTTGAACGTGGAGATGACTCGTCCATCCGCGCTCGACAGCGGCTGGTGACCGGCCACGCTCGTGTCCACGATCGCGAAGCGCGTGTTGACGAGACCCACCGTGTGGGGTCGACCGGCCGCGGCCGTGAGCCCGGCGAGTCCCCTCACCGCCGCGCTCGAGCGCTCCGTCGCCAGATGCGTGGCCTCCCCGGCCATCACCAGGGCGACCCCTTCATCGTCCGGCCCGCGGGCACGAAGCGGTCCGAGGAAGGCGCGCGCGAGCGCCTCTCCCGCGCCGGAGGGCTCCGACAGCAGCCAGCCTCCGATGCCGCACACGGTCTACGCCGGTCGCGGACGAGAGGGAGGCGACGTGCGGATCCTCACGCGAGGCCGCAATAGCGGACGGCGGACCCGGCGAGGATCTCGGCCAGCCGGACGCACGAGTCCACATCCACCCACTCCACCGCGGCGTGCGCGCCCCCTCCTCCGGGACCGATCACGATCGTGTCGACGCCGGCGGCCGCGAGAAGGGCGGAGTCCATCCAGGGCGAGTCTCCAATGACCGCGGGGGGCCGACCGAGGGCCGCCTCGACCGCCCGCGCCACCACCGTCGCGATCGGGGCCTCGGGCGAGGTCTCGAACGGCTCGCGGTGGAACAGGGTGGACCACTCGGCCTCGAACTCCGGATCCTCCGCCTCGAGCCCGGCGAGGATGCGGGCGAGCTCGGCTTCCACGTCCGCCCGCGTCTCGGGCGGCACGGTCCGCCGCTCGATGCGGAGCGTCGACTCCGGGGCGTAGGTGCTGATCCCCACGCCGCCCTCGAGGAGCGCCGCGTGGAGCGAGGGCGGACCCAGGAGCGGGTGGCCGGGACGCGCCTGCAGGTTGTCGAGCAGCGCCTCCAGCCGGGCGAGCACGCGGCCCATGCGGAGGTTCGCATCCACTCCCTCGCGATACCGGCTGCCGTGCGCGGCGCGTCCCTTCGTCCGCACCTCGAGCCAGGTGAAGCCGCGGTGCGCCACGCACAGGCCGAGATCCGTCGGCTCGGTCACGATCGCGGCCTCGAACCGCAGCTCCCCGCGCTCCCGACGTGCCACGAGGTCGGACGTCCCGAGGCTCGCGTACTCCTCGTCCGCCACCGCGGCGACCAGGAGATCGCCCCCCAGGCCGATCCCCGCCTCGGTGAGCGCGCGGGCCGCCTCGATGCACGCGGCCAGCGCGCCCTTCATGTCGAACGCCCCCCGTCCGAACAGCCGTCCATCCTCGATCCGCGGTTCGAACGGCTCCACCATGCCCTCGACCCCCACGGTGTCGTAGTGCGCGTTCAGCATGAGTCCCGGCCCCGTTCCGGCACCCTTCAGACGGCCCACGACGCTCGGGCGACCCGGCTCCGGCTCGAAGCGGACCGCCTCCAGACCGGCGGCCTCGAGGAGCCCGGTCGTCGCCGCGGCGATCCCGGTCTCACCCGCCCCTCCGGGCACGAGGCTCGGGTTCACGGAATCCGTCGACACGAGGATCTCGAGGGACCGTACCAGTCGCTCCCGCCGAACGGGAAGGGTCATATGTTCGCCTCTCGATCGCGCACGGACGAGCGCGGCCGCGCCCGTCCCGAGCGTTCCCACGCCGTCGTCGGGCGGACCGTGGTCGGGGACCGCCGTTCGATGCGGTCGCAGGATCGCGGGTCGGCCCGGCGGTCTCTAGCTTGGGGTCCGACCGCCCCGGTCCGCGCGTCTCCTCACGGTCCGGCAAGGTCGCGTGTCGTCGACCCGTCTTCCAGCCCATGCAGCCCGGAGGTCAAGGAATGTCCCCCCACCGCTCCCCGTCCGCGGCGCCGCGTGACGAGCGTCCCGTCGTCCCCGACCGCCATCCGCGCGCTTCGGACCGTCCGGGCCCCGCCGGGGCTCGCGCGCTCGTCGCCATCCTCGGGCCGGCCGCCCTTCTCCTCGCCTTCGCCACGGGCGCGCGCTCCCTCCAGCAGGACACGACCCGCGCCAGCGAGAAGACGCCCACGATCGAGAAGAAGACCGAGGGCATGCGCCACATGGAGGGCTTCTTCGACCTCTACTGGGACGACGCGGAGGGCAAGCTGTACATGGAGATCGACCGCTGGGGCGAGGAGTTCCTGCACCAGGTCTCCCTCCCCACCGGGCTGGGGAGCAACCCCGTGGGGCTGGACCGTGGACAGCTCGGCGGGACGTACGTGCTCAGGGCCGAGCGCGTGGGCCCGAAGGTCCTGTTCATCGAGCCCAACTACAAGTTCCGGGCGCGGAGCGACGATCCGGCGGAGCGTCGGGCCGTGGAGGAGGCCTTCGCCCCCTCCACGCAGTGGGGATTCCCCGGCGTCGCGAGGACCGGCGATCGGGTGCTCGTCGACGCGACGCCCTTCTTCCTGCGCGACGCGCACGGCGTGACCCGCACGCTCCAGCGGACGCGCCAGGGGGCCTACAAGCTCGACGCCTCGCGCAGCGCCTTCTATCTGCCGCGCACGAAGGCGTTCCCGCTCAACACGGAGGTGGAGGTGTCGCTCACCTTCACTTCCGACGAGCCCGGCGGGCTGGTGAGCCAGACCGCCGCCAGCGGCGACGCCATCACCCTGCGCGAGCACCATTCGCTCGTCCAGCTCCCCGACGACGGGTACGAGCCGCGCGCGGCGGACCCGCGCATCGGCGCCTTCGGGCTCTATTTTCAGGACTACGCCGCGCCCATCGACGAATCGATCGCGGTGCGCTGGGCCGGACGGCACCGCCTCGAGAAGAAGGACCCGAGCGCCGCCATGTCCGAGCCGGTCGAGCCGATCGTCTACTACCTGGACCCGGGGGTGCCGGAGCCCATCCGGAGCGCGCTGCTCGAAGGCGGCAACTGGTGGAACGAGGCGTTCGAGGCGGCGGGCTTCATCGATGCCTTCCGCGTCGAGATGCTGCCCGAAGACGCCGACCCCATGGACCTGCGTTACAACGTGATCCACTGGACGCACCGCTCGACCCGCGGCTGGTCGTACGGTTCCTCGGTGACGGACCCGAGGACGGGCGAGATCCTCAAGGGGAACGTGAACCTCGGCAGCCTCCGTCTCCGGCAGGACCACCTGATAGGGGTAGGGCTGGGATTCCCGCCGGCGGGAGACGGGTCGATCGGCTCGGTCGATGGAGGCGCCGGTGGCCCGTTCGACGCGTGTGACCTCAGCGCCGGCCCCACGTTCGACTACCTGGCGTATGTGGCGCCCGACGCCGATCCGGTGGACATGGCGCTGGCGAGAATCCGGCAGCTCGCCGCGCACGAGATCGGCCACACGCTGGGTCTGGCGCACAACTTCATCGCAAGCACCGAGGACCGCGCCTCTGTGATGGACTATCCGGCCCCCCTCGTGCGCGTCGTGGACGGGAAGCTCGACCTCGCGCAGGCGTACGACACCGGGATCGGCGAGTACGACAAGCTGGCCATCGAATGGCTGTACTCGGACTTCCCCGACGGCACGGACGAGCGCGCCGCACTCGACGCGATCGTCGAGGGGGGGCTCCGGCAGGGGATCCGGTTCATCACCGATCGCGATGCCCGTCCGTCCGGGTCGGCGCACCCCCTGGCGCACCTGTGGGACAACGGTGCGGATCCGGTCGATCGCCTGCACGACGAGATGGAGATCCGCCGGGCGGGGCTCGAGGCGTTCGGTCCGCAGCTCCTGCGGGCTGGCGAGGCGATGTCGTCCCTGGAGGAGATCTTCGTCCCGCTCTACCTGCACCACCGGTACCAGCTCAACGCGGCCGTCCGCAGCGTGGGGGGCGCCGACTACAATTACGCCGTGAAGGACGACGGGCAGACGGTGGTCGAGATCGTCGCCCCCGAGCGCCAGCGGGCGGCGCTCGCGGCGGTGCTCGAGACGCTCGACCCCGACTTCCTGGCCATCCCGGAGCGGGTGCTCGAGATGATCCCGCCCCCGGCCACGTTCGCTATCGGCCAGGAGACCTTCTCGGGCGATACGGGCGGTCCCTTCGATCCGCTGGCGGTCGCATCCTCGGCGGCCGACTTCGCGGTCGGTCTCCTGCTCGATCCCGAGCGCACCGCCCGCCTCGTGGAGTATCATGCTCGGGGCGCCGGATACCCCGGGCTCGACGAGGTGCTCGACGCGCTCGTCGCAGCCACCTGGCAGTCACCCCCGCCGGCGTCCGAGTACAGGCTCCGGATCGCCGAAGCCGTACGGACGGTGGTCCTCGACCATCTCATCGATGGGGCCGAGCGCGGAGCTCCGCTGGCACGTCCGTTGTTCGCCGCCCGTCTGGGGGCGCTCGCCGACTGGCTGGAGAGCCGGCCGGCGCCCACGCCGCACGAGACGTTCGCCGCGTCGACCATTCGGCGCTGGCAGACCCGCCCGTACACCGAGGAGGAGGGCGCCGGTGCGCCCGAACTGCCGCCCGGCGATCCGATCGGGAGCGGTCGCCGGTCCGGGGTGGCGCGGGTGCCCCCGCGCCCTTGATCCGCGGCCCCCGGTTTGCACTCTCGGGTGCCGAGGGTCGGGCGAGCCGACCCGCCGGGTGCCGGGGGACCTGACGCGGGCACCCGGGTAGCTTATGCTGTCGCAGCCGCTTAGCCGGATCCGCGACCCGCCCGAGGGCGATGTCGAGGCCGGACCCGGGCGGGTCAGAGGGTGACATGAGTGCAAAAGCGTTCACACGTTTGGTGGGTCTCGTGCTGCTGTTTGCGGCCTCGACCCATGGAGTGCGGGGGCAGGCGCAGGTCGGCTTGCTCGGCGTGGGCGACACGGGGGCCCTGGTCGTGGTGAGCGGCGGCGGAGCCGAAGCGCTCCTCATCGACCCGGCGACGCGAAACGTGCTCGGACGGTTCCCCACGGGGCCCGACCCGCGTGAGGTGGCCGTGAGTCCGGATGGCCGGTACGCCTACGTGACGAGCTACGGGTGGCAGCCTACGCGGGACGTGCGCACCGGGGATCTGGACGAGGGCGTCGCGTACTGGGAAGGGGCCTCGAGCGGCATCGCCTCGGACGGGCGGGCGGTCACGGTCCTCGACCTGGCGAACCGGTCCGTCCACGCCGTGTTCCAGCCCGGCCGCTACCGCCACCTGGAGGGGATCCGGGTCGGCAAGGACGGACAGCGGTTCTGGATGACTGCCGAGGAGGACAGCGCCATCGTCGAGGTCGACGCGACCACCGGCGACGTGCTCATGCTGTGGAAGACCGGCGGCGCCGATCCCCACTCGCTGACCGTGACCCGCGACAATCGGCGTCTGTTCGTCGCCAACACCGGCTCCGACTACCTCACGATGATCGACCGCGTGACCGTCGTCCCGCAGCGCATCTCCACCGGCCGCAATCCCCAGGGGCTGGCGCTGTCACGCGACGAGAAGGAGCTCTGGGTGGCGAACCACGGGGATCACACGATCAGCGTGATCGACACGCGCAAGCTCCGCGAGGTGGCGACCTTCCCCAGCGGTGGACGGGGCCCGACCCGGGTCGTGTTCAACCCGGCCGGCAACGAGGTGTGGGTCACCCACGCCGAGAGCCACGAGGTCGTGGTGCTGGACCGCGTCTCCGCCGCTGTGCTGGCCCACATCCCGTTCGACACCGAGCCCCGATCGATCGCCTTCTCCACATCGGGCGCGGCGGCGTTCGTGTCGGCCCCGCAGCGCCACCGGGTGTACGTCATCGATGCCGCGACGCGCGAGGTCGTGGACAGGCTCGAGGCCGGCAGCCTGCCGGGCGGGCTCGCCTGGGGTGGGGAGCGCGTGCCGCCGCGACGCTCCGGCGGTTGACCCCGGTGTCGCGGTCTCGATCCGCGCGGCTCCCGCGTTCATCTTGAGCGGGGGCGGCACCGAAACGGGAGCGCGGCATGGGGAGACGGCCGATATGGGGCACCGCGGGGGTCCTCGGGCTGGCTTGGCTCGGGGCGGCGTGCTCGGATTCCACCACCGGCCCCGGTGACCTCCAGGTAGCGGTCTCCGCCGGCCCGAGCCAGGTGCGCCAGGGGGATGTGGCGACCTTCGGCGCCGAGGTCCGGGATGCGTCGGGCTCCCTGGCCACGTTCGCGGTCGACTGGTCGGTCGAGCCCGCGTCCGCCGGGTTCATCGAGCCGGACGGCAGCTTCGTCGGGTACGAGCCGGGAAGCGCCCGCATCGTGGCCGAGGCCGGCGGGTCGCGCGACACACGCGACATCACGATCACCCCCCGCGGCGTGTCGACCGGGAGCTTCTCGGTCGTCGGCCACGGGGCCGTCGATGAGCGCTACACGTCGGACCTGTGGGTGTACGGAGGCGTCGCGTACACGGGAAGCTGGGGCGT
>Ga0315553_10001923_pt1 | contig 16936 bp, 16 predicted proteins | sample SalMarSW160140MG_FD_203099 | JGI IMG/M metagenome (GOLD analysis project Ga0315553, IMG submission 203099) | Salt marsh sediment microbial communities from the Plum Island Ecosystem LTER, Massachusetts, United States - Salt Marsh Sediment SW1601-40 ... | reverse complement strand
AAGAGTATGCCCATGACTACCGCTACTTTCCCGAGCCTGACCTCCCCCCGCTGGTGTTCAAGCCGGAGTGGGTGGAGGAGGTAAGGGCCAGGCTGCCCGAGCTGCCCGAAGCCAGGCGCGACCGCTTAATGGCCGAATACGGTCTATCCCTCTATGACGCCAATCTAATTACCGGCTCCAAAGACATGGCCGACTATTTCGAAGACTGCCTCAAGGAGTCCAAAGCCGAAGCGGCTCAGGCCAAGGAACTGAGCAACTGGCTTTTGGGCGAGGTCAGCCGTATAATGAACGCCAACAACGTAGATATAAACAGATTCAGAGAAAGAGTCAGCCCTGATCACCTTTGTGAGCTTACAGTATATGCCAAGGATGTTGTTAATACTGCCACCGCCAAACTTGTAGTTGAGGAAATGTTTAATACTGCTAAAACTGCTAAAGAAATTATTAACGAGAAAGGGCTTACCCAGATAAGCGATAGCGGGCAGCTTGAAGAAACTGTGCTTAACGTGATAAACTCTAATGCTCAGGCGGTAGCCGACTATAAGGCGGGCAAGCAACAATCGCTTAGGTTCCTGATGGGGCAGGTAATGAGAGCTACCGGAGGCCGGGCTAACCCCGGGCTGGTAATTGAACTGCTGGAAAAGAAGTTAGGGGAAGGTTGAAATGCAGACCTATCTCAATGTGGCTCAAATAATACTTTCCACAGCCCTGATAATAGCCTGTCTGCTTCAGATTAAGGGCGGCGGGCTGGGGGGCATCTTCGGTCAGGCGGACAGCGTCTACCGGACCAAGCGGGGAGCCGAAAAAACCCTGTTTCAACTGACCATCGTCCTGGTGGTTCTATTTCTCATCGTCTCTATAGTTGCTCTCAGAGTCGGCCAGTAACTAAACGGCAATGGCTCCCGTAATAACCTCGCCCACCGTTAAATTATACCTGTTTAACCGGGCAGCCCTGGCCCGTAAGGAAGAGAAGTGAAGCTGAAAGTATGGTTTCTGGAGACCAGACCACAGTTCCTGCTTCTTTCGGTGGTGCTGGCTTTCCTGGGCATCAGTATCGCCTGGTATGACGGTTACTTTCACCTGGGTTACGCCCTGCTCACCTTTTTAGGGCTGCTGCTGTGCCACATCAGCGTCAACGTCCTCAACGACTACTTCGACTACGAAAGCGGCATCGACCTGGAGACCAAACGCACCCCTTTTAGCGGCGGCAGCGGCATCCTTCCCACCTCCCAGCTAAAACCAAAGCAGGTGCTCTGGTTGGGGCTGGGCTCTATAATACTGGCGGTACCCATCGGCGTCTATTTCGTCCTGGCCCGCGGCTGGGACCTGCTGCCCCTGCTGATAGTCGGGGCGCTGTGCGCCGTGCTCTATACCCCGCTAATCACCCGGCTGGGCTTCCCGGAGTGGGCTCCCGGGCTGGGGATGGGCACCCTGCCCGTTCTGGGGGCTTACTTCATCCAGACCACGGAATATACCCTACCGGCGGTCATCGCCGCCATACCCTCCGGCATCCTGGTGCATAACCTGCTCCTGCTCAACGAGTTCCCCGACGTGGAAGCCGACGGCAAAGCCGGCCGCAAAACGACGCCCATCCTCATCGGCAGGACAAAGGCCTGGATGGTCTATTCCGCCCTGACGATTATTGTCTATCTGTGGATAATCGGCTGGGTGATAGCCGGCCAAATGCCCGCCTTCGCCCTGATAGCCCTGCTCACCATCCCCTTCGCCGTCAAGGCGATCCGGGGCAGCCGTAAACATGATGATATGAACCGGCTGGTTCCGGCCATGGCTAACAACGTCATAGTTGTCCTGCTCACCCAGTTGCTGCTGGGCATCGGCTATATTCTGGGAGGGGTTTTCGGCTGATGCCGGTCGACCTGATTCTGCTCCACCCCCCCAGCGTCTACGACTTCCGTGAGAAGACTATTCTCTACGGCCCCGTCGCCGACCTGATTCCGTCTTCCTCCATGTTCGAGATGTACCCCATCGGCTTTACCAGCATCGCCGAATACCTGGAAGACGCCGGCTACCGGGTGCGCATCGTCAATCTGGCGGTGCGGATGCTGAACGATAAAAAATTCGATGCCGAGGCCTTTATCAGGAAGCTGAAGGCGCCGCTCTTCGGCATTGACCTGCACTGGCTGGTAAGCTCCCATGGGGCTATCGAGGTCGCCAAAATAGTGAAGCGGTGCCACCCCGAATCTAAAGTAATCTTCGGCGGCTTCTCCTCGACCTATTTCCATAAAGAGCTTATGGGCTACCCCGAGGTAGATTATGTAATGCGGGGAGACACCACCGAGGAACCGCTCCGGCAGCTTATGGCCTGCCTCAAGGATAAGAGCGAGCCGGCAGATGTCCCTAATCTGGTCTGGCGGGACTCACAGGGCGGTGTGCGGGAAAACCCCTTCTCCTATATCCCCGCCGACCTGAGCCCGGTCATGGTCGGCCACTTTGCCAATACGGTGCGCTCGGTCATCCGCTACCGCGACCTGGCCAGCTATGCCCCGTTCAAGGGCTGGGCGCACTATCCCATTACGGCGGTGCTCACCTGCAAGGGCTGTAACGAGAACTGCGTTATCTGCGGCGGCTCCGCCGCCGCCTTCAGGAAGTTCTACGGGCGGCAGAGGGCTGTCTTCCGCTCCCCGGAAGCGGTGGCACAGGATATAAAGCAGATTGAGCGCTTCAGCACCGGCCCCATCTTTATCCTGGGCGACCTGCAGCAGGCCGGGTCGGACTACGCCTATGATGTCCTGAGCCGGCTGGAGAGAATGAGGGTGAAGAACCAGATTATTCTGGAGCTTTTCAACCCCGCCCCCGAGGAGCTGCTGCGCCAGATGGGCCGCGCCTGCCCCAACTTCTGCCTGGAGATTTCCCCCGAGTCCCACGACCCCAGGGTAAGGAAAGCCTCCGGCAGAAACTACTCCAACGAAGATTTGGAGCGGACAATGGCCGACGCGCTGGAGTTCGGCTGCTCTCGGCTGGATATCTTCTTTATGATCGGCCTGCCCCGGCAGACGCCGAAGTCGGTAATGGAGACCGTTGACTACTGCGACCACCTGTTCCGGAAGTTCAACGGAGATAAGCGCTTCTCCCCCTTCATTGCCCCCATCTCCCCCTTCCTCGACCCGGGCAGTCTGGGCTTTGAGCAGCCGGAGCGTTACGGCTACCAGGTACTCTTCAAAACGCTGGAGGAGCACCGCCAGGCGCTGGTAGCCCCCAGCTGGCAGTACTCACTGAACTACGAGACAAGCTGGATGAACCGCCAGCAGATCGTGGACTCGGCCTACGAGGCGATACTGCGCCTCAACCGCTTGAGGGCAAAATACAACACTATCTCCGTCGAGATGGCCGATATCGGTGAGCAGCGCATCAAGGCGGCCTGGGAGATGGCCAATCACATTGACGGCATTCTGGCCCGGGGCGAGCTAAAAGAGCTGCCCCTGTTAAAACAGAAGATAGACGAGATAAACACCTTTCCGGTGGTGGAGAGAAGGCAGCTGGAGCTGCCTGTTGGGCTGGTCAAGCTTAAGTTTTTGCGGTCTCTGTGGTTCTGGCTTACCGGGAAGAAGTAACCCCACCCCCGATTTTATCTTAACCCGCCCGCCGCCCTTAAGGTAGGGCTAAAGCCCTTTTTTACCCCACCCCCCAGATAAGAGATATTATCAACCCCCAAAAAAGAAATTAATAGAAGTATCACTTCTGTAGGGTGGGTCAGGGTGGGAAATAAAACACCCGCTAACAGTCGCACCCCACCCCCATTCCCAATTACCGTTTCCGTTCCCAGACTGTGCCCTCGGCAGTATCTTCAAGGATAATTCCGGCTTCGTCCAGCCTGGCCCGTATCTCATCGGCAAGCTGGAACTGCCTGGCTTCCCGGAACTGGTTGCGGATGGAAATTAGTAAATTATTATAGTTAATACTATTCTCATACAGCTGCTCTATATAAGCTTGCGTTTGCTCAGCAATAACAACGTCCCACTGCTTCAATATGTCTTGGGACCGACTACTAATAAAATCTATCAGACGGTTACTCAGATCGTTGCTGCTGTAGAGTTCTTTCAAGTAAACCTGCATTTCCTTAGCAAAAGTGGCATCCCACTGCTTTGATATATCTTGGGACTGGCTACGGATATAATCTACCAGACGGTTACTTATGTCGTTGCTGCTGTAGAGTTTTTTCAAGTAAACCTGCATTTCCTTAGCAAAATCATCGTGACTAACCGATTGAACATCTTTTTCATGGCTGTGTATATATTTCGACAAAGTCTCATAGAATTCAGCCTCAGGGGGTAACTTCTCTTGTGGCCTCAGGGTCAGCCCCAGCACCTCCCGCCCCAGCGACATAAGAGTCTTTTGAGCTTTACCGATACCGACACCGGCATCGCCGGCCTGATTTATGGCGCTGGCCAGCTCAAACAGCGCGCCGAGCGCTTTAGCGGTGTTAAAATCATCGTCCATGGCCTCTTTAAACTGTTCTTCGTAGGGCTTAGCGTCAAAAGCCTCCCCTTTTCCCCCGATTGGGTCATCCCTTGAAACCACTCGCAGCAATCTCTCTTCGGCGCTTTTGGCCGCCTCCAGCCCCTCCTCGGAGTAGGTCAGCGGGCTGCGGTAGTGGGAGTTTAATATAAAAACACGAATAGCGTCGGCGCTGTAGTTGGCCAGCGCCTGCTTGATGGTTATCAGGTTACCCAGGGACTTGCTCATCTTGTCTCCGCCGAGCTGCACCAGCCCGTTATGCAGCCAGTATTTAACAAAAGGCTTCTTGCCGGTAAAGCTCTCGGACTGGGCGATCTCGTTCTCGTGGTGGGGGAAGATCAGGTCCTGCCCCCCGCCGTGGATGTCCAGGGTATCACCCAGGTATTTCAGGGACATGGCGCTGCACTCTATGTGCCAGCCCGGACGGCCCTGCCCCCAGGGAGACTCCCAGTACGGCTCACCCGGCTTGGTCGCCTTCCAGAGGACAAAGTCCATGGCGTCCTCTTTTTCCCCGCTGCCGATGGCGCACTCGGCGGTTCTCATATCGTCCAGGCTGCGGTGGGAGAGCTTACCGTAGTCGGGGTCGTTCCTCACCCGGAAGTAGACGCTCCCCCCCGCGGGATAGGCGAAGCCCTTGTCTATCAAGCCCTGTATCACCTCGATAATCTTGGGGATTTCATCGGTGGCTTTGGGGTATTTATCGGTCTCCGCCCTGACGATATTGAGAGCGTCCATGTCCTCAAAATAGCTTTTAGTGTACTTCTCGGCCAGCTCGGCGGGGGCGATGCCGAGCTTGTTGGCCCGGTCGATAATCTTGTCGTCGATATCGGTCACGTTCTGCACATATTTAACCTTGTATTTTTTATAGCGCAGGTAGCGCCGGATGACGTCAAAGATGACGTAGCTCATGGCGTGGCCGATGTGGGCATCGGAGTAGGGGGTAACCCCGCAGACGTATATCTTTACCTCGCCGCCCTGCGGCGTAAACTCCTCTTTTTTCCCGGACAGGGTGCTGTATATCTTAATCATTTACTCATATACCTTATCATTTTCTTATATACCTTTATTTCTCTTTCTTGTCAGGAGGCCGTCGTTTCTCCAGCTCATTAATTCTTTTTTCCAGGTCTTCCAGCCTCTCCCCAACCGGGTCGGGCAGTCTCTCCACGGTATCGGTATCGGGGTTTCTCACCGACACCACCCTTCCCGGCACCCCGACCACGGTAGCGTTGGGCGGCACCGAATCTATCACCACCGAGCCGGCGCCGACCTTGGCGTTATCGCCGATGGTGATATCCCCGATAATCTGTGCCCCCACACCCACCACCACGTTGTTGCCCAGGGTGGGGTGGCGCTTGACGTGCTGCTGGCTGGTGCCACCCAGGGTCACCCCCTGATATAATGTCACGTTGTCGCCGATAACCGAGGTCTCGCCGATAACCACCCCCATGCCGTGGTCGATGAAAAAGCCCTCGCCGATCGTTGCTCCGGGGTGAATCTCGATGCCGGTAAAAAAGCGGCCGCAATGAGAGATGAGCCGGGGCAGTACCGGAACGTGCCACCGGAACAGGGTGTGGGCCAGGCGGTGGTTCTGGCGGGCATGAAAGCCGGGGTAGGCCAGCAGAATCTCCAGGGTGCTGACCGCCGCCGGGTCGTGGTCAAAAGCCGCTTTAATGTCTTTTCTTATACTGGTGATAAGTCCCATGGCTACTCTCTTCCTTCAATCAGGGCGGCGGCTATCGCCGCCATTCCTTCCCCTTTACCCACCAGCCCCAGGCCGTTGGCGGTGCTGGCCTTGACGCTTACCTGCTCCAAATCTATGCCCAGCCTGCCGCTGAGCTGCCACCGCATCTGGCCGGTGACCCCGGCCAGCTTGGGCGCCTCGGCAATAACCGTAGCGTCGATGTTAACTATCCGCCAGCCCTGAGCCGCCAGCTTGTCCCCCACCTCTTTAAGCAGGGTCAGGCTGGATATATCCTTATACCGAGGCTCACCGGGCGGGAAATGGCCGCCGATGTCACCCAGGGCGGCGGCGCCCAGCAGGGCGTCGATAACGGCGTGAGTGAGCACATCGGCGTCGCTCCAGCCGTCAAGCCCCTTATCGAAGGGTATCTCCACCCCCCCGATAACGAGCTTCCTCCCCTTGACCAGTGGGTGAATGTCATAGCCCGTGCCGATTCGCAGCTTATTTTCCACGCTTAAAGCAGAGCCTCCGCTATCATCAGGTCGTTACTGTTGGTTATCTTTATATTATCATAAGAGCCCATATAGAGCTTAACCTTATTGCCCAGCGCCTCCACCAGCGAGGCGTCGTCGGTAACCTCGCCTGCCGCCTCCCGGTAGGCTTTTGATATTAAGTCGGCACGAAACACCTGCGGCGTCTGCACCGCCCACAGATTTTGACGTGGCAGCGTCTCAAGCACGATTTGGTCATCATCGGCAATCTTAATTGTATCGGTGACGGGTACGGCGGCTGCCGCCGCCCCGGTCTCTTTAGCCGCCTCCAGCCCCCACTCGATTAATTCTTTGGTTACCAGGGGGCGGGCGCCGTCGTGGATTACCACCCGGTCACACTTATCAAGCTTACTCAACCCCGCCGCCACCGAGTCCTGCCGCCTTTTCCCCCCGGCGCAGACCTCGATGGGCTTGGAATACTTATTTTGGGTTATCAGCTGGCGGCACTTTTCCACGTTATCTTCACTCACCACCACTATTATCTGGCTAACCGGGTCACATTCTTCAAAGGCGTCCAGCACGCGGGATATTACCGGCCTTCCCCCCAGCGGAGCGAAGACCTTATCAATTCCGTTCATCCGCCGGCTCTCCCCGGCCGCCACAATAACTGCGCCCACCCTGATATTACCTATTTACCTCACCCCCCTGTTTTTTTAGTTGTCTTGCTTCCCACCCAGCCCACCCTCATAAGCTCCGCTTCTGGAACTTGCTTCCCCACCCCGTTTTGGGGCCTTAATTCCTCTAAAACACTCTATATTTGGAGGTTATGCCTCTTTAGCTTTTTTCTTCCCCACCAGCCCCAACCTTATCGCTTCCCTCAGCGTGGCCACCGGCACCAGCTTTATATTCTTGGGAACTGAAATATTAGCGCCCGTCTTGGGTACCAGGCAGCGTTTAAAGCCGAGACGGGCGGCTTCGGCCACCCTCCGGTCTAGCTGGGAGACGGCTCTCAATTCGCCGCTCAAGCCCACCTCCCCCACCGCCACCAGCTGCGGGTCGACGGCCACATCTCTGGCGCTGGAGGCGATGGCCAGGGCAATGCCCAGGTCAGCCGCCGGCTCGGCGACTTTCAGCCCGCCGGTGACATTGGCGATAATATCCTGGTTGCCCAGCTTCAAACCGGCCCTCTTGGTGAGCACGGCGGTAATCAGCAATAAACGCCCGAAGTCAACACCGTTGGCGGTGCGCCGGGGCAGGCCGAAAGCGGTAGGGGTGGTCAGGGCCTGAATCTCCACCAGCAGGGGACGGCTGCCCTCCAGTGTTGGCACCACCGCCGAGCCGATGGCCTCCCCCCATCTCTGGGAGAGAAAGGCTTTAGAGGGGTTATCTACCTCCACCAGCCCCTCTTGCTTCATCTCAAAGACGCCCACCTCGTTGGTGGAGCCGAAGCGGTTCTTCACCCCCCTCAGCACCCGGTAGGCGCTGAAAGGCTCACCCTCGAGGTAGAGCACCACGTCAACGATATGCTCCAGCACTCTGGGACCGGCGATAGCGCCGTCCTTGGTCACGTGCCCGGCCACGAAGACGGGCACGGCCTTAGGCTTGGCCCAGTGCATCAGCCTCAGGGTGCACTCCCGCACCTGGCCGATGCTGCCCGCCGCCGAGTCCATCTCCGGGGAGTAGACCGCCTGGATGGAATCGATGACCACCAGCGACGGGGCTAACTGCTCAAGGTGGCTCAGGATAGCCCCCAGATCGGTCTCGGAAAGCAGGTAAAGCCTCTCCCCGCTTACTCCCAGCCGCTCCGCCCGCAACCTTATTTGAGATAACGTCTCCTCGCCGGAGACATAGGCAACTTTACCCCCCACCCCGGCCACCAGAGCCGCAACCTGGAGCAGCAGGGTAGATTTACCGATACCGGGCTCCCCCCCGATGAGCATCAGGGAGCCGGCAACTACTCCTCCCCCCAGCACACGGTTCACCTCATTCATGGGCAGGGGAAGGCGGTCGGAGTTACCAATGGCCACCTGGGATAATTCCCGGGGCGGGTTTTCCAGGGCGGATACGCTAGGCGGAGCCGCCGCGGTCACCCTGGTCTCGGCAAAGCTGTTCCATTCCTGGCAGCTGGGGCAGCGCCCCAGCCATTTCAGGCTCTGCTTGCCGCAGTTCTGGCAGACAAAGATAGTCCTGGCTGATTTATCTGATTTACCCACGGAATGACTTTAACCGATTTAGGGGGGTATTTCAAGGGGAGAATCCCCACCCCCAGTTTATATCTTTACCCGCCCGCCACCCTTAAGGAAACGGGCTAAAGCCCTTTTTACCCCCAAAAGGGGAAGGGGAATAATAATATAAAAAGAGGGGGCAGTGCCCCCTCTTAAACACCCCCATAGATTAGCCTCCCCTTTTCCCCCCACCAAAAAACGATGGACTAGGGTGTCAACCCCTGTGGGCGGGAGGGTGGGAAGCGAGACCCCTGGTTAAACAGGAGGGAGGGGCAAAAGAGCGTCTAAGAGAGGTTTAACCTCTTTCGGGCGGGAGGGTGAGAAGAACCAACGCCGGCAAAAAAGAAAGGGGGCTAAAAGCCCCCTCTTAAACTCAACGTTATATAATTCCGGCTACATCAGCATGCCCAGCAATATTCCGGCAACTACGGAAGTTGCAACTGCGCCCGCCATATTGGGCCCCATGGCGTGCATCAGCAGGAAGTTCCTCGGGTTAGCCTCCTGCCCCATCTTCTGCACCACCCTGGCCGACATGGGCACGGCGGATACGCCGGCGGCGCCTATTAGCGGGTTTATCTTTTCCTTCAGGAACAAGTTGGCAATCTGGGCTGCCCACAGACCCCCGGCGGTGCCGAAGGCAAAGGCGACTATCGCCAGCCCGATAATGGCCAGGGTCTGCCCGGTAAGGAATACCGTGGCCGGCATCAGCGCCCCAACCGTCAACCCCAGCAGGAAGGTGAGAACGTCGATAAATACCCCTCCGGCCGCCTGGGCCAGCCTGTCGGTGACTCCGCTCACCTTCAGCAGGTTGCCGAACATGAACATGCCGATAAGGGGTACCGACTTGGGCACCAGCAGGGCGGCGACCAGAAATATAACTATGGGGAAGAGAATCTCCTCCAGCTTGGAGACCTGGCGCAGCTGGGGCTTCATCACTATGGCCCGCTGTTTCTTGGTGGTCAGCAGCCTTATTATCGGGGGCTGGAGAATAGGCACCAGGGCCATGTAAGAATAGGCTACCAGCGTAATCGGGCCCAGCAGCCGCGGGGCCAGGGCGGCGGTGAGGAAAACGGTAGGCGGCCCGTCGGAGCCGCCGATGATGCCGACACAGGCCGCCTCGTTTACGGTAAACAGCCCGGAGGTGTAGGCGATGATAAATACGACGAAAACACCCAGCTGGGCGGTGGCGCCGAAGAGAAACGATATAGGGCGGGCAATACTGGGCCTGAAATCGGTCATGGCGCCCACCCCCAGGAAGATGAGCAGGGGGATTACCTCGGATTCAATCCCGTAGGTGTAGAGAACATTAAGCAGGCCTATCTCGCCCCGGCCTATAGCCTGTATCAGCCCGCCTAAAGAGGACACCTCGGCGGGGAAGCCCTCGGCGGAATACACCATCATGCCGCCGATGGGAAGATTGACCATAAGGATACCGAAGCCTATCGGTACCAACAAAATGGGCTCCATCTTCCTGGCGATGCCCAGGTAGATAAGGAGCCCGGCGATAACGAACATTACAACGTTGCCCCAGGTCAAAGACCCGAAGGCCGTTTCGTAGAGGCCAAACACCTATTTATCCTTTGCCGGAGTCTCTTTAGCCGTGCCCCTAGTCTTTTGCACAATCAACCCCACTATCCAGGCCACCAGGGACAGAATCACCAGAACGAGGATAGTCACCCCAAAGCCACCACCGGCAATCTCGGCTATCAAACCCCAGTCCATAATCTTAAATATCCCTTAAATTTAATAAACCGGTCAATATTCAATAACGGCTACCAAATCGCCGGCCTCAACCACCTGTCCATCCGAAAGCTCTATCTTGGCAACGGTACCAGCCACCGGAGCCAGTATCGGATTCTCCATCTTCATTGATTCTAGCAAGCAGAGTATATCCCCCTCGCCGACCTTATCCCCCGCTTTAACACTCACGCTGGTTATCTTGCCCGTTATCGGGAACTCAACATTCTCCTGTGCCAATTTCTAGCCTCCTTTACTTCTCCTTCAAAATTTGGACGAACTTAAAGGGCGGTTCTGGTATTCTTCCGGTGTTCCCGCCCTTTTACATGCCAAAGTCAGCCTGTTAGCCATATGAGTTACGCTTTATCGTCTCCCAGTAATGCTCCCACGGCGGCCATCCCCGCAAAAGGTTCCTTATCTGTTTCCAGCACAATTTCACCATCGGCGACGTCAACCAGAGCCTTGGAAACATAGCTATTCATCTTTATATGTTCCAGCAAATCACCGTTGTCCTGTATTACACTTTCTATATCCGCTTTCAAATCCTTGGCGCTGTAAACGGTGAGCAGGTTCCCGGTAGTTTCCACGCTAAAGACACCCTTCAACGCCTTGACAGCATCAAGGACAGCCGGGGTAATTTCAGTCAGTTCCGCCTCAATCTCAAAAACCTTGTCAAAGACCTTGAATTCGCTGCGGAGCACCGATTCGGAAAGCTTATCCTCAATCATGTCCTGAATTACCCGGCGCAGGGGTCTGGCCCCGAAGACCTCATCATAGCCCTTCTCCCCCAGGAAATCTTTGGCGGCATCGGTTACCTCCAGTTTTATCTCCTTCTCCGCCAGCTGCCGGGAAACCTGTGAAAGCATCAGTTCAACTATATTACGGATATTATCCTTGGTCAGGGAATGGAAGACCACCACCCCGTCGATGCGGTTCAAGAACTCGGGTTTGAATGTCTTCTTCAGCTCATCAAGCAGCTTCTCCTTCATCTTGTCGTAGTCCATCTGCTGGGTCTTGGCCTCATCAGTGCGCGAGGCAAAACCGATAGTGCCGCTCTTCTTGATGAGCTTGGCGCCGATGTTGCTGGTCATGATGATAATGCTGTTGCGGAAATCAACCCGCCGGCCCTTGGCATCTGTCAGGTGACCGTCGTCAAATATCTGCAAGAGGATATTAAAGACATCCTCGTGAGCCTTCTCGATCTCATCGAGTAATATGGCGCAGTAAGACTTGCGCCTAACCGCCTCGGTAAGCTGCCCGCCTTCGTCATAGCCGACATACCCCGGAGGCGCCCCGACCAGCCGGGCGACGGTATGCCTCTCCATAAACTCGGACATATCCAGCCTGATGAGGGTATCCTCGCTGCCGAACATAAACTCGGCCAGAGCTCTAACCAGCTCCGTCTTACCCACACCGGTGGGGCCGAGAAAGATAAAATTACCTATAGGGTGCCTCGGGTCTTTGATTCCGGCCCGGGCCCGCCTCACCGCCCGGGAGATGGTATTAATCGCCTCATCCTGGCCGACGATGCGCTTATGCAGCACTTCCTCCATCTGAAGCAGGCGTCCGGTCTCGTCAGATGCCAGCTGCACCACCGGGATGCCGGTCCACATGCTGACCACCTCGGCGATATCCTCGGCGGTTACCACCGGCTTGGCCTGCTCCTGCTCCGTATGCCAGTCATCCTCCATCTGCTTTATCTTCTCTTCCATCTGGAGCTCGCGCTGGCGCAGCTCGGCGGCGTACTCGTACTGCTGAGAGGTCAGGGCGGCTTCCTTGTCCTTCTGGACACTATCTTGCGCCCGCCGGGCATCCTTCAAGGTAACCGGTATCGTCCGGCGTCTAATTCTTACTCTGGACGATGCCTCGTCAATCAGGTCAATAGCCTTATCAGGCATAAAGCGGTCGGGGATATACCTGGAAGACAGCGTGGCCGCGGCACTCAATGCCTCGTCACTTATGGTCAGCTGGTGGTGCTCCTCGTAGCGCTCTTTAATCCCGTTCAGGATATCCAGCGTCTCATCTACGGAAGGCTCCTCCACCAGGACGGGCTGGAAGCGCCGCTCCAGGGCGGCGTCACGCTCGACATACTTGCGGTAGTCATCAAGGGTGGTAGCGCCGATGCACTGCAGCTCACCACGTGCCAGGGATGGTTTGAGGATATTGGCGGCATCAACCGCCCCCTCCGCCGCCCCGGCACCCACCATGGTATGAAACTCATCGATAAAGAGCACGCAGTTGCCGGCGGCCTTTATCTCATCGATTACCTTTTTTAAGCGCTCTTCGAACTCGCCGCGGTACTTGGTCCCGGCCACCACCGAACCCATATCCAGGGTAACTATCCTCTTGCTCTCCAGCGTCTCGGGAACATCGCCGGCGATGATGCGGTGGGCCAGGCCCTCAACGATAGCCGTTTTACCAACGCCGGGCTCACCGATGAGCGCCGGGTTATTCTTGTTGCGGCGGCTCAATATCTGAATTACCCGCTCGATTTCCTTATTCCGCCCGATAACCGGGTCAAGCTTACCGGCGGTAGCCGCCGCTGTTAGATCAATACCAAGCTGGTCTAAGGCCGGGGTGCGGCTGGTAGTGCGGGCCGGCCTGGCTCTGGTCACTCCCTCCCCCAGCACCTTGGAAGTCTCGGCGCGCGCCCGCTCCAGGGTAATGCCAAAGCTATCCAGAACGTCGGAAGCAACTCCACCACCCTCACGCAGCAGCCCCAGAAGCAAATGCTCGGTGCCGATGTAATTATGACCCAGGTGGCGGGCTTCGTCGATAGCCAACTCGATGACCCGCTTGGCCCTGGGGGTCAGTCCGATTTCACCGGTGCTCGGCTTCTCACCGCGCCCGATGATAAACTCAACCGCCGAGCGCGCCTTATTCAGGCCCACGCCCAGGTTAGCCAGGACCTTAGCCCCTACCCCCTCTTCCTCCCGCAGCAGGCCGAGCAGTATATGCTCGGTACCGATATAGGTATGGTTGAAATGCTGCGCCTCTTCCTGGGCTAGAGTGAGGACTCTGCGTGCTCGTTCTGAAAACTTCTCAAATCGGCTAGCCATAACTCACTTAATCTCATTATAAAGCAAGCCAAATCAAAGGTCAAAAAGCCTTCTGGCAGTGGCATATTTTCCACAAAGGGTTGCCCCCTCAGTATCGTCTGCGCTAGGGCGTTTCACTTCCGTGTTCGGAATGGGAACGGGTGGTACCACCCCGCTCTAACCACCAGAAGGCAAACTCTATTCTAGCACATTCTACTCCGTAAAGAAAGGGGAAAGAAATGGGTATTTGGTACCATATGGCAAAAAGATTGGTTAAGTGGGCTTTATCTACCTCACCCCCTTCTTCCCCCTCTCCTATCAAGGAGAGGGGGAAGAATATAGAAAGAGGGGCTGACGCCCCTCTTGGACACTAGGCTATGAAAGCCGGTGGTGGTATAATAACCAAAAAATAGGGATATTTACAGACATGAGTACGGTGCAAGCAAATAATAAAGAAATGATATTTGGGAAAGCAGGGAAAACGCTAACGAGAGGCTTCTTGTTTGCTTGCACTATCAACACGGAAGAAGAATGTTTTAATAGAAAGTTGCTTGCAACAGAAAAGGCTTATGGTCCGATAGTAATTAGAATCAGGAAAGGCGACCTTCTTTTTCTTAATAACGTGGACACTGATGTGATATACGGCGTATTTAGGTAATTTATAGAACTTAGACGTCTCATAAAGTAAATGTAAAGGCAGGATGAAGATGGATAGCCATATTTTCTTAGTGGGTCAAGAAAACTTTAAAAAATGCCTTGAGTTTGGATTATATGGGGGTGCCTCTCAGACACTTGAAAGAATCAACTCCGAGGTTATATCTAGCTTTGAAGCCATCAAACCAGGAGATTTTATATTCTTTTATGTAAGAAATATTGGGGTTTATGGTTTATGGAAGTCTACAAGTTTTCCATTCTTCGATGAAAATAATATTTGGGGTGATAAAGAACAGAAGTACCCTTATAGAGTCTGTTTTGAACCCTCAATCCGACATTTTCCTAGACCAATCGACCTCAGTGATATCCTTGATTTGCAAGACAAAGGCAAGATATGGACATTCGAATTAGGTGCCATGCGATTGAAAAATCATAACCCAATAACTACCGAGGAAAGCAAAGAGATAATACGTCTCTTGTTAAGGAATAACCCCATATTCCGTTCTATAGAAAGTATACCTAAGCCTTATCAGAAAAAAGATACCGATTTGCCCCTGAGTCTGGCAACAGATAGCAAAGGGCGCATTAAATACGAGGGTTATTTAAATGCTTGGTTTATGAGGAACTTTGCTCTTGGCAAAATGAAGGAAATTATTGGAGAGTACGCAGACTTTCTAAATTATGTTCCAACCTCTTTCAACAAGGTAATGGATATTTTTCTCACTCATGTTACATCGGTTGACGGCGTTGACATCCTACACAACTTTACATGTATTGAATTAAAAACTAACATTTGCGTAGAGGAAAACCTGAACCAGATTATTAAATATGAGAATTGGCTTGTCAGAAAGCTCGCCAGTGGTGATAATGAAATGATTCAGAGTATATTGGTTGGTTATGACTTTCAGGATAAGGTATTGGAATACGTGCGAAAAAGAAAGCTTATCGAAGAGAAAGTAGTTAGATTGTTTAAGTATAGAGTTGACACTGTGCAAAATGAAATCACTCTTCACGAAGTAGAATTTAGCTAATAATTCTAAGGGGTTTTAAAATGCTTGACCGAGCAGTAATTGAAAAGTTTCTGAACGAAGAGTTTGATGACCTAGATTTGAAAATACCTGCAGATATTTCTAGAAGTGCTTTAGTTGAAACATTCTGCCATTATACAGAAGATGACTATTATGAGTGGCTGAAAGATAATTTTAAGTCTTTCTTTGACCATGGTAATCCTGATTGGGACCGGATAAGAAATAAGATTAAGCCCTTTAAGGAACAGTAAGATTGTTGCTGTTTTATCAAGCAAGGTAACACTGCGAGAAAGGATCGCACAGACGGGTTACTGGAAAATAAAGCTTGCCTCTGATGAGGCAACAAAACATATAAAGGTGTATTTTGTAACCCCTGATGAAGATGGAACGTTGACAAAAAAGAAGCCAGCTAAAAAGGGGCGCGCGATAGTTGAAATTGATACCGATGGGAGTTACGTTTTGAGTGAAACCGATATTGAAGAAAGTGATAAGGTAAAGATGTTTGATAAATTTATTGATGATTTAAAAAGACTGCTTTCTTAGCAGCCGCACACCACTATAACACTACACTTCTATCCAAAAACTCCCCCACCCACACTCAACTATACATAACGCTAAAAACAATTCCCACGCCTGGCCAGCTTCGAATTGTTTCCCCCAAAAAAATACCCCCCAACTACTTTTGAAGCTAAAAAAAGAGACGCCCTTCAAAAGAGCGCCTCCCCTAAAAACCAGCCAACAGCCCCCTAACGTATGCCCGTATCTATATCCACATCAATAGTCACCGTCTCATCTCCGGTTACGGTAATCTTCACCGGCAGATTCGCAGCCGTATCAACCCCCAGGTGATTAATATCCACCACGTAAGTACCCTGCCCAATCTGGGCGGTATAGTAGCCGGTCGCCCCCTGACCTATCTGGGTAAAGTAGACCTCCCGCACCATGTTCTCACCGGACTCATCATAGATTATTAATTTCCGTGCCGAAAACACCTCTGGCGGTACGGCAGGACTCTCACCCGGCCCCTCCACCGGAGTGATAGGGCCGATGGTCACCGCGCCCTGCAAAAGCACGTTCTCCGGCCCGCCCGGGCAGCAAGACAGGTTAGCCAGGCCTCCGGCCAGCAGGCCAATAGCCAACAATACTAACAGTATACGTTTCATCATTCTCTTACCCCCTAACAAAATAAAAAGAGACGCCCTTAAAAGAGCGCCCCTTTAAAAACCTATGACTAACTAATATCAACTCTGAAACGGGTCAAGCCCTCGACCATTAGTACGGTTAAGCTAAATACATTACTGCACTTACACTCACCGCCTATCAAACAAGTAGTCTACTTGCGGTCTTACTCCTCTGCCCGAAAGCAAAGGATGGGAGATCTTATCTCGGGGCGAGCTTCGCACTTAGATGCTTTCAGCGCTTATCCCAACCAGACTTAGCTACTCAGCAATGCTCCTGGCGGAACAACTGACACACCAGAGGTCTGTCCCTCTCAATCCTCTCGTACTAGAGAGAGCCCCCCTCAAATCTCCGGACGCCCACGACGGATAGAGACCGACCTGTCTCACGACGGTCTGAACCCAGCTCGCGTACCGCTTTAACCGGC
>Ga0315553_10001922_pt1 | contig 16939 bp, 20 predicted proteins | sample SalMarSW160140MG_FD_203099 | JGI IMG/M metagenome (GOLD analysis project Ga0315553, IMG submission 203099) | Salt marsh sediment microbial communities from the Plum Island Ecosystem LTER, Massachusetts, United States - Salt Marsh Sediment SW1601-40 ... | reverse complement strand
CCCGTTCGTCTAGTGGCCTAGGACGCCGGCCTCTCACGCCGGAAACAGGGGTTCGAAACCCCTACGGGGCGCCAATTAAATCAGTGATGTAGGTCGCCGACCGCAGGGACTACCCAACAGGTCCCACGCCGCGAGATCAAGCCGCTCGTGAGACTAATGGGGCATCCGTTCGAACAAGAAAAGCGACGACCCATGCGCGCAAGACGTGCGAAATCCGATCGCCAGTCGCAGATTTTGGCGGAGTTGAACCGAGCGCCAAGCTTGCGCGTCGCCGACCTCGCGGCGCATTTGGAGGTTTCCACCGAGACCATCCGCCGCGATCTCGACGAACTCACCGAGCAGGGCCTTCTCAATCGCACCTATGGTGGCGCGGTGCGGCCGCTCAGCAGCGAGCCCTCGGTGTCAGAGCGTCACGGCCACTTCGTCGCCGAGCGTGAACGCATCGCCCGCGCCGCAGTCCAACTGATCAAGACGGGGCGCGTCGTCATCCTGGGCGCCGGCGCCACTACCCTTCATGTGGCGCGTCGCATGTCCGTCGAGCTCACCAATATCACCGTAATCACCCATTCCTTCGGCGCCGCCACGGTGCTGTCGCTCAATCCGAGCATCAAGGTGATCATGCTCCCCGGCGATTATCTTGCTTCTGAGGGCGCGACGGTCGGGGTGCAGACCGCCTCTTTCCTCAACAGCTTCTATGCCGACTTCACCATACTCGGGGCCAGCGGCTTGACCATCGAGGGACCAACCGACGCCATGATTGAATGCGGCACGGTGTATGGCGCGATGAGCAAGCGTGCCGCCAAGACGTTGGTGGTCGCTGATCACTCCAAATTCGATCGCGTCTTTCCCTCCCGCTACGCCGCCTGGCGCGACGTGGATCATCTCGTCACCGATGCCAAGCCGGAGGGCGGCCTGATGAGCGGTCTTAAGCTCAACGAGGTTGCGGTTACCGTCGGCTAAGGCAGGTAGCCGATCAGATCCTCGGTGCTCATGACGCTCGCATAGATCATGTTCATGATCTCGATCTCGCGGTCGTGAAGCTCTTGCGTTCCGGCCGCGCAGGCGTCCTCGATTACAATCACGTCGAAGCTTTCGTCCGCCAAGCTGCGCACGGTGGAGGAGACGCACTGATCGGTGAAGATCCCGGTGCACACGACATGGGTGATGCCGAGATTGGTGAGGATCAGGCGGAGATTCGTGCCTGTCAGAGCACTATCGGTCGTTTTCGTCACCACGATCTCATCTCCCATCGGCGTGATCGCCTTGGGGAGCTGGGATGCGTGCTCGTCCTTGGGCAGCAGCAAATCGTTCCAGCCGGGCTTGCGCTGGCTAAGCGAACGGTCGCGCCCGTCCTTGCGCAGACAGGCGATGCGGGCGAACAGCACATCGAGCCCTCCTTCGCGGAAGCGGCCGATCAGCCGCTTCAAGTTCGGCATGACGATTGCCTCCATCCGTTCGTGGAATGGCGTCCAGGCGTGATAACGCTTGAGCGCGGCGCCGTCGAGCGTGGCCGGATCGGATCGGTCGAGATAGGTGTTCTGCACGTCGATCACCAAGAGCGCCACCTTGCCCTTCTGTAGGACGGGATCGGCGGGTTCCGGCGCGCCGTCGTAGTAGAAGGAGCGATAAACCGTCTTCCAGGTCACGCGCGTCTCGCTAGGCCGTTTGGCGGCGGCGAAACAGCGCGATGACGGCGCCGCCGAGCAGCAGGATGAAAGCGGCTGCCAGCGTGCTCATGGTGCCAAGCGCGGGCACCATCGGTGTATAGCCGGCGACCATCTTCGAATAGAGCCATTTCGGGATCGTCGAATCCGCACCCGCCGTATAGAGCGACAGCGAGAAATTCCCCCACGACAGCAGGAAGGCGAACAGCGCGCCGGACCAGATGCCGGGCCACAGGATCGGCAGCGTAATTTCGCGCAAGATCGTCATGTGGCTCGCGCCGAGATCGGCCGCCGCCTCCTCCAGCACGGGATCGAAGCTGTAGACCTGGATCGCGATCACCAGGGTGACGATGGGAATGATCCAGACGAGATGGGCCGCCGCCGCGGTCTGCCAGCTCGTGGTGACGCCGAGCACGTTGAACCACAGCAAGAGCGCCAGTCCCAGCACTGGCTGGGGAAAGAAGATCGGCAGCAGGATCAGCTTCTGGTACAGCCGGCGCCCTTTCCAATTGTAGCGCGCGAAGGCGAGGGCGCCGAAGAACGCGATCGCGACCGAGAACAGCGTGACGATGAAGGCGATCAGCAGCGAGTTCTTGACGAGCATCTGGATCTCGATCGAATCGAGCGTGCGCTGCCACCATTCGAAAGAGTATTGCCGGACGGGGAAATTGAAGTAGCGCGACTTGGAGAGGCCCGCGAGCGCACCGCAAAGGATCGGCAGATAGATCACGAGCACGATGAAGCCGGTCCAGGCGGCGATGAAGTTGCGCGTGCGCTTGCTGGTCTCCATCCTCAGCGCCTCCCGAGAATCCGATCGAGGTCAAGCTTCGACATGACGAACACGGACAGGCCGCTCACGATCGCCATCAGCAGGACGGCAAGCGCTGAGCCCAACGGCCAGTTCTGCGCATAGGTGAAGGCGATCTCGATGTCCTGGGTGACCGTGATGATGGTCTGCCCGCCGAGGATTTGCCCTTCTGCCACCGCGCCAGCAGCGATCACGAACGTGAGCAGCGCACCGATGAGAATGCCGGGCATGGCAAGCGGCAGCTCGATCTCGCGCCAGATCATGAAGCGGCCAGCACCGAAATCGGCGGCGGCATCGACGAGATCGCGCGGCACCATTGCAAGCCCGAGCGTCATCGGGAACAGCATGAAGGGCAGGTAGGTGTAGACCATGCCGAACAGGACGATGCCCGGCGTGTAGAGAACTTCGGGACCACCGGCGAGACCAAGCCATTTCAGCGTGCCGTCCAGCACGCCGTTCTTGATGAAGAACAGCACCCAGCCATAGAGCCGGACGTTCTCCGACACGAACAGGGGAAAGACGAAGAGCGCGCTGATTAAGCCCGCCCATTTGCCGAAGACGCGGGTTAGGCCGTAAGCGATCGGGTAGCAGATGACCGCGAGCAGCACGACCGTCATCGCTGCGAGGAACAGTGACCAGGCGAACGAGGTCCAGACCGTATTGGCGGGATTAAAGATCGTGGCGAAATTCGCCAATGTGAACGAACTGAAGGCGTCGAAGCTGCGCGGCATGGCGAAAGCGTAAGCGGCGACAGTCAGAAGCGGCGCGAGAAAGCCGAGCAGGAGCACCAGCAGCACGGGGGTCCCGCAGCGAAACCCCGCCGGGAACGCCAGGCGAAGGGGCCGCGTCTCGCCCGCTACCGTCATCGTTGCCGACGAAATCTCGGCCATATCAGCGTCTGCTCCGGTTCAGCCTTCCACGACGATGGCGTCGCGTGCATCCCACCCCACGATCACCTGCTGGTCCAGCCCGCCCGTCCAGGCATTAGCCCGCGAAAGCTCGACCACCAGCGTTCGATTGCCGGACCGCACCTCGTACTGGATGCGCGACCCCAGCGCGTATTCGTTGTAAACCGTGCCCTCGATGGCGTTGTTTGCTTGAGACCGCTCGTCGATGAAGCGCAAGAACTCAGGGCGCACCACGACCGCCGCCTCGCTTGCGCCGGCAAGCGCCGGCGGCAGCGTGATCTCGATGCGGCTGCCGTCCTCGTCCGAGACCCAACCGCCGTTGGCGTTCTTCTTCACCCCGAAAACATTGACGTCGCCGATGAACTCCGCGACGAAGCGGTTGGCCGGGCGCGAATAGATCTCATCGGGCGTCCCGACCTGCACGAAGCGGCCTGCACGCATCACCGCGATCCGGTCCGACATCACCATCGCCTCTTCGAGCGAATGCGTGATGTAGACGAAGGTCTTGCCGGTGGCGCGATGGAGATCCTTCAGTTCCTTCTCCATCGCCTTCTTGAGCTTGTAGTCGAGGGCCGAGAGCGGCTCATCGAAAAACAGGATATCGGGGTCGTAGGCTAAGGCCCGAGCCAGCGCCACGCGCTGCTGCTCGCCGCCGGAGCAGATCATCACGTTCTTGCGGTAATAGCTCTCCGGCAGACGCATAAGACGGATCAACTCGAGCGCACGCTGTTTCCGCTCCGCACGCGGCACCTTCTTCACCTTGAGCGGAAACTCAATGTTCTCGCCGACCGTCTTGTGCGGGAACAACGCGAGCGACTGGAACACAAGGCAGGTCGGGCGCTTGTTGGAAGGTACGTCGTTGATCAGCGTGCCGCGCAAGGTGATGTTGCCGGCCGTCGGCCGCTCCATTCCCGCAAGCATGCGCAGCAGCGTCGTCTTGCCGGAGCCCGACGGGCCGACGACGGTGAGGAACTCGCCGTTATAGATATCGAGATTGATATCCTCGACCGCGGTGAAGCTGCCGAACGTCTTGCGCACGCCCACAAGCTGAAGCACGGCCAGCGTCGCGCCGCCCGTCTCCTGGGGCGGCGTTTCGACGCGGACAAGGTTCATCATAAGCTCCCCATGGAGACCCGCGGTGGCGAGAGCAGCGTCTTGTCCGCTTAGCTGCGTTCCCGCTTCGCCGCCGTCATGAGATCAAGCGCCTTGTTGTAGTCCGGCACGATATCGTATTCCGCGCAACGGGACATTTCTTCCTCCAGGCTGTCCCATTGAATGGCCTCAAGCTCGTCTTTGGTGAACAGCTTGAAGCACTCCGGATTGCCCATTTGCGTCACGGGATTATAGGTCCCTTCGGCGAAGGCGACCGTATGCGCCACCTCCGGCGCCTGGACGTATTTCAAGAATTTCTGCGCGAGCGGCGACAGGTCCGGATTGTTGACCGTCGAGGTGATCTCGATCCAGGCCACGCCACCTTTGCCATCGATCGGACCTTTCAGCGGCGTGATCGAGCGCATTTGCGGATAGCCGTCGGCGCGGGCGGGAGAGACCGAATAGGTGCCGCCGGTCAGATAGAGATCGATTTCGCCGGAGATCAGGCCCTGGTTCAGCCCCGCCATGTCGGCGACATTCTTAGCGCCTTTGAAGATCCTGACCGCCGTGTCCTTGAACGTCTTCATCTCGTCCTCGGAATGCTCCTTGAACGGATTGATGCCCGCGATGAGGAAGATATCGAACACGTTCCAGTCATCGGATTCCTGGATACCGTAACGGCCCGCGAGTTTGGGATCGTTGAAGAGATCCCAGCCCTGTTCCTCGGCGGTCTTGCGGCTGATCTTGTCGGTGTTGACGACGAAGCTGTAAGGCCCGAAGCGCTGGGCCATTCCAAGAAGCTCCTTGCCGTCGTCGCTCATCGCCCATTTATAGGGCGGCTTGAACTCCGGCAGCATCTTCTCGAAATAGGGCTCGAACTGGTCGCGCGGCAGCGGCTTGATCAGCTTTGCCGGCCACATCACCTTGCGCGCCCACGGATTGTTGACATTGATCAAGTCCCAGACATTGGTCTCGCCGGCGCGCAACCGATTGATCATGGTCGGATCGTTGGTCAGGCTCTCGGCCTTGACCGTCGCGTCCTCCTTCTTGCGGAAGGGGTCGAGCACCTGGGCTGAGTTGTAGCCCTCCCAGCAGAGGATGTTCATCTCCTTGTCGCGCGCGGCGAAGGCTTTTCCGACCTTACCGAACGGTGTGCCCAGCGCCACCGCGCCGGCGCCCATTATCTGCATCAGCTTGCGTCGTGAGATCGTCTTCATCGCCTGTCCCCGTTATCGGTTCGCCTGATTGGTGGCCGCGAAGACTACGCGGCCCCGTTGGAAGTCTGAGCTTTGAATGTTGGGTTTACAACATTTTTTTGCTGCTGCATTGTTGGTCGAAAGAAGGACCCCAGACCTTCTGCTCCACCTGTCTCATGCTTGAATTGTGCCAGGGGGGAATCGTTAGAAGATCAGAAATCAAGCGCTTGCTGGTGCTTTTCGCATGGGCAGCGGTCTGCAGTAGGTGCCGATTTTTTGGTCAGAGTCCGCTAATGTTCGACGCGAGGGCGCCCCAAGCCTGTCCGATCCGAGGTGTAGAATGTTGAAGTCACTACAAGGGAAGACCGTCATCGTCACCGGCAGCAGCAAGGGGATCGGGCGCGGCATCGCTAAGCGCTTCGGCCTCGCCGGTCTCAACGTCTTGGTCGTCTCCCGGCATCTCGACGAAGCCGAGAAGGTGGCGAAGGATATCGGGGCCAATGCCTCAGCCTTCGCCGCCGACGTCAGCGAGGCCCAGCCTTGCCAGGCCATGGCTGCGGCGGCGATGGAGCGCTATGGCAGCATCGACATTCTCTGCGCCAATGCCGGCATTTTTCCCGCTGCCAAGCTCGGCGAGATGACCGCCGCCGACTTCGATCAGGTGGTCGGCGTCAATCTCAAGGGGACGTTCCTGTCGGTCTCCGCTGTGCTACCGGCGATGAAGGCGCAGAAGAAGGGCCGCATCGTCATCACCTCCTCGATCACTGGCCCCATCACCGGCTATCCCGGCTGGTCGCATTACGGTGCGAGCAAATCGGGCCAGCTTGGCTTCATGCGCACCGCGGCGATCGAGCTCGCGCCTCACAACATCACCGTCAATGCGGTGATGCCCGGCAACATCCTCACCGAAGGCCTCGAGGGCTTGGGCGAGGACTATCTCACCTCCATGGCGGCTTGCATCCCGATGAAGCGTCTCGGCACGGTGGACGATATCGCCAATGCCGCCCTCTATTTCGCCTCCGATGAAGCAGGCTACGTGACGGGGCAGACCATCGTTGTCGATGGGGGGCAAGTCCTGCCGGAGTCGCCGGCGGCGCTGGAGGAGATGGGCGGCTAAGGCCCGGCGCGACACCAATTGCTCAGCGTTCGCTGAGCACCGCGTCCAGCGTCTCCAGGAAGAGATCGGCGTTGTCGCGGCTGAAGCAAAGCGGCGGCCGCACCTTCAGCACGTTGCCGTAAGCCCCAGCAGCGCCGATCAATACGCCGCGCTCTTTCAAAGCGTTGATCGCGTAGCTGGCGGCCGCAGCATCGGGGTCGGTCGTGCCGGGGAGGCTGAACTCGATGCCGATGAAGAGGCCTGCGCTCCGCACATCGCCGATGCTCGGATGCCGGCCGGCGATCTGCCGAAGTCCAGCGCGGAGTTGGCCGCCGATCTGGTTTGCGTTCTCGATCAAACCCTCGTCCTCGATCACGTCGAGAACCGCGAGCCCTGCCGCCGCGGCGACCGGGTTGCCGCCGAAGGTGTTGAAATAGCCGGTCGTCGCGCAGAACGGCTCCAGGATCTCCGGCCGCGTGACCACCCCGCCCACCGGAAAGCCATTTCCCATCGGCTTGCCCATGGTGACGATGTCCGGCTCCACGCTGTGGCGCTGAAAGCCCCACATGCCAGAGCCCGTCCTGCCGAAGCCAGGCTGTACCTCGTCCGAGATGACGAGGCCGCCGGCCTCACGCACGACGTCGACCGCCTGCTTCAGGAACCCGGCGGGATCGGCATAGATGCCGTCGCTGGAAAAGATGGAATCGACCAAAAGACCGCCGAATTTCACGCCGTTCCGCTCCAGATCGGCAATGGCCGAGGTGACGTCCTCGGCGAAGCGGGAGCCGACGTCGTTCGTCGGATGCCGGTAGAGGTCCGGCGCCGGCACGGTGCGCACATGCGGCGGCACGGTGTGCGTCTTGAAGGAAGAGGGCGAAACTGCCGTCACGGCTTCCGTGTTGCCGTGATAGGCGGTCTCGGTGACAACGAAGCCGGTCCCGCCGGTGAAGCTGTTGGTCAGCCGGAGCGCAAGGTCGTTGCTCTCGCTGCCGGTGCAGGTGAAAACGATATTGGACAGCTCGCCGGGGAAGGTCGCAAGCAGCCGCTCCGCGTAGTCGTGGACATTGTCGTAGAGATAGCGCGTATTGGTGTTCAGCGTCGCAGCCTGCTTGGCGATCGCGTCCACCACGCGCGGATGGCAGTGCCCGACCGAAGCGACATTATTGTAGACGTCGAGATAGCGGCGGCCATCTGCATCGAACATCCACACGCCCTCTGCGCGGACCATCCGGATCGGTCGCTCATAGACGAGTACGGAGGACGCGCCGAAGGTCGCCTGCCGCCGCGCGATCAGGGATTCGAGTTCGGCACCCAATCCCTCGGCATGGCGCGCATCGAACCGATTGAGCGCCAAGATCTGCTTGGTGTTGGCCATTGTCTCAGCAGTCAGCCGCTCTTGCTCAAGAATGCCTCGGCGAGATCGACGGTGCCTTGCGTATAGGGTTCGCCCATCGATTGAGCTGTCGGCGTCTCCGCATGCGACGCGACCCAAGCGGTCAGCTGCATGCGGCGCAGCATCACGAACATCGGCAGCGACGCCTCGTCCTTTTTCGAGAGCGGCGAGACCTTGCGATAGCCGTCAACCCACGCAGCCATCAGGTCGCCGAGATAAGGCTCCGTCTCAAGAAAGCTGACCGCCGCAGCGAAGTCGTAGGCGAACCAGCTGAGGCCGCAATCATCAAAGTCGATGACGCCGAGGCGATTACCGTCGACGAGGAGGTTGGCGGGGCGCATGTCGCAGTGGATGAGGCCGAAGCGGTCCGGCCCGGTGCCATAGGCGTGGGTCTGCTCCTCGAGCTGGTTCGCCGCCCTCTCCAGAAGGGCGCGTCCATCTTCCGCCAGGCCGAGGCCTTTGCGCCAATCCCCCCAATAGTTGTCTTTGCCGATGATGGTGTCGAAATTCCAGACCTTGCGGGCGAAGCCGGGCGGCCGCTCCCACTTGCGGCTGTGCATATGTAGCCGCGCGTTGATCTCGCCGAGCCGGCCGTACCATTTCACCAGATCGTCGCTCGGGTCCGGCTCCTTCCCGGACATATGCTCGAAAGCGACCACATAGCGTCGCGTGTCGCCATCGGCAAAGGAGCAGAGCAGAGTGCCGTCTTCGGCCGGGACGGGCCGTGGCGTCTCCACCACGCCGTCTTCCCGGAGCGCGGAGATCCAGGCGAGCTCCGAAAGGATTTCGGCCTCGGTGTGGTAGTCCGGACGGTGCACCCGCAGCACCAATCGGCGACCATTGCCCTCGTCCTCGACAACATAGGTCGCGTTCTCGGAAATCGTCAGCAGCGAGACGGGCGCCGTTTCCGGCAGCCCCCACTTCGGCAGGTTCACCCTGAGCCCGGTCTCGAGCCGTTGAAGAAAAGCGTCCTGGTAGAGCATGATATTTGCCCGGCTATCTTGAGGACCGGTTATTGGGGGATCCAACAATCCTATGTTGGGATCGCAACATAGAGAGTGGGCGCTCATTTGCCAAGGCCGAGCGCTGCGGGATCCGCCGATCCAAACGTGCACTTTGCTGCAAATTACGTTTGTTAGGGAGAGACTGCGACGGCGATCCAATCGCCGCTCACCTGCGTGGTGTAGATGATCGAAGGGCTGGCGCCGACCAAAGTCTCCAGGTCGTTCATCACCGCCATGCGCTCGCCAAGAGCCTGTTCGGCCTGCTTGCGGCCGGAGATGTCCGCCCAGGAGCCCACGATCTCGAGGGGCCGGCCTTGCGCGTCGTGGATCACCCGGAAGGTATCCTGGATCCAGATGTAATGACCGTCGCGATGGCGGAATTGATATTCCAGTGTCCCGCCGCCGCGCTCGATCAGGGGGCGCATCTCCTCGAACACGCGTGCGGAATCGTCGGGATGAAGGCGCACGCTCCAGAAGTCTCGGTCCTCGAGCATCTCCCAGGCGGAGAAGCCCATGATGCGGGACACGTTCTCGCTGACGAAGGTGCAGGTGTAGTCGCTGGCCTGGTTGGTGTAGACGATCGCCGGCGTCACGGTCATCAAGTAGCGGAGCCGCTCGCGCGCGGCCTTCAACTCGGTGGTGCGCTCTTCGACGCGCTTTTCTAGCTCGTCGTGCGCTTTGCGAAGTTCGGCTTCCTTGCGGTTGATTTCGCGGAGGTCGGTGGCGAAAGCGACCATGCCCGCTTCCTGCCCGCCTTCGCTGAACAGGATGGACGACGAGATGAGGACGGGAAGGATGCTTCCGTCTTTGGCCTTGAGGGCGCTTTCGAAACGCGCGGCCGTGCCGCCGCGCTTGCGCATCTCTAGCAGGATCTCGTGCTCTGCATCTTCGCTCGCGTAGAGATGCGTCTGTCGCTGGCCGACGACTTCACCGGCGCGATATCCAAGCAGAGCTTCGGCACGTCGTTGAAGAGCGCGACCTTTCCCTGCTTGTCCGTGGCGATGATGGCGTCGGGCGAGCTGGCAATAAGTCGAGTCAGATAGCGCTTCGTCTCCTGAAGCTCGGCATTCGCTTCGAGGGCGGTTCGCTCGGCCTTCTTCGCTTGGGTGATGTCGGCCCAGGCGCCAACGAACTCCGAGGGCTTCCCGGAGCCGTCACGCACGACCTTGAAGGTGTCCTGGATCCAGATGTATTCGCCGTCCCGCCGCCGGAAGCGGTACTCGGTGGTGCCGCCACCTTGCTCGATCAGCGGGGCAATCTCTTCAAGGACGCGCGGCGCATCGTCGGGATGAAGATGGTCCGGCCAGCATTTCGGATCGGTCGTCATCTCTTGGGGCGTGTAGCCCATAATGTCGCGGAGATTCTCGCTGACGAAGGTGCAGGCGTAATCGCTAGTTGCTTTCGTGGGTAGATGATGGCGGGGCTTACGGCGAGAAGGTACTGGAGACGCTGACGCGTGCCCTTCAATTCCGCCTCGATTGTCCGGCGGTCGACCTCGAGACTCTCAAGCGTGGTCAAACGCTGGCGAAGATGCGCCACATCCTCCAGAAGTTCCGTCCTGGTCTTACCGTCGTCAGCGGGCGAGGCTGCGGGTTGGCGCAATCCGGTGTCGCCGGAGCCTTCTGGCTCTGCCCGGGCCGTCAGCTTGCTGCGTACGCTCATGACGCTGCCTCTTCAGAGGCCTCGCTACCATTCTAACACCGCCACACGCACAGCGCGAGTACCCGGCAGAACGCGCTCTATTCGCCGGTGGCGTCGTGAACCATCTCCGACAGGCGCTCGATGTCTTTGACAATCAGAGCGGCGCCCTTTCGTTCGATGATGCCGATCCGCGACAGTCGGCTCAGCTCGCGGGTCACCGCCTCGCGGTGCGTGCTTACCCGGCTGGCGATCTCGACATGGGTCGGGGCGGGGACGATTCGCCCCGACTTGCCGTCCTTCGAGGCGAGGTTGGCGAGCCGCAGCAGCTCGGCCTGGATACGATTGTTGACCGCGAGCGTGCTGAATTCATAGACCCGGGTCGTCAACGCCCGGATCTTCATTACCAACTGGGGCAGCAGCGCTTGGGCCACGCCAGGCTCGGTCTCCAGGATCTCCCTGAACGAGGTGGCTGGCATCGAGGCGATCAGGCAGCTGGTGTGAGCTTCGACGCTCGCCGAACGCGGACCGCCGTCAATGGCAGGATACTCGCCGAACACTTCGCCGGCGCCGAGCTCGCGAAAGCTCACCGCCTTGCCCGCGGCGAGTAGATGGTTACCCGTACCTCCCCGGTGCCGATGATGAACACGTCGTCCGACGCATCGAGGTAATCGAGAATGGCTTCGCCCGGCTCGTAGTGGCGCCACGCGCAACGCCGTTCGATGCGCTTCAGCGCATGCGGTGAGAGGCCGGCGAAGATCGCGACCTTAGACAGCGACGGGTGAGGCTGTATAGCTTGCGGTTGCGTCATGTTCACCGCCGGCAATCCAGTTGCTCGCGCGGATCATACTCCAGCCGAGCACGGCCCGACACCGCCAAACTGGCCGGAGACGGGGCCTTTCTGTGGTGTGGCAAATGCCACAGCGAGAATCCGGGCAATGGGACATCCTCCCCTTACGCTTCGAACTCAAGATGGTCTTGAGGAAGCGCAACGGAAGGAGATGGAACCATGTTTACCCGCACTCATACCCGCCTTTTGACCTTGGTCGCCGCCACGGCCCTCACGACCCTCGCGGCTAACGCTCCGGCGCGCGCCGAGGAACCCGTGGAGTATCTCGGACCGGTCGGTCCGCATCAGCCGATCCTGGCAACGGTTGGCGACAAGCGAGTGATCGCATACTACCTGCCTGGCAACGGGCGGTGCGCCCTTCAAGCCATCGTTTGGAATCGGCGCCACGACGACAGCAATCCGGAGCGCGTCCGCATCAGCCTGGGACCGAACCAGATGGTCCATATCGATGGCGATCCGAGGCACTCGCTCAATCTTCAATGTGGTGAGAATGCGAAGCAGCTTACGGCGGTCGATACCACCGAGGAAATTGCCTTCGGCACCGCGGAGTGAAGGAGCGAAAAGGAGACAAGACGTTGACACAATCTCGAGGAAGCTGGCCCCTCAGGCCGAACCTGAGGGGCCTCTTTTTTGCCGAGAGCAGGCCGCAACCGGCAAGCCCTGACGTCTCAGCCTTCCTTGTCGTTTCTCGCTGGTGTTAGGTTGCCGCCCATGCAGTCGGTATTGACGCCCATCGCACTGATGCTGGCCGGGCTTTTCATCGCCTTGGGCCTGCTCTTCGGCGGCCGCTACGAAATCTCGCCGGCGACATCGGCCGGGGTTTCCTGGCGCATCGATCGGCTCACGGGCCAATTGTGGATCTGTGGCGGCACCAACAAGGGTCCCGGCTGCCGGCCCGTCACGGCAGAGCTGAGCGCAGACGGCGACGGCTGAGCCCGCCGGATATCCACTCCATAACCCTGTTTAGTAAGCCGAGGCGCGGGCGCGGGTGAAACGCGCGTAGAGCAGCGCCAGCAGCACGAAAAACACCGTGTGGGCGACGGCAAAATAGATCATGCCGCCCAAGCTGATATTCGCGCTACCGGCAATGCCTTCGCCGATCCAGGGCAGCACGATGAAGGCATTGGCGAGCCAAATAAGCAGCGCGTAGAGCAAACCCTTTACCAGAGCTGTGCCCGGTAGAAGTGGCTCGACCACATAAGCGTAGAACACGGCCATCAACAGCCCGACGAAGATATGGAAGCCGGTCTTGAAGGTGTGGCTGTCAGGGAAGGAGGGGGAGCGACGCCCATAGGCCTGAGATGCCGAGGTCGGTGAGGGGGAGGGAAAGATAGATCTTGAGAAGCTTCAGCAATCCGCCGCGCGCGGTGATCAGCGGGATCAAATCCGCCGCCTCGAGCACCAGCGTGTTGGCGATGATGGCGATCAGCCCAGCTAGCAGCGCCGCACCGAGCATGCCGAGACCGTTCGAGCCGTTTCGCATTCTGACCCGCCGCGTGGGAGATGCTACCGTGGATCGCAACGGCGGGACTAATGTCCGCCGAAGGTGAAGGCGATGGTCGCGCCGATTGCCAGCACCCCGAGGGAGAGCACGGTCATCACCCAAAGCGGCGGGCTCGGGGGGTGGTCGGAGCCGCCCTCACCCATGTCCATTTTCATTCCTCCTTGGGCGCCGGCATCCGCCGCCGTCCGCACGGTCATCATGCCGTGCTTCAGATGGTGCGCGACCATCCACCAGTTGATGGGAAAGGCCACGAGCGCGCCCGTCATCAGGGCGAGTGACAGCCGGAACCAGAACAGAGGCTTTGTCGGGTCGTGGGCGCCCGGTGTGCTGGCGAAGGCAATGGCCGCCACCGGCAACATGCCGCCCATGAGGCAGTTCATGGATAGAAATTCCGGAGGGAAGGTGCCGGCGAGCGACTTGGCGTAGACGCCGCCATAGCGGTCACGCATGAACAAGGCTTGGAAGATCGTCCAACCGAAAGTGAAGCCCAGAACGTATTCGAGGACGACGTCGGCAATCATGGGAAGCGCGACCACGGCGCCGATCACCGCGCCGGCGAGAATGCCGATGCCATCGCCGGCGACGCAATGCATGGTCGAGCCAAGCGCCTGTCGCCACCGGACCGAAGTGTAGCGCTCATGGAGCCCCGGCAGCGGCTCGCGGCAGCCGAGCACGTAGAGGAAGGCGCCGAACGGACCCGAGTAGAGGGTGAACAGAATGAACGCCCATTTCATCACAGGGTGTTCGGGCGTGGTGCGGATGTCGATGGCGACGAAGAGGACCGAGAGCGCGGTGAGGATGAACCACAGCAGCATCACCCCGTCGATGAGCATGATTTCCCCCTTCTGCGGCTAACGTCTCATGGCGATGACGGCGGTGGTGCTTCCTGGAGGTCGGAATCTTCCTCCGAGTCGTCGGGGCTAGGGCCATCCGGGCGCCGCCGGGGTGCGGAGACTGCCAACAAGGTGACGCTCATCATCAGCAAGGAGGCGAAGGCCGCAAACATGGTCAGCGGCAGTTTGTGCAACTTCTCCCAGGCCCGTGTGTCGGCGCCCTGCTCCTCGGCAAAGCGTTGCTGCGCTAGCCTGACGTAATAGAAGTTGGTGAGGTTGGAGAACGATTTCGCCGGCCGGCCGCCGCCATGAACGCCCGGCATCGGCTTCGGCCAATCGTAACCGAGCCAGATGGCGCCGACGAAATCCTGGGTCAGGCCCACGAACAGCGCGTCGTCATTGTAAGAGGAGGTGCCGGTCTTGCCGTAGACAAGGGCGTGTGGGGAGTTGGCGCGACGCGCCGTGCCTCGTTTCACGGGGCCGCGAAGGCTCTGCAATACGGCCGTCGCGGTTGCGGAAGACATCACCCGCGGCGCCGGCCGTTCTGCCGGTTTGCCGATGACGCGCCCTCTTGGCCCAATCGCGGCGACCAGGAACCTGATCTGGGGAAGCAGCCCGTCATTGCCGAGAGCCCCATAGGCCTGAGCGAGTTTCATCGGTGACGTGTGCAAGCCGCCAATCGGCACAATCGCCGGGGAGTCAGGAGGCGTGAGGCCGAACCTCTTGACGATGTCATTGACCTTGTCGCCAAGTTGAAGCGCCATTTCGGTCCATGGCCGGTTGCAGGATTGGGCCAAGGCGAAATCGAGGCTGACCGTATGCCGCCGGAGACAGAGCGAGCTCGGTTCCGCCGGCCAATTTGGCTTTCTCACCGGCTCAGTCGAAAGCCTGGTTTGCAAGCTAATCCCAGCCTCTTTTACTGCAATCAAGGGGAACAACTTGCCGGTCGATCCGATCGACCGCGTGATGTCGGTGGCCCGGTTCCATTCGCCCGTGTAGGTGCAGGACCCGCTCAGCGCCAGCACCTCCCCAGAGGGCCGCATGAAGAAGCCCGCGGCTTGATGCGCGCCCGTAATCGAGCAGATCTGCGCATCGAGGGTGCGCTGGAATCCCGGATCGAGGAACAGCACGAGCCGGTAATCACCCTCCAAGTCGATGCCGTTCGCTTTCGCTTCCCTGAGCGCAAGGTCGCGATAAGGCCTGTACTCGAGGCGCCGATATGACTTGTCGCCGCGGCGGAGCGTACCGTTCTTGAGGCGGCGCGCCAGATCCGCCTCCGCGTCTGTTGCCTGTCTCGCGGTGATTTTCCCATGAGCGACCATTCGCTTGAGCACGCGGACGGCGCTTTCCAGCGCCTTCTCGGGGGCCTCGAGTGGATCGCGATTGTTCGGTTCGGGCAGCATCCCTACCAAGAGCGCAGCCTCGCCGAGATTCAAATCCTGTGCCCCGACTCCAAAATAATACCGTGCCGGGTCATCGAAGCCGGACATGTTCCGGGCATGGGGCACAACGTTCATGTAGCGGGCGAGAATTTCTTCGCGGCTGAGGACAGCATAGATCCTCATGGCGAGCACTGCTTCGCTGAGCTTCCGGCCGAAGCTATCCTCCTTCTTCAGCAGCAAGGATCGCGCGAGCTGCTGCGTGATCGTGCTCCCGCCCTGTCTGTTGCCCCGAAATAGCTGCCAGCTCGCGCGCGCGGTGGCACGAGGATCGAGGGCACCGTGAGCGAAAAACCTGGAATCTTCGCTGGCAATGATGGCGTCTTGGAGCACCTGCGGGAAATCCCGCGCGGGCACGCGGGTGGGGCAAATCATGTGCTCGGTGTCGACGCCCTGGTGCCGCTCATGCTCGATTTGACAGGCCGACAACACCGTTTGCAACAAACGCCCCGTGGGCAAGTCCCATCGGTCGCTGCGGACGACGACGCCGACCAGCAAGAAGATGGCGAATGAGACCACGCCAGCGAGGAGGACCGCCGCGAACAATGCGCGGGCCTCAATGGCCAGCCTCGCCTTGGTGAAAAGCCCTCGAGCCGCGTGAGAGACGACCCCGGAACTCTCTCGAGCTTCCATGTCGGCTACTTTGGCCGGAATCAGCCTTGGATGCCAGGGCTTGATGCGCTTCTGTCGCATGAGTCGCCCGGCGTTGCTTCAAGAGGCGAGGCCCCGTACCCTCGCCTCGACGTCAGGGATGGGAGGTGGGGATGAGGGTTCGGCGCGCGACGTGCATTCACGGCCTCGTCGTGGGTTTGGTGGCAATTCTGGGCACGCAGATGCTTCCGCTGCTCAGCACGTCAGCTATTGCTGCCGACGACGGCATGAAATGGCAATTCAGCGAAGCCAACGACCCGGACGATAGAGGGCGAATGACGGCGAGGCTGATCTATGGCGTCCCCGAGACTGACGCCATCCAGGTCAGCGGCGTGTGCGAAGCACGATCGGGCAGCGGGCTGCAAGCGTCGAGCCTCATGCTTGGCGCCGATATCGGCGCTCTCGATGATGGCAAGGAGGTCGATGTCCATTTCTCCGGTGGCGGCTTCGACCGCACGCTGAAGGGCGTCGTTCGTCAGCCGACGAGCGAGGAGGGGCTCAGCGGCGTGGTCCTTGAGGTCGACAATGACGACCCGCTGTGGCGGGCTCTGACTGAGGGGCAGGCGCTCGACTATGCGCTGCCCGGTCTGCAGCCGGCGACGCTGCCAGCTGATGGCGGCGAGGACGCCATCGAGCAATTCATATAGGCCTGCAAAAGTTACGCCGATGCTTTGGGCGCTGGCGGCGATGGAGATGACGCCGCAGCCGAGTCCTCACCGGGCGACGACGGTGATAGCGACCAGAAATCCGCGTTCGAGAGTGCCAAGGAGCTTGGAACCGTCGAGGCATGGCAAGCCTTCCTGTCAAACTTCCCGTCAGGCTTCTACGCCGATCTCGCGCGCGCTTACGTCAAGAAGCTCGGT
>Ga0315553_10001919_pt1 | contig 16945 bp, 16 predicted proteins | sample SalMarSW160140MG_FD_203099 | JGI IMG/M metagenome (GOLD analysis project Ga0315553, IMG submission 203099) | Salt marsh sediment microbial communities from the Plum Island Ecosystem LTER, Massachusetts, United States - Salt Marsh Sediment SW1601-40 ... | reverse complement strand
TACGCGATCAGCCTCGACTTGATTCACTGGGAGAGCCAGTCGGCTACCCGCGCCGAGAGCGAGACCGGCCTGCGTTACCAGCGGCACGCAAGCTCGGGCTCCTCCGTCATGCTCTTCGCTCGCGAGCGAGCCAACGAACGCTCCTTCTGGTTCCTCGGCCCAGCGACCTACGTGCGACACGAGGGGGAGCGCCCCATGGCCATCACGTGGCGCCTTCGGCATGCGTTGCCGGGGGACTTGTACGCCTCGTTCGCAGCTGCGGTGGCGTGAGACCTGCTTCGACTGCGAGCGGTGGGCCCTCCAGGACTCGAACCTGGGCACTTCCGGTTATGAGCCGGTTGCTCTAACCAACTGAGCTAAGGGCCCGCCGCGGGCATTCTACCGGCTGCGGGTCGGGGTGGGACCCCGAGGAGGCCCGCCCGGGCCAGCGGCCGAGAAGGATCTGGCGCGGGAGCTGTGCGACTCCGAGCGCGAGTTCACCAACTATCTGCGCGCTGCGCACCGCCGACCAGAGCGGCGACTGCAGCGCCTGGCTCACCTACTTCCTCGGCGGCTTCTCCTGGCAGATGGTGGGGATCCAGGAGGCGGTGCGCCGCGCGGCGATCGACGCGGAGCGTCCGTAGCCCGGACACGAGCAAGGGCTCGGGTCTGTAAGGACCTGGACCTCGGCCCGGGCGAGGCGAGATAATCCAGCGGTGCAGACCCGCCCCTTCGGCCCGGCGCGACGCCCCGTCCCCGTGATCGGCCAAGGCACCTGGGAGATGGAGCACGACTGCAAGGCCGCGGTCGCCGCGCTGCGCCGCGGGCTCGACCTCGGCCTGACGCACATCGACACCGCGGAGATGTACGGCTCGGGCGCGGTGGAGGAGCTCGTCGGCGAGGCGATCGCCGGGCGCCGCGAGGAGGTGTTCCTGGTCTCGAAGGTGCTGCCCGAGAACGCCTCGCGGCGCGGCGCCGTCGAGGCCTGCGAGCGCTCGCTGGCGCGGCTGGGCACCGACCACCTCGACCTCTACCTGCTGCACTGGGCCGGCGAGCACCCGCTCGAGGAGACGGTGGCCGCGTTCGAGGAGCTGGCGGCCGCGGGGAAGATCCTGGCGTGGGGCGTCTCGAACTTCGACGTGGAGGAGATGGAAGAGGTGCTGGGGATCGCGGGAGAGGGACGCGTCGCCTGCAACCAGGTGCTCTACCACCTGCGCGAGCGCGCGATCGAGCACGAGGTGGTGCCCTTCTGCGCGCGCCAAGGCATCGCGGTCGTCGCCTACAGCCCCTTCGGCTCGGGGAGCTTCCCGGCGCGCGACCGCACGCTGCGCCAGGTGGCCGAGCGCCACGGCGCCACGCCGCGCCAGGTGGCGCTCCGCTTCCTGGTCCGCGAGCCGCACGTGTTCGCGATCCCGAAGGCCGCGCGCGCAGCGCACGTGGAGGACAATGCGGGGGCGGGCCAGCTCGAGCTGTCGGAGGACGACGTGGCGCGCATCGAGCGCGCCTTCCCGCGCGGGCGCCGGCGGCGAGGCGTTCCGATGATCTGACGCGCGGGCCTGCCGCCTGCGCCGGCGCGCGCGGTGGCGGGGCCTTCACGCGCGTCGGGTGCGCGCGGCCGGCTTCGTGCGGCGCCGCGCCTTTGCCGGCGCCGCCGCCGGCTCGTCCAGCTGCGCCACCAGCTTCGGCGGCGCGATCCGCCGGTACGCCTCCCTCACCAGCTCCGCCACCATCCCCCAGTCCGGCTTCCCGTCGAGCACCACGCCCACCCATCCTTTGTGCCCTACGTAGGCCGGCCGGAAGAAGCGCTCCGGGTCGGCCGCGACCAGCGCCTCCTGCGCCTCGATCGTCGAGGGCAGCCACACCGCGCAGTGCGGCGAGCCGTGATGGTGGTCGTCGAGCTGCGCGAACATCCTGCCCTTCACCCGCCAGGTGGGCTCGGCCCACGCCTCCTTCTCGGTCGCCTCCGGCAGCGCGAGGCAGATCCTGCGCAGGCGCTCGATGATGCGCCGGCTCGCTGCCGTGCGGATGCGGCGGGGATGGCTCATGCGGCCTCCTGCGGATATCGGCGGGGCAGCCTAGCGTTGGGCTCTCCGGGACTCGAGCCACGGGACGACCCCGGCATCGGAGAGGCGCGGTCCGGGCATTTCACCCTGACGGCCTCCGATCGCTAGAGACCGCTGCCGGGGACGATGTAGAACGCAATCGCGAGAAAGTGCACGCTGGCCGCCGCTACGACGAAGGCGTGGAAGATCTCGTGGTAGCCGAAGACCTCGGGCAGCGGGTCCGGCCACTGGATTCCGTACACGACGGCCCCCGCCACGTAGAGCACACCGCCTAGCCCCATGAGGGCGGTCGCCGGCACGCCGATCGCCGCGATGACCCGGGGCAGGAAGAGCAGTGCCACCGATCCGACACCGACGTAGATCGCGGCGCTGGCCCACTTCGGCGGGTCGATCCAGATCGTCTTGAGCACGGCACCCAGCAGCGCTGCGCCCCACACGCCCGCCAACACGACGGTCCCCAGCTTCGGCTCGAGCCGCAGCATGGCAATCGGTGTGTAGGTCCCCGCGATCAGGGCGAAGATCATCGCGAAATCGAGGCGCCCGAGCCAGAAGCGCGCACGGGGGGACCAGTGGACTCCGTGAAAGAGGGCGCTCGTGCCGAGCAGCCCGACCAGGCTGAGCGCATACACCGCGCTGGCCAGGGTGGCTCGGCCCCTGGGCGCCGACCAGATCAGAAGCACGCAGGGCAGCACGCATGCCAGGAACCCGTAGCGGTGCCAGACACCTCGTAGCCGCGGCTTCACCCGCCGCGCCTCTCGCTCCCTCGGCCGAGTCCCGTCCGCGCTCAACGTTCGTCCCAGTCGATGTCGCTCGCCTCTTCTCCCTAATTCGCCTCTGGCGAGCTCCCCTGCAACGCCTTCGCCAGCTCCATCTCCCTACGAGCCTCGTCCGTGCGTCCCAGGCTCGTCAGGATCTGCGCCAGCTCCTGGTGGGCGGCGGCGCTGGGCTGGTTGCGGACGAGGAGGCGATAGGTGGACGCGGCTTCGTCCAGCTTTCCCTGCTGGATCAGGATCGACCCGAGCTGGTCGTAGGCAGCGGCATTCTTCGGCTCCGCATCGATCGCTTTGCGCAGGCTGGCGATGGCTTCGTCCGTGCGGCCCTGCTGGCGCAGGACGATCCCGAGCCCGGTGTAGGCCCGGGTGTCCGGCTGCTTCGCGAGGGCGGCGCGGAAGTGGCGTTCGGCCTCGGCGTAGTCCCCGCTCCGCGCCAGGAACGCGGCCAGGTTGTAGTGTGCCGAGGCCAATTCGGGGTCCAGCTCGAGCGCCTTGCGGTACTGCTCCACCGCCTCTTCGGCCATTCCCTCGCGCTCGAGCACGAACCCGAGGTCGTTGTGGATCGCGGGCTGCGGCTCGATCGCGAGCGACTCCCGGTAGTGGGCCTCGGCCAGCTCGAGCTCGCCGAGGTCGATCGAGGCGAGGGCCATGTTGTTGTGGGCCTTCCAGTGCTTCGGGTCCACCGCGAGCGCCTTCTGCAGCGCGACGACCGCCTCCTGGCTCTTGCCCTGCTGGAACAGCGAGAACCCGAGGGCGTTCAGGAGCTCCACGTTCTCCGGCTCGATGGCCAGGCCCCGCTGGTAGGCCCGGACGGCACCGGGGTAGTTGCCGGTCCGTTCGTTGGCCATGCCCGCGCGAAGGAACGAGTAGGCGTCGAGGAAGCGCTCCTCGATCTTCGCGATCGAGCTGGCGGGCAGCGGAACGAACTCCGGGATGTTGGCGGCGCGATCGCTGCCGGTGAAGCGCTCGAGCACCACCGGGGGTGTGGACTGGCCGTCCTCGTCGATGTGGGTCAGGAAGAGCTGGGTGTAGGGGGTGTTGGCCTTCGAGGAGAAGACGAGCCACCGGCCGTTGGACGACCAGCTGTGCCAGGAGTTCATCAGGGGCGTGTTCGCGCGCAGGCGCCGGGCCTCGCCCCCTTCGGCCGGGACGATGTAGAGCTCGCTGTCGGGCATCAGCAGCATGTAGTTCTCGGCCTTGCAGAAGACGATCCACTTCCCGTCCGGCGAGAACTTCGCGAAGTAGTTGCTCTTCCCGTTGTGCGAGGCGCCCTCGATCGGCTCGGCCGTCCCCCCGCGGCCCTCGTTGAAGGGAACGCGGTACAGGTCGAACTTGAACGGCTCCTTGTCCCGGATGAACTCGGGGACGTCCTTCTCGTCGAGCAGGATGCTCTTCGCGTTGGCGATGGCGTCCTTCCGATACGCCTTCGTCCGTGCGAAGACGATCCACTTCCCGTCCGGGCTCCAGGTCGGGTTGCTCTGCACGTACTCGGAGTCGTCGGCGCCGGGCAGCGACGTGTAGGTGCCGGTCTCGGTGTCGTAGACGACGAGGATGCCCTTGATCGGGAAGAAGAGCTGGGAGAAGGCGATCTCGGGCGTCGCCACGAACACCGCCCGGTCCTTGACCGTGCTGACCACGTAGCGGCCGTCGGGCGAGACCTGGGAGAGGAGCCCGAAGGTGAGCTCGCCGTCGTCCTTTTTGTAGTCGCTCCAGGTGATGATCTTCTCGTCGTTCAGCACCATCTGCTGGGAGACGGGGAGGATGGCGTAGGCTCCCTTGTCGTTGCCGTAGTCGACGTCGAGGCCCAGGACGCTGCCGTTGCGCGAGAAGGAGTGGCAGTTCCCGCACACCGGCAGGTTCTCGAGCACGATCGGCGGCGCGGTCTCGGAGTCGACGGATCCGAAGCGCCAGCGGATGCGCGAGGGGTCCTGGACGGCCTCGATGAACGGGAGCGGAACCTCGCGATAGAAGATCGAGTCGCCCACCGGGTCCGTGGAGGTGCGGATGCGGACGCTGGCGGAGGAGGCGGCCTCCGCCTTCGGGCCGACGCCGACGATCGCCACCTCTGCGTCGCGCGCCGCGCTGCGCCGCTTGATCTCGGCCCAATCCTTCTCCGAGGGGCGCCAGCGCGGCTCTGCCGCCGGGAACCGGAGCACCTCGCTCGCGGCGGCGACCTCGTCCGCGGCGGCGAAGCGCAGCAGCACCTCCCACCGCGCCACGCCCTCGGTCTCGTCGGTCCAGACGAAGGTGGGCGCGACGATCTCGGGCGGGAAGAGCGTCTCGTCGAGGGGATAGGTGATCGCGAGGCGGCCGGAGGGCTCGCTCGGGAACGCGAGCGGCGGCGCCGGCCCGGAGCCCCGCCCGCAGGCGCAGAAGGCCAGCGCCGCGGCGAGCAGGAACCCGGCCCGCGCGGAGCCCTTCCACGCGCGGTTGCGTCCGCCGGCCCGAGCTCGATGTCGCAGATCCATCGCTTCGCAAACCCGTCTCTGGAGAAGGCGATTGTGAGCGATCGGGCGAAGCGACGTCAATCGAGGCCCCCCGGGGCCCGCGAGTCCGACGACCGCGGACTGGGAGTCCGCTCGATTCCCCACGGATTCGAAATTGACAAGCCGAGACCATCCGCGTAGAAAGCGAAGGGATACACGGGAAAGTTGCCACTCCTCCGCCCGTCTGACGCACGCGAACGGGGCCAGGGGTAGAGCCCGGAGACCTAACATGAACCTGCGCCGCCTCTCCACGTTGCTCGGAATCGCCGTCTTCGCGACCGCCACCGCCGCCGACGCGAGGGTCCATCGCGTCTTTCCGGGCCAGTCCATCCAGGCGGCCATCGACGCCGCCTCTCCGGGCGACACGATCCTCGTGGAGCCCGGGACCTATCAGGAGACCGGGAACGCCGACAACGGCCTCAACATCACCACCGATGGCCTCCGTCTGGTCGGCAAGGTGAAGGGGAGCGGGAACGGAGTGCAAAAGGTCCGCCTCCTCCGCTACGGAGCCCAGGAGACGGGGATCTACGCGGCTCCTGCGGGCTGCGGACCGCATGACAATGTCTGCGGAGACGAGCTCCAGGGCTTCTACATCCGCGGCTTCACCGTGGAGGGCTTTCCGGGCAACGGGATCCAGACCCGCTTCGTGAACGGCTTCACGTTCGTCCAGAACGAATCCATCGACAACCTCGAGAACGGGCTCTACCCGACGCTCTCCGCAAACGGCACGCTCCGGCAGAACGTCTCGTACGGCTCGCTGGATACCGCGATGTGGGTGGCCGGCTCCGAGAACGTCCGCGTCATCAACAACGAGCTCTACGGGAGCCCGACGGGCCTCGAGATCACCGTCGCCAACAACGTCCTGGCGACCCACAACGACATCCACGACAACACCGTCGGCGTTGGGCTCTACCATCCGAATGCGGCCGGGAACCCGCAGAAGCCGGTCATGGCCAACTGGGTGATCGCGCACAACGACATCCACGACAACAACCTGCCGAACCCCGCGTCTCCCGGGGACTTCCAGGCGGGCCTGTTTCCCGGTTATGGGGTCCTGCTCCTGGGCGTCAGCGACCACGTGATCTGGGGCAACAATGTCGAGGGCAACGACTCCGCCGGCATCGCGGTGCTGGGCTGGTGTACGGCCACCTCCTTCGGCGACCCGAGCCGCAACTGCATCAACGACCCGCCCCAGGCGGATCCCTCCGCGAACAACAATCACGTCTTGCTGAATCAGCTGCACGACAACGGCAACAACCCGCCGCCGCTGGGCGTCCCGGGCGTGGACATCCTCTACATCGAGACTCCTCCGATCGAGCCGGGGACGGGCAACTGCTTCGAGAAGAACAAGCCCGATGGGTTCACGTTCTTCTCCACCGAGCCGGACGGGCTGCTGCCCACCGACGGCTGCTAGCCGCCCATCGCAGCGGAGCTCGGGCCTCCGGGTCCGGCCGTCCGGCTGCGCGGCCCGGCCTCCGCGATGTCGCTGCGCTATCGGTTCGCCGCCGTGTCTCCCCATCCCGCTGCCGAGACGATCGAGACGCAGGGCTGCAGGGTCGTTCTCCGTCGGGTGGAAGGGCCCGAGGCCCGGGAGCTCTTCTTCGCCTGCCGGCCCCCCGCCGAGGCCGCGGAGGCGAGCCAGCAGGCCGAGGCGATCTATCGCGCGATCCTCGGCGTGCTCGAAGCCGAGGGGGGGAGCTTCGCGTCGGTCGTCTGCGAGACGCTCTTCCTGCGGAGTCTGCGGGCAAACCTCGAGCCCGTCCGCGCGGCGCGCCGTCGGGTTCTCGCGGCGTGCGAGGGGCCGTCGCATCGACCCGCCACGACCGAGATCGAGCAGCCCCCGTTGAACGAGCGGGCCTGTCTGGAGGTCTCGGTGCAGGCGGTCCTTCCGAACGGGCCGCCGCTGCGGATCGACACCTTCCAGGCCCGGCCCGTCTGCGGCTGTGCCGAGTGCGCCCGTTCGCACGGCCTGCGGGTCCGCGTCGGCGAGGAGGCCCGGCTCCACGCGGCCGGTCTCTACGGGCCTGGTGAGGGCGCCTACGAGCAGGCGCTCGCCATGTTCGGTGTCGCCGAAGACCTGCTTCAGCAGGCGGGGATGGAGTTCCGCGACGTCGTGCGCACCTGGATCCACCTGCGCGAGATGGACCGCGACTACGCGGACCTGAACCGGGCGCGGCGCGCGTTCTTCGAGGCGCGGGGGATCGATCCGGTCCCGGCCAGCACCGGCATCGGCGGCGGGCCGGTTCCCGAGGAGCACGATCTCTGCCTGGGCGTGTACGCCGTCCGGTCCGTCGGGTCCGAGGGGGCACGCCCGCCCGTGCGGACCGTGATGAGCGCGCCCACGCTCAACGAAGCCATGCAGTACGGCTCCGACTTCGCCCGCGGGATGAGGATGGTGGAGACGAACAAGGTCGCGCTCCACGTCTCCGGGACCGCGAGCATCGACGACGCCGGAAGGACCGTGCATCCCGGAAACTTCGAGGCCCAGGCGGACCGCATGCTCGTGAACGTCGCGGCCCTGCTCGAGGGCCAGCGGGCCACCTTCGGCGACGTGGTCTCCGCGGTCACGTACCTGAAGCGCCCTGCGGACGCCGAACGCCTTCGGGAGAAGCTCCATGAAGCCGGCTTCGAGGGCTTCCCCAACGTGTTGGTCGCGGCGCCGATCTGCCGGCCCGAGCTCCTCTGCGAAGTGGAAGCGCTGGCCGTCCTGCCGGGAGCCGCCCCGGTGCCCGCGGGCGCCGGCTAGGGCATCTCGTTCTTCGACGTCCCGCGTCCCATCGCGACGGCTTGCGGGTGGGCCCTCCGGGACTCGAACCTGGGCACTTCCGGTTATGAGCCGGTGGCTCCAACCAACTGAGCCAAGGGCCCGCGCGGGCATCTTACTGGCTGCGGACCCGGGTGGGACCTGCCACCGCAGAGTGGTCCCTAGCGGGCACGGCAGCACTCACTGGCCGGCCCTTCTTCCTGGTCATCGCCCCCGCATCCGTGTTCCAATGCTCTCCAGGGAGGAGAGCCCATGCGACGGGTTCACGGCATCGCGCTCCCGGCCCGGCTCCTCTCGGGGCTCGCCGGGGTCCTGCTGACCTCGCTGGCCGCGCCCGCGCCGGCCCAGGTGATCGCCGAGCTGGACGTCTACGACAACACCACCACGCTAGAGGGACCGTTGACCGACATCGACGAGGAGGTCGGCGACGAGATCGAGCTCATTCCCCCGGCCTCGGGCAGCTGGACGGTGACCGAGTTCGAGGTGGGCTACGTCGGGTTCTTTCCCGAGGACGGCGACGAGGAGATGGTGGTGCGCTTCTACGCGAACGACGGGCCCGGCGGCGAGCCGGGCACGCTGCTCTACCAGAGCGCGCCCGAGCCGATCGTGTCTCCCGAGAGCTTCTCGGCCCCCGAGAGCGTCGTGCTCACGGGTTTGTCCGTGGTGGTGCCGCTGGACTTCACCTGGACGGTGGAGACGATGGGCCTGAGCAACACCCCCGGAGACATCGCCAGCGTGAGCTCCTACGGGCCGCCCACCGTGGGCTCGAGCGACGAGACGCAGTACTGGAGGTACGAGTCGGGAGGCTGGTTCTCGAGCACGCTCCTCACCGACAAGAGCAACTTCTACGCGCGGGTGCGCGCGCTGCCGGAGCCGGGGGTCCTCGCCTCGGCGGTGGCCGGTGCCCTGCTGCTCGCCGCGCTCCGCCGGCGGCGCGCCGCTCCCGTCCAGCGCTAGGCGGGCGCAAGGCGGCGCCTCAGCCCCGGCCGCGCTGCCGCCTCCGCGCCAGCGCGCTCACCAGCACACCTCCAGCACCGAGCATCCACGCGCAGCCCGGCTCCGGCAGGGCGGTCCAATCCACCACCACCATCTGGTTCGGGTCGCTCGTGCCCGTCCGGAACACGTTCTCCGCCATCGGGTCGGGCTGGCCCGAGGCGTCGGCCTCGAGGTAGAAGGTCCCGAAGGCATCGACGTCGTCGGCGACGCCGTCGCCGTCGCCGAAGAAGAGCAGGTCGAAGCGGTAGCCGCCGGCGCCGGCGCCGATCGCCGGGTCGAACCCGGTGCCGTTCACCGAGAAGGCGCCCATGGCCTTGAAGAAGATGCCCTCGCCGTCGGACTCCATGTAGAAGTCCATGAACGAGTCGGGGGAGGTCTCGGGGGCGGGCTGGTCGGGGAAGAGGACGACCTGGCCGTCGCCGACGTCGTCCGCGGCGAGGCCCGTGAAGTGCGGGCCCGTGTACGGGCCGCTCTCGTTGAAGCGGTAGAAGGCGGTGGCGCTGCGCGGCCCGCCGGGCCAGTCGAAGGCCACCACGGCGGCCCCATCGGGCTCGAAGGGCGGAACGATGTCCTGGGGAGGCGTCGGGTCGGGGTAGCCGGGAAAGGGTGCGGGCGGGTCGATCGGGTTCGTCGTGATCCACTGGATCAGGACCTTCAGCACCGCCGCGCTGAGCTTGAGCTTCGGCTCGAAGTCGTAGCCGATGTAGTCGAAGGCGTGGCTGTCGGTGAAGGTCGGGTTCTGCAGCACTCCCTTCGCCAGCGAGGGATCCATCAGCGAGCCGACGTCGTCGCTCCAGTGGCTGGCCTGGCACAGCCCGCCCGGCACCTGGCAGGCGGGGTCGGGAGTGGTGTCGAACATGCCGTGGGAGAAGGGGATGTTGTTCAGGTTCGAGGTGTAGTACTCGGCCGGGCCGTGGGTGAGCCAGCGGGTCTCGGTCACGGGGTTTCCGATGATGTGGGTGCCGCCCGTGTCGATGAAGCGCCACACGTCGAGCACGCTCGGGGGGATGGGGATGAGCGCATTCTGGGGGGTGTCGGCGATGTCGGTGGCGCTGACGAAGCCCAGGGCGTGGCCGATCTCGTGGGCGGCGACGGCCACGAAGTCGCTCTGGAGGGCTCCGATGCCGTCGCTGCGGTCGAAGTCGAAGCTCGAGGCGAAGTCGTTTCCGAACACCACGGTGCCGTCGGCGCCGTTCGCCTGGGGGTTGAGCGGGCTCATGGGACTCAGGCCCAGCGCCTTGGCGTTGGCGGCGGTGATGAGGAGCTGGGTCACCGTGCGCACCCCGGCGTGGTCCTGGACCCGCAGCGGGGGCAGCGGCGAGCCGATCAGCGGCAGCGAGCCCCAGGCGTTCTGCTCGGGCACCGATTCGGCGTCGGCGATCATCGCCGCACGCAGGGCGTTGGTGTAGTCGTAGAAGGCGAACGCCGCGTCCGTCGAGCCGAGCACCCCCGGATCGAGGTCGCCGAAGCCGACGTTCAGCACCACGGTGATCGGATCGGTGAAGCGGCTCTCCCAGAGCTGCGCCGCCTGGTCGAAGGCGGCGGTCTGGGCAGGCGTCATGCCCGTGACGTCGATCAGCTGGATGTCGAGGGCCCGGGCGGCGGAGAGCGGGAAGGCGATCAGCACGAACGGCAGTAGGCGGAGCGGGCTCTTCATGGTCGTCCTCCCCGGGGCAGCGACCCGGTGCGGCGACGCGCCCCGATTCCGCATCGTACACCCGGCGCGGGAGCGCGTGCGCCCAAACGACGTCGCGGAGAGCCCACCCGCGGCCGCGCCGGGCCGCAGGATCGCCCACGGCGATCCGGGTATGATGCTCGCCGATGCGACCCCCCGGGAAGAACACGGACCGCCGATACCAGAGGGCGATGATCGGCCCCCGCCTCCGCTCCTCGCGGCCTCGCTACTGTTGATCGCGAGCGCGGCGCTGGCCCGTCCCGGCACCGTTCCGGACGGGATCCGCGCGGCGGCGGCCGCCGAGGCTGGGGTGCGGGTGATCGTCGGGCTCGCCGTCCCGACGGTGCCCGAGGGCGAGCTTTCCGGCCCCGCGGCGGTGGCGCGCCAGCGCGCGCAGATCGCGGGTGCCCAGGAGAGCGTCCTCGCCCAGCTCGCCGACGCACCGCACCGGGTCGTGCGCCAGTTCCAGACCATTCCCTTCCTGGCCCTGGAGGCCTCCTCCGCCGCGCTCGCGCAGGTCGAGGCGCACCCGCTCGTCGTCTCGCTCCAGGAGGACGTGGCGGAGCCGCCGCTGCTCGCTCAGAGCACGGTGCTGGTCGAGGCGACGGCGGCCTGGGCGCAGGGCGTCGACGGCAGCGGACAGGTGGCGGTGCTCGACACGGGCGCGGACGCCAGTCACCCGATGCTCGCCGGCAAGCTGGTCGCGGAGGCCTGCTTCTCGGACGGCCGCGACTGCCCGAACGGACAGAAGACCGACTTCGGCGCGGGGTCGGGTGCTCCGTGCACCTACTCGGCCGACTGCGCTCACGGCACTCACGTGTCGGGGATCGCCGTCGGCAACGGCCCGAAGCTCGACGGCGTGGCCCGCGGCGCCGATCTGATCTCGATCCAGGTGTTCTCCAAGCTCAACGGGCCCGTCAACTGCGGCTTCGGCGCCAGCCCCTGCCCCGCCAGCTACCTCTCCGACCAGATCGCCGGGCTCGAGCACGTGCTGTCGCTCCAGCCGACCTACGCGATCGCCGCCGTGAACATGAGCCTGGGAGGCGGGGTCTTCTCGTCGCCCTGCGACGCCAGCGAGGCCGCGCGCGGGCTCGGTGCCCGGGCCCGCCGCGGTGCCCGGCCTCGGCGCCTGGGGCGGCCTGCTCCTCGCCTCGGCCCTGCTCGCCGCGCGGCTCCGGGTGCGCGCCGCTCCGCTTCACCCGGATCGCTAGGGGCGCGGAATCTCCGCCCGGAACGTCACCGGCACCTCGTCGGTGATGGAGAAGGGGTTCCAGCTGCTGTGCGGCTCGCCGATGCCGAAGTCGAGGCGGTTGATCGTGAGGTCGCCCTCGACGACGAGCGGGTTGGTGCTCAGCACGGTGAACTCGCCGGGGAGCGTCTTCTGTACGCCGTGGAGGTCGATGTCGAACTGGGCGCGGTAGCGGCTCTTGCCGCTCGTGCGGGCCTCGGCCGGCCGCACGCCGTGCACGCGCACCGTGGCGGTCGGGTGCTTCTCCACGCCGAAGAAGTCCTCCGTGCGCAGGTGCTCGTCGCGGTCCTCGATGCCGGTGTCGACGCTGGCGAGGTCCACCTCCACGGAGACGGTGCTGGCGCCGGGGTCGGTGGGGACGATCGCCGCCTCGGTGACGCGCCAGGTGTGGAAGGTGCCGTTCGCCGTGCTGAAGACGTTGCCGGCGGTGAAGCGGATCGCGTCACCCTCGCCGGCGGGGGACGCGGCCGCGAGCACCAGGGCGCAGAGGGCGGCGAAGAGCGCCGCACCCGCCCTCACGAGCGCTCCTCCTCCAGCTGCGCGATCGGCTTCTTGGTGAAGAGGTAGTCCTTCAGCTCCTTCTCGAACCGGGAGTCGCGGCGGCGGATCCACTCGAGCAGCATCGCGGCGTGCTCCTTCTCCTCGTCGCGGTTGTGGGCGAGGATCGCCCTGAGCTCGGCGTCCTTCGCGCCGTCGACGCGCTGGTTGTACCAGTCCACCGCCTCCAGCTCCTCCATCAGCGAGACGATCGCGCGGTGCATGTCGCGAGTCTCGTCGGAGAGGTCGGAGAGCTCCTCGTGCAGTCCTTCGTGGGCCATTCCTCGACTCCTTCTGGCGTCCGGGCGGCAGGGCCGCCCGGCCTCGGGTCGCGCGCGGAGCGGACTCTAGCCCCTATCGCGCTCCCCTCGCCGCCAGCGCCTTCTCCACGCCCTCGCCGTACTCCGGGTCCACCTTGCGGAAGTGCCCGAGCTGGCGGTCGACGATCTCCTTGGGCACGCCGCCCATCGCCGCGGCGATGTTCGCGAACAGGCGCTCGCGCTGGCCCGCGTCGAAGAGGCGGAAGAGCGCCCGGACCTGGACGTAGTCGTCGTTGCCCTCGCGGTGGTCGTAGCGCGCGGCGTCGCCCGAGAGGCGCAGCGGCGGCTCCGCGAACTCCGGCGCCTGCACCGGACCGCCCATCGAGTTGGGCTCGTAGTAGGCGTCGGGATTGCCGGTGTCGTTGCGGAAGAAGCGCATCGCTCCGTCCTTGTGGTAGTGGGCCACGGGGCACTTCGGCGCGTTCACGGGCAGCGCCTCGTAGTGGGTGCCGAGGCGGTGGCGGTGGGCGTCGGCGTAGGAGAAGACGCGCGCCTGGAGCATCTTGTCGGGCGAGAAGCCGATGCCCGGCACGGCGTTCGAGGGGCTGAAGGCCGCCTGCTCGATCTCGGCGAAGTAGTTGTCGGGGTTGCGGGAGAGCTCCAGCACGCCCACCTCGTGGAGCGGGTAGTCGCCGTGGGGCCACACCTTGGTGAGGTCGAAGGGGTCGTAGGGCGTGCGCTCGGCCTCGAGCTCGGGCATCAGCTGCACGAAGAGCGTCCACTTCGGGTACTCGCCCTTCTCGATCGCGCCGTACAGATCCTCCTGGTAGCTCTCGCGGCTCTGGCCGATCACCTGCTCCGACTCGGCGTTGGTCAGGTGGCGGTGGCCCTGCTGGGTCTTGAAGTGGAACTTCACCCAGAAGCGCTCGCCCTCGTCGTTCCAGAAGCTGTAGGTGTGGGAGCCGTAGCCGTTCATGAAGCGCGGGCTGGTCGGGATGCCGCGGTCCGACATCAGGATCGTCACCTGGTGCAGGCTCTCGGGCGAGAGCGACCAGAAGTCCCACATCGCGGTGGGCGAGCGCAGGTTCGAGCGCGGGTGGCGCTTCTGGGTGTGGATGAAGTCGGGGAACTTGAGCGGGTCGCGCACGAAGAACACCGGCGTGTTGTTGCCCACCAGGTCCCAGTTGCCCTCCTCGGTGTAGAACTTGAGGGCAAAGCCGCGCACGTCGCGCTCGGCGTCGGCGGCGCCCTGCTCGCCCGCCACGGTGGAGAAGCGCGCCAGCATCGGCGTCTGCTTGCCCACCTCGGAGAAGATCTTCGCGCGCGTGTAGTGGGAGATGTCGTGGGTCGTGGTGAAGGTGCCGAAGGCGCCCCAGCCCTTGGCGTGCACTACGCGCTCGGCGATCCGCTCGCGGTTCTGGTGGGCGAGCTTCTCGAGCAGCTGCCAGTCCTGGAGCAGCACCGGGCCGCGCGGCCCGGCGGTGAGCGAGTTCTGGTTGTCGGCGACGGGCGCGCCGCCCGTGGTGGTGAGGGTCTTCGGTCGGTCCATGTCCTCGGGTCTCCTGTGACGGCGATCCATCGACCCCACCGTAACGGGGACCTCGGTGATCGGTCCAAACGATTATTTGGATCGACTCGATAGTCTCCGTGTATCGATACCGCCTCCCCGGCCCCTTTCACTTGATGTTCTTAGCAATCTCTCTATACTTAGCAGTCCGATGGAGGGCCGTTCCGTGTGGAAGCGTCTTCACCTCGGGCTCCAGAGCTCCTGGCAGTGGTGGCAGCGGGGTCGGAACGAACGGCGGGCCGCGCGCAAGCGCGCCCGCTTCTGGTCCGAGCTGCGTGCGGGCGAGCGCGAGGCCGAGGCACGCACCCGGCCGTGACTCCCGCAACGACCTGATGAGGAGCTGTTGATCCGATGGCAACCCGGCGATCGTCCGCATCCCCGGCGGGCGCGAAGAAGCGCGCGCGCCGCAAGCCCACCTCCTTCGTCGCCCGGCCCAGCGAGCTCGGCGCCCTGCTGTCCGACCTGCGGACGGCGAAGGGGCTCTCGCTGCGCGAGGTCGAGGAGGCCTCGGAGCGTACCGTCTCGAACGCGTACCTGAGCCAGCTCGAGAACGGGAAGATCAAGAAGCCCTCGCCCAACGTGCTGCACACGCTCGCGAAGATCTACGCGGTGCCCTACGAGGCGCTGATGGAGAAGGCGGGCTACCTGCTGCCGGACCGGGAGGAGGAGGGCGGGCGCCGCGCGCGTCTCGCGGCCTTCTCGATCGACGACCTCACCGCCGAGGAAGAGGAAGAGCTGCTCAAGTACCTGGCGTTCCTGCGCTCGCGGAAGAGCGTATGACCGCGGTGACGAGCGCGCCCAGCGGCGTCCGCGTGTTCCTGAGCTACGACGTGGAGCACGACGGGGACCTGTGCGAGCGCCTGTGCGAGCAGTCGCACAAGGGCGGCTCGGGCTTCTTCGTGGCCTCCCAATCCGACGGCGGAGAGATGACCGAGCGCTGGCACCAGGAGATGGAGCGCCGCGTTCGCCTCGCCGACGAGGTGATCGTGATCTGCGGCGAGCACACGTCGCAGTCGGATCGGATGAACGCGGAGCTGGCCGCCGCCCGCGAGGAGAACAAGCCCTGCCTGCTGCTCTGGGGCCGACGCGACCGCATGTGCACGATGCCCTTCGGCGTCGGGCGCACGGCGTGCATGTACACCTGGACGTGGGACGTGCTGGTCCGGCAGGTCGCCCAGGCGATCCGCGACGCCCGCCCCCTGGAAGTTCCCGAACACATGAAGCGCGCCTGATGGCCGCGCTGGAAGGAATCCCCATGCAAGAGAAACGAGACCACGGCGAGCTGTGCGCCCTGCCCACGCCGCCGAAGCGCGAGTCCTCGCTCCAGGTGAGCTGCTCCACCTGCGGGCGCCTGCATCTCACCGACGACCCGCTCGCCTTCAGCCCCCGTTGCCCCCGCTGCGCGTCCGGCTTCCCGCTGACGGAGCTCGAGATGGACGGCTCCTTCCCGCTCACCGAGGAGGCGATCGACGAGGAGCTCACGCGCTCCGCTCCCGGCAACTACGCCCTCGGCTACCTCGACCGCGGAACCTTCGTCGTGTTCTACGTCGGCCGCTCGGACTCCGACGTGAAGCACTGCCTCCAGGAGTGGGTGGGCGCGCCGAGCCGCTACGAGGCCTACGCGCCCTCGGGCCGGGCGTCCTGGGGAGTGCACCGCCGCGGAACGCTGCCGCTCAACGGCCCGGCGCTGGCGACGGTGGCCGTTGCCGACACCGGCTACACGCGCTTCGCCTACAGCTACGCCCCCTCGGCCGAGGCCGCCTACGCCAAGGAGTGGTGCAACTACGACGCCTTCGGCGGCCGGCGCCAGCTCGACAACGCCGCCGACCCGATCCCCCCCGCCGCGCCCTGCTAGGCAGCTCTACGGCTCCGGCTCCTCGCCCGTCTCGCCGACCCACACCGTCTCGCCGTCCTTGATCGTCTCGAGGATGTTGATGTCGAGGAGCTCGTCGCCGGGCACATCCAGCGGGTTGCGGTCGAGGATCACGAAGTCCGCCCGCTTGCCCACCTCGATCGAGCCCTTCTCGCCCTCCTCGAAGTACTCGTAGGCGGCGTCGAGGGTGATCGCGCGCAGGGCCTCGGCCACGCTCACGCGCTGTTCGGGGCCGATCACGACGCCGGTGCGCGAGAGGCGCTCGGTGGCCGTCCACAGCATGAACATCGGGTCGAGCGGCGTGACGGCGTAGTCGCTGTGGTTGGTGAAGTGGAGGCCGCGCTCCGCGGCGCTGCGCAGCGGGGAGAGGAAGAAGGCGCGCTTCTGGCCCAGGTTGCGCACGTGGACGTCACCCCAGAAGTAGGCGTGGTTGGTGAAGAAGGAGGGCACCGCGCCGATGCGCGCGTAGGCGTTGAGCTGCTCGGGCCGCACGAACTGGGAGTGGATGATCACCGGGCGGCGGCCCACGGGTGCGCCCGCGCTCTCGTGGGCGGCGAGCACCATGTCGATGGCGGCGTCGCCGTTGGCGTGGGTGTAGGTCTGGATCGTCTTCGCGTAGGCGATGCGGAACACCTCGTCGAGCTCGCCCTGGGTGACGATCGGCTCGCCGCGCCAGGCGCGCTGGCCGTCGGGTCCGCGCACGAGGTAGGGCTCGCTGAAGTA
>Ga0315553_10001918_pt1 | contig 16954 bp, 20 predicted proteins | sample SalMarSW160140MG_FD_203099 | JGI IMG/M metagenome (GOLD analysis project Ga0315553, IMG submission 203099) | Salt marsh sediment microbial communities from the Plum Island Ecosystem LTER, Massachusetts, United States - Salt Marsh Sediment SW1601-40 ... | reverse complement strand
TCGAAGAAGTCGTCGCCGCGACGACAGTCGCGGAGACGGCGGCAGAGCAGCCGCTCGAGAGGCTGCGCGACTTCCTGGAACGCCAGTCCGTGTTCCTCGTACGGAACCGGCCCGGCGCCACCGCGTTCTTGCTCTCGTCGTTGCTCGAGGGTCGTGACGACCCGGAGATCGGGCCGGTCGTGTCCGTCGCGTTGGGCGCGGCCGAAGGCTTCTTCCGGGAAGTCGTCGCGGAAGCCGACGCCCGGGGGGACCTCGCCTCGGGTCTGGACGTCGAGGGCGCGGTGGCCGTGTTGCGGGCCGGGCTGGCCGGGATGTTCCTCGTCCGGGTCCTCGACGAGCGATTCGATCCGAGCCTGGCCGCGGCCCGGATCTTGGAGGCGGTCGCCGCGCCCGAGGCCGAGCCCAACGTTTCCTGAATCCGATTAGGCTAACCGGGGCGAAGACCCGGGGAGGCCATCGGATGCTCACCGCGCTCGACGAGAGCTTCTTGCACCAGGCACCGACGACGTTCGCGGCGGCAGCGACGACCGACCACCGCTTCTACGACCGGTGTTGGTTCGCCGCCTACGACCCCGCAGGCGGCACGTCGCTCACGATGGGCATGGGGCTCTACAAGAACATGAACGTGGCCGACGGGTTCTGTTGTGTGGTGCGCGGCGCGCGGCAGCACAACACGCGCGTGTCCCGCATCCTCCGTCCCGAGCTGGACCGCGCCGGCGTCGGGCCCTTGCGCTACGACGTGCTCGAACCGTTGCAGTCGGTGCGGGTCGTGCTCGCACCCGGGGAGCACGGGCTGAGCTGCGAGCTCGTGCTCCGCAGCACGATCGCGCCGTTCGTCGAGGACCGTACGACCACCGAGGTCAACGGACGCGTCGCCACCGACGTGCGTCGCTACTCGCAGACGGGAGTGGTCGAGGGATGGATCGAGGTTGGTGAAGAGCGCATCGCGGTGAAGAACTGGTTCGGCGCGCGCGACCACTCCTGGGGCGTCCGTGGCGGCGTCGGCGGCTTCGAGCCCTACAACGGTCCCAACGTGCTGAGTGACCGCGGCTTCCTCGTGACGTGGCTGCTCTTCAGCGCCGACGGAATGGCCGGCTACGCCCAGCGGAACGAGGATGCCGACGGCCGGCTCCTTTTCCTCGACGGCTGCATTCGCTTCGACTCGGAGCGACAACGTCCCGACCTGCGCGTGGTCGCCGTCGATCAGGAGATCCGCTTCCCGCAGGGGTCGCGGAACTACGAGCACGCCGAGCTCCTCGTGACGACCGAGGACGGTGCCGAATGGGAGCTCGAGTGCCGTCCGCTTGTTGCACCCGTGGCGATGAAGGGGACCGGCTACGACGCGGGGTTCGCCGACGGCAAGGGATTGGGTGTCTACCGAGGCCGCGAGCTCGTGGAGCACGACGTGTACGACCTCTCGGCCCCATCGACAGTCCGCGCGGTACCGGGTGGTGCGGTGGTGCCGAGCATGCACCGCGAGCAGCCGGTCTCGATCGTGAGAGGCACCGAGACCACGACCGGGCACTTCAGCGTGCTCCCCTTCGGCGAGCTTCCGCGCTACGGCCTGACGACGGTCCCGCACGACGAGCGCGAACGTCTGCGCGGCGACTCCGGGAAGGCGTGACCGTGGACGCCCTCGAGGAGCAGGACCGAAGCGACCGAGCATGGGTCGAGCAGGTCACGGGAGGAGTCGTGACGAGCTTCGAACACGCTCCCGGTGGGGGTTCCCGAGGGATGCGCTTCGTCGACGTCGAGACGTCCGACGGATCGCGCCTGGAGCTCGTCGTCAGGCGGGAGACCGGTGGGGGTCCCTACGCGGGCTCGCAGTTCACGCTGGAGCGCGAATCGGTCCCGTACCGGGCGCTCGCGGGCACCGGCGTGCGGATCCCCCGGTTCCACGCGCTCGCAGACGACGGCAACGCCATCCTCGCTGCCCGCGTGCACGGATCCAACGACTTCCACGGCATCGCGGACCCGGACGAGAAGGAGGCGGTGCGGCGGAGCTTCCTGCGCGAGCTCGCCCGACTCCACGCGCTCGATCCCGATTCGCTCGACCTCGCAGGATTCGACCTCCCCGAGACGCCCCGGCAACGCGCCGAGTCCTGGCTCGGTGTGTGGCGGCACTTCTTCGAGACGCGGATCCGACGCCCCGTCCCCCTCCTCCGGTTCGCGATCGGGTGGCTCGAGCGCCACGCGCCCGAGGCTCCAGGCCGGCGTGCCCTCTGCCACGGCGACGTCGGTCCGGGGAACTTCGTTCACGCCGACGGCGAGGTGAGCGCGCTCCTCGACTGGGAGCTCTGCCACGTGGGTGACGTGCACGACGACCTCGGGATGCTCGCCCTGCGGGGTCACCAGCTCAACGCCTTCGGGGACCTCACCGAGGACCTGCGCTACTACGAGGCGGTGAGCGGCACCGAGGTCGACACCGCTCTCGTCCGTTACTACCGCGCGGTCGCACTCGTGCTGGCACTCACGACCTCCGTGGCACAGCTCGACAACCCGACCGACGAGCGGGTCCAGGTCCCCCTCTACCTTCACCTCGTTCCGGGACTGCATCGCCTGCTCGCGGACGCGCTCGCGGAGCTCGCGGGAGTCGAATGGGACGCTCCCGAGCCACCCGAGGTGTCTCCCGCGCGCAGTGACCTCGAGGTTCTCGCAGTGATCGCGGATGCAATCAAGGGCCGCGACTCCGATGACGTCGTCCTCGGCGCGGGCGTCGGCGATCTGCTTGCTCACCTCGACGCTTCGGCCCGCTTCGGCCGCTCGATCGAGTCGGACGATCTCGACGAGGTGATGGAGGTTCTCGGTGTGCGGCCGCCGAGCTTCGACGCGGCGCTGGTGGAGCTCGACCGCGCAGTCGCGGAGGGGACGGTCGACGTGGAGACCTTCCTGGGGTGGTGCTGCCGCTCCAGCTGGCGCCGAATCCCGCTGTGGCCGGCGTGGTCCGCCCCGTTGTCGGTCCCGTTGCTGCCCGTCACGGACCCGAGCCTCGGCGGAGCCTGAGTGCGTGCGGCCGTGCGGGACGATGACGTCCACCCGGCGCCGATCCGAGTTGGTAGCGTCCCCCCGTGACCGAAGCCGTCGACCCGCTCCCGACGGTCGACCTCGGTTCCGAGGCGTTCCTCGCCGATCCGCTCCGCGCCATCGACAAATGGAGGCAGGAGTCCTGGATCGCCTGTAGCGACCGGGGCTTCGAGGTGTTCAGCCACCGTGGTGTCGAAGCCGGGTACCAGAACGCGGGTCTCGTGTCGGCCGTGGAGAAGTTCCTCACGGACATGGGGATCGACGTGGATGCCATGGCGGGCGAGGGTGGGAACCTCCAGAACAACGAAGGCCCGAGCCACACTCGGCTCCGTCGGGTGCTGTCCCGGTGGTTCACACCCCGGAACGTCGACGCGCTCCGCCCTCGCGTTCGGACGCTGGTCGAGTCGCGTCTCGACGCGCTCGGCGACGAGGGCGACTTCATGAACACGGTCGCATCGAAGATCCCGGGCCCGGTGTTCTGCTGGATGATCGGCGCGCCGGAGGAGGAAGGCGACCATCTCTTCGAGCTCTCGGCGATCCTCCTCCAGGCATTCGAGGGCAACCTGGAGAAGGCGGACGAGATCCTGGCGGCCGCCATCGAGATGCGGGAGCTCGTCGACGAGCTCATCGAGGCCAAGCGGCGCGCCCCGGCCGACGATCTTCTCTCGGTCATGCTCGCGGCAACCGACGACGGTGACCTGGCGATCGAGGACGTCCACTCCCTGTCCTTCGAGATGCTGAGCGCCTCGACCGACAACACCGCGCACTCGGCCGGACTGGCCGTCTACGTGCTCGCCCGACATCCCGATCAGTACCGAGTCCTTCGCGCCGACCCAGTCCTCGCTCCCCGGGCGGTGGAGGAGTGCCTGCGCATCGAGCCGCGCATCCGCTACGACCCGCACTACAGCGCGGAGGGCACCACGCTGCTCGAGGTGCCGATCCCGCCGGAGAGCATCGTGTACCTGCACAACGCGGCCGCGAACACCGACCCGGCCGTCTACCCCGATCCACATCGCTTCGACGTGGCGCGTTCGCACGACCGGCCCCAGATGAACTTCGGGATCGGTCGCCACTTCTGCCTCGGCGCTGCCCTCGCGCGGATGGAGCTCGCGGAGATCCTCGGCGCGGTGGCGCGGCGCTGGGAGACACTCGAACCCGCGGGGGAGGCGGAGGTGGACCGGACCCTCGGCGCATCGGTGCAGCGGCTGCCCGTGCGAGCTCGCCCCGCCTGAGGCGGACCCGGGGGCCGAGCACCCGTAGCATCCGGCCGTGGACCGGCCAGCGGTGGGCTTCGACCTCGACATGACCCTGCTCGACACGAGCACCGGGGTCGTCGAGACCCTGCGCGTCCTCGCCGAGGAGGAGGGTGTCCGCATCGACGCGGAGGGCTTCGTCGCCCGTCTCGGGAACCCCTGGAACGAGGAGATCCTGCGCTGGTTCCCGGAGGAGCGGGTGGCCTATGTCACCGCACGCTTCCGCGAACTGTTCCTCGACCACGGCCTCGAGTCCTGTCGGGCGATGCCTGGCGCGGCGGAGGCACTCGACGCGGTCCGATCGAGTGGGACCCGGCCTGTCGTCGTGACCGGCCGCTACGAGGTCACCGCGCGCGCCTGCCTGGCGCGGGTCGGCTTCGATCTCGGCCACGACCTCGTCGGCTCGGTCTTCGGTGTGGCGAAGGGAGCCGCCCTGCGCGCCGCGCGTGCGGTCGCCTACGTCGGTGACACGCCCGCCGACGTCGAGGGAGCGCATGCAGCCGAGGCGGTCGCGGTCTCGGTCCCGACCGGTCCTGCTACCGAGGACGAGCTGCGACGAGCGGGTGCCGACATCGTGCTCTCCGACCTCGAGGAGTTCGCGTCCTGGTGGCGAGCGTCGTGGACGCCCGCCGGCGGGTTCGGAATGCGGCTGTCTCCGGAGGCGTAGCCCGCCGTCGATCGGTGGCCGCTACGGGCGGACGGCCGCGAACAGCGTCATGGGCTCGCCTCGCGCCTCGGTGTGGCGGACGAGGATCTCGACGAACCCGGCCCGCTCCAACATCGGAACGAGTCGTTCGGCTCGCTTGCGAGCGCCCGGAGCGTCATCCCGGTCCCCGACGACGAAGCGACCACCGGGCGCGAGGACGCGCTTCACCTCCGCGAGACCCGCCTCGAGGTCCTGCCAGTGGTGGACCGAGTCGACGGCGAGCACGACGGTTGCCGTTCCCTCCGGGAGCGGCAGCTGCTCGGCGGCGCCGAGATGGAACTCGATTCGGACGTCGGTGTCGTCGCCTGCGATCTGTTCCTCGGCGGCCCTGATCACGGCAGGATCGGGATCCACGCCGATCACCCGCCCGTTCGTGACGCGCCGGGCTGCGTCGCGGGCCGCGGTGCCGCTCCCGCACCCCACGTCGAGCACGACGTCGTCGGGTCGGAGCTGGGCGAGCTCGACCGTACGGTCGATCGGGGTCGGCACCCGCGAGGTCACTCGATGTCCGCCCCCTCCAGCGGGAGCTGCGGTTCGGGGATCTCCGGGTCCATCTCCCGAAGTGTGCCGACGAGCAGGCGGGCGACGGCGATGTCCCGCACCCATTTGCGGTTCGCCGGAATGATGTACCAGGGCGCGAAGTCGGTCGAGGTTGCGCCGATCGCGAGTTCGTACGCTGCGATGTAGTCGTCCCATCGCGAGCGAGCCTCGAGATCCGACGGCGCGAACTTCCATCGCTTCTCGGGGTTGTCGATGCGGCGCTGCAGCCGCTCTCGCTGCTCCTCCTTGGAGATGTGGAGGAAGAGCTTGAGGAGCTTCGTCCCGTGGTCGTCGAGGATGCGCTCGAACTCGATGATGTTGCGGAAGCGACGGTCACGAAGGTCGTCGTCGATGAGGTCTTCGACGTGGACCGTCACGACGTCCTCGTAGTGGCTCCGGTTGAAGATCCCGATCTCGCCCCGGCGGGGACACGCCGCGTGAACCCTCCACAGGAAGTCGTAGGCGCGCTGTGTGCGCGTCGGTTCCTTGAACGCCGCGACCCGGCAGCCCTGGGGGTTCACCCCCGAGAAGACCCGCCGAATGGTCCCGTCCTTTCCCCCGGCGTCGAGGGACTGGAGGATGAGGAGAACGCTGCGCTGTCCCTCGGCATAGAGCCGGTTCTGGAGCAACCGCATGTCGCCGGTGAGCTGTTCGAGTTCGTCGTGGGCTGCTGCCTTGTTGGCCAGGCCGAGCCGGTCGCTCGGATCGCGATCGCGAAAGCGCAACCGCTTCCCGGATTCGACCTGCAGGCCGTCGAGCATCTCGTCCGCCATGAACGAAAACGGTAGCGAATCGGCCGAGAGCAGACTGCCCGGGCCTCGTCGCTACCATCGCCGCGTTCGCGATTCGGAGGTCCCACGTGGCGCAGTTGCCCGACATCCCCGTCAACACGCTCGAGGGTGTCCCCTCGAGCCTCGGTGAGCACCGGGGCAAGGCGATCCTCGTGGTGAACGTGGCGTCGAAATGCGGGTTCACGCCGCAGTACGCGGGGCTCCAGAAGCTCCAGGACGAGTACGAGGAGCGCGGTTTCACCGTCGTCGGGTTCCCGTGCAACCAGTTCCTCGAGCAGGAACCCGGGACCGCCGAGGAGATCCGCGAGTTCTGTGACGTCAATTACGGCGTCACGTTCCCGCTCTACGAGAAGATCGAGGTCAACGGCGGGGGCCGCCATCCCATCTACGCCGAGCTCACCCGACAGCCCGACGCGGAGGGCGAGGCCGGCGACGTCAAGTGGAATTTCGAGAAGTTCCTGGTCTCACCGGAGGGAATGGTGGTGCAGCGTTTCCGCACCGCAGCCGAGCCGGAGTCCGACGAGATCGTCTCGGCGATCGAGTCGCAGCTCCCGGCGTAGTCCGAGCGGCGCTGGAACCACGCGGTCACGCGCCGCCACGCACGACGCGATCGGGCTGGTCATTCCGCGGTTGGGGTGTCGTGGGGACCCGCTGCGCCCTCCGCCGCGAGCTCGTCGATGCCGCCGCCGACGTCTGCTCCCCGGCTGTGCGCTGCCCGGCCGACCATGTGGGCGGCGATCGGGGCGGTGACGAGCTGGAGGAAGATGACGAGCACGAGGCGCGAGATGTTCCCGGTCCCGCCGACCTCCAGCGCGGCACCCGAGGCGATGGCCATGAGGCCGAGCACGGCCGGCTTCGTCGCCGCGTGCATGCGCGCGAAGACGTTGGGGAAGCGCAGGAGCCCGATGCCGCCAACTGCGGAGAGGGCGACGCCGCCGAGGATGAGCGCCGAGGCGACGACGCTGAGGGCGCTCACGGTCCCCTCCGTTCGATGAAGCGGGCGACCGTCACCGAGCCGATGAACCCGAGCAGCGCGACGACGATCATCACGTCGAGGAACTCGCCCGTGCCGGTGGCCGCCGCGTTGACCGCGATCCCGGACGCGATGGTGAGCAGCAGGGAATCGAGGGCGACCATGCGGTCGGCGAGGGTCGGGCCGCGAAGCAGCCGGATCAGCGCGAGCCCGGCGGCCACGAGAAGGACCGTGAGCGCGATCGAGCCGACGACGTTCATCGACCGACCCCCTGCTGGTTGTCGTGTAGCGCGGCGATGGCCTGCGGGCTTCCGAACGCCCGGATGGCGAGGGCTTCGAGCTCCTGGACGTCGCGCCGCACCGCTTCGATGTCGTGGAGATGGAGAACGTGCACGAAGAGGCGCTTCGGGTCGTCACGAACCTCGAGTGTCAGCGTGCCGGGCGTGAGCGTGATGAAGTTGGCGACCAGCGTCACCAGCGCGTCGGAGGCCCCCAACGCCTCGATGCAGATCACGCCCTGATTGATGCGGCTCCCGGGTGTGATGATCTCCCATGCCACGATCGTCGTTGCCTGCACGAGCTTCACGATGAAGAAGCCCAGGAAGTGGATCGCGCGCAGGGGGCGGAGCACACCCGTGCGGGGACGGCGCGCGAGGGGGAAGCCGACGAGGAGCGCGGTGACGACGATCGCGCCGCTGACGAAGTTCCCGACCGTCGGCTCTCCCCACAGGAGGATCCAGACGAGCAGCAGCCACACGATGAGGAAGAGGTCGCGGCGCATCAGCCCAGCACCGCCTGCACGTAGGCCGTGCGGTCGGCGAGCTGCCGGGCGGCTTCCTCGGTGAGGTGGAACATGGGGCCGGCAAAGAGCGCGACCGCGAGGCTGAGCGCGACGATCGTCGCCGTTGCCCCCACCATGAGAGCGGGCGCGCGCTTGGCCGTGGGCGCGGCGTCTTCGGGCGGCGGGCCCCAGAACGCGCCGGCCCAGATCTTCGTCATCGAGAACAGCGTGAGGAGCCCGACGAGCAGGCTCACCGCCACCACCGCGTAGCGGTCGGCCGCGAAGCCCGCCTGCGCGAGCGAGAGCTTCGCCACGAACCCGGAGAAGGGCGGCACGCCGGCGAGGCTGAGGGCCGGGATGAGGAACAGCACCGCCAGGAGCGGCGCCCGTCGAGTCATGCCCCCGAGACGGTCGAGCAGGCCAGTGCCTTCTGTGTGCTCCACCATCCCGCCGACGAGGAACAGCGACGTCTTCACGATGATGTGGTGGACGATGTAGAGGATCGCGCCCGCGAGTCCGGCGATCGTGAACAACCCGAGTCCCAAGATCATGTAGCCGATCTGGCTCACGATGTGGAAGCTCAGGATTCGCTTGATGTCGTTCTGCGCGATCGCGCCGAGGACGCCGACGAACATCGTGAGGCCCGCGATCGTCAAGAGGAGCGCGTCGGGACCCTTGGAGGGGAACAGGAGCGTCTGTGAACGAATGATGGCGTAGACGCCGACCTTGGTGAGGAGGCCGGCGAAGATCGCGGTGATCGGGCTGGGAGCGGTCGGGTAGGAGTCGGGAAGCCAGAAGAACAGCGGGAAGATCGCGGCTTTGACACCGAAGACCACGAGGAGGAGGAGCCCGATCGCGGTCGAGAGCCCGCCGGGCACGGTGTCGAGCTTGGTGACGAGGTCGGCCATGTTCACCGTGCCCGTCGCGGCATAGACGATCGCCACGGCGGTGACGAACAGTGTCGAGGCCACCAGATTGATGACGATGTACGTCATGCCGCTACGGACCTGCTCGCGGGTTCCTCCGAGCGTGATGAGCACGTAGCTCGCGATGAGCAAGACCTCGAACGCGACGAAGAGGTTGAACAGGTCGCCTGTCAGGAACGAGAGCGCGACTCCCGCGGCGAGCAGGAGGTAGACGGGGTGGAAGACGCGCGAGTCGCGGTCGGTGTTCTGGCCGATCGCGTACACGAGCACTGCGAGCAGCATCACCATGGACACCACGAGCATGATTCCCGTGAAGAGGTCGGCGACGAGCGTGATCCCGAACGGGGCCGGCCAGTTCCCTGCCTGGACCGACTGCGGCCCGTCGCGATCCACGCCGACCAGCACCACGACCGAAGCCGCGAGGCTCCCGCTCACCACGGCCACGCCGAGAACGCGTTGCACGGTGACCCAACGCGCGGTCACCATGGATACGCCTGCTGCGAGGACGGGCAGCACCATCGGGAGGAAGAGCGCGACGCTCACTGCTCCTCCTGCTCCTGAATCCCCAGGCGGGCGATCCGGCGGTCTTCGACGTCGTCCTCGACGTCGTCGGATCGGTTGAGGGTCCAGCTCCGGTAGGCGAGCGCGAGCAGGAAGACGGTCACTCCGAACGAGATCACGATCGCGGTGAGCACCATCGCCTGGGGCAATGGATCCGAGAAGTCGGCGGGATCACCGCCGACGACCGGAGGGTCGCCGGCCTTTCCGCCGACCGCGAGGAGCAGCAGGTTCCCGCCGTGGCTGAGCAGCGCGAGGCCGATGATGATCCGGGTCAAATTGCGCTGGAGCACGAGATAGGTGCCCAACGAGAACAGCACGCCGACCGTGACGGCGAGGACGACGATCACGTCGGTTCCTCCGCTTCTTCGGGCTCGCTGCCGAGGTAGCGGAGGATCCCGGTCACGAGGCCCACCACGATCAGGTACACGCCGGCGTCGAAGAAGGCGACGGTCGATGTCTTCACCTCGCCGATCACGGGCAGGTGGACGTGAAGGATCGCCGACTCGAGGAACTGGCCCCCGAAGGGCCACGAGCCGAAGCCCGTGGCCGCCGCGAGCACGAGGCCCGCGCCGCACAGCACTGCCGGGGCGACGCGCGGGAGACCTGCGGTCCCCACGGTGACGAAACGGAGCACGAACGCGGCGCCGGCGACGAGGCCTGCGGGGAAGCCACCACCGGGCGCGTTGTGGCCCGCGAAGAAGAGGAAGACCGAGAAGAGCAGGATCGTGTGGAACGTCGCGCGGAGGCCCTGCTCCAGGATCAGGGATCGCGACGGCTTCATCCCAGGTGCTCCTGTTCGGACGGAGCCTCGAAGGGTTCGTCCTGTGGACGGCGTCCGCGGCGCACGGCGTGCACGAGGCTGGCGATGCCGAGCACGGCAACCGTGAGGACGGAGATCTCGCCGAGGGTGTCGAGCCCGCGGAAGTCGACGACGATCACGTTGACGATGTTCTTCCCGCCCGCCTGCGGCTTCGATGCCTCGATGAAGAAGTCGGAGATCGGAGCCTCCGTGCGCGCGCTGAAGGCGACGAGGGCGAAGAGCGTGACGAACACGCCGACCGCGGCCGACACCAGGATGCGGAGGACGCGGGCACTCGTGAACGGCGCACGGCTGAACCGTTGCGGAAGATGACGGAGCACGAGCATGAACCCGATGATCCCGACCGTCTCGATGACGAACTGAGTGAGCGCGAGGTCGGGACCGCCCTGGATGATGAAGAGCGCGCCGATCCCGAAACCGACGGCTCCGAGCATCATCACCGCGACGAAACGCCGATTAGCGCGTGTCGCTCCGAATGCGGCGATGACGACGATCGCACACACCGCGATCTGGGCTCCCGATCCGGCCCGGCTCGTCTCGATGTCGAGCCCCGAGGTGGTGAGGAGTGCGGTCGCGGGCACGGTGACCGCCGCGAGCAGGATCACTCCGAGGTAGACGGGCAGCGAACCGTTCTGCACGGTTCCCGCGGTGCGGTCCGCGAACGCCTGCAGGCCGACGACGAACGCGCGGTAGCCGGCATCGGGCGCGAGCCGGGGCGTGAACGGTCGGGAGGGCGATCGGACGCAGCACGACGATGATGAGGATCCCGAGCGCGATCGTGACGCCGGAGAGGAGCAGGGACAGGGTGAAGCCGTTCCACAGGGCAAGGTGCAGCGCGGATCCCGGTGCGAGCGCACCGGCCGCAGCGCGTGCGAGGTCTTCGAGCGGCGCGGGGAACAGACCGAACGTGACCGTGGCCAGCGCCAGGACTGCCGCGGGGCCGACCAGGCCCACAGTGGGTCGGTGGGCGTCCGGTCCCACGAGGTCGATACCCGGGGCGGGGGTCTTGTCGCCGAAGGCGCCCCAGAGGAAACGCACGCCGTAGGCCAGCGTCAGCGCCGACCCGACGATCACGCCGACCAGGGTGGTGGTGCCCCACTCGCCCGAGTGGAGGAGCTCGTCGTAGGCGACCTCCTTGGAGAGGAACCCGAGCAGCGGTGGGATGCCGGCCATCGAGGCGGCCGCGATCGTCGCCACCCAGAACGTGACCGGCATTCGGCGTCGGAGCCCGGTCAGCTCACGGACGTCGCGTGACCCCGCGGTGTGGTCGATCGCACCCGTCACCATGAACAACGCGGCCTTGAAGATCGAGTGGGCGACGAGTACCGCCACGCCGGCGGCGATCGCTCCCTCGGTCCCCACCCCGAAGAGCGCGGTCATGAAGCCGAGCTGGCTCACCGTGCTGAACGCGAGCAGACGTTTCAGGTCGGTCTGCTGCAAAGCCCGGACCCCGCCCACGAGCATCGTCACGAGACCGACCGTGACGACGAGCGGTTGCCAGAACGAGACGCCGGAGAACGGCTCCGAGAAGCGGGCGAGGATCACGATGCCCGCCTTCACCATCGTGGCCGAGTGGATGTAGGCGGAGACGGGCGTGGGCGCGGCCATCGCGTCGGGCAGCCAGCCCTGGAACGGGAACTGGGCCGACTTGGTGAAGGCCCCGACGAGCACGAGGCCCACGCCGATTGCCGCGACGGTTCCCGTGGGGGCCGCCTCGGTGATCGCCGAGAGGTCGTAGCTCCCGACGGTCAGGCCGATGAGCAGGAACCCCGCGAGCATCACGAGCCCACCCGCGCCGGTGACGATCAGAGCGCGCGTCGCCGCGGATCGCGCCGTAGGGATGCGGTCGTCCCAACCGATCAGCAGGTACGACGTGATCGTCGTGAGCTCCCAGAACACGAAGAGCCCGAGCACGTTGTCGGCGAGCACGAGGCCGAGCATCGAACCCGCGAACGCGACGAGGTAGCTGGCGAAGCGCCCGTTGTTCGCGCTCGCGGGCATGTACGCGTCCGCGTACCAGAAGATGAGGACGCCGATCCCCGACACGAGCCAGGCCATCAGGAGGCCGAAGCCGTCGAGGCGCACGGTCAGGTCGAGACCGAGCGCTGGCACCCATCGCAGCGACTCGGTGACGACGTCACCGCCGAGCACCGCGGGTGTGTGCCAGAGCATCCACGCTGCGGTCGCTGCCGGCGCGAGCCCGGCGAACAGGAGCACCCGCCGTCCCAGCACTCGCGACGCGGCCGGAGCGGCCAATGCGAGAGCGAAGTGGAACCCGATGAGCGGGAGCATCGAGTCGGTAGGCTGCCAGGTCGTGGCCGACCAAGACCGATTCGCCGACCTGGCGATGCCCTATATGCCGGCGCTGTACTCGGCCGCGCTCCGCATGACCCGGAACCCGGCCGACGCCGAGGATCTGGTCCAGGAGACGTTCCTGCGCGCCTACCGAGGATTCGGCAGCTTCGAGGAGGGGACCAACCTCAAGGCCTGGCTCTACCGGATCCTGACCAACACCTACATCAACCAGTACCGGGCGAAGAAGCGACGTCCCGAGGAGTCGGAGCTCGAGGAGGCCGAGGACTTCTATCTGTTCCGTCGCCTGGGCGGACTCGAAGCGGCCGACGCCAACCGTACGCCCGAGACCGAGTTCCTCGAACGACTCCCCGAGGCCGAGGTCAAGGAGGCGCTCGAGGCCCTACCCGACCAGTTCCGGATGGCGGTGATCCTCGCCGACATCGAGGGCTTCTCGTACAAGGAGATCGCCGAGATCATGGACGTCCCGGTCGGCACGGTCATGAGCCGACTCCACCGGGGAAGGCGCCGCCTCCAGAAGTTGTTGTGGAACTTTGCCGAGGCGCGCGGGCTCACGCCCGAGCCGGAGCCGGAGCCGACGGGACCGTCCGGAGGATGAGTTCACGGATGCAGGCCACGGGAGGCGACGGAGGCGAGGCGAGCGAGACGATGGACTGCAACGAAGCGATCCACGAGCTGTACTCGTACCTCGACGGTGAGCTCACGGCGTGGAAGCGGCGTGCGATCGCCCGCCACCTCGACGACTGCCCGCCCTGTGCGCAGGGGTACGAGTTCGAGATGGAGCTCCGCCAGGTGGTCGTGTCCCGTTGCCGCGACGAGGTCCCGGAGGGACTCCGCGAGCGCATCGGCCGCGCGATCGGCGAAGAGTCGGGAGGTTCGACCCCGACGTGACGCGGTACGACATCCCCGTGCGACGCTGCCTACGATGACCGGCGCCATGGCGGCCACACCCGAGACGGTCGAGGCGGCGGACGAGACAGCTCCCGTCGATGCCCAGCCGGAGCGCGACCCCACGCGCATGATCACCGTCGCGGTGGCGGGGGTCCTGCTTCTGTTGGCCACCGCCCTGGCGGTGGGGGTCTGGGCGTACGCGTTCGGCGCCTTCGGGTCCCGGCCGGGTTTCAGCAGCTCCGAGGGTCCAGGAGCCCGCCCGTGGCACTTCTGGATCGCTGTGGCGATGACGTCCGGGGTCCCGTTCGTGCTCGCCGCCGTCGGCTTCGGCTACTACTGGCGCCTCCTGCGCCCGAGACTCCTGAGCCGAGGATGAGCGCCACGCGATGACCTGGTTCCCGCACGCGTCGACGATCGGCGTCGGCGGATGAGCGGGGCCTCACCGTCGCCCGTCGACTGGGAGCTCGCCGAACGGGTGGCACGAGTCGTGGCCGGCAAGAACCCGATCGGCGATTCGTACCTGGCGTCGTCGCTGGCGGGCGACTTCGAAGCCGCGACCCGCGAGGCCGAAGCGCTGGTTGCGGAGTTCACGGGGCTGCGGGCACCGGGACGCGCCCGTAGCGGGGTCGTGGACCGACACGAGTGGGTGGGCGCCAACATCCGTGCCCTCCGCAGCCTGCTCACTCCACTCATGGACCGACTCGCCGACCGCCTGGCGGCCAACCCGTTCTCCGGAGTCGGTCGCCGCGTCGCCGGGACCGAGATGGGGGTGTTGCTGGGCTACCTGGGGCAACGGGTGCTCGGTCAGTACGACCTGCTCGTCCCCGACGACGCCGGCGCGACGGACTGTGTGTACTACGTCGGCCCGAACGTGTTGACCCTCGAGAAGCGCTTCGCCTTCCGGCCGCGTGACTTCCGCCTCTGGATCGCGCTCCACGAGGTCACGCACCGAGCCCAGTTCACCGGCGTCCCGTGGATGCGCGGCTACTTCCTCGGCCTCGTGGAGGAGACGATGGGCCTCGTCGAGCCCGATCCGCAGCGTGTGGTCCGCGCGCTCCGGGAGGCTGCCGAGGAGCTGCGCGCGGGTCGGAACCCGCTCGACGGCGGCGGCCTCGTCGCGCTGGTCGCGACCCCCGAGCAGCGGGGGCTGATCGGCCAGGTGCAGGCGCTGATGTCGCTCCTGGAGGGGCACGGCAACTTCGTCATGAATCGCCTCGGCGCCGTCCACGTCGCAGGCCAGGAGCGAATGGCCCGCGTGCTCCAGGCTCGCCGACGCGCCCGGGGTCTGCGAGCGCAGCTGCAGCGGCTCCTGGGCCTCGAGATGAAGCTGCGCCAGTACGAGGTCGGGGAGCGATTCGTGGAGGTTGTCGCCGAGGAGGCGGGGGTCTCGGCGATCGATGCCGCGTGGCGGGGCCCCGAGTGGCTCCCGACCATGCCCGAGCTGGAGGACCCCGGGTCGTGGCTGACTCGGGTGGAGGCGCCCACCGCCGCCCCGGGCGCTCGGTAGCCTGGCGCCGATGCCACTCGTGCTCGTGGTCGACGACGAGCCCGACATCCGGGAGCTCATCCAGATCAATCTCGAGGGCGCTGGATACCGCGTGGCCACGGCTGGCAGCGGTGAGGAGGCGCTCGAGGCGGTCGGTCGCGAGGCGCCCGATGCCATCTTCCTCGACGTCATGATGCCGGGGGTCGACGGCTGGAAGGTGCTCGAGCAGCTGAAGGCCGGTAGCGAGCACGACCTGTCGAAGATCCCGGTCTTCATGGTGACCGGCATGAGCGAGTTCGAGCACCGGCTCCGCGGCGGTATCGAAGGTGCACTGCGGTACATCACCAAGCCGTTCGAGCCGACCGAGCTCCTCCGGGCGGTCGAGGACGTCCTGGGACCGGGCGCACCGCCCGAGCCCGAGCTGCGGCGGCGCGTCCAGACCGAGGCCCTCGAGGAGCTCGCTCGCCACGAACGCGGCGAGGACGCGGGCGTCGTCGAGCCGAGGGTGCGCCTCACCCGACTCGAGCACACGCCCGCGGAGCCCGCGGCGTCCCCTCGCGTCCGTCAGGCCCGCGAGCGTCTGGCCGAGCTGACGACCAAGCAGCTGCTCCTGGTCGAAGCCTTGGCCGGTGGCAGCCCGGTGACCACGGTGGCTCGTCACCTGGAGATGAGCCGCTCGAACGTGTACGCGAGCCTCCGACGGATCAGCCGCAAGCTCGGCCTCTCGGGGACCGACGAGCTGCTGGCGATGGTCCGGCGCGGCGGGCTCCTCGATTCGAGGGCCCGTCCGGGTCGCGCGCGCTGAGGACGCGAACCGACCCCGACCGACTCCGGCGGACCCTGGCGCAGTGGCGCGGGGCGGTCGAGCGCCTCAAACGGGATCCCGTCGTCGCCTGCTCGGGGGGCCCGGATTCACTCGCACTCCTGGCGCTCGCGTCCGCGGCCGACCTGGAACCCACCGCCGTCCACGTCGATCACGGGCTGCGCGCGGGCTCCGCCGCCGAAGGGGAGCACGTCGCTCGCGTCGCCGACGAGCTCGGCGCGCGAGCGGAGCTCGTCCGGGCGCCCGTGAGCGCCGGTCCCGGTCTCGAGGCCCGGGCACGCGCGGTCCGCTACGAGGCGCTCGAAGCGGCCCGTCGCCGGCTGGACGCATCCGCGGTGCTCGTCGCGCACACGGCAGACGACCAGGCCGAGACGGTCTTGCTCCACCTCCTGCGTGGGAGCGGGAGCGCCGGGCTGGCCGGGATGCCGGGCGAGCGGGAGTGGATCCAGCGACCGCTGCTCGGCCTACGGCGGGCTGACACGCTCGAGATCTGCCAGCGGCTCGCGCTCCGCCCCGTGCACGATCCGATGAACGCCGACACCTCGTTCCGGCGTGTCTGGCTCCGTCGGGAGCTCCTGCCACGCCTGCAGGCCGGCGCCGAGCGGGACGTGGTCCCGATCCTGGCCCGGCAGGCTGCGATCCTGCGGGAAGAGGTCGAGCTCCTCGATGGATTGGCGGACGAGCTCCTGGAAAAGGTGCGCGTCGCCGGCGAGGGTGGCGAAGGCCGCCTCGTCTGTGCGCCGCTCGCCGCCGCCCCCCGGGCGCTCGCCCGGCGGGCGTTGCGCCGGTGGCTGGGCCCCCCTCCGCCATCGGCCGCGGACGTCGAGCGCATGCTCGACGTCGTGAGCGGACGCCGCAGAGCCACCGAGCTCCGTGGCGCGGTGCGCGTCGAGCGCTCCCGAGGCCTTCTGCGGCTCGACGCTCGGATCGCCTCTCCGTCGGGACCGGAGTCGGTCGTGCTCCGAGTTCCCGGCGTCGTCGAATGCGGGGGCTGGTCGGTCGAGAGCTGGGTCGAGCGCGCTGCGCCGCAGGGGTGGCCCGACGACCGTTTCGTGTGCGTACTCGA
>Ga0315553_10001917_pt1 | contig 16956 bp, 14 predicted proteins | sample SalMarSW160140MG_FD_203099 | JGI IMG/M metagenome (GOLD analysis project Ga0315553, IMG submission 203099) | Salt marsh sediment microbial communities from the Plum Island Ecosystem LTER, Massachusetts, United States - Salt Marsh Sediment SW1601-40 ... | reverse complement strand
CAGAGGCGCTGCGCGCCCCTGAATTGAGCGTAACCTTGCAATCCAGGCTAAGGGAACTGGGCATGCCAATCCGGGCGTCTGTGAAAAATCCGGTTGATATCGGAGCATCTGGGCTTTTTTTCGACCAGCGATTGCTGATCACCCTGGGCAGGGAGATTCTTCAATCAGGCGAGGCAGATGCCCTGATCCTTCACGGCATGGGACGACCGGGCATGCTGGATGAAAACGCCCCGGAACGGCTTCGGATCTTTCTGGAGATCAATAAAGCGATAGTGCGAGGATACGTCGAACTGGAAAAGGCCTTCGGGATCCCGGTGCTGATAGGGAGCATCTTCTCTTCAAGCGAAAGCCAGGTCATCCATGACCTCAACCAAGAAGGCATCCGGGTCTATGACCGCCTGGATGAGATTGCGCAGATCCTCTCCCGTATGTACCAATACTCCTCCCGCAAGATCTATTCCTAGCTTCGCTCAGTATACACAGCCGCAACTTCTTTTGACGGGATCACAGGGTCGATGGTTTTGTGAACCGGGACGTTCGTGCAGAAATTGCTTAAAACTCAGTCTGAAGAGAAGTTTCGTTTTGTGAACGGGATATAAGTAAATAAGTATCAAGAGAAGCACATTATTAAGTATGTCTGGATCAAACTTGCAATATCTTGCCATGAGCTGAAGAGGTTGAAAATATCGGATATCTAAGAGAATTCAAAGAGGGTATTTTATCATAGAGGGAAAAATTTATGATTCCTTGCTATTTCATGTTTGATTACGTAGTCTTAAATGAAATCAGGCGAGTTTTGGATATAGACTTTTGGCACGCAGTTGAAACTCTTTCGCCCTAAAGACCCAACCCTCGCCATTACAGGACAAGGAAGTGAAGGTGGAGGGCGCCGCTATATTGTCTGCCATAACGAGAAGTTGGCCTGAAAGGATCGATCGGATCGGTAAGCCATTGTGGTAGCCTTAGAGGTTCAGCTCATCCGGTGAAAGAATTAGTATCACAAAACAAGAAGGGAGGAAGAAAATGCGGACAGAAACTCTTACTTTCTGTGCTCTCTGTGGTGCCTACTGTGCGGCTAAGGCAACGGTAGAGGATGGAAAGATAATCAAGTGGGAGCAGGACAAGCAAAATGGTTTCCATTATTTGCCGTGCCCAAGTTTTAAGGGAAGATTCAATGCTGAGATATCAGAAAACCCCGACCGCCTGAAGTATCCCTTGAAGAGAGCAGGGGCAAGGGGCGAAGGTAAATGGCAACGGATTTCCTGGGATGAAGCATTAGATACTATTGCTAACAAGCTAACGGAGATAAAGGAAAAATATGGCCCGGAATACTTTGCGGCAGGTGTTGGCGAGCCGAAACACTTTGAGTTTGTCTGGCTCCAGAGATTTTGTAGTGCCTTTGGGACGCCTAATATTCGGACACCGCTTGCTCTCTGAGGGGGCGGTGCTAATGCGGCCAGTTCGGTCACGTATGGTCCGGGACATTTCAATCCTCTGAACGAAGAATACCCTGAGGAAATACAACCTAACTACAAATTAATAATAATCTGGGGTGGTGCCTGGTCGGATAGGATGGCAGCACGACGAGAGCGGATAAAGCGCCTCGTAAAAAATGGTGCCAAGCTTGTGGTGATAGACCCGAGAAGGATAGGAGTTACTAAGATGGCTGACTTCTGGATTAAACCCAGGCCAACGAGTGACTACGCCCTGGTTTTTGGATTGTTAAAAGTCATCATTGATGAAGGGCTCTACGATAAAGACTTTGTTGACAAGTGGACGGTCGGTTTTGATCGGCTCCGTGAGCATGTAACAACCTTTACTCTTGCCGATGTGGAGAATGTAACGTGGATACCCCGTCAGCAAATTGAGCAGCTTGCTCGATGGTATAGTGAGCTTGTTCCGTCCACCGTACAGATGGGAATGGGGTCTTTTGGTCAAGGGGCACGCAGCTTCCAGGGTCAGCGACTCCTTGATATCTTGCAGGCTGTTGTCAGTCCCCTGAACCTCCCGGGATGGGGGATATCTGCCACACATCCCAACTATGTTCGCGCCAGGCAGATGTATCTGCTTGATAAGTTCTCGAGAAATGTGGAGACGAACCTGGCAGGCAAACATAAGTATGCGGTAAGAGCTGCGTATATACCCGATCAAGCCCTTATCAATGGCATCCTGGACGATAAGATAAAGGCAGTTCTATTCACTCAATGCGACCCTCTTATGAGTGCTCCTAACTCTCGTAAGACATACAATGCCTTTATGAAGCTTGATTTGTTAGTATCAGCTAATATTTTCATGGTGCCGACGGCTGCTATGGCTGATATCGTCCTGCCTGTAGCCACCACGAATGAATGTGATACGATAGCTTGTTTTACCGGAACAGGGCCGCTCCGAGCTATACCTAAGATTATTGACCCTCCTGGAGAGGCTCGCTCCGATGTAATGATACTAAACGACCTAGGCAAAAGGTTGGGGCTGGGGGAATACTTCTTTGATAGTGATGTGGAGACCATGAATTATGTCCTGGGTCCCAGCGGGTTAAGCTGGGAGGATATGAAGAAGAAAAGGATGCTTGCGGGAACGTTTGATAAGAAAGGTGAAGAGAGTGGTTTTTTCACCACCAGTTCAGGCAAAGCGGAAATATATTCCGAACGAGCAATGGAGACCTATGGCTGCAGCCCCATGCCACTTTGGGAAGAAGTAATCCCACGCTGGCAGCCTTCAAAAGAATATCCGCTTCTGATGACCTCATATATGGATGAGGAATTTCATTTGACTAAATACAAGCACGTGAAGTCTATGCGCAAGCGCAAGACGTACCCTCTGGTACGGGTGAACCCTGAAATTGCCAAAAGCATAGGGGCTGTGGACGGGGACTGGGTATGGGTTGAGTCAAACATGGGCAGGATAATGCAGAAGCTTGCCATCGATCCTGAAATCGACTCCAGAATAATACTGTGCAATTTTGGCTGGTATTTTCCAGAAGACCCCTCCAATGCCGATCAATGGGACAAAGCGAATATCAATATACTCATCCCGGATGAACCGGTAGAGAGAGCGTCAGGGGGGGCGGATACGCGCGGTTACCCGTGTCGTGTGTATAAAGCTGAACCGAGCGAAGTCGGCCTACCAGCTTATGTGTAGACCTGGAGAGAGAAAGCAGCCTGAAAGCATAGCAGGGGCCTAAAAGCTTAAGGCGTAATAGAAAAAAACTAAACAAAAAAGGGGCAATTGTAATGATTGCGAAAGAAATAAATGATAGCACCGTCAGGGGAGGTCATTGTAGATTAAAAACGCTGTTCAATAAAATCAGCGAGGTGGAAGAGTAATATCCATCAGGACTCGAGATGAAGCTTTGAAAAGCCTTGCTTGAGCTTAATAGGATATTTACCATTAAAACAGGCGAGGCAGAAACTGTTTTCTCCGAGGCCTGCAGCCTCAAGCATCCCGGGAAGGCTCAGATAACAAAGGCTATCCAGGCCAATAAAGTTTTTAATCTCTTCCACAGAGTGGTCGGAGGCAATCAACTCCCCCCTGGTTGAAAAGTCAATACCATAGTAGCAGGGATGCTTAAGAGGAGGACAGCTAATCACCATATGAATCTCCCATGCTCCTGCCTCACGCAGAGTCTTAATCCTCATCTTGCTGGTCGTAGCCCGTACGATTGAGTCTTCAACAATGACAACCCTTTTCTGGTTCAGGATCTCCTTAACCGGATTGAGTTTTACTCTCACCTCGAAATCCCGCATGGACTGCACAGGCTCAATAAAAGTCCTTCCCACGTAATGGTTTCTGATAACCCCCATCTCCAAAGGAATGCCGGATTCTTGACAAAAACCGATGGCTGCATAGTTACCAGAGTCTGGAAAGGGCATAGCAAAATCAGCGTTGATTGGATATTCCTGTGCCATCTTCTTCCCGAGCCTCTTTCGTACTGCATACACGTTCTGGCCGAAGATGGTGCTGTCGGGTCTTGCAAAATAGATATATTCAAAGATGCAAAATGATTTCCTGCGTTCTGGAAAAGGTTTGATTGATTTTAACTCATCTTCACCAATAATCAGTATTTCGCCTGGATCGATGTCTCTGATATGCTGAGCTTCTATCAAATCAAGGGCGCATGTCTCTGAAGACACGATATACCCTTCATCGAGCAATCCCAAACAGAGAGGTCTGAATCCATTGGGATCCCGGAAGGCAATGAGTTTGTCTTTGGTCATCAAGACACAGGAATAGGCACCCTGAATTTGAGAGACTGTTTGGACCATTGCCTCTTCCAAGCCCTTTTGGATGTTTTGGGCCAGCAGGTGAACAATAATTTCGCTGTCCATGGTGGTCTGAAAAATGGAGCCTTTTTTCTCAAGATCATTTCTCAGTTCTCGGGCGTTGGTAAGATTTCCATTGTGGGCAATGGCAAGGGTATTGCCTGAGTGTGAGGCTACAAAAGGTTGCGCATTCTTGGCAACCGAAGAACCGGTTGTGGAATATCTCACATGGCCAACGGCTATATGGCCATAGAGCCCATTTAAGTTGGTTTCATTGAATACCTCTGGAACAAGCCCCATGCCCTTGTGTTCATGAATCGATTTTCCAGTGGAGGTCACTATACCTGTGCTTTCCTGCCCTCTATGCTGTAACGCATAGAGCCCAAAATATGTCAACTTTGCGGCATCTTTGTGTCCGAATACACCAAAGACGCCACATGCCTCTCTTGGTCCATGGCAAAATTTCATTCAAATCACCTCGTGCTTCCTCCCTCATTTGCTAAGGGAGGCATAGAGGAGTCATGGATATGGGACATTTCCTCATGATACTCCTGAAGGGATTTCACAGTCAGCCTTCTTTTTATCAGCGCTGCAATGCCTGATGCCATAGCTGCGGCACCTGACAGGGTAGTGGCATAGGGAAGCCCATGCCGTAATACGGCACGTCTGATGTTATGCGAACCTCCTGCACTTTCCTTGCCTGAAGGCGTGTTAATCACGAGCTGGATATCTCCATTCTTGATATGATCAATGACGTGAGGACGTCCGTGGGCAATCTTTTTTACGGGTTTGTTTGGAATCCCAAGGTCTTTCAAGTACTGGGAGGTGCCCTGGGTAGCGAGGAATTCAAAACCCATTTCATGCAGCTGTTTTACTACGGGATACACCTTATCCTTGTCCGCATCCTTTACGCTGACAAACACCGTTCCCTGGGTTGGTAACAATTGTCCGGCAGCAAGTTGTGATTTCGCAAAGGCCCTGCCGAAGTCCTCATCTATGCCCATCACCTCACCGGTAGATTTCATCTCAGGCCCCAGAATGATGTCCACCCCTGGAAAGCGATTAAAGGGAAATACTGATTCCTTTACTGAAATATGATGCGGCACTATTTCATGCGTTAGACCCAGTTCCCTCAGGCCTTTCCCAAGCATGACCTTGGTAGCAAGCTTTGCCAGCGGCACACCTGTTGCCTTGCTCACAAAAGGGATAGTCCTCGATGCCCTGGGATTCACTTCCAGCACAAAAACCTTACCATCCTTCACAGCAAATTGAATATTGAGCAAACCAACCACCTTTAGTCCTTTCGCAATTGCTTTTGTGCTCTCCTTGATTTGTTCTATAATAGAAGACGATAAACTCTGCGGCGGAATTACGCAAGCGCTATCCCCTGAATGGATGCCCGCCTCCTCTATATGTTCCATTACCCCACCAATAACGGTATTTATTCCATCGGAAATTGCATCCACGTCAACTTCAACGGCATCCTCAAGAAATTTATCAATCAATACGGGATGATCAGGAGAGGCAAGGAGGCCTTTTCGAGTAAATTCCTCCAAAGATGGTCGGTCGTAGACAATTTTCATGGCCCGCCCTCCAAGCACATAGGAAGGCCTTACTATAACGGGGTACCCGATTGTTTCACCTACTTTGATAGCCTCTTTCACGCTCATAGCAGTTCCGTTTTGTGGTTGAGCAGTTCCCAATTTCTTGAGAAAGGCCTTGAAGAATTCTCGATTTTCAGCCAGGGCTATACTTTCAGGCGGTGTACCCAGCAACGGTACCCCGGCCTCTGCCAGGGAGGATGAAAGATTGAGCGGGGTTTGCCCTCCAAACTGCACAATAATCCCTATGGGTTTTTCTGTCTGGACAATATTGAGGACATCTTCCTTGGTAAGAGGTTCAAAGTAGAGTTTATCAGAGGTGTCATAATCGGTCGAGACGGTTTCGGGGTTACTGTTCACCATTATGCTCTCAATGCCTTCTTCTTTGAGGGCAAAGGATGCCTGCACGCAGCAATAGTCAAACTCGATCCCCTGGCCAATCCTATTAGGCCCACTTCCCAGGATCATAACCTTTTTCCCGTGAGAAACACGTGCCTCATTTTCCTGTTCATATGTCGAATAATAGTAAGGTGTTTGTGCTTCAAACTCGGCTGCACAGGTGTCGACCAGCTTATAGACTGGAACGACTCCGAGGCTCTCGCGGTATGCGCGGATTTCATCCTCACCGGTTTCAAGAAGGTGTGCTATTTGAACATCCGAGAATCCAAAGGCCTTGCTCCTTTGTGTAAGATCAGGGGATAAAGGTGATCCAGCAGTTGTGATCTCCTCCTCAAGGTGTGTGATTTGCTCTATTTGGTGGAGGAACCAGGGGTCGATCCCAGTAAGCGCATTAATTGTTCCTATATCAATGCCGGAGTTGATAGCGTATCGAATAGAGAAAAGGCGTTCCGAGTGTGGATTCGCGAGCTTGCTTTTTAGTTCATCGAAAGAAAGGGAAGGTCTGTTCCCACCCGATACAATCTTCCTATCAGCTCCCAGCCCAAAACAGCCGATCTCAAGGGATCTTAGTCCCTTCTGGAGTGCCTCCTTGAACGTCCTTCCTATGGCCATGACCTCTCCCACCGATTTCATGCTCGTTGTTAGATAATCATCGGTATCGGGAAATTTTTCAAAGGTCCACCGTGGGATCTTGACCACACAGTAGTCAATTGTCGGCTCGAAAGAGGCTAAGGTTTCCCTGGTAATGTCGTTTGGGAGCTCATCCAGGGTGTAACCCACGGCCAATTTGGCAGCGATCTTGGCAATGGGAAACCCGGTTGCCTTTGAGGCAAGCGCAGAACTTCGTGAGACCCTGGGGTTCATCTCTATGATTACCATATCACCATTTTTTGGGTTGATAGCAAACTGGATGTTTGATCCGCCTGTGTCCACACCGATTTCCCGTATCACATCTATTGCAGCATCACGCATTTGCTGATATTCCCTATCGCTCAAGGTTTGGGCCGGGGCTACCGTAATGCTATCGCCGGTATGGATTCCCATGGGATCAAGATTTTCGATAGGACATATAATTACTACGTTATCGTTTCTATCCCGCATCACCTCGAGCTCGAATTCCTTCCAGCCGATTACGGATTCTTCCAGCATGATTTCATTTATCAGGCTGGCATCCAGCCCCCAGGCAGTCAATTTTTCAAGATACTCTCTGTTAAATGCAACACCACCACCAGTTCCACCAAGGGTAAAGCTAGGCCTCACGATGATCGGGTAACCTATTTGATCGGCGATTGCCCTGGCGCCCTCAAGATCATGGGAGATACCGCTTTGCGGTACCCTCAGCCCAATCTTTTTCATGGCTTCACGAAATAAATCTCTATCTTCAGCCTTTTTTATCGCTTCTGTTGAGGCTCCGATCATCTCCACGTTGTATTTATCGAGGATACCCATCTCTGCTACCTGGAAAGCGGTATTCAATCCAGTCTGTCCTCCAAGGGTAGGAAGAAGGGCTTGAGGTCTTTCCTTTTCGATAATGATAGAGACTATCTCAGGTGTAATTGGCTCGATATATGTATGGTCAGCCATCTCAGGGTCAGTCATGATAGTGGCAGGGTTACTATTCACCAAAACGACCTCAAATCCTTCTTCCTTGAGCGCCTTGCACGCTTGAGTGCCTGAGTAGTCGAATTCACAAGCCTGGCTTATGATGATAGGCCCAGAACCGATGATCATGATCTTTGATATGTCATTCCTTTTTGGCATAATGTTCGCCAGCCTGTTTTCCCCTTTTCATCATCTTTATGAACACATCAAACAAATAGTCTGAATCGTGAGGTCCGGGTGAGGCCTCAGGGTGGTATTGAACCGAGAAAACAGGGAGGCTCCTGTGTCTCATTCCCTCAAGTGTCTGGTCATTCAGGTTGATATGCGTTATCTCGATGTCAGGATCTTTGATCGAGTCTATGTCTACACAAAAGCCGTGATTCTGGGCCGTGATTTCCACCTTTCCTGTCAGGAGATTCATTACCGGATGGTTGGCCCCCCGATGGCCGAACTTCAGTTTAAAGGTCTTTCCGCCAAGGGCAAGGCCCAGGAGCTGTTGACCCAGGCATATGCCAAAGATGGGATATTTGCCTAGCAGGTTCTGAATGGTTTGAACAGCATAGGTAACCGGCTCAGGATCTCCGGGCCCGTTGGAAAGCAGGATCCCATCGGGATTTAATGCCCCGATTTCATCAGCAGTTGTGTGAGCAGGCACAACTGTTACGTTGCATCCTCTTTTGGCCAGGTTTCGAGCTATAGTAAATTTGATGCCAAAATCAAGCGCTACCACATGAAAGAGTTTGCCTTTCCCCTGTTGCCACTGATAGGGCCCTTTACAGGTGACATCCCTGACAAGGTCTCGCCCCACAAGGCCTTGAGAGGCCCCTGCCTTTTCGGCCAGAGATTGAGGATCAAGATCGTGGGTGGAGATAATCCCCTTCATGGCGCCTGACAGCCTGATGTGTCTTGTGAGTGCCCGCGTGTCTATGCCTTCAATACCGATTTTTCCTTCCTGATTGAGATAATCGGCAAGGGTTTTTTGGGACCGCCAATTGCTGGGCACAGCCGTATATTCCTTTACTAAAAGTGCTTCAGCCTGAATTCCCCTTGATTCGATATCGTCCTCGTTTATGCCGTAATTGCCGATGAGGGGGTAGGTCATGGTTACGATCTGGCCCTTGTAGGATGGATCGGTCAGGATCTCTTGGTAGCCTGTCATGCTGGTATTGAACACGACCTCGCCTGATACCTCACCCTCTCCTGCAAAGGTGTCTCCATAAAATACAGTACCGTCCTCTAATGCTAATAAGGCCTTCATCTTGTTTACCAGGTCATTCGCACCTTAACACCCCGTGCGTGTAGTTCTTCTTTGATTTGTTTAATAGTATAGGTTTCATAGTGGACGATAGAGGCGATAAGGGCCGCATCGGCCTTGCCTTGTGTGAGCACATCGTAGACATGGTCAATATTGCCTGCACCGCCGGATGCTATAACCGGAATATTCACATTTTCAGATATAAGAGGCGTCAACTCCAGTTCATACCCTTCCTGTGTGCCATCCGCATCCATAGAATTCAGGCATATCTCGCCTGCCCCTAATTTTTCTGCCTCTTTAGCCCAGGCCAGGGCATCAATACCTACAGAGGTGCGGCCTCCATGAATCCAAATCTCATAACCGGATGGTATTCTATTAGTTGCTTTTACCTTTTTGACATCCATGCCAAGAACAATACACTGGCTGCCAAATGCCTTGGCACCATCAGCAATGATTGTAGGATTCTTAACCGCGGCAGTGTTTACGCTGACCTTCTCAGCCCCGGCCAGTAGAACATTACGCATATCCTCGATTGTCCTGATTCCACCACCTACAGAAAAAGGGATAAAGATATCCTCTGCTACCCTGCGAACGACATCGATCATAATGTCTCGCCGATCGCTTGATGCCGTAATATCATAAAACACGATCTCATCCGCACCCTGTTCATAATAGAATCTTGCCATTTGCACAGGGTCGCCAATATCTATATTCTCTCTGAACTTGATCCCTTTAGTGGTCTTTCCGTCTCTTACATCGAGACATGGTATGATTCTTTTACTCAGCATAATGATTCGTCCAGTTTAAAAAAGTTTTAATATCATCAAAAAAGTTCAGCTGTATAGGAGACAAAGCCCAAATTTTTCATTAATCTATTCTGCAATAAAGGATCTTACAATAATTTTTTCTGCTTCCAGAGAATTTTCTGAAAAGTAATGAAAGGTTTTTAGGTAGCAGCTTTGAGGCAAATTTCCATGCCTGATTTTAACAGCTCTAATAGGAATAGATGGTTCCATAGGGCCTGCGGCTGTGAGGGTATATTTTTATAAATGGTGTTTGAAAGATTTCATCTAAATTAAGTTCAAAGGAGGCGCAAAAGTCACCAATGTGCTTTTTTAGAAGATCCATATCCTGAGGGGTAATCTTGCCTATCTTTACCTCTTTACCAAGCCTTGCGGAGTCTACTGTGCCCATCAGAAACATTGTTCCACCATGCATCCCTGTGCCAACAAAATCGCCTGCTATTTCACTACCGTTAAGACCTAATACCACAAGTAATCCCCCTGCCATATACTCTCCGAGAAAGTCCTTTGCCCCTCCTCCTACGACAACAACAGGGAAAAAATCCTTGTAGGCCTTCATGTGTATTCCTACCCTATAACCTACATTGCCACGTATGAATATCCTACCCCCTCTCATTGAGTAACCAACTATGTCACCTGCATCTCCATGAATGATTACCTCACCCTTGTTCATAGTGTTGCCCACGCCATCCTGAGCATTCCCCCTGACAATGATTCGAGGGCCATCCATAAAGGACGCCAGGTCATTGCCAGGCACTCCCTCTATTATAATCTCCACCTCTTCCCCTATCCCATCACCTATATATCTCTGGCCACATACATTTCTTACAAGGATGCGTTTCCCCCCTTCCTTTATAAGCCCTCGCAATCTTTTGTTTAGGCTCCTGTAATGCAGATCCTGTGCATCTATCTCTTTCATACTACTATCCCTCTTCCTTCAACAAGGTGTTTCCTGAACTCCTTTGGAAGGACCAAAAACCCAAAGTCATCCCTCAGGAGTTGATCTTTGAAATCTTGGACATCAATTTCTTCCCTGATGAGCATCCCATACACACCTGCCCGCTCTATGCAGTTGAGAAGTATTATCCCTACAACCCTGCTATCTTTTACTACAATCTTTTTGTAGGCTCCCTTAGTTTTGTCTTGTCTCTTTAGAACCTCATGCCCTTCCTCCTCCGGTGGATTGGTTATCCCAAATGAGATGGTGGGGATGTCAATGATCTGGACAGAGTTCATGGCAAAAAGGCCGGGGTATTCTGTTGGTATCCCAGACATGTTAAGGCCGGCAGTTCTGCCCTGACGGGCTGCAACAGGCCAGATTGCTATTACTGCATTTGTTTTGCTCAAAAAGTCGATCCCCTGGGCACAGTCTCCAGCTGCATAGACATCCTCAATGTTTGTCCTCATAAACCTGTCTACCAATATGCCCCTATCCACCTTTATAGGTGTCCCTTTCATCAGCTCTATGTTTGGCCTTACACCCACAGCAATAATAAGGAGGGATGTAGTTAGTTCCTTGCCACTTCTTAGAAATATACGTGATATCTTTCCTCCCTTTGTCTCTATGCCCTGTATTGTATCTTCTTTAATTACCTTACAGCCTCCCTGTGATAGCCTCTCCTCTATTATTGATGAGGCCTCCTTGTCAAAGGTGTTTGCTAGGATTCTGTCCATAAGCTCGATAACTGTTGGCTTTATGCCTCTCTCAACAAGCCCTTCAACCACTTTAAGACCAATCAATCCTGCTCCGAGGACAACTGCCTCTTTGATCTGTCTCCTTTCTATATAATCGATGAGATTTTTTGTTTCCTTCAGCTTAAGGAAAGTAAAGATACCCTCGATATTGTCATGAAATTCCTCAATCGGGGGGACAATCGGGACTCCACCTACAGATATAAGGCACCTATCGAAGGACAGCAGTGTGCTATCGATCAAGAGCACTTCCTTTTTGGATACATCAAGACGTTCTGCTCTCTTGCCCAATATCAGATTCACCCTATGCTTTTCATAAAAATCTCTATTTACAAATGGAAGCCTCTCTTGGGTAATCCTGCCCCCAAGATAGTAAGAAAGCAAGGGCCTGGAGTAGTTGAAGGATTCCTCATCAGACACTATTGTAATGTCATTGGTTGTATCATAGCCTCTTATGGCCTCGACACAGTTAACCGCAGCAACAGAATTCCCTATTATACAATATCGAATCTTATCCATCGATCTCCACCAATTTAATTGCCTCGTTTGGGCAATGGGCGACACAGGCGGGATATTCTGCCTCTATACAGAGATCGCACTTAGATGCCACAACCTTATTTTCCAGATCAGGCTTAATCACGCCGAAGGGGCAGACCATGATACACATCCAACAGCCCACACATTTATCTTTGTTGTGAAGAACATATCCTTTTTCTTCATCCAGATACATGGCGCCTGTAAGGCATGCCTCCACGCAAGGAGGTTCTTCACAATTGCGACACTGGAGAGCAAATGATATGTGGCCCTTTTGCTCGAACACTATTGCTGAAGCAGGCCTTGGATATTCACCCTTATAGGTCTTAAGGATATTCTTTGAGGCTGAGTGCTGCGTGATGCAATAGACCTCACACACCCTGCATCCCATGCAGTACTCTTCGTTTATTACAATTCTCTTTTTCACCATGCCTCTCCTGCGTGCTTCAACCCTAAGAGTTTCAACTCAACCTCGTTGAGGCTCACTGCCCTGAGCTGCTCCCGGTTCCCCCTTATGGACTCTATGGCGTTAATCCCCATGCCACCCAACATCTCCTTTATCTCTAGAGACCAGCCCCTGAGTAAACACACAAGCCTCTCCTTCCCGATCTCGGGGTTGAGCCTTTTGGTGAGGTAGGGGTCCTGGGTAGCTATCCCCCAGTTACACTTACCTGTGTAACATTTCTGACACAGGTGGCAACCCAATGCCACAAGGGCTGCTGTGCCGATGTATACAGCATCTGCACCCAAAGCAATGGCCTTTATCACATCAGCGCTTGAACGAAAGCCCCCTGCAGCAATGAGGCTTGCTCGGTGTCTGATTTCTTCCTCCCGCAATCTCTGGTCAACCACAGCAATGGCAAGCTCTATTGGAATCCCCACATTGTCTCTCATGACAGTAGGTGCTGCGCCTGTACCTCCTCTTAGGCCATCAATAGCCAGAAAGTCAGCCCCGGCCCGGACTATCCCGGAGGCGATCGGGGCTACATTGTGAACCGCTGCTATCTTTACCCCAACGGGCTTTGTGTAGTCTGTGGCTTCCTTGAGAGCAAAGATCAACTGCTTGAGGTCTTCAATGGAGTAAATATCATGGTGGGGAGCAGGGGAAAGGGCATCTGTTCCCACAGGGATCATCCGGGTCTGGGAGACTTCCTCTGGCACTTTCTCACCAGGAAGATGTCCTCCTATTCCGGGCTTTGCCCCTTGCCCGATCTTTATCTCTATTGCACCGGCCATCTCTAAATATTCCCTATGAACACCAAACCGGCCGGAGGCCACCTGAACTATTGCACGATGAGCATATTTGTATAAGTCCCTGTGGAGTCCTCCCTCCCCCGTGTTCCAAAATGTTCCAAATTCACAGGCAGCGGCCGCCAATGACTTGCAGGCATTAAGCGATATAGAACCAAAGCTCATGGCTGAAAACATAATGGGTGTCTCAAGCTCCATCTGTGGGGCAAGCTGAGTCTTGATATCATATTTTTTCTCGGATTTGAATGCTTGTACATTATATTCTATCCTGTCAGGTTTTGATCCAATGAAGGTCTTAAGCTCCATCGGCTCTCTCAAGGGATCTATAGAAGGATTTGTCACCTGGGAAGCGTTAAGCACTATGTGGTTAAAATAATCCCTCCAGCCCCTATCATTTCCCATTCCTGTAAGAAGTATGCCGCCTGTGTCCGCCTGACGGGTAATATTGTCTATAGCAAGCCTCGTCCAGTGATAGTTCTCTTTCAGGTCAGAGGGGTTTCTCTTGATTGTTATTGCATTAGTGGGACAGAGGAACTCACAGAAATGACATCCTGCACAATTCGTGCTATCGGAATGCACGGTGTCTTCCTCTGAATCATAGCTATGGACATCAAAGGCGCACATTCGACAGCACACCTGACAGCTAATACATTTCTCCTCGTTTCTCTCGATATAAAACTCAGGTATCCTCTTAGGCCTTGCCATTATTTAACCTTCCAAAGATGGGTTCTCCTGCCTTAGGCATCCATACAGTGTCTAGGTCTTTACAGACCTCCCTTATTGCTGCCTCTTCGGAGGATAGATATAAGAAATTTCCTTTTCTCGCTGCAACTAAGGGCCTCAACTTTACCCTATCGTTCAATCCAACCATATAGGTTGAGTTAGCCACCACCACAGAAAAGGGGCCGTTTACCAAGGCGGAGCCGTATATTATCCGCAGAGACTTCAAGAATGCCTTTTCCTCCTCGTTCTTCCCTCTTTCGATTTGGGTCCAGAAGGGAGACGCGAGTATCTTTGCTACTACTTCGAAGTCGATGCCATGACGACGAACAAGCAAATCGAAAAGGTATGCCATTACCTCTGTATCTGTAAAAAGACTACAGCGATAATTAAAGTTCTCCAAATACCTTTTGTTTGTCCCGTAAGAGGATATTTCTCCATTGTGAATGACAGACCAGTCCAGAACACCAAAGGGATGAGCCCCTCCCCACCAACCGGGGCTATTCGTGGGAAAGCGATTATGGGCTGTCCAGGTGTATCCAGTGTATTCAGGTATCTGATAAAACTCGGCTATCTCATCAGGATTTCCAACCCCTTTAAAAATCCCCATATTCTTACCCGAGGAAAAGACGAAAGCCCCTTCGATATGTCTGTTTATCTCCATCGCACAACCAATGACGAAATTTTCTTCTTCTCCATCAAGTCTTTTTATCTCATCATAAGTTTCGAGAAAATATCGAAAAAGGGACGGAACAGACCGTAATGTCTTGACCTCTTTTGTGGGTATAGGTTCATGATGCTTTAGAATAAAATGACTATTCAGAGATTCCTCGGTTGTCACCTTGGCTTCCTCATTGTGATACATGATGTGAAAACACCAGTAATTCTTAAGGTCTGGATATATCCCATATCCTGCAAAACCTGCCCCAAGGCCATTCCCCCTTTCCATCATATTACAGATAGCAATGGTTATATCTTCTCCGCTGAAGGTTGTTCCGTGTTCGTTCATAATGCCTATTATTCCGCATCCGCTTATATCCTTTTCTTTTCTTATATTCCAAGCAGACATTTCCAGGACCGATTAAACGTTATGTGGGTGGTTTTTATAGTCTCAAATATTTTTTAAGATTGCATCAGAGAAAGCTGATTTCTTTTCATGGCAAAAAAATACGGAAAAGGGGACATTTTCCTTTCCCCCTTTTCCGCCCCTCAGCATCTTAGCTTCTTTGGAAAAATCGCAATTGATTTTTCCTGGGAATAGCGTTAGGTGACCGCCAAATTATTTTTATTCCTACCTATATTTATCTTCACCAATATCAAACTATGGTGCTTGCAGGTTTTAATCCGTTATCTCCATATAGTGCTCGCGAAAATGTGGAAATAACAGGCTCTCATAACAATATTCACAAAAGGCAATATTATTGTTGCCTACTATGCCTTCGTGAGATGACATTAACGCTCTGCCACATTTTGAGCAGGTAATCTTCTCGCTATGTGATTTTTCATATGTTCTTAACGCGATGATGTTTTTTTTGGTTTCCATTTCTTCTTTCCTCTTGTTCAATTAAACGGCACTCAATAGATAAAATGTAAGCATGCTTTTTTCGATTTATACCAAATACTGTTATGAAAACTAGGTAAATCTAATTTTCAATCACAACATCTACAATATTCTCTCTTGCAACAATGAGCTCCTGGCGATCTTTTGTAACCCACACATGCATCAACCCAAATACCTGGTATTCCCCGTTCTCCAGCCTTGTTGTATCCCAAGAAACCGCGAAGTTGTCTTTCTTTTCCGCTGACTCACCGATTTTTATCCAAGTCTCCGCCCCCTTTTTCCTGCAATACCAGGGATTTGTGGCCCTGATCGGATCTCCTTCATAACCAAGCTCCTCCAACTCCTTCTTTAGCAGGTCTTCGTCAAAGGTTTCACGAAGTAGCACCCTTCCGGAAAAGGTTTTTAATGTTTCCGAAGGGACGATAAAATGGGGGCCCCAATTTATTGACATGGCAAGCTCCTAAAAAATGTTAACATTGGGATTAATAACCCGCAATCTTGGTGTAACGATTTTCCATATGCTATATGAATTTATAACATGCATGATATATACCAATACAGACTGTAGGCTGTAGTTATCGATAAAAGCATACATTTTCTATAAATAGAGTTATTTGAGGCATAGAATATTACTACATTAATGTATAAAAAATAAAATAATATTACAAAAATGTATTTATTTTCAAAGGACACCATGCAGAAGATCGCCATATGAGGGAACTATTGGAAACTACCTTAAAATTAGTCGAATTTACCATTCTCGAAGACAAAGCTTTTAATAATATGGAGCTTCATACCTTATGTATCTTTAAGATAACGAAAACTGGAAAGAGATGAAGGGCACTCAGAGGAGAGGAGGCGTTCTATGGTTGAGGCCTTGGAAGATCTGATTGCCCAAAGTGAAGAAACATAGGAGGAAACAGCAATAAAATGTTAATGCTGCTAACGCAGACAAGCTGATGAATTGTGTGGTTTTACTTTGGCTTTTGTAATCGAGGCTGGACATTGACTAATAATGTTATGTGTAACAAGGGAGTTAAAAAAATACGAATCATTGACAAGTGAGTGATTCTATGGAGATCGGTACCTTTGGGCTATGGGAAATCTTCGTCCGTACCCAAAGGACTTTGTGGTAACCTTTAATCCAGTCGGGGATTGGTGTCTCTTGTATTCATTTTGATCAACACGTTTGATAATATCTATTACAATTGATGGTTCAAATCCCATCTCTATAATCTCTTCGGGTGCTTTATTGTCCTCAATATATGCCTTCAGG
>Ga0315553_10001916_pt1 | contig 16965 bp, 10 predicted proteins | sample SalMarSW160140MG_FD_203099 | JGI IMG/M metagenome (GOLD analysis project Ga0315553, IMG submission 203099) | Salt marsh sediment microbial communities from the Plum Island Ecosystem LTER, Massachusetts, United States - Salt Marsh Sediment SW1601-40 ... | reverse complement strand
CTTGGGCGGTCTGTCAGCAAATTCACAAATTGGGCAGTGTTCGCTCATGAAATCGTGCTGCCGCGGGGTGCCGGCGACGGAGAATCGGCCACGCTCGGCAGGTGAGGCGCCTCGCGGTGAACGCCTCGCGCAAGTCCCTTGAGATCGTTGATCACGAGCTTGCGCCGCGCGACCGAAACCAGCCCCTCGGCCTCCATCTGGCCCAGCAGCACGGTGACCGTCTCGCGGGTCGTGCCGATGACGTTGGCCAGATCCTGATGCGACAGCGAGATTCCCAATTGCACTCCTCGGGAAGCCGACTTTCCATATTGCTCGGCCAGCTCCAGCAGCAGGTGCGTCAGGCGCTGGCGGCTGGGAACAAACAGCAGATTCTTGAGTCGCCGCTCGATGCGGCGGCGACGCATTCCCACGAGCTTCACGATGCCCACGGACACCTCGGGATGTTGCCGCACGAGGTTTTCGATCACCTCGCGGGGGATCATGACGACCGTCGACGCATCGACGGCCTCGGCGTATTCTTCTCGCTTGCCCGCGTCAAACACCGCCGTTTCGCCGAATAGCTCTCCCGGCTCGATAAAGGCCAGGATCGATTGCTTGCCGTCGGGCGTGACGTGGCAGATTCGGGCCCGCCCCGAAGCCAACAGAAACACCGAATCGGCCTCGTCAACGGGAAGGTAGATGGGCGTATTGCGGGGGAACGCACGGGCACGGCTGCGAATCTCGATCCGCCGCAACTCGTCGGGGGAGAGCTGCTCAAACAGGCGGCAGTTCTTCAGGTGCCACAGCTTTTCGGACATGACCAGCGCGCCGTGAGCGATGAGGGGCTGGACTGCGACCGACGTAAGCGGCCGCTCCCGACGCACGTTATTCTAGGCGCTGAACGAGACGTGGGGAATCGGTGGGGGCGGGGGGCGGTACGTGGTAGGGGGCGGTACATCGTTCGTCGGAGCGCGAAACCGCAAGCGGGGTGGCTCGCTACATGCACACGTCGAGCGTGCGAGGGAGTTTGTGGGGGAGAGGGAATTAGGAGACGGCGTCGGCGAGTTCTCGCGTCCTTGCGGAGGGCTCAATCTTCGGCCGTGTTTTCGGCGTAGCGGGAGTACGCCAGCAGGTCGTTGGTCAATTCCTGCAAGCGGGACGCACCTCCCACGACGCACGGCACCACGTCGACCTCTTCATTGCACAGGTCCATTTCGAGATGGGCAGCGGCATCGGCCAGCGACCGCGCCGTGGTGGCCAGCCGCTGGCGCGGCGGCGGCAAGGAAATGTCGCAGGCCGGCGCTTCCTCGTCGGTGGACGACGGATCGTACGAGAGCGAGTTGACAAACCACCGCAGCAGGCTTCCGCGGCTGATCATGCCGGTCGGCCGACCGTCCTTGACGATCACCACGCTACGGATGGCGACGCGGCACAGGAACTCGTAGATCGACAGTACCGGCGTTTCCTCGTCGTAGGCGACGACGTTTCGCTTCATGATGTCGGAGATGCGCGTGGCCCACCAGTGCGGCCACAGCATGATCGCCATCACGTCCTTTTCCGCCAGGATGCCGACCAGCTTGCCTTCGTCGTCGACCACGGGCGCGGCGTTAAAGCGGTAGCGGAGGAAGTATCGGGCGGCACGTCCCACCGGATCGTCCTGCCGCAGGCTGGCGACCGTGTGCGTCATGACGCTGCGTGCCGGCAGGCCGGAAAACAGAAGGCCGGGGGTCTTGGCCGCCAGCCGCAACTGGGCGAACTGCCCGATCGACTGGTAGGCCACGACCCGATCGCGTCCCGACTGCTTGGCGACCATCAGGGCCTGATCGGCCATGTCGACGAGCGCTTCGACGCTCTCGGTATCGTCGAGCAATTGCGATACGCCGATGCTGACCGTGACGCGGACGTTGTTTCGGTCGACGGGAATCTCCGTGGCGGCAATCACCTCGCGTACCCGCTCGGCCCAGAGGGCGGCGTTTTTTTCGCTCGTTTCCGGCAGCAGCGCGCAAAACTCCTCGCCGCCGTAGCGGCTGATCAGATCGCTCGTGCGGCAGTTGTCGGTGAGAGTTTTCGCCACGCGGCGAATCACTTCATCGCCTACCGCGTGGCCGTAGGTGTCGTTAACGCGCTTGAAAAAGTCGATGTCGATCATCGCGCAGGAAACGGGAAAATGGTACCGCTTGGCGCGCTGCCATTCGGTATTCCCCTGATCGAACAACGTGCGCTGCGTGGGAAGCCCGGTGAGCGGGTCGGACCGGGCCAGCAGGCTCAATCGGCTCTCCAGCTCGAGCACGCGCATACCGGCGCGCATGCGGGCCAGCAACTCGCCGCGGTCGACGGGTTTTTTGAGAAAGTCGTCGGCGCCCGACTCCAAGCCGCGCACCATGTCGTGCGAACCGCTGCGCACCGTGAGAATGATGGTGTAGACGTAGCAGGGCAGGTCGCGGCCGCGCAGCCAACGGCACAGCTCCAGGCCGTCCATCTCCGGCATTTCCCAGTCGGTCACCAGGAACTGCGGACAATCTTCGTCGATTGCCTCCATGGCCTCAAAGCCGTCGCGGACACAGCGCACGCGGTAGCCCGCCGACTCGAGCCATTTGGCCAGCAGGCGCAGCATGGCCGGGTCATCGTCGGCCAGAAGGACTTTGACTTCGGACTCGGGCATGGCGGGAATGGTGGACATTCGGGGGCCACTGAGGGGGTTTCGCCGGGGAAAGGGCGTCGGCCGCCTGCGTAGTCCCCGGTCCAGTCGTAGCTGCGGAGCGAGACGCCGTCATGGGTCAACGATCTCACCCCACGACGCGCCCCGTTCGCACAGGGCGCCCCATTCAGCGCGTACGCGTAGCAGGGCGCCAGTCAACCATAGCTTAAGGCTCTGACCTCGCCGCCATGACGAGTCTGCCTTAGAGCTTATCCGAAAACCGTCTCAGAGAAGGGGACAGGCACATTGTGCTCCGCGGACTGCGCAAAATGAGCCAGTCCCCGACGGTTTTTGGAAAAGCTCTTAGGAGCGTGGGACTCGGGCAGCCGCCAGGGCCGGTAGAACCGATACGACCTTCCTTTGCGGCGCACGACCACTGGTAAACGTTGGATCGTGGATTCCCGCTTGCGCGGGAAGGACCCGAGACGGCGAACGGCACGTTACGAAGGCTGAGAGGGGACCGCCGTTTGATCGGCAGCGTCGGCGTCGGGCGGCTCGCCGTCCGAGGCGGTGTCGGGCATGGGTCCGGGCCCGACGCCCGACACGAACATGCGCCACTCGTCGAGCTGCTCGCGCGACAAGGTGTTTTCGCGGATGATCTCGTGCGCGAGCTTCTGTCCCGCGCCCGACACCCGCACCGTGACGGTGAGCCGGCCGTTTTCCTCGTAGCGGAAGCGGACCTCGATCGGCGTTTTGGCCGCGAGCTTCTTGGGCAGGTCGGAGACCGCGCAGCGGCCGATCTGCGAGCAGTCATCGGGCGAAGGACTTTCCCCCTCGACAATCTCCACGCGAATGGACCGCTGTCCGGCGCGCTCCGTCTTGAACACGCGCCGCGCCGTCACCGGAAGCGGCGTGTTGCGTGGGATGACGATGGCGTTGCGCTTGCGGTTGGTGCGGGCATCGGTGGCCACGACCCCCAGGCTGTGCGAATTCACGTTCTGAATGCGAAACGTGGGTGGATGGCCGTGGTACCGCGACAAGAGCAGGCCGGCGTGCAGTGCCGCCCCATGCGCCACGGCTTCGTCGGGCGAGATCGAGCGGTCGGGCTCCTTGCCGGAAAGTTCGCGCAGCGCGTCGCCGACGGCGGGCATCCGCGTCGAACCGCCGACGAGCAGGATGCGGTCGACGTCCTTCCACCCCAGGCCGGCCGCCTCGAGGGTTTGCCGGACGGTAAACTTCGTGCGGTCGAGCAGATCGCGGGTCATGTCCTGAAACGCGTCGCGCGTGATTTCCAGCCGCACGGCGTGTCCCTGGAAGTCACAGGCCACGGCGGCCTTGGTTCGGGCCGACAGCGTGCGCTTGGCATCCTCGCACTCCCGCCACAGCCGCCCGTGCGTGCAGGGATCCTCGCGCGGGTCGACGCCGAAGCGGCGAATGAAGTCCTCGGCCACGTAGTCGACCATTCGCTGGTCCCAGTCGCGCCCGCCCAATTGCACGTCGCCATCGGTGGCCAGCGCGACGAAGTCGGCGCCTTGGATGTCCATGACGGTCACGTCGAACGTGCCGCCCCCCAGGTCGTAGACGAGAATCTTCTGCGGCGGCGCATCGCCCGATGGCTTCATGTATCCGTGCTCGAAGCCAAAAGCGACGGCGGCCGCGGTGGGCTCGTTGATGATGTCCATCACTTCGAAGCCGGCCATGTAGCCTGCATCCTGCGTGGCTTTGCGGCGAACCTCGTCGAAGTAGGCGGGCACCGTGACCACGACCTTGTGAAGCTCGCCGACGTGGGAGCGGACATCGCATCGCAGCTTGTTGAGGATCACCGCTTCCAGCACTTCGGGCGGATACTGGCGTCCTCCCACCGGCTTGCGGAACAAGCGCTGCCCCAGTTGCCTCTTGGGGCACTCCGCCACGTTCTGCATGTCGGTGGCGATCGCCTTGAGAGCCTCCTTGCCTACCACGATCTCGTCGCCGTCGAACAGGATGACGCTGGGCGTCACCTTGTCCCCTTCGGCGTTGGGCAGGGTGCGCGGCCGGCCCGTGTCGTCCAGAGTGGCGATCGCCGAGTACGTGGTTCCCAGGTCGATGCCGACGGCAGGTTCGACGGACGAAGTCATGGAAGAACAAGCGGGGTTAACGAGGCAGCGAGGCGGGAACCGAGACGCGGGATCGTCGGTTGGGCGGCCAATCACACCCACTCGATTGTACCATGCCGCCCCGAAGAGGGGCAGCGACGCGCAGACGACGCACGGCGACACGCCCCAGAGCGGCGGCCTGGCGGTGCACACTGAACGACTCCGCACCGCACCAGAACGAGGGCCGCCCGGCGCGATTCAAGAGTGCATGGCGGCGAGCGCCGCCTGGCGCGAGTCGCACAGCGGCCAAAGTGTGTCGAACTTCGAGAGCTGCAGCACCTCCAACCCTTCATGCGATGCATTGCACAGGGCCATGCTGCCGTCGCGCCCCCGCACGCGCTTCCACAGTACGAGCATTGCCTCAAGCATCGACGAGCCAAAGTAGCGGGTTTTCTCGAAGTCGAAAACTACGTTGGATACTTCCGCTTCGTCGAATTGCTTCAGCACGCGCTCCCATTCGTGGCGCACCGATTCGTCGGCCAAGCTGGATATGGCCCGCAACGGCATTACGAACAGCGTGTCGCCGTCCTGCTCGACTTCGAAAGTATCGGTACGGGACATCAATCGTTCTCGCTCGTGTCGAAGTCTTCGCTCGAGCCGTTATCGTCGGACGACGAATGCTCGCCTGCGGAGGGCCGCTTGATCATCACGACCTGGTTTCCGTGCTCGTTGTAATGCACTTCGTCCATGAAGGTGCGCATGAGCATGACGCCACGGCCTCCGACCTGCTCCATGTTGGCGGGATCGGTCGGGTCGGGCAGTCCCCAGGGGTTAAAGCCGCAGCCCTCGTCGCGGACGAGAAAGGCGCCTTCCTTCGGGCTGAGGTTGGCTTCGACGTAGATTCTTCGCGTGCTGTAGGGGGGCTGCGTGGGCCGCTCGCGCACAAGCTGCATGTAGGTCTTATGGTCGGTATCGCGCAGGCCGGAGCCAATTTCCAGATTGCCGTGGACGAGCGCGTTGACCAGCGCCTCGTCGAGGGCCACGCCGATGCGGATGCGTTCGCTTTCCGTACACAGGCCGACGCGAGTCGATTCGTCCTGCAGGTACGTGACCAGGCTTGGGATCAGCATCGGATCGTTCACCAGCTCGAACGCATAGTGGCTGCGGACCAGGCAGCCTAGCAGCCGCGCGTGGCTGCGCTTCTGGGTCGAAAGCATCAGCACGTTTTCCACCGTTTCGATGAGCGAGTCGGCGAGCACTCGTTTGGGCACATAGCTGGCCGCCCCGTGCTTTAGCGCTTCGACCGCAATCTCTTCACTTCCCTTGGACGTGATCAGAATCACGGGAACGAGCGGGTAGCGCTCGGTCGCCGCGCTGACCAACTGCAACCCGTCCATGTTCGGCATTTGCAGATCGGTGATGACGAGGTCGGGAAGTTCCTTCTCCATCAGCGCCAGGGCCTCGACGCCGTCGGAGGCGTACTCGATGGCCCATTCGCCCTGTTGTTCCAGCAGGCCGCCCACCAGGCGTCGGTCGGCGGCGGAGTCGTCCACTACGTAGATGCTGGTCATCGTGGTCTCGCGGCGAGCCGAATGAGTTGGGGATGGAAATTCGTCGGCGCTGTCCGCCAGGGAGCACTTCCCAGCGACCGTGCGGTGGGCAGAACCGCATGCCCGCCGGGTGACATCACGCGCAACCAAGACAAATCTCGGTCGACGCCGCGTATCACGTCTGGGGCCGACGTCGTTTGATCATGGTGATTTGGTTACCTACGTCGTTGAATCGCACTTCGTCCATGAAGGTTTTGATGAGCACGAGCCCCCGGCCCCCTTCACGCTCCAGCGCTCGAGGGTCGCCGGGACCCGGTGAGGTGGACGTGTCGAAACCCTCCCCTTCGTCGCGGACGACGAATTGCGCTTCGTCCTTGGTAATGCTTATGTCGACGAAAATGCGGCGGTCGCGATACGGGGTCTGCGAAGAGCGCTGCTCGACGAGGCCAGGTCCGCTCTGACCGCGCAGCATCCGCTCGCGCTCCTGCTGCAAGTCGGACTGGCTAATGGCAAGATTGCCGCGAAACAGCGCATTGAGCAGGGCCTGCTCGAATGCCACGCCCACCCGCACGCGTTCGATCGCATCGCACAGACCCATGCCGAAGATCATCTGTTGGATCAGGTCGACCAACGGATCGATGAGCGAAGCGTCGTTGCGCAGGGAGAAGGCAAACTCCGTGCGATCGAGACATTGGATGAGCTGCTCGTAGCTCCGCTCGGCCCGCAGCATCGTCAGAACGTGCTTTACCGTGTCGAGCAGGATCTCGGCCGCTTGCGACTTGGGAACGTATCCGGCCGCCCCCTGCTCCAGCGCCTCGATGGCCAGCGACTCGCTGCCGTGCGCCGTCATCAGGATGACCGGCACGTCGTCGTAGTTGAGGCGAATGGCGCGGACCAGGTTGAGCCCGTCCATTTCGGGCATCTGCAGGTCGGTCACCACGATGTCCGGGGTGGCCTTCTTCATCCGCTGCAGCGCTTGCGAGCCGTTCTCGGCATATTCGATGCGCCAGTCGGCCTCCTTGTCCAACAGACCGCCGACCAGGCGGCGGTCCACCGCCGAGTCGTCAACGACCAGTACCAATGGCATGGGGGCTCCTCCCGATTGATCGGCCCACGGATTCGTTCAGCGCGATCCGCCCTTTACCCATTTCCCAACATATCGTCTTCGTCGGTGAATGCAACGAGGACGGGCATGAGCCGCTTGAGTTCCCGGCGAAGGAGCGAAAAAACCGCGGGCGCATCGGGGATTCGCTCGTCCCGTCCCATGAATTCCAATTGCTCGGCTTGCTCCAACGCAGCACTCGCTCCCAACATCCGCAAGGTTCCCTTGATGGTGTGGGCCGACCTGCGAATGACAGGCGCGTCTCCCGTGTCGATGGCCTTTGCGATCGCGTCGATCAAGGCGCTGGTCTCGCTGAGGAAGACACCAACCACCTCCCGGAGGAGCTTGCGGTCCCCCGCGACGGCTGCCAGGGCCTCTTGCCAGTTGACCAGTTGCGAACTGTCGGAGCAGGCGTCGTTGTCGTTTTCATCGGCGGGGGCGGGCGTGTCGTCGTCGGTCTCCGCATTGCCGCCGCTCCAGGCCGCGATTTTCGCGAACAGATCGGCGGCCCGAACCGGTTTGGCGATGTAGTCGTCCATTCCGGCGTCGAGGCAGCGTTCGCGGTCGCCGGCCATGGCGTGCGCCGTCATGGCTATGATGGGAATCCGCCCGCCGGTTTTCTGTTCTCGCTGGCGAATGAGACCCGTGGCCTCCAATCCATCGAGCTCGGGCATTTGCACGTCCATGAGCACGAGGTCGAACGACTGGCGGCGGAGCGCGTCGATCGCCTCGCGGCCGTTGTTGACAACGGTCACGTCGTGTTTGTGGCGGGCCAAGAGGCCCACGGCCAGTTTTTGATTCACGACGCTGTCTTCCGCCAACAGGATTCGCCGCGGGTTGTATCGCATCGCGGGGGCGGCCTCGGCGTCGGGTTCGACGATCGCCTGGTCGGCCCCCAGCGCCGCCACGATCGCGTCGAACAATTCCGATTGCTTGATCGGTTTGATCAAGTGGGCGGCTACCCCCAACTCCTTGCAGCGATCGAAGTCGCCCGGCCGAGTTCCCGACGTAAGCATCATGATGATGGTGCTGTTGAGATTCCGGTCGGCCTTAATGGCCTCGGCCAGCGAGAAGCCGTCCATCTCCGGCATGTTGACGTCGCTCAGCACCAGGCGATACGGCTCGTCGGCCGCGGCCTCGCGGCGCAAGGCCGTCAAGGCCTCGCGGGCGCGTAGCACGGCGACGGGCCGCATACCCCAGTTGCGCAACATCTCTTCGAGGATGCGAGCGTTGGTCGCGCTGTCGTCGACGACGAGCACTCGTGCATCGCGCACCGCATGCGGCTCGAAGGTGGAGTGGGCCGAGGCGCCGCCCTGGGCCACCGCCAACTCTGCCGTGAAATGGAAGGTGCTTCCCTGGCCGACCTCGCTTTCGACCCAAATGCGACCGCCCATCAGCTCCACCAGCCGCGACGAGATGGCCAGCCCCAATCCGGTCCCTCCAAAGCGACGCGTGGTCGAGGTGTCGGCCTGCGAAAAGGCGTCGAAAATCAACGCCAGTTTCTCGGAGGCAATGCCGATTCCCGTATCGCGCACGGAAAAGTGCAGCAGCGCAGGCTGGGGCTTCTCGTCGGCGCCATCGGCCGGAGACGGGACCGAAGCGGGGGATACCGCTGGCTTGGTGGATGTGGCCGACTTGCCAGTTGCGGCCGACTTGCCAGTTGCGGCCGACTTGCCGGAGGCGGCCGATTTGCCAGTTGCGGCCGGCGCGTTGCCTTCGTCCTTGCTGTCGTCCGCCAGGCTCACGTCGAGCACGACCTCGCCCTGGTCGGTGAATTTGATGGCGTTGCCCACCAGATTGACGACGATCTGCCGCAAGCGGCCGATGTCGCCCTCCAGTCGTTCGGGCACGTCGATGGCCACGTGACAGGCCAGCTCGAGATGCTTGTTGTGGGCACGGACGGCAAGCGTCTTCATCGTATCGCCCAGACTCTCGCGCAGCTCGAACACCTCGCGGTCCAGATCGAGCCTCCCCGCTTCGATCTTGGAGAAATCGAGAATGTCGTCGATTACGGCCAGCAGGCTTTCGGCCGACTGGTGAACCATCCGCATGTACTCTTGCTGCTCGGAGGAGAGAGGCGTGTCGATCAGCAGCTCGCTCATACCAATGATGGCGTTCATCGGCGTGCGGATTTCGTGGCTCATGTTGGCCAGGAAGTCGCTCTTGGCGCGGCTGGCCGACTCGGCCGCTTCCTTGGCTTCACGCAGCGCTTCCTGGGCCCGCTTCCGCTTGGTTATGTCGCGTACGAAGGCGCTGAAGAGGTACGTATCGCCCAGGCGAATAGGGGAAATGGTCAGCTCGACGGGGAACTCCCGGCCGTCGCGGTTGAGGGCGGCGATTTCGATATGGCGGTTCAGCACGGGGCCGTGCCCGGTGGACAAGAAGTGGCGCAATCCCTCGCTGTGCGCGGCGCGGTAGCGGTGGGGGATGATGGTCTCGGCCAGGATGCGCCCCATCGCTTCGTCGCGCGACCAGCCGAAGGCGACTTCGGCCTGAGGGTTCCAGTCGACGACGCGGCCTTGGGCATCCATGGCCACGAACGCGTCGTACGCGGTGTCGATGATGAGCCGCATACGGCGTTCGCTTTCGCGCAACGCTTCCTCGGCCATGCGCTCGACCGTAATGTCGCGCGAGATGCCGAACGTGCCCACGATCCGCCCGTCGCGGCCATGCAGTGGCAGCTTGGTCGAAGCGACCCAGGTGGTGCGTCCGTCGGGCCAGGTCTCCTTCTCCTCCTTTTGGACGATTGCGCGGTTGCCTTGCATCAGCTCCTTCTCGTCGTCGAGCGCCTGTTGGGCATGCTCATCGGTGAAGAAATCAAAGTCCCACATGCCCACCAGTTCTTGCGGATCGGCCACGGTGAAGTGATCGGCCAGCGCCCGGCTGGCGCGCAAGAAGCGGCTTTGGCGGTCCTTGAAGTAGATGCTGTCGGGCAGGTGGTCGAGCAAGGCGTGCAGCAGGGCGCGTTCCCGCTCCAACTCATCGAGCAGACGCCGCCTATCGAGCGCGTAGCGAATGCACCTCTCGAGCCGCGAGGCGTCGCACTGGCTCTTGACGAGATAGTCGGCCGCACCGGCCTTCATGGCCTGCATGTCGATCTGGTGGTTGGCCTGATTGGTCATCATGATCATCGGCGCGCGACAGCCCCCTTCCATCGCCTCGCGCAATAGCGCCAACCCGTCGCCTGCCCCCAGCCGGTAGTCAACTAAGTACACGTCGTGGTCGCCACGGTGAATTGCCTGGCGGGCTTCCTCGTACGTGCTTACCCAGTCGAGCGTAAACGTCTGGCCCTCAATCTCCTCAAGCTGGGCGCGGGTCAGCAGGTAATTGTGCCGGTCGTCATCGACCATCAGGATGCGTACCGGTTGTTCGTTCATGGGAAACTTTCGGGGCATCAATGCACTTGGTCGCCGCGTCCGACAAATTCCAGCAAGATGGACATGATGCGGGCCAATTCTCCCTCGAGCACCTCGAGAGTCTCGGAGGCATCGTCGAGCGCGCGGTCGCGTCCCATCTTCTCCAGCCGCATGGCGTGCTCGTAGGCAACGTGCGCGCCGAAAATGCGCATGGAGCCTTTGAGAGTATGGGCGGCGCGGCGGAGCAAGTCGAAGTTTGCGTCGTGCAACGCTTGGCGAATTTCCGATATTTGCCGCGGCGACTCTTCGAGAAACGCCTCGACGACATCCTTGAGAAGCTCCTTGTCGCCGTTGACGGCACCGATCGCTTCGGTCCAGTCGACGATCTCCGTCGCCGCGGAGGGCGGTTTGTCGTCGCGAGGCGGCGCTCCCTGCGTGAGGGAGGCGATCCTGCCGAAAAGCTGTTCGGCGCGGATCGGCTTGGCGATGTAGTCGTCCATGCCCGCCGCCAGGCACCGCTCTCGATCGCCCTGCATGGCGTGTGCCGTCATCGCCATGATGGGCACGCGAGTGCCCGTTTTCTTTTCCCGCGCGCGAATCGCCCGCGTTGCCTCCAGGCCGTCCATTTCCGGCATCTGTACGTCCATCAGCACCAGGTCAAACCCGTGGGCCGCCAAGGCGGCGACCGCTTCCTTGCCGTTGTTTGCGACGGTTACGTCGTGCCCTTGCCGCGCGAGCAGGCCGATGGCCAGCTTCTGATTGACCAGGCTGTCCTCGGCCAACAGGATGCTCAGCGGCTGCGCCGTCGGCGCCGCCTGCGCCGCCGCGGCCGGCTGCTGCGGCGCTTCTTCTGCCCCGACACCTAGCGCCAACACAATCGCGTCGAACAGCTCCGACTGCTTGATGGGCTTCATCAGGTAGGCCGCGATCCCCAGCTTCTCGCACCGCGCCACGTCGCCGGGTCGGTCGCCGGAGGTGAGCATCATGATCACCGTACTGGCGATGTGCGGGTCGTTCTTGACCGCCTCGGCCAGAGAGAAGCCGTCGGCCTCGGGCATGTTGGCGTCGGTGAGAATCAGTCGGTAGGGGTTGCCGTTTTCGCGTGCTTTGCTCAACTCCTCGAGCGCCGCGCGAGCGCCGGGGACGGCTTTGGCCCGCATGTGCCACGAGGCGAGCATCTCGCTGAGTATGCGGCGATTGGTCGCGTTGTCGTCGACGACGATCACGTGCGTCCCTTCGACGGCGCCCGCGGTAAGGGGCGGGGCGGTCTCCTGGGTCGGCGCGACATCAAAAGGAAGCTCAAACTGAAACGTGCTTCCCAGGCCGTATTCGCTTTCGACCCAGATGTGGCCTCCCATCAACTCGACCAGCCGCGTCGAAATGGCTAACCCCAGGCCCGTTCCGCCGAACCGCCGCGTGGCCGAGGTATCGACCTGCTCGAAAGCGTGGAAGATCGACTCCTGCTTGTCGGGTTCGATGCCGATGCCCGTGTCGTGTACGGCAAAGTGCAGCCGCACACGCTGATCGGAGTGCTGTTTGCAGTCGACTTCGAGCACCACCTCGCCGTCGTCCGTGAACTTGATGGCGTTGCCCACCAGGTTCACGATCACCTGACGAAGCCTGTTAGCGGCGCCGATGAGGCGTTCGGGGATCTTGGGGTGCACGTGGCAGGCCAGCTCGAGCCCCTTGTTGTGCGCCCGCAGGGCCAGCGACCGCATGGTGTCGCCCACGCTTTCGCGCAAATCGAAGGGGGTGCTCTCCAATTGCAGCTTGCCGGCCTCGATCTTGGAGAAGTCGAGCACGTCGTTGATGATCGCCAGCAGCGATTCGCCCGACTCGAGCACCATGGTGAGGTATTCGGATTGCTCGGACGTGAGCCGGGAGTTCAGGACGAGCTCGGTCAGGCCGATGATGGCGTTCATCGGCGTGCGCACCTCGTGGCTCATGTTGGCCAGGAACTGGCTCTTGGCCTGATTGGCGGCGTCGGCGGCTTCCTTCGCGGCGCGGAGCTGGATTTCCGCCTGCTTGCGCTGCGTCATGTCGAGCACGAAGCAGATACATTCGTCGTCGGAAGCGTCGACCATCGTCACGCCTAACAGCACCGACACGCGGCTGCCGTCCTTGCAGACGAAGTCCTTCTCGTACGATTTGCACGTGCCCGAGTTTTGGAGCTGCTCGATAGCCCATTCGTCGAGCGGGCGGTGTTCGGCGGGCGTGATCTTGTCCCACCGCAACTGGCCCGAATCCAGATCGTCGCGAGCGTAGCCGACCAATCGGAGAAAGGCGTCGTTGGCGTCGAGGATGCGACCGTCGAAGTTGGCAAAGACGACGCCGATCACGTTCGACTCGACGAGCCGCCGGAATCGGGCGTCGCTGCGTCGGCGTTCCTCTTCGGCCTGAATCCGCTCCGTCACGTCCCAGAACATGCCCTGCACGCCGACAATCTCTCCCTGGGCATTACGCACGGGCGCTTTGAGCACGTGCACGTGGATTTTGCGGCCGTCCTGAAGGCGGTGCTCCTCGATGTCTTCCAAGGGCTCGCCGGTGTGGACGACCTGTTCGTCGTCGCGGCGGTATTTGGTTGCCAGCTCGGGACGGAACATGTCGAAGTCGGTCTTGCCGACGACTTGGTCGCGGGGGCGTTCGAGTGTTTCGCAGAATCGCTGGTTGCAGAAAAGGATGTGCCCCTCCAGGTCCTTGCGGAACACGTTCAAGGGAAGCGTGTCGATGAGCGAGCGGTAATCGGCCTCCGACTCCTTGAGCGCCGTTTGTGCCCGCTGGCGCTCCACGATTTCCGCCTGCAAGGCGGCGTTGATGCGCTCCAGTTCGGCGCCGCGATGCTGCGAGTCGGCGGTACGTTCGGCGACGCGCTGTTCGAGCGTCTTATTGAGCTGGGCCAACTGCTCCTCGACGCTCTTGCGCCGCAGGACGACGAGGGTCGTTACCCCGATGGCAAAAACAGAGAGGAAGCGGTTGAACAAAATGAGGCCGATGCCGTCTTCCTCGGGCAGCGTGCTCGTCATCCTGATCATGCCGATTGCCAGCGACACGATCGTCAGCAACACCGACCCGATTGCTACCGCGGCCAGGTCGCCGCGTTTGGGCGACCACATGGCGATCAGCACCGCGGCCACGTACAGTACGCCGGCGGCCAGCCGCGGCGAAGCAAACGCTTCGATAGCGCACACGGCCAGCATCACCGCGCCGCATGCCGTTAAGACTCGCACTCGGTTCGACATGTCACATGGCCCCGCCCTCGCCCCCGGTGCATGAAGATGGGATCGGGGCGAAACGGCCGTATCGCAGGTTCTCGGTCCGGTCCGCAACCTCCTGCGTGCTGCCAGCACCAGTCGCCTTGTGGCACACTGGCACCAGGCGGCAACACGCGCCGGACACACCGCGCGACGAGAGTCCCACCGAATGGGTGAAAACCGACCGAATCCCCGTCGCGCCAGCTATCCAACGTACACCCGGTCTCGGGCGGTTGGCAAGCAATCGGAGGTCGCGGAGGCGTGCGAAATGCCGTTTCCGGCCGGCAGGGGCGCGCACCAGATCGGCGGCGCAAACTTTGGCGAACAAAGCGTCACGCCGCGTTGGAGGCGTTGGAGAAGCGAGGTGGAGTCCGCGGCGTAGCGGGGATACGTCAAGCGTCCGCGATCGCTTCGGAAAGCGTGTTGTAGATGGGGAATACGCTTCCGTCGAGCCGCAAAAGCCGATACGCCTCGCGAATCGCTTCCGACATGTTGCACAGCCGCATCTCGCCGCCGTGCTGCGACACGACCTTCTTCGTCGACAACAGTCCGCTGACGACCGCCGTCGAGCAGCGACGAACGTTGTTAAAGCTAACGACTAACTTCCGCGGCTTAGTGGCATGGGCCAATTGCACTAGCTCGTCGCGGACCTCGTTAATCACCAGGTGGTCCAACAGGTCGAAGTCGACGAACGTGACGACCGTGGCGTCCGCTTGCTCCTCGACCCGGATGTGTCGGTTGCTCTTGGTCACGGGAGAACTCCGTCTACGCTGCGAACCAGCCGTCGATCGTGTCTTCGCCACCGAGCGCTTGAGAGACGGAGCAAGGTTGCCCGACGACCATCCCGATTCGGAAGCCTTCGAGGTGGCCGGTGCACCGCCATTGCTATCCGCCAAGTGTAACCGAGCCCGGCCGGGGGTCAATCGGCTACCTCGTCCGGGTGGGCAGACTCTTCGCCATCAGGCCGGGGGGGAATCAGCGCGATCACCGTCTGCCCGGCACGTGGCTGCTGCTTCCTATCGGCCGTGCAAACGGTAAGGGTTTTCGACTCGCCGATCAGGAACAGGGGCACCGCCTCACTGCCATGTTCGGCCACGAAGTCGTCGTACTCGAATTCCTCGGTCAGGCGGGTCCGCTTGATCTGGGCACCTTGACGCATGCGGCGCGCCAATTCGTGGTAGTTCAGCTTGCCGTCGAAGAGCTGCCGGCCCCGCATGTGTAGCGACATCGACTGGCGTCGCCCCTCGCCGCTCTCCCAGGGTACCAATTGGTAGACGTTCGCCCGGCCAAATTGATGGACGAACTCCCGGGCAGCCAGCGCGTTGACTTCGTCGTTGGGCGTCATGGCCAGCAGCCGGCCGATGCCGCCCAAGTCGGTCTCCTCGCGCACGTGTTCCGACAGAATACTGGCGCAATCGGCCGGGAGCCCCGCCATTCGGGCATTGGCCACGTTGCTGAAGTTGGTGTCGACCAGCATCACGGCGATTCCCTCTTGTTTCAGCGCGGCGGCAAGAGAGCGGATCCACGAATCGGCGCCGGCAATGAGCACACCCTGCGGGTTAGGCTCGGCTAGGCCCAGCCATCGGGCCAGCGGCGCGGCCAACAGGCCGTAGAACGCTACCGTGCCGACGATGACCAGGAACGTGATCGGCACGAGTCGAACGGCCTGCGCGGCCAGTTCCACCATTTCCGGCCGCGTTTCGTCTCCGCTGGCCATCGTGGCCACTTTGAGCGCAAAAACCGACATTACGGCCGCCGCCACGATTCCGCGCGGTGCCAGGAATGCCAGAAAGCAGCGCTCTCGAAATCGAATCTCGCTCCCTATCGTCGAGAGAAAGACCGACGCCGGGCGCACCACGAAGATCAGCACCAGCAGGAATGCGGCTTCCCAAAAGGCTTCCCATAAAGTCACGTCGGCCACCTCTCGCAGGTCGATCCGCGACCCCAGCAGGATGAACAGGCACGACACCAGAAGCACCCCCAAGTGCTCCTTGAACTCGGCGATGTGCCGAATCGTCACGCTCCGTTGGTTGGCCAGCGTCACGCCCAACACCGTCACGGTGACGAGACCCGATTCGGCCCGCACCACGTTCGACAGCACGAACACGCCAACCGCCGTCGCCAGCACAACCACGCCGTGGAGAAAGTCGGGCACCCAAAACCGCTTCAGCACCTGGGCCAGCACCACGCCGGCACCCCAGCCCAACACGACTCCGACGGCGACCGTTTGCAGGATCACCCACGCGACGCCCATGGGCGAGCCTTCTCGCGACAGAACCTGCTCGAACACCAGCACGGCCAGCACGGCGCCGACCGGATCGATGACGATCCCCTCCCACTTGACGATAGCCCCGACCCGCCGCACGGGGCGAATGTGCCGTAGCAGCGGCATTACCACCGTTGGGCCGGTCACCACGAGCACCGCCCCCAACAACGCCGCCAACTGCCATGGCAAACCCAAGAGCAAGTGTGCCGCCAACGTGGTGAGCAGCCCGCTCACCAGGGCGCCGATCGAAACCAGCCGCAGTACGATGCCGCCCGCCTCCTTCAGCTCAGCGAGGCGAAGCGTCAGCCCCCCTTCCAGCAGGATCACACCTACCGCGAGCGAGACGATCGGCAGCAGAATGCGCGGCGCGGCCGACGGATCTGCTGCGGACAGCAACTTGTCGGGGTTGAAGAACTGCCCCAGCGCGACGCCGAACGCCAGCAAGAGCAGAATCGACGGCAGCCGAAACCGCCATGCCAGCCACTGCGCGGCAATGCCCAGAACGGCTACCGCGGCCAGGTAGATGAGAAGGCCGTGTTCTTCCAAGGCTGATCTCGCGCCGAGGGGGCTGATGCCGTCGAAGAGAACCAATGCGAGAGCGGACGCAATCTCACGCGATCGACGCAACAAGCGTAGCAGAGAAGCCGCCGCGCACGCCATGCCAGCGCCGTGCCGAGGGCGAAACCCCGGCCTTCCGGCCTTGTTCTTACCCACATTTTTTGGCGCCGGACATCAGTGTTGCGCCGCG
>Ga0315553_10001912_pt1 | contig 16986 bp, 15 predicted proteins | sample SalMarSW160140MG_FD_203099 | JGI IMG/M metagenome (GOLD analysis project Ga0315553, IMG submission 203099) | Salt marsh sediment microbial communities from the Plum Island Ecosystem LTER, Massachusetts, United States - Salt Marsh Sediment SW1601-40 ... | reverse complement strand
ACAACCAAAACTGCCCGTGTCAAACTTAAACACCTATACCCTTCAATCTAGCTGAATCAACCGACTAGCCTGTCCTTCGGCGTCACCGCCGCATAGGCCCGCGCGACTTCGGGCGAGACCCGTCGCTCCGGGGCGAAGCCGATCGCGGTGGCCGCCTCCTGTTGGTTCGTCGGTCCGGGGTAGTCGAAGATCAGCCCAAGAAAACTGTTCGTGGTTGCGATGGCGCCTTGCGCGGCGGCGATGCCCGTCTGGTTGCCCATCGAGTTGATCGTCGGGGCAAACACCGCGGGGCTCAGCAAGAACAGATTCTGGAAAGAGGCAGGCAGCGTGTAGCCGGCGGCAATCGCGCCATTGATCGCGTTCGCAATGTTGAGGCCGTTTCTCGGCGTTCCGGGGGGCGGCGCGAGGTACGCCTGCAGCAACGTGAAATAGATGTCCTCGTCGTCATAGCTCAGCACCGGCCGGACATTGTAGTAGCCGGTGTTGTAAGTGAGCGCGCTGAACTGGCCGGTCAATCCGTTCGGCGACGTCAGCACCCGAACTTTGCTGCCGATCGTATAAATCCCGGGCGCAAAGAAAGCGTATGCCTGCGCGCCGGGACTGATCGTCGTCGTGCCGCTCACGGCCGTTAGGCTGGTCGCGCCGGGGTTAAGCTGGACCGCATAAGTCGATCCGGGATTGAATTGCAGGTTGCCCTGCAGCGTCAGCGTGCCGGGCGTGCTGGTAAAACCCGGCGCATTGGGGATGCCCGGCGCAAGGGTGCCGCCGCTGGTCACGGTCGTATCGCCCATGACCAGGCCGGTGCCGCCGAAGGTGCCGTCGCCGCCGACCGTCACGTTCGTCCTCAGCACGTCCGATGAAGCGAGCGGCAGAACGCCCGTGACATTCTGGAAATATCCCGCCGCCGCGTAGAGGTCGATGCGCGACCAGTAGCTGAGTGGCGTGCCGTAATAGGCGGCCAGCGCATTCGTCTCGGTGTTGATAATGATCTGGTTGATCGTGCTGGTCTGCAAGCTTCCGAGAATGCCGCCATTGGGGGCGATTTGCTTGGCCGCGGCCGTGCTGCCGCCGTAGATGGTCGCAAGCAGGATCGAGGCGTCGGCCGCGCCCGCCGGCGCGGCTTCACGCGGCGCTTCGGCAAACGACAGCGTCGGCAAACCATAAGTCAGGCGGTATTGATAAAGCGCCTGATTGGCCGCGGATGGCACGTAGGGATTGTTGGCCGTGTTGGCGGGGCTCGTCGCGCAGGCTGCGACGGTGTTTCCGCATTGCGCTGATAAATACCCGCGCAGTTCGGGCATCGCTTGCGTCAGCAGGTTTGGCAAGTCGACGGCCGTGCCCGTAACTGCAGCGTTGTTGATGTAAGCCGGGTTCGACAGGTATTGCGCGAGGTCGTACGTCGCTAAGGCGCGTGCGCCTATAACGTCAGTTGGATAATGCGCGCCGACGACAAGGCGACTGTTGGAGTATTCGGCCGCCCGCGCCAGCATGCCCTGATACAGCTCCGGCACCATGATCGCGAGCAGCAGTGAATCCGTATAGGCGTAGGTCGTGTGGCCGCTGGCGAAAGCGGGTTCATTCTGGATCGCCGCATAAGAAGCGGCGGGAGCGAATGGATTGATCTGGAGCGAAACCTGGAACGGCCGCGAGTTTCCCGACGGAACTTGATTATAAGGGGTCGGGCCTACCTGGTTGTTGGTGACGCCATAGGCGAGATCATAGACGCTGTTGATCGAGTTTGGCAGACCGTTGAACCTTGGCAAGGTGTAGCCCGGAGGGGCGACTGCTGGCGGACCGCCGTTACTTATCGTTCCGTTCGCGAAATAGTACTTCGCCAAGCTTAGGTCGGCCTCTGTCACCATTATACCGTTGGTCAATAAGTTGACGGTTCCGGGAAGCGCCGACGCGTTGATCCCCGTCACGTATATCGGCCCGAGCATTGAGCCAAAGCCCCCGACAGGCTGCGCCGGCCCGCTGCCGCCGGCTAGGTTTTTCCCCGTGGTAAGATCTCGAGTTATGTCGCTGATTGCGAGAGCCTGCTGCGCGGGGGTCGCGCCATTGTTGATGGCGATCACGGTCTGCAGGCCAGTTTGAAGCGTTTCCTGACCGATCGGCGTTGCGTTGAGCGTGAGAAACGGCGCTAAGAGGTTTAGAGCGTTGACGTTCGCAATTGTCGTGTTCGGCGTTTGCGCTCGGGCGACGCTGACCGAGGCGCTCGCGACCACGATCACCGCAACCGATTGCAGCAAACGCGAATGGATGCAGCGTCGACATGTCATGCAAAAGTACCCCCCCTAGCCAATGAAGGCTAATACCGGGAGGCCAGATCGTCACCCGCATATTCTAAGGTGAGGGCTTTTTCAATGCAGGCTGTGGCGAGAACGCAACTTCTAAATTAAGATATTAAAGCATGATGATTTCGGATTGGTCGTTCCACCCTCACCCGCAGTGGTCATGCTCCGCGAAGGCGGAGCATCCAGTAATCACGGTGAACGTTCGTGTTTACTGGATCGCCCGCTTTGCGCGGGCGATGACGGTAAGAGATCGGTCGATTCCACATCAATTCATCCTGCTTTAATAGACGCATATCGTACTGTATTGGAATTGTCATACTCATCGGCAGGCAGATGACCGCTTCCTTGCCTACGCTGCAGTCTCGCGGCGCAGTCGAACGTGCTGTCGTGAGGTTCGCAAAATAATCCGACGCTAGAGCATTTTCCGGCGAAGTGGAAACCGGTTCGCCGCAGAAAATGAGACCACTCAAGGACAATTAGAGCGAATTCCGATTCCAACGGAACGGAATTCGCTCTAGGCAACAAGAACGAGGCATCACTCGATCGGCCGGCCGGTGACCGCGGCGAGTTCGCGCAAGAAGCGATCGCTGATCTGTCCGGTTACCGGCATCTTGTGCATGGTCTCGAACGCCTCAATCGCCGTGCGGGTGTCGGTATCGGAAATACCGGTCGGCTTCACCTGGCCATAGCCGAACTCGGCGAGCGCCTGCTGCACCGCCTTTACCAGCTTTGACGGAACCTGCGCGCTTTGATCGCTATGCGGCGGTGCTCCGCCTGCATTGCTGGTCGGCGGCGGCGCGATCGGCTCCGCACGCGGCACCGCGGCGTTAGAATCCGCGCTGCCGCCGGATGCGCCGCGCGGTCGCGTCGCGCTTTGCTCAAGGCGCGGCAGCAGCGCCGCGATGGGATCGATACGCGGTTTCCCGGCGTTCAGCGACGCTCCGCGCGCTCCATCTGCCGGCGTCTGCACCATCGTCGTGAGCAATGCTTCGCTCGGTTCCCCGGTAAGCGGCAGGCCGGCCTTCTTTTCGAATTTGCGGATCGCGGCGTCGGTCTTGCTGCCGTGTATGCCATCCACCGGACCGTCATAGAATCCGCGCTGCGCCAGTTCGCGCTGAATGTCGGTAATGATCTCGCTGCGCGAACGCGGCGGCGCGGCGCGCGGCGGAACCTCCCCGCGCGCTGCAGACGCCGGCTGAGCCGCAGGCGTGGCACGAACTGACAAGTCTCCCGGACGCGGGCGCGGGAGCACGATGGCGCCGGTCGAGTCGCGCGCGGCGGCGGATCGCTTCGCCTTCAGCGAGAACAACGGGGCAGGATGCGGGGCAGGCTGCAGAAACAATGCGTTCACGAGGATGGTTGCGAGCGCTGCGAGCGCCGTCGCCGCGGCGAGCGTGTCCCGCGGACGCCGCAAGAGGAAGCCGAGAAAGGCGATCGCCCATTGGCGGCGCCCGCCGCCGTCGGCGGCGCCCGCGCCATCGGTATCGTAAACAGCTTCACGCACGCTTCTTGACCGGCATTGGCGCTTCGCTCACCACGTCGGCGGGGGCCGCGAGGCGGGTGACGGTGGCTGTGGACTTGGTCACGGAACCCGGCTTGGCCGCTGCCGCGCTTTCGCAGTCGAGCGGAATGCGCACGACAATGCGGGTGCCGGCGCCGACGCGGCTCGTGATCGACAGTTCGCCGCCATGCAAGCCGACGAGCGCTTTGACGATGGAGAGGCCGAGCCCCGTCCCGTCGCGGCCGCGCTCGCGGCAATCGGCCGATTGAAAAAATGGATCGCCGACGCGCGGGAGATCGGCGTCCCGGATGCCGATGCCGTCATCTTCGACCGCAATGACGACGTCCGCGCCGTCTCGCTTCGCGGCGACCGTAACGTGACCGCCGCGGTCGGTGAACTTGATGGCGTTCGACAGCAAGTTGATGAGAACCTGCTTCAAGGCCCGCTTGTCGGCGTCGATCGGCGGAAGGTCGGCTTCGATGTTGAAGGCGAGCTGGATGCCGGAGTCGCGCGCCTTGAGGGCGAGCAGATCGCAGCTCGAGGCGACGATCGAGGCGAGCGCGAACCGCTCCGGCCGGACTTCGAACTCGCCGGTTTCCAGCTTGGCCATTGCGAGAATGTCGTTGACGACCGCGAGCAGGTGATAGCCGGATTCATTGATCAGCCGCGCGTATTGGTGACGGCGGTCCGGCCCGAGGGCCATGGCCCTCTCGCTGATCAGCATATCGGAGAAGCCGATGATGGCATTGAGCGGCGTGCGCAGCTCATGGCTCATGACGGCGAGAAACCGCCCCTTGGCCGCAGCGCCGCGTTCCGCGTCGGCGTGCGCCGCCGCGCGCTCGCTCTCCCGCTCCTTGCGTTCGGTGACGTCGCGCAGGACCGCGACGACGTCGCGTGCGTCGTTGCCGCTTGCCGAGACCGCGCCGCCGTTGAGCGAACGGCACCGCATTTCGATCCAGATGAAATGGGCGGGGACCGCAGGATCGCCGCTGTCGCAGCGGACGCGGAACTCGACGGAACAAGCCTCGCCTTGCGCCGCCGCATTGGCGAGCGCGCTCATATAAGCGGGTCGGTCCGCGATGTGCACGCGGTTGAACAGACCGAATCCGCACAGCTCGGCGACGCTCGCGCCAAACAACCGTTCTGCCGCCGGCGATACGAACAGCACCGCTCCGTTGCGGCCGTGACGGCTGATTGCGTCGCTCATATTGCGAGCGAGCAGGCGATAGCGCTCATCTTCCGCCCGGAACAGCGAGAAGTCGGTGCGCGAAAGCGACTCCGCTCCCAACGCCAGGCCCGTGGCGTACAGCGATGCCGATATGACGCCGAGCGCGGCGAGCGCGCCGGCGCCCTGCTCCGGGTTCGGCAACATGTCGGCGACGTCCATGAACAGCAACAGGCCGGCTGCGGCGAGCGCGGCCGTCAACGCGGCGACGACGACGCGGCGCGACGCCGAGAGCGCCGCCTCGAGCGGAACCACGACAAGCCAGATCGCCGCGACCGAGTGAATCCCGCCCGTCTTCGCCGCAACCGTGGTCACAAGGGCTGCGAGCGCCAGCGAGGACAGCATGTGCGCTTTTTCGTAGCGTCCCGTGCGCGACAAGTAATAGGAGGTGAGGATCGGCGCGAGCAGCCAGCAGAACACCAGGAGTTCGGTCACGCTCGGCGCGCCGCGCAGCGCGAGAAACGCCGGAAACGCCACAAGCGCAACGAGACTTCCGAGCAGACGCGGCGCACTGAAGGCGCGATGACGCGCCGTCGCAATCGGATCGGCCTGCGCCGACGGATGCACGAGCGCGTCGAGATGATCGCGAAATAGTTTGACAACGCCCACGGTCGCTCACCGCTCGTCTCTTTGTCGGACGCGCCCCCTGATTGATGCGATCGTCTCAGAGCCGCATTAAGCTAAACCTAAAGACCCGTGCCCGCGCCGCTTCACCGGCCTTGTTCTTGGCCGAATTTGCCGCATTTCCGCCCACCAATCTTCGCCCATGGTGAACGACGCGTTGCTTGGTGAACAACGGGTTGATTGGTGAATAGTTGGTTGCCTTTCGTTCTTCGCCGATAGCAGCGCTTGCAACTGCATTACTGATTCGATCGTTCAAATTTTAGGAAAACTCGACACGCATTCGAGTCGTATTTGCGGCAAATTCGAGCGTCGCGGAGAACGCGCCGTTCAATCCGGCCTGCTAGTGTCGCGCCTAGGGAAGCGTATTGGGGACGATTGTAAGAACCTTCAATCAAGGGGCCACAGCCATGAGGTTCTTGTTGCGCATCGCGTTCTGGTTCGGCCTTGTCTTGTTGTTGCTGCCGACCAGCCGCTCGTCGGACTCGAGCGGTGAGCAAACCAAGGCCGTCGATCCGTTGGATGCGGCTTCGGCCGCCACGGCGACGTTTTCGGACATGCGCCAGTTCTGCACGCGGCAGCCGGAAGCCTGCGCGGTCGGGGCGCAAGTCGCCGCCGCCGCCGGACAGCGGGCGCAGGTCGGCGCGAAAATCTTGTACGAGTTTCTGAGCGAGAAAATCGTTTCGGCGGAATCGGATAGCGCCGCCGCGCTCGCCAAGAGCTCGCGCGATACGTTGACGCATAGCGATCTCGTGCCGAACTGGCGCGGCCCGGGAAAGGGCAAGGATGCGGCACAAAAGCGAGCGCCTAGCGAGAGCTGAATGGCCGCGCAACCCTGAGGCGGCGCTGCCTCGCAGCCCGCGGCCCCGTATTGTCGCGGCTTGACGCATTTTCTTGCAGCAAGCCGGGTCCCGTTTCGCCGGGAAATGCCTTATATCGACGGATAGCGGGCCAATGGGCGGCTTCCGCGAACCGTGTGCGCCATGACGATCGACGAGATCAGTGAGAACTTCTCCCTGCTCGATGAGTGGGACGACCGTTATCGGTACATCATCGAACTCGGCCGCACGCTCGCCCCGCTCCCGGCCGAGGCCTACACCGACGCAAACAAGGTGCAGGGCTGCGCGAGCCAGGTCTGGCTTATCACCTCCGCGAAGCCGAACGGCGCGGGCGGACCTGTGCTCACATTCCGGGGCGACAGCGACGCCCATATCGTGCGCGGCTTGATCGCGATCTTGTTCGTCTTGTATTCCGACAAATCCGCACGCGACATCCTTGCGATCGACGCGTCGGCGTTATTCGAGCGGCTCGGCTTGCGCGAGCACCTGACCCCGCAGCGGTCGAACGGCCTGAAATCGATGGTCGCCCGCATCCGCGCCGAAGCCGAGGCCGCACTCGCCGCGGTCACATGAGCGGGTCGCCCGCGCCGGCCGCATCGACGCCGTCCGGCTGCGGCGCTGCGTTCAACGGTTGAAGCCCGGACCGCCATCTTCGTTGGCGACGACGAAGCGTTCGCCCGGCGCGAGCCAGGTACGCACCGCGGAGCGGCCGCGCCCACGTATTTCCGCCGCCAACCCATAATGCCGGACGAGCCGGTCGAGGCCGAGCTGCAAGACGACCTTCGCCGAGCGCGGCGGCCATCCGCGTTCCCGCTCGACGTCTTCGATCCCCTTGAGGAAGCAGCAGACATCGATGAGGAGGCCGGCGAATTCCGGGCCGACGGCATCGAGCGCGTGGCGCAGGCGCTGCCTCGCTGCAACCACGGTGTCCGCCATCGCGATCGGCCGCCCGACGGAGCTGCGATCGCCTCCGGCGAGCGGTGACGCCCAATCCACCGTCATCCGCGGCATCAGTTGCGCGAAGGTGAAATCCAGACGCAAGCGTTCGCCCGCCTGGAACTGGACCGGCTCGATCATCGGTCGACCATCTCGGCTCTTGCGTCGGGCAAGCCAGGCAAGCGGGCTTTCGGCGTCGTTGGCCACGACCGCCGTCCCGTTCGGCTGCTGCATCGACTGCTGGTCTATCGATCGATGGGCCAGCGCGAAATGCTGGGTCCGGAACGGGTCGACATCGCCGCCCGCCTTGGCGGCGGCGAGGCGCGCGAGCCGGGCACGGCCCGCCGCCGTGAGTTCGACATCGCCGTCCGGACGGCGCGCCACGAGGTCGGCGGCGGCAAGCCTATCAATCGCCTCCGGATCGACCCCGGCCGGACGACGTTTTCCGTGCGTGGGACTTGCGGTCGCCAACCGAGCTAGCACGCGGTCGGTCGCTTGGCCTGGCTGCTTGCGGTTCGCGCGCCTCATTGCCGGTCTCCGGTCGCGCCGGGCGGTCGCGCCGCCACGCAAGCCAGTTCAAGGCGCTCCAGCATGGCGTCGAGGCGTGGATCGTCACGCCGTTCTTCGACCAGCTGGCAGACATGCGCGGCCGTCGTACGGTCGCGGCCGAACACCTGGCCGATCTCGCTGAAAGTCGCCCCGAAGCACACACGCGCCAGATACATCGCAACCTGACGCGCAAACGCCGCCGCGGCCGATCGGCGGCTCGGCGACAAAAGCTCGGGCGGTGGAACGGTAAAGCTCGCCGCCACCAGAGCCACGAGCGCATCGCTATCCCAAGGCGACGCGGAATGGCCGGCTCGGTCGACCGATGCGGCCGGCGATGACATAGACGTCAGGCTTTCCATGACGGGGTCCCTCTAGGATTTTGTACCTAGATTAGCCCGATCGCCCGCGGGGAGGATAAGTTTTTCTATTTACCGTTAAATATATGTATTTGAAAGATTAATAAGAAGCGCCGGGCTCGCGCAATGAACGAAATGTAGGATAAATATCCGCAATAAAGCGCTCCGCCGCCGCCGAAGATCGGATGGCTCAAAGCTCGATAAATCGACCCGGTCTGCGCGGCCGCTTTCATGCGAGGGTGAGTATCGCGTTTGCGCGGCCCAAGCTGCGGCCTGCGGCCGCGGCGTTCAATCCGCGCCTATTTGCGCCGTCGGCGCTGCTGGCCGAGACCCATCTGCTTGGCGAGTTGCGAGCGGGCCGCGGCATAGTTCGGCGCAACCATTGGGTAGTCGGGCGCCAGTCCCCATTTCTCGCGATATTGCTCCGGCGTCATATTGTACTGAGTGCGCAGATGACGCTTGAGCGATTTGAACTTCTTGCCGTCTTCCAGACAGACAATGTATTCGGGCGTGATCGACTTCTTGACCGGAACCGCCGGCTTGACCGGCTCGGCAGGCGCTTCGACCTGACCGCCCGAAACCCGCATCAGCGCCGAATGCACCTGATTTATCAGTCCAGGAATGTCGCCAGCGGATACGCTGTTATTGCTGACATAAGCCGACACGATATCGGCCGTCAGCTCGATGTAATTCGGGGGGGCGCCTTCTCCCGCTGCACGATTATTTCGCATAGATGACCCCGATTATACTCGGCAGACGCCTGCGTCCTAATGGCCGGCTCGGCGGCGAAACGAAATGCGAGCGACGACGCAGGTGAGCGATTCGAAAAACCAGTTATTTTTACTATGCATTGCTAGGGAAGGCAATAAAAGATTCGGATCGGCAAATTTAGTGTGAGTTTAGCGCCAATATGAATCGTTCATTTTGGTTCAACAATAGGCGTAAATAAGCAGCCCGCCTCCGTTCGGCAGATTTTCCAGCGATTGCAAAAGAAGAGTCGCTCCGCCGCGGCGGCAGGCGGTGGCGGATACATTGAAGCCTCGCTGGCCGCGCCGCGGCGTCACTTGAGCCGCCGTCCTGCGATGCTTACCTTTTCGGCGATCCTTCCCGAACGGTGCGAAGAACTCGCGATGGACAAGAAGGCCGAAACCCGAGCCAGAGTCGTCAAATCCGACGAAGAGTGGCGGCGGCAACTCACGCCGGAGCAGTATTACGTTACTCGCAAGCATGGCACCGAGCAGCCCTTCACCGGTCCGTTCCAGGACGAGAAACGGGCAGGAACCTATGCGTGCGTCTGCTGCGGCGCGCCCCTGTTTTCTTCCGCGGCAAAATTTCGAGTCAGGCACCGGCTGGCCGAGTTTTTTCGCTCCGATTGAAGCCGCGGCCGTGTCCGAGCACGTCGATCGCTCCTGGTTCATGCGCCGCACGGAAATCCGTTGCGCAACCTGCGATGCCCATCTGGGTCACGTGTTCGCGGACGGGCCGCGCCCTTCCGGCTTGCGCTACTGCATGAATGGAACCGCGTTGACGTTCACGCCGAGTGCCGGCGTCGACTAACCCTGGCGAAACTCATTCGCACCGGCGATCGTGGCGCGAGCTGTTGCGATGCCGGGTCAGAAGCACTGTGAGAAAAGCTGATGCTTGAACGCGCTCCCCGCCCCGCCTCCCCGCCGCACGCCGAGCAAAAGCCCGTTCGCTCGATCTGGCACGGCGTCGAGCGCGTCGACGAATTTGCCTGGCTGCGCGCGGCGAATTGGCAGGCCGTGATGCGCGATCCGCGCCTGCTCGATGCGGAAATCCGCAGCTATCTCGAAGCGGAGAACGCCTATGCAGAGGCGGCGCTCACCGACACCGCCGCACTGCAGGACACGCTGTTCGCCGAGATGAAAGGCCGCATCAAGGAGGACGACTCGACCGTTCCCGACCCCGACGGCCCGTTCGCCTATTATGTGCGTTACCGCGAGGGCGGTCAGCACCCGCTGATCTGCCGGACGCCGCGCGACGGCGGCGCCGAGCAATTGCTGCTCGACGGCGATGCGCTCGCGGCCGGCAAGTCGTTCTTCCACCTCGGCGGCAGCATTCATTCGCCGGATCAGCGCCTGCTGGCCTGGACCTGCGACGAAATGGGCTCGGAGTTCTTCACCGCGCGGGTGCGCGACCTTGAGGCCGCGCGCGATCTTGCCGACGACGTTCCGGAGACGTCCGGCTCCGTCGTGTGGACACAGGATTCGCAGGCTTTCTACTACGTCCGCCTCGATGAGCAGCATCGACCGAGCGAGGTGCGCCGCCACCGGCTCGGCGCGCCCGCGAGCGAGGATGCGCTTGTTTTCCGCACGGAAGACGCCGGCTTGTTCGTTTCGTTGTCGCGTCTGCAGTCGGGCCGCTTCGCCGAAATCTCGGTGCACGATCACGAGACCGCGGAAGCCTGGCTGATCGACCTCGCCGAGCCCGCGGCCCGGCCGGTGCTGATCGCCCCGCGCGAGCCGTCGCTGCGCTACGAAGTCGAGCACCATCCCTCCTTCGCGCGCGAGCCGACACTGATACTGCGCACCAATGCGGACGGGGCGGAGGACTTCAAGCTCGTCGTCGCGCCGCTGGCGAACCCGGGCCGCGCCCATTGGCGCGACCTCGTCCCGCATCGCCCGGGAATATTCATTCTCTCCCACTTGGTGCTTGCGGACTGGCTGATCCGGTTGGAACGCGCCGACAGTCTGCCGCGCATCGTCGTGCGGCGTCTCGCCAGCGGCGAGGAGCACACGATCGCCTTCGACGAGGAAGCCTATTCGCTCGGCGTCGAGCACGGCTACGAGTTTGCGACCGACACGTTGCGCTTCAGCTATTCGTCGATGACGACGCCGACCGAAGTGTGGGACTATGATCTGACGAACCGCACGCGGGTCCTGCGCAAACGGCGGGAAGTGCCCAGCGGACACGACCCATCCGACTATGTGACGCGGCGGCTGTTCGCGCCGACCGCCGACGGCGAGACTGTGCCGATCTCCGTCCTGTTGCGCAAGGACACGCCGCTCGACGGGACCGCGCCCGGCCTCATCTATGGCTACGGCGCCTATGGCATCTCCATCCCGGCCGCGTTCAACACCGATCGCCTATCGCTCGTCGACCGCGGCTTCGTCTACGCGATCGCTCATGTGCGCGGCGGCACCGACAAGGGCTGGCGCTGGTATCGCGAGGGCAAGCTTGCGGCCAAGCCGAACACATTTGCCGACTTCATTGCGGCCACCGAGCATCTCGTCAGCGCCAAGCTTATCGCGCCCGACAAGACCATCGCGCAAGGCGGCTCGGCGGGCGGCATGCTGATCGGCGCGATCGCCAATGCGCGCCCCGACCTCTATGCGGGCCTGATCGCCGAGGTGCCGTTCGTCGACGTGCTGAACACGATGCTCGACGATACATTACCGCTCACGCCGCCGGAGTGGTTCGAATGGGGCAACCCGATCACCGACGCGAAGGCGTTCCACACCATCCTGTCCTACTCGCCCTATGACAATGTGCGGGCGCAGCCCTACCCCGCGGTGCTCGCGCTCGCCGGGCTCACCGATCCGCGCGTGACCTATTGGGAGCCAGCGAAGTGGGTGGCGCGGTTGCGCGCGCGCGCCACCGGCAACAAGCTCATCTGCCTGCGCACCAATCTCGAAGCCGGCCACGGGGGCGCTGCCGGCCGCTTCGAGCGGCTGAAGGAAATCGCGCTTTCCTATGCGTTTGCCATCAAGGCGACGGGGGTGCTGCAATCAAGCTGAACCAGCCGGTCGGAGCGCCACGCCCGAACCGCGAAGCGCTTCGCTCTAGCCGCTCTCGCCGAGCCCCAAAAAATCGCGGATCGCTTGCGCGGCCTCTTCTGCCGAGGCCTTGGCCGCGGGCGGCAGCTCCAAATGATTGCCCGAGCGCGAAACGAGCAGCATGTAGCAGGTCGCAAAGCCGCAAGAACGATCGAACGCCGGCGTCACGGCAATCTTGCAGATATCCGCGAGCGGAATGACGGTCGGCTTGCGATCCCAGAACAACGCCTTGCGGCGCAGGCTTGCGGCGCCGGTTTCCTTGTCGAGGACGAGCGTGGTTGGGCCCGCTTGCAACACTAGCCGCTGCGGCGTCCGTTCGATCGTCGGCACCTTGCCTCTCCCGGCGCAAGCCTGTCTCGCAGCCAATGCGGGCGGCGCTCAGAGCATTTTCCGGCGAAGCCTGCCCCGGACTTGATCCGGGGTGGGAACCGGTTCGCCGCAGAAAATGCAACCACTAAAAGATAACAAGAGCGAATTCCGATTCCATTGGAACGGAATTCGCTAAGGCCAGCTGGATCAGCTCTTTCAGGACCCCCGCTCTTCGAGATGCCGGCGCAGATCGTCGATCGAGGCAAAGCGGAGTTTTCCATCCGGAAATTCGGCGTCGATGGAGCCGTCGCTGTAGAGCGTATAGGACATCCCGGCGACCGTGCCGGACTTAATAATCTCGACTTGCTCCTCCCGGCCCGGCGGAGGCTGACGCGTCGTGGGTGATCGCTCCATCGTCGGGCGCGCCGGCTCTCGTCTCTCCTCCCAATCCTCGCCGTGATCCGCCCAGTGCGCTGCCTCGGCGCTCGGATCGACGTGGCCAAAGCTTGGCTCGATCTGCGCCTCCGCCGGCGGTTCGGCCGCTTCGCGCTCGGAGCTGCGACGCGTCCAAGCGAAAAAACGGCGGCGCTCCGGCCCCGCTGGGGGTTCGGCCGCAGCCTCGCGCCCCCGCGCCGCGGCGACCGATTCACCCGTTTCGGAAGCTGCTGGTGCACGATCGCGAGCAGCGACCGGCCGCGGCGGCTCCGCAATCGGCTCACGCGGCCGCTCGGCGCGCGCCGGCCCTCGCGGGGCGGGCATCGGACCGCGCTCGCCGCGCAAGGGCGCGGCATGCCGTGACGCCGGCGCCCGTAGGCTTTCCCGGCCCCCCTCCTCGCGCTGCCCGGACCATGACGGCCGCGCGGCAAGAGGCGCTTCGACCCGCTCCCCCGGCGGGCCTTCCAAGGGCGGCGCAACCAGCCCAGGAGCCCGCGGCAACGAAGCGGTTCGCGCGCGTTCCGCCGGCAGCGCCTCGGTTTCATCGGCCGCCGTTATCGCGCGGCCGCCGCGTTCAATCGCACGCAAGACAGCCGCGAGCGCCAGCACGATGAATCCGGCTGAGACGGCCGTCGTGCCCGCCATGATCATCGTGTTGCCGAAACCGAACGCATTGTTGGGGATGCCAAATGCGATCGCCCCCACCCCGAAGAGCGTCGCGATCATGCCAAGCAGCACCACGAACGGGACCATCGCACCCCTTTCTGCGATCTCGGATCGCCGCGCGCATCCGCCACAGGAGTCCAACGGCAGTGCGCTGCGTTGTAAAACATATATGACGGAGAGGTCGATATAGTTGCGCTCGTCCCGTCAATACAATAGTCGATGCAACCAGCCTGGGACAACTCCCCGGGCGACGTGCGCAGGCACGGCGTTGCACCCTACCGCAGCGCCGCGCGCTTGCGTCGCTTGGCCATCATGCCTCATCCGCGCTAAGTTGCGACTTTCCCAACCTGACGGTCATTCCCGTTTTTCCCGAGGAGCAAGGCGATGTCGTTCACCCTGCCGGACCTTCCCTATCCCTATGACGCGCTCGCACCCTTCATGTCGCGCGAGACCCTCGAATACCATCACGACAAGCACCACCTCGCTTATGTCAACACCGGCAACAATCTGCTCAAGGGCAGCGAGTGGGAAGGCAAGTCGCTCGAAGAGATCGTGAAAGGATCGTTCGGCAAGAACCAAGGGCTGTTCAACAATGCCGGCCAGCATTTCAACCACACCCATTTCTGGAAGTGGATGAAGCCGAACGGCGGGGGCGACAAGATTCCCGGCAATCTGGAGAAGAAGATCGTCGCCGATCTCGGCTCCGTCGCCAAGATGAAGGAGGACTTCGTCCAGGCCGGAGTGGGCCAGTTCGGTTCGGGCTGGTGCTGGCTCGCGGTGCAGGGCGGCAAGATCGCAATCACCAAGACGCCGAATGGCGAGAACCCGCTTGTGCATGGCGGCGTGCCCATCCTCGGCTGCGACGTCTGGGAGCACTCGTATTACATCGATTACCGCAATCGGCGGGCCGACTATCTGAAGGCCTATGTCGACCACCTGATCAATTGGGATTACGTCGCCGAGTTGTTTGAGGCGGCTACGAAATAAGCGCTCTCGGCCACAGCGCCCCCATCGCACCGCCCTCGCCTTCCGGCGAGCGGCGGCGCTTGGCCGCACGGATGTCGCCGCAGCCTCGCATTGCGCGCTCGGTCGGGAGGCTTGCCGACGCGCTATCGCTCGCCCTGCTCGGCGTCGTCGCAATCATCGCCGCGCTGACATTCCGGCATTACGGGCTCGGCTGGGACGACTACACCCACGCCGAATACGGCGGCCTGTTGCTCCGCCTTTACGGATCGGGCTTTACCGATCAGCGCGCGCTCTCCTTCGTCAATCTCTACGCCTATGGCGGCGGCTTCGACATGCTCGCGGCGCTCGTCGCCAAAGTCCTGCCTTTCGATTTGTTCGAGACGCGCCGGCTTGTCGGCGCGGCTGTGGGCATTGCCGGCCTGTTCATCGTCTGGCGCATCGCGCAGCAGCTGCGCGGGCCACTCGCCGGTCTTCTCGCGCTTGCGCTGCTTTCGACCTGCCCACTCTATTACGGGCACATGTTTATCAACCCCAAGGATGCACCGTTCGCGGTCGCCATGGCGCTGCTCGCCCTGGGTTTGGTTCGCGCCTTCGATACCTATCCGACCCCGTCCATCGCGACGATCGCTATCGTCGGGATCGGATTCGGGCTGTCATTCGGCACCCGCGTCATGGGCGCGCTCGCGGTCATTCCGGCCGCCGCATCGCTCGGCGTGATCTTCGCGGTCGAGACGCGCAAGGGCGCACGTGACGCGCTGCGACGCGCTGGCCGATTCTTGTTGCGGCTCCTCCCCGCCCTGCTGATCGCCTACGCGGTCATGGCCGTGGTGTGGCCGTGGTCGGTGGTGTCGCCGCTCAATCCGCTGCGCGCGCTGTTCTACTTCTCGCATTTTTTCGAAAAGCCCTGGCAGGAGCTGTTTGACGGAACGATCATTGCGGTGACCGACATGCCGCGCAGCTACGTGCCGACGCTGTTTTTCTTCAAGATGCCCGAGGTCTTGTTCGTGCTCGGCCTCGCAGGCGCGCTCGGCGCATTGGCCGCAACGGCGAACGCCGCGGTGCCGGTCGGGCGGCGCGCCGCGCTCCTGTTCCTTGCCGTGAGCGCGCTCTTCCCTATCGCTTATGTGGTTCTGACAAGGCCGGCCGGCTATAACGGAATCCGGCACTTCGTATTCGTGCTGGCGCCCTTCGCCGTTCTCGGGGGACTTGCCGGCGTTTGGCTCATAGCCCGCGCAATGCGCGCGTCGCAGATCGGCGCGGCTGCGGTCGCAGCGCTCATCGTTGCGGGACTGGTTGAGCCGACAATCGCGATCGTCCGGCTGCAGCCTTACGAATACACCTATTTCAATGCGCTTGCCGGCGGCGTGAAGGGCGCCGACGGCCGTTACATGCTGGACTATTGGGGCGTCGCCACGAAACAGGCCGCGCAGAGCCTCCGTGCAAAGCTCGCCGCCGCGGGCGAGCAGCCGCAGCCAGGCCAGCGCTGGCGCGTCGCCGTGTGCGGCCCGCAGCGCACGGCACGGGTCGGGCTTGGCCAGGGCTTCGTGACGCAATGGCAGCCGCAGGATGCTGACTTCGCCCTGTCGCTCGGCGCCTTCTATTGCGCCAAGCTCGACGCGCCGGTCCTCGTCGAAATCGCACGCGAGGACGTGATCTATGCGCGCGTCTACGATATTCGCGGGCGTGCGATACCGACGCTGCTTACCCAGCCGCCGCCCTGACCTCCCAAATCGCGGCGCTGGCGTGCAACGGAGCTTCAATGCGATGATGGCCCCGACGACGCCGCTTCAAACAATTTCGGGAGGAGAGCGTGGCCCCACCGATCTTCGTTTTCGATGCCTATGGCACGCTGTTCGACGTTCACGCCGCGATCGCCCGCCATCGTGAGGCGGCCGGGCCGGACGCAGACCGCCTGTCCGAGATGTGGCGGGCTAAGCAGCTCGAATATACCTGGACGCTGACACTCGCCGGCAGCTACCGCGATTTCTGGACGCTCACCCAACAAGCGCTCGACTATGCGATGGCGCGCGCGCCGTCAGTCGATCGCGCGTTGCGATCAAGACTGCTCGATGCCTATCTCGCACTCGACGCGTTCACTGACGCCCGCGCCTGCCTGCAAGAGCTGAAGCGACAAGGACTGCGCACGGCAATCCTTTCCAACGGTTCGCCGCGCATGCTCGAGGCAGCGGTCGAGGCCGCACAGCTCGGCCGCGCGCTCGACGCGATCCTCTCGGTCGATGCGATCCGCATGTATAAGCCGCGCCCCGAGGTCTATCGGCTGGTCACTGATAAGTTTGCCGTCGATCCCGGCGACGTTATTTTCGTTTCATCGAACCGCTGGGACGTGATGGGAGGCGCGGCGTGCGGCTTCCGCGCCGCATGGGTCAATCGCGCCGGCGCGCCGGATGAGTATGCCGACGTGCCGCCGGCTTTTGTCGTGCCGGACCTGTCGTCGCTCGCGACGATTGCGCGATGAGCAGGCTGTCAATGCG
>Ga0315553_10001911_pt1 | contig 16989 bp, 14 predicted proteins | sample SalMarSW160140MG_FD_203099 | JGI IMG/M metagenome (GOLD analysis project Ga0315553, IMG submission 203099) | Salt marsh sediment microbial communities from the Plum Island Ecosystem LTER, Massachusetts, United States - Salt Marsh Sediment SW1601-40 ... | reverse complement strand
ATTAATATCAAAACATCTCAAATCATTAAGGGACAAATAAACGACTTGAAAGACGAATTTGATAATATTAAGGTAACCGTCTCTCAAAACTTACAAAAATTACGCTTAGGAGTAATCCAACAAACTGTAGACCAAGTAATCGATAAAGTAATGAACGCAAAAATAAAAGATATTTCTGATAACGTAAATGTCCAATTGAGCGTAAGCCAAGTGGCTTTTACAGATGAATTGAAAAAAGCAGCTCAAGGTGTAGATTCAGAACTAATTGCAAAATTAAAAGAGTCTTTAAAAAGCACTCTTAAAAATATCGATGGCCTGAGTTCAAAAGCTCAAGACGATAAGGAAAAGATATACTCTGATATAACTGAGAATTTTAATAAAGCCGTAGCAATGGCGGAAGAAAAAATTGAGGGAATTTCAGGAACTACTTTTGAGTCTTTAGGGACGTTAAAGAATGTGTTTTCCGATCAAATTGTTGCTACATTAGATAACACATTAGATGACATTTTACATAAACTAGAAAGGTCAGAAAAGGTCACCAACGAATTCTGGCAACAAGCAAAAACTGGAAAATCAATGACAATGAAAGATATCTGGTTCATAAGATCGCCTGAAGCAGCAAAAGCACATATAGACGATGAAATTTCAAAAGCCAAAATGAGAGTTTTACTAGTAGCACCTCAAATTAGCGATATTAATATCAAAGCAATCATGGAACGCCCTCAAAGAATAAACTTCAGAATTGCAGCTAGTATAGATTTCTCAAACCCTGCACATGCTGCTATAATTGAACAATTCGATAAGATGGACAATGTGGATTATCGACATAGAGCATTGCAAAACTTATGGGGAATTAATAGAGATTACGAAGAAGTAATAGTGTGTGTCTTATCCAAGGCAGAAATTCGAGGAGATACGATCACAGAAATTGCTGGGATCGGGAGTATAATAGAAGAACACATTAAAATATTCGTTCCCATCTTAGAAGAATCTTGGATGAGCTCGAGAAAAGAAGTAATGCATTCCATTAAATCTAGCATAGAAAAAGAGATTTCAACACCCAAACCTCAACCAGATATAGAAATCAAAAAAGAAGAACAAAAAGAAAGAGTAAGATTAAAACCCACGGTTCAAATCCCAAAAGTCATGATCCCTCAAGAATCGGGAACTACCGAAAAACCTGCTGGAGAAGAATCTTTATTAACAAAACAATTCAATTTAATCTTCGAAAATATAGACACTTTAATGGGTTTAGAAATTTCTTCAGCTCTCGAGAAGTTTCAAAGCGAATATATTAAAGAAAAGGGTTACAACAGCGTTTTAAAGAACTTACATAACACCAGCACAACACTGAAGAGCAAAACATATATACTTAGTCTACCAGAGAAAGACGACTTAAAACAAAAAATGAAATTTTGGAGCACTAAATTAGATCTATAATCTTTTTTTCCAATAGAATCCTTAATTACTTATTTTTTAGCGTAAAGTAGCCCTAATTCGTTGGAAAAGCTAGAATGTAGATTTATCATTTTAAACAATATAATTATTATGCTATTTCTTCTTTTTTTTTGTATGGTAGAAAACTTCATCACTATTGAAACTGGAAAAATTAACGATTTTATTTACCATATAGACGCTCAGGCTTATGGGGCGCCCAGAATGCTCTCCGTTTTTGTTGCCCAATTTGACGATTCGAGCGTGTTGATTGATTGCGGTTCCTCCTTAGACATTAAGAAGCTTGTAAGGTTTTTGAAAAAGTTAAATATCGATTTATCTTCGTTCAAATATCTTACTACGAGCCATCATCACTTCGATCATGTGGGAGGACTGTGGCAAATTTACGATATAATAAAAGAATTTAATTCTGATGTTAAAATTATTACAAACAATAAAACTAAAGAATTACTTAATGATTACGAGGAACACTTGGCTCGTGGAAAGCGAACATATGGAAACTTAACTGGAATTATGAAACCTATTGAAGAAAGCGCTTTTAAAATTATAAAACCTAGTACCAACTTTAATAGCAACCCTAGCAAACTTGAATTTATGGATTCTTTCTCAAACGATGGTTCAGAAGTAAAATTTGGAATTTTAAATACTCCAGGACACACTCCTGATCATCAATGTCCATTATTTGTTAAAGCTGACTCAATTGAATTTATTCACCTTGGAGAAAGTGTTGGAACGATTTATCATTCTTCAGAATTAGTAACTATGCCAACATCAATGCCTACTTATTACAATCATAAAGAATATATGAAAACTCTCGAAAATCTTAAGAATTTGTCTCCAATTAAGGCAGGTTTTGGTCACTTCGGAGTTGTGAACGGAAAAAACAACGTACGAAAAATCCTGCTGGAACATGAAACTTTTATGAAGGAATTCAGAGTTGCCGTTATTCAATCTTATAGTGAAAAACCTGAAACGAGATATGTCTTAGAGCAGATAAAGCCAATGTTACTCACTCGAACCGACATGTCGTTTGAAGAAAATTCAATGTTCAATGGAATAGCATTAGGGATCGTTTACGGGATGATGATGGATTTAGGATATCGTAAAGAATAATTATTTTGTTTTTCATAACATTCTAATTTATTATAAACATTCATTCTTATAATGGAAGAGAGAAGTATCGAGCATTATGATGTTTGTGTTGTTGGTGCCAGTATTGCAGGAAACTATTTGACTTATTTATTATCCAAATCAAATCTGAGGATTGCAGTTATTGAAGACCATAAGGAAATCGGTTTACCTTTTCAATGCGCTGGAATTATCTCTCAAAAATTAAGTAAGTTAATTGAGTTACCTAAGGAAATCGTATTAAATAGAGTTAATACTGCTAAAATCGTTAGTCCTTCTGGAAACTTCATCAACCTCTCGGGAAACGAACGTCCATATGTTATTGATAGAATTAAACTTGATCGTCTATTCTACAACAAGGTTAAAGACAATCCAAATATCACTTATTATCTTGGCCAAAGATATAAATCGTTTGAATATCACATCGATGATAGTAAGAGATATTTATTGATTGAAACATCTAAAAGAAAATTTATAGCTAAGATGCTGGTAGGGAGTGACGGACCTCTCTCGTTAGTAGGAAAGCAATTAAAAGTTAAAAATAATGTAATTTACGCCTCCCAAATTAGGATTAAAGCTAATTTCTACGATCAAGAAGCAGCTATGTATTTTAATCCACGATGGAAGCAATTATTTGGATGGATTGTGCCCGAGGGTAATGGTATCTACCGTATTGGAATCGCATCTGCTAAACATATAAATAGATGTTTTAGAAGCTTTTTGAATGAGTTAAATGTTGATATAAACAATAGAATAGACCAACAAGGAGGAATCATTCCTTACGGTGTAATGAATAAACTTGCTTTTAACAATATATTATTATTAGGCGACGCCGCAGGGCAAGTAAAAGCTACAACAGGAGGGGGTATTATCATGCTTTTGACTGCTGCTAAATACGCATCGAATTGTATTCATCGATGTTTTGAAGATGAAAATTTCTCAAAGAGAATAATTCAAAAATATTATGAAAAACCTTGTTCACATACAATCGGTAGAGAATTAAAGCTTCATTTTATTATAAGGCTTATTTTAGAGAATTTTAGAAACAAAGATTTTGAAATTTTCTTTAAAATAATAAAAGAGAACAATATTGAGCATTTAGTTACATTTTACGGAGATATGGACTTTCCAAAAACATTACTTATTAAACTACTGCGTAATCGAACTGTTCTAGGTTTCATGTTCAAATTTCTCATAAAAAATCCAGTAATAATCTTTAAGATTCTAAAATTAGTTATCTGAAATTATAGTTTTAATCCTTCTGTTTAATTAGAAAATTATTTAGGGATGCATGATACATTAAAGAAATATGGAACTTATCCTGTTTCTATTAACTAATTATTATTTTCATTTACCACAAAGTATTGGTATTTTTACATTTCTAATTAGAACTTTAAAAAATAATCCAATAATATATCATTTCATTGTTCTATTGCTTTAAAATGATTCTTGGTTTTTTTTATATTTTAAATAGAATGCGACAGCTATTGATATTCCAGTTACTAAAACAATAGAAATACCTAAATAAAGAAAGAATATAGGATCATCACCATTATCTCCTCCTCCATTTGTTGGTTCTATTTCTGTGCATGTAACAATCACCTTGCTCCATACATAATATTTTGCATAATAACCATGACATACAAATTCATATCTAGTATCTGTTCCATTTAAAACGGGGGTAGTACAATTTGCCGTAGGACCCCAACCAGTTTTAAAAACATTATCTCCAATAATTTCCCAGTATATTGCACGTTCATTCGTATCAACTTGAAATTGCCAAAATATTGTAGTATTTGTACCAAGTTGTATATTAAACCAATCTCCGCTATTAATCTCAAGGGGTCCATCTTTTATCTCATCGGCTACAACTTGATGGAGGAATACTTGGCTAAATAATATAGTAAAAAAAAAAAAGAGAAATACCTTACTTTGTTTACCCTTAAGCTTTATCAAGATACCCATTTTCATCAACATAGAATTTTATTATTGGAATTTTTCTTTTTTCGATTTTAAATGGAATGTAATAATTTTAAAAATCACACATGTTGAAATTACAATAATTAAAAGAGATGGAGGAAATCCGGGAATATAATAACTATAACCATTTCCATTTCCATTTTCAGGTTCAGGTTCAGGTTCAGGTTCTTCTTCAGGTTCTTCTTCAGGACCTATAACAGATACAGTACTCCATACATAATATTTTGCATAATATCCACTACATTTATAATTCCATACGGTACCATTAGCAGTTACAACTGGAGTAGTGCAATTAGCATTTAACCCCCAACCATTTTTACTGACACCTTGTCCAATTATTTCCCAATATACTGCATATTCATGAGAGGGGACATTGAAACTCCAAGTTATAGTCATATTACTCCCTAAACCGATACTGAAAGAATTATGTGGTGTTGATATCTCTAAAGGACCATCAATCAGATCATCTGCCTTTATAAAAGACAAAATTGATTGAAATAATAATAAGCTAATAATAGATGCTAAGATTAATTTAACTTTTTTTTTCTGTAAGTTCATGGATTTTACCATTTTTTCTTAGAAAATGAAAATTTATTTAGATTATAGTATTATTTGTACAATTTTGTATTTAACTATATGCTATTATTAAATCAATTACTAAAATGTCTTAAATTTTTGAAGCGAATTTTATAATAAAAAGCTACCAGACTACTTAAAAGAAAATCTTTATTTTAACAATTATTCTATTAATGCCATTAATACTTGAACAAGCTGTACACACGTCTTTCCGTGCAAGAATGCGTAGTTTAATGTTTTAATATGGTTCTTCAATATGAGTAACCTTTTTTCCTTGTTCTATATATTCTTTTGCGATCTCTTTCAGCTTTAAATATGTTGATTCTTCCAAATTACTTAATAAATCCTAATTAGTATTTTTAAATTTCTAATTAAATTTTTAAAAAAGAATCCAATTATCTTATTTATTAAATAATACTAAAAAACAATTTAATGAGAAAAATGGATTGTAGAGAAAGAATTTTAACCGCATTGGATATAGAAGAGGCTGATAGAGTTCCGTGTCACACCATTCTAATTGATGCTAATAATGTAGATATAATCCTAGGAAAGCCGAAAATTAGCGATTTTGACACTATAGAGCAGTTGCAACGAGATAATCCTGAGGGGTGGGCAGAAGAATTAACTAACCTTATAGAAGGTATAGAAACAAGTGTATTTTCTCGGTGTGTGGAAGCTGCTGCGGCAATTGGTCTTGATTGTATGCAAGTAGGGATATTACCTTTTTATATTTTTGAAGATCCAAATGATCCTCGACTTCTTATGAAAGATATTTTTGGACGTGTGTGGGAAGCTCGAAATAACGATGGGAATATCAATCCTTATTACTTATATGGGACAATGAATTCGCTTGAGAAATGGAAAGAAACTAAAGAGAACATTGAAGGACCAATGACAGAGAAGTATACTAAAATGGCTAAAAAATTCTTCCGTCGGATAAATAAAAAACATAAAGATAATATTTTTGTTGCAGTTACCAACGATTTAGCTGGTGTATTTGAAAGCGCCTCACAAGGCATGGGAATGACATATTACTCTCGAATGCTTCACAAAAAACCGAGTTTTATTAAAGAAGTTCACGAAGTAATAGCTGAATTTACAGCTGCTTGTTATAACTCATATATGGATGCTGGTGCCGAACTATTCATTGAATCTGGGGATTTGGCTTATAAAACTGGTCCGATGATGAGTCCAAAAATGTTTACTGAGTTATTAATGCCAGCGTATAAAATTATTACTGATACTGTCCACGAGCGGGGGAAAAAAATAGTATTGCATACCGATGGTCACGTCACTCCTTTATTAGATTTTGTTGTAAATTGCGGATTTGATGGGCTTCAAAGTCTTGAACCAACGGCGGGTGTAGATCTTGCATTAGTGAAAAAAAAGGTTGGAGACAAGCTATGTTTGATGGGTAACATTGATGTCGCTCATGATTTAGTTTACGGAACTAAAGAGGAGGTTTATAACTCAGTAAAATATGCAATTAAGACTGCTGGTCCTGGAGGAGGATTTATAGTAAGCGCGGCTAATATGCATCCTAGTGTAAAAGTCGATAATTTGCGTTGGATGGTAGAAGCTACAAAAGAATTCGGAAATTATCCAATTAATCTGAAATAATCTTCTAGTTAAAATTAAAGTTTTTATTCTATTTTTTCTTTTTAAGGAGGTAGCATTGAGAAAAACGCTATTTCGTTAAATAGGATATACCATACAACCATGTAAGCAATAATTGCTATTGTAGAAACAAATCCGAAGCGATAAACCCCTTTTGGGATGCCCGAATCCTCGTTTTTTCTTTGAATGATTGCCCGAATCATGGCTACAATATATATTATAGTGATAATTAAAGCGACAATCCATAAAAATAATACAAATAGCAAGAGAGTATAAATAGGTTCACCATCAAATCTCAGCGTATTGAGCCATGCCCAATAGTTAAAAATGAGGTGTGTTGGGATTGAACTATAAATCGCAGCAGTTAATAAAAAAACGAAGGACCATACGAACCCTTTAAAAGACGACATCTTCCTCAATTTAGAATTACTAGCTTAATACAAATATATTTACAATAATTTATAAAATTTGTATCTATAGAATGTTAAAAAAAAAAATAAGAAGACTAAAAAAAAAAAAAAGATTTTTTTAATGAAGGAAAGAAGATAATAGTCCCAGAAAGCCTTGGTATGGTGCAAATGTACATATTATCATTACAAATAGTATCGCAGCAATTAATGTACCCGCAATAATATTCCCCGTTTTCTTATACGTATAGACTGAAATTCCTGCAATAAGTAAATTAAGAGGAATCGCAATCGGCATCATTACTCCAAAATAGAAAAAATTGCCCACAAATGCCCCGATTAAAAGGAGATAAAATGCTATATAGGTTAAAAGAACCCCGAAGTGGATAAGAATCGCTTTTAAAGTGCTGTTTTTTATTCCTTGAATTTTAGAATAAATAACAAATTGGAAGAGAATACCAAAAACTAAGAACATAAAAAAGGTTATTACAAAATAGATTGCAACAACCCACGCTTTCGAAATAGATGGGATCATTCCTACATAATTTAATCCTAGTGAGGAATATAAAATCAAATATAGTAGTGTAATTATTATAAAACCATATATAATTGATTTTCCGATGTTCAGTTTTGAACTTTTGAAGGGGGTTTTTAGTATGCTTAATAGAGATTTGTTATTCTTTTTGCCTAGCCTCCAAAGTTGAATTAATATTCCAAATATTTGACCGAAAAGCAGACTGAGAACAAATCCAGTTATAGCCAGTGGAATAGGAAGAAATATCCAAATAATTATAAATACTCCTAATAATCCTAATGGAATTGAATATAATAATGATTCAATGGCTATTTTATTAGCAGACATCTCTCTGATTTCAACTTGTAATTTTTCTTCGGTGTCTCTACTATTAAATTTCATAAGTTTTGAAATGGGTTCGAGTAACATAATAAACAATCCTATCCCTCCAAACACTTGAATTAATAAAATGAATAACCTAAGGTTTCCATAAAAATTTTCATCTGGAGTATTTGTGTCTGGAAAAGTGTTTATTATCCAATCCCGTGCTTGTCTGGTAAAGTCAGTGTCCCATGCAACTGCTAAATGATTACTATTATCATCTAAATATATTTTTGTCGCGTTTCCTGTCTCGAATGATCCATACATTTGATTAGTATCTATTAAAGAGGTACTTAATCCCGTTCTTTCTGCTACCGAAGCTTTTAAATGATCTAAATCTTGGACTTCATCAAAATTTGCTTTAATCATAAGTACATTCAAGGGATTGGTGGAATTACCCCTACGAATATTACCTAAACTAGTCCCAACCCCAATAAACGCTTTAAAAGCAGTACTTTGGTTAACAATCATGTTCCCAGGACCTCCTCCCATACTATAGCCAATGTATGCAAGATTATTTGTATCGATGTCTGTGCGATCATTTATATAATCAAGTATCGCTTCTACATCCTCAATTAGGTTTCCTCTTTCCAAACTTCCAGTACTCTGCCCATGTCCTCTAAAATCAAAAGTAATAGCTACAAAACCTGCAGCAGCTAATTCTACAGCATACCCCTTCATCATTTCCTTATTTGCCATAAATCCATGTCCGATTATAACAGCTTTTTTATTTAATTCTTCACTGGTTACTGGTTCAAAAACATTGAAAGAGATAATAACGCCATCGCTCGTTTGAGTTGTTAATCCATAAGTGCTTTTTACACTAAGAGGTGTTATAAAAATGAAAACCGTTCCGATTGTAAAAATAGCGAGAAAAATGCAAAGTAATGCAATCCTTTTTTTTGATAGATTTATTTTGTTCATAATTCTATATTTTGATGGCAAATTATATAAAAACTCCTTTTTAACAAATTAATAATATAGAGCTACTTGCTAATCTTTGTTTTAATCTGGCAAATTCTGCATAGAATCCTTAATAATTTATTTATGAAATATTTTTATCCTTCTCATAACTTTATGACTTAATAAAATACATATCTTTAAAGAAAATGTCGACTGAACAAAAAGTTAGAAATCGATGGATAGTTGTAATAGGAGCCATCTTAATTCAATTGGCTTTAGGTACGATTTATTCGTGGGGAACTTTGACGGTTTTCGTAAGTCCTTATTTGAATTTGACCATGAATTTAGGTTCAAACATCATTAGAGAAGTTACAGTGTATATTTTCGGAGTTGGATTATTATCCTTTGCGATTACGATGATTTTTGCGGGTAAATTACAGCAAAAATATGGTCCTAAAAAAATTGCGATTCTGGGAGGGATTTTAATTGGAATTGGCTTAATCTCGTCCGCGTTTATGACTACATTTATAGGTCTTTTAATTACTTATGGTGTTATCTTTGGCGCAGGTATTGGTTTTGGTTATGTGTGTCCTATCGCTTCAGCGGGTAAATGGTTTCCAGATAAAAAAGGATTTATTAATGGAATTGCCGTTGCAGGATTTGGTGCTGGCGCTTTCATTTTTAATTACGTAATAAAGGCATTAGCTAATCCTACCGGGTTATTGGACACTGCTCCCAATTTTGTTGATGTAATTTCACTAAACATTCCAATAATGTTCATTGTTTTAGGTATTATTTATATCGTTCTTGTTATAGGAGGAGCAATGACTCTGAGCAATCCTCCCGAAGGTTGGAAACCTGATGGATGGACACCCCCTCCTCCTTCTGAAGAAAGTGGGATATCAGGTTTGGAGTTTAAACGAGGTCAAACAGTAAAACTACCTCAATTTTGGATGCTATGGACGACCTTTGCATTAAGTGCAATGTCTGGTTTAATGGTTATTGGGTCGTTTTCTGCATTTGCTAAAACATATGCAGCCCCTAATGTATTTTTGTACGTTATTGGAACCAGTGATTTCGTATTAATTGGAAGTTTAGCAGCTTTATTCAACGGATTAGGTAGAATAGTTTGGGGGAAACTGGCAGATATGATAACCTACAAAAAAACTATGCTGCTAATGTTCACAACTCAAGCAATCCTCATGTTTATCTACTTCACAACCAATGTTAGCGAGATGTATTTCTTAATAATAACATGCGCAATATTTTTCTGTTTTGGGGGTAATTTCAGTTTATTTCCAACTGCCACTGCTGATTTATTTGGATCGAAAAATTTAGGTCCTAACTATGGAATTGTTTTTACGGCTTATGGTGTGGCAGGATTTATTGGTGCTGTAGGTGTAAACTTATTCGTTAGCATTTTTGGAAGCTATCTGATACTATTTATAGTAATGGGATTAATGTCTGTCGGTTCAGCAATATTAGCTTTTGTAATTAAGCCACCAAAACAAAGATAAAAATTAAATCTATTTTTTCTTTTTTCTTTTTTCCTTAGGTGTTAGCTTTATTTCGAATGAAAGCGTCTATAAGATGAATTGTGTTAAGGATATCATCTAGTTTTAATAGTGACGTTGGAGAATGGATATACCTACAGGGTACTGAAACTACGGAACTAGGCACGCCTTCACGTGAAATATGAATCTTACCTGCATCTGTTCCACCGTATGCTGGTTTTTTGAACTGATAAGGAATATTTTTAAGTTCAGCATTTTTTATAAGGCGCTCATTAACTTTTGGGCTAGAGATTATTGATTTGTCCGCCACAGTAATCGCTGGACCTTTCCCGATGTATGCTGGGATTTCTGCGCTTTTTATACCCGGAACATCAGCTGCTGTCGTGTTTTCTATCGCAAGCGCCATTGTTGGCTTTAGATTAAATGCTCCAGTAATAGCACCCCTCCCTCCAACCTCCTCTTGAACTGCAAAATTAAATAACACGCTATCAGTTATTGAAGATTCTTCTTTTAACCTTCTCATTATATGAAGGAGTACATTACAGCCAGTACGGTCATCGAAAGCTTTGCCACGAATCATATTATTTGGAAAATCAGCAAATGGGGAAAAAAGCGTTCCAGTTGTACCTATATTAATTTTATTATCAATAACATCCTTATCAGAATTCATTCCTATGTCAATATACATTTCTGGGATTTCAACAACTTTTTTCCTGTCGTTAAGCGATGTTAGGTGCGGAGGTTTAGAACCAATAATACCGGGGATTAATTTGCCTAACTCCGACCGGATTACTACAGATTGACCTAATAGTATTCTTACGTCCCATCCTCCAATTGGAACGAATCTAAGAAATCCTCTTTTTTCAATGTGAGAAATCATGAACCCTATCTCATCAGTGTGGGCATCTAATAAAATCTTATTATTCCCACTAGATCCTTCTATTGTTGCAAGGACATTCCCTAAAGGATCTATCCAAGCTTTATCAGCGAGTTCTTCCTTTTCAATCAAATTTAAAATAAAATTACTTACATCATATTCATGACCAGAAACACCAATAAGGTTAGATAATTCTTCTTGTAAAGCTTTAACACTTTTAATATCCATCATTAAACACTAGTATCTTTTTTTTTACCTATCTGGTTTAACTAACATTAATTGATATTTTGAGGTATATAAAATAAAATTAATGATTTCTTTGCTTATTACTAAAGGATAAGGTGTAAATAGAATATTAAAACAAATACAAATTTAAATAAGGAATAAAAATAGAGTATTAGAACTTATTTTTTACGTTTCTTAAGTTCATTTATCGCTTTTTCTGCTAAAAGAAGAGCGTCGGTATATTGGGATCGATATTTTTGTACTTGCGCATCTAATTCTATTGCTCTATTCTGAAGTTCTAAAATCAATTCGTTATTACCTTCTCCAGATGGGAACGCAGATTCTGGGTTATCCATCCTTTCTTTTAGATAGTTATATTTTTCTTTCCAGACCTTTATTTCAGTCTGTAGATCTTCAATAGCATCATCACCAGTTATATTTTCTATAGATAAAGGAGTATCTCTGCCTTTATCGACATCTAAAAATTTCTCTTTCAACAGCCCTACTTCGTCTTCTAATTCTTTTATCCTAACTTTTAACATAGCTATCTGTTCTAAGTAGTCTCCAGAAGTCTTAGGTGCCGTAATTTCTTCAAAGATTGATCTTCCTGTTTCTAATTCGTTCGCAGATTTTCCTCCAAGGATTTGTTGCTTTCTTTTTTGTAGCTCTTCTACCGTATTTTTTGAAAGGTAATCCAGTGGATTAAAACCTACGCCCCCGTGAGCAGTCGTTCTTTTACGAATTTTTACAAACAGGGGAATACCCTTTATCGCTTCCCCGCATAGTATGCATTCACCCTTATCTAAACCTTGAATATCGTTTTTGTTACTACGAGTTAAATCCTCTGCGCTTGAAATCGTAACATCAATATCTCGAATATCCGTTAAGTTATGGACAATCCAACTACCAGCTTGTGCGCGTATCGTTGTATCCAGCAATTGTGGCCTTTGGGTTCCTATGATCAAATTAGCACCGAACTTGCGCCCTTCTTGTGAGAATAATTTTACTATATCACACGTCTCTGATTGTTTTTTTCCTGCAAAAAGGTGGGCTTCGTCAAGTAATAAATAAAAGGGAGCGATTCTTCGGCCCGTGCTAGCCTGGTAAAGTTTTTTTAGAAGCTTACCGGCTATCATTTCCTGCACATTTAAATCCATCCCTCTCATGTTTACAATTGAACATAAATTTGGGGCAACTATATCTGTTGCGTCTAGCGAAAACAAGTACTCAACATCGATATCCCCTCCTTTGTTTACGCTTAAATCAGAATATTCTATAATGCTATTCACAAATTCGCTTTCTTCTTTAACTCCTTCAGCTCCTTCATCTTCACCTGCTTTAACTTTTAAACTGCCGTACTCTCCATGTCTGTCAAGAATGACTAAAGGAATACCCTTTTTCATAAACTCTTCGCAAAGCACGCCCATCGTATAGCTCTTCCCAGATCCTGATTTTCCTGTGATGAAAATTCTCCCAAAGTTCTTTACCAATAAATTGACATCGAAATCATAACCGATTAATATCCCAAGAGAAACAGATTCTTCAGGTGGATTGTATATTCCTAATATTGTGGTAATTTGGACTTCACTTGCCCGGAAAACTTCTGCTCCTATATCAAATGGTCTTTTTGGTCTTTCTCCACACACTTTTAAGTCTGCAAGCGTTCCTTTTGCTTCGCTCCACATTCTTACAATATTTAACAGATAATGAGTTCTTTCACCTTCTTCGTCTTTTTCGTCTTTTTCTCCATAGATAACAAAATAAGAGTTCCTTTCTATTGAAGGGTCAGAAAATTGAACTTGAACTGTGTGAATAGTAGTTTTTCCAATTAAATTTCCTACTTTGTCCTTTTTTACTTGCTTATCAAAATTATCTTCATCTGACATAATATCTCACATTATTAAGATACTTTATACTATTAATATGAAAATTCAATTATATTAATTATTTCTACTTAATATCACCAATTTTAAAAAGGTATTTAAACTTTCACACAACCAATTATTGTTTACGAGGTTTTTCGGTAAACTATGCTCTTTATTTCCATTCGAATGGGTTTGTATGATTCTTTTGCCCTCCTTAGACCAAGAACACCTAAATCTTGCTCTCGGTTAACAAAAATCACATTTTCAAAGTCATTCTTCAAAAATAAATTGCCTATCGCTTGATATGCTCCTTCGTAATCCATATGAGCTTTTTCTACATGAATTACGATTGTTTCAGGGTTTAACATTTCTCCAAATGTATACGCGGCACATTTATCATCAACACAAATTACTGCTCCTCGAAAACCTAAAGCTTCAAAATTATCTAATGCGTCGTAAATTGCTTGTTCTTCTTCTTTCAACTCTGCGTCATCTTCACACTGCCGCAGAATACACCACTCTAGTTGAAGAGTCTTGACTAATTCTACTTCCTTCTCAGTTAAAATCTTAAAATCATAGTTATAGTTTTCTAAAAATTTGTTTAACCACCTTCTATTTTGGCGGTATCGGTTTCCAGGCAAATTTTTTAGGTTTTCTACCTCATAAACATAATCCCAATTATCTCTATCTTCCAAAATATCAATGTTTAAGGAAGAATACTTATTATGATTCCTAATTTTCTCAGATACTCTTTCGGGGACCCTATGAAATTCTATCTCTTTTAAGTTTTCAAAGAGAGATACCATAATTTCTGCGGGATTAGGTCCTACCGGAGGGAAAAAATATAGAGCGTTTTTATTTCCTGATGCAGGAATTTTCTTTGCTTCAAAAATATTACTTGAAAACAGCAATAAATGCTCATTCCATTCCATAAATCTGAATCCATAGAAATTCCTCCACATAAATAGGTTTGTAAAAGTAAATTCTGATGTTACAGGAGGAAATTTCTGAAAATATTTGGTAAATAACGCTCTATCCTCAAGTTTTATATCTTTCGCTGCGCTTAAGTCCATAAATATGAATAAATTAAAATTTATTAAATCTATTTCCTTTTTGAATTATATGTTAATAGTAAAAGAATGAAAAACCTCATAATTTCTACTATTAATATGGAGAATTTGTAAAATGGATAATTGGGTCTCAGTAGTCGGAACCGCTTTTTTTATATTATTAATCGTTTTTCTGTGTTTCTTATTCTATTTGTTTGTAATATTAAAAATAATTAGGAAAATACACAAATTTCCTATTCCAGCTTTTGCAACAAGATTGATTGATAATTCTTTTCGGCGTAAGTTTATTCAAAAACCTGAACGCATTGCAGAGCGGATGCACCTCAAACCAGGGATGATTGTTGTAGAAATTGGGCCCGGTAAAGGTAGTTATACAAAAGCAGTAGCAGAAAGAATTTTACCTGAAGGAAAAGTATCTGCGGTTGATATTCAAGATTCAGTAATAAAGCGTTTAAAAGAAAGATTAAAAATGGACAAAATCTCAAACATTATTCCAAAAATAGATGATGCATATAATCTTTCTTTTGATAATGAAAGCGTTGATAGAATTTTTGCGATCACATGCTTGCCAGAAATACCTGAGCCTGTTAAAGTTTTAAAGGAATTTAAAAGAGTCTTAAAACCAGAAGGTATTATTTCATTATGTGAATTGTTTATTGATCCCGATTATCCTTTAAGAAAAACTGAAAAAAAATGGGCTAATAAAGCAGGATTAGATTTTTTAGAAGTGTTTGGTAATTTTTTCGTGTATCAATTAAATTTTATAAAAAATTAAGATTAAAATACAAATTTCTCTATTCCCATCTTTTCATTTTTCAAACTTTCTAAAGATTCTTCTAAAATTTTAATAACACGTTCTTTATAGGATTTCTGTTCAGGGTAATGATAACTGAAAGTTCGCCATTGAGGACGCTTATGGCCAACTTTATATTTAATACCCTTCATTTGAGTCATATAAGAATCTTTATTTAGTTTAGTTGCAATTTGATCTGCAATAATGTACCAATGAAATTTTGTGCCAATTTTAGCCCCTGAATAAGATGGTGATGGATTTATTCTTGTTTTTACACTATTAAAGTTTATTGTCCATTTAATTGGAGCAATTTTTGTTTCAGTCCATTTACCGTCGTTGTAGATCCATTTATGAGACCCACCAATCCTCATTCCTGTATATATTTGATTATTATATTTTTTAAGAGAATTATACATTTCTTATTCCAAATCTATAATTTACCTTGAGTTATGATTCGTAGTAAAAAATCCTATTAGTAAGATAAAAGAGTCATAATTTTTCGTTAAAAAAAAACATACTATTACTAATGAAAAAAAAAAGAAAAAAAAGAAAAAAGAAAATAAATTATTGAAAACCTATAACTTCTTAACGATTAAATCTGCTAAACGATTGGAGTAACCCCACTCGTTATCATACCAGCTAACGACACCACAGAAAGTACCACCGATTACTTTGGTCCACAAGCTAGAGAAAATAGAACTTGCGGGATTGCCAACAATATCGGTTGTTACTATTGCATCATCAGTATATTCTAAAATTCCTTTAAGATAACCCATTGCAGCTTCTTTCATTTTAGCGTTAACATCTTCTACTGTTGTGGATTTCTCTAAATTTACTTTTAAATCAACAACACTCCCGTTTGGAGTTGGAATACGCATTGCGATACCATCCATTTTACCATTTAATTCTGGAAACACATCACCAATCGCTTTAGCTGCACCAGTGGAAGTTGGAACTATATTTGCCGCACAAGCTCGACCACGAATCATTTTTATAGGATCTGCTGCTCTTGCGGTATCAACTGGTTTTTGATCACCTGTATATGAATGAACTGTAGTCATCATTCCGTTAATAATTCCATAATTGTCCATTAATACTTTTACTATTGGACCCAAACAATTGGTTGTACAAGATGCGTTAGAAATGATTTTATGCTCGGTAGTTAACTTATCGTCGTTACACCCTATTACTACGGTAAAATCAGGATTTACCGCAGGTGCACTAATTAAAACTTTCTTAGCTCCTGCCTCTAAATGCTTTGCAGCACCTTCTCTTTTCGTAAAGAAACCAGTAGATTCGAGAGCAACATCAATATTATTACTAGCATGCGGTAAATTTGCTGGATCTCGTTCTGCCGTAATAGGAATTTCCTTTCCATTTATTATTAAGGATTTTTCCTTAGCTTCAATAGTTCCTTTAAATCGTCCAAAAACAGTATCATATTTTAAAACATAGGCCAAGTATTTTGGTTCGAATAAGTCATTAATGGATACGACTTCAATTTCGTTAGGATATTTTTCTGTTAGAGCTCGGAAGAAATTACGTCCGATTCTACCGAATCCGTTAATTGCAACTCGTTTTGTCATTTATTTTCACTTTAGTTATTAATTTGAGTTCTCTTTAATTAAAAAGATAAGTAATTATGTGGTTGTTAGTTTTTTAATTTTATAGTTTTATATTTCCT
>Ga0315553_10001910_pt1 | contig 16996 bp, 17 predicted proteins | sample SalMarSW160140MG_FD_203099 | JGI IMG/M metagenome (GOLD analysis project Ga0315553, IMG submission 203099) | Salt marsh sediment microbial communities from the Plum Island Ecosystem LTER, Massachusetts, United States - Salt Marsh Sediment SW1601-40 ... | reverse complement strand
GCTTGAACAGCAGGGCAGGGTTTTTGTAATCCGACCCCGGTCTGCACTCAATGCTGGACGGGCTGAACGGAACAAAAACAAGCTCTATGCAGCCTACGATCAGGGGTATAGCGACGGTTCCGCATCTGAGACAGGGTTAGGTTCCTTTTTGAATAGATGTGTTTAGATGTAAGTGACTATTGCGGGAAACAGTATATGGTGTGCATTCAATAAATAAACGTACTCGGAAGATGGTACCCACGAGGATATTGAAAAGGAGAGTAATGTATACTATATGAATATGTGAAGACTTTTATGGGGTGAGTGATGGGACTTGAACCCACGACCACTGAGGCCACAACCCAGTGCTCTGCCAACTGAGCTACACTCACCATATAATCATTTTTCTACCATACTATTGAGTCCATGACAACAAGTTATTTAGCCGTCTTGTATCCTGAGATGACGTTCGGTTACCATCGCGCCTCACCGGCCTCAATGGGGCATGTGATTCATGGATGAGCTTTGATAATTCATCAGATCGGAAGGTGCCAGTGGAAAAAGAAAACAAGAGTGCGCTTTTCAGAGGAATACCGGCGGTAGATCATCTGCTGGGATCACCTCGTATAAAAGAGACACTACCCAATACCCCAAGGCTGCTGGTTTTACGGGCGATCCATGAAGTATTGGATGAGATAAGGTTGAATATCGCCGGCGCAGGGGGCAGGGATGATCTGCCCGATCTCTCGCTCAACGCCGTGGTCGACCAGATCCTCGAGCGGATTTCAACGCTCTCGGAGCCGAGCCTCAGACACGTCATCAATGCCACGGGAGTGATCGTACACACCAACCTGGGACGATCCCCGTTATCGAGGAGGGTCATTGCGAGGTTAAGCGAGTTGGCGAGTGGCTACAGCAATCTGGAATACGATCTGAACGCCGGCACAAGGGGCAGCAGGTACGTGCATGTCGAGGACATCCTTAAGGAGCTTACCGGGACCGAGGCAGCCATGGTCGTCAACAATAACGCTGCTGCGGTCCTGGTTGCCCTGAACACACTTGCCAAGGACAGAGAGGTGATCATCGCCAGAAGTGAATTAGTCGAGATTGGCGGCTCCTTCCGTATACCTGAGGTGATGAGGAAAAGTGGGGCAATGATGTTCGAGGTGGGAACCACGAATAAGACAACGATCAAGGACTATGAATCGGCTATCGAGGCACGGACTGCTCTCTTGCTCAAGGTCCATAAGAGCAATTTTCAGATCGTTGGGTTTGCCGAGGAGGTGGACCTAGCCGAGCTCGTTATGCTGGGAAGGAAGCATGGCCTTCCCGTAATGGAGGATCTGGGCAGCGGATGTCTCATCGATTTCTCAAAGTACGGGCTCAGGGGTGAGCCGACAGTTCAGGATTCGATTGCAAAGGGAGCGGATATCGTCACCTTCAGCGGTGATAAGATGCTGGGAGGGCCACAGTGCGGCATTATCCTCGGAAGAAGGGAGATAGTCTCCGCCATAAGGCAGAACCAATTGGCCAGGGCCCTCAGGGTGGATAAAGTAACGATCCTCTCCCTTCAGGAGACATTACATCTTTACAGGGATGAGAAAAAGGCCATACGGCATATACCGACTCTCAGGATGATATGTCAACCTTATGGAAGTGTGCATCGAAAGGCAAAGAGATTATTGGATATGGTGGGAAGCCTTGGTAAGGCGGCTTTCTCAATAGGCCTTTGCGATGGATTTTCTCGGGTTGGTGGCGGCGCCATGCCTTTGGAGGAGATACGAAGTTGTGTCATCTCTATCTCCTCCAAAACCTATCCAGCATCAAAGATCGAGCGCTTCTTCCGGTCCTTTAATCCGCCGATAATCATAAGGGTCGAGAAAAACCTCGCCCTCTTGGACGTGAGAACGATCCTGGAAAAGGAACTAAGGACCGTGTCCAAGGCCATCAGAGAATTATCACAGCGCGAGAGGAACACTACCGCATAAAAATAATGCCACCACCGTAAATAAGATACATGCGGGTTCGTGTCTTCCTATAAGCTTCCCTTTAATTCCTTGCCGGGACGAAATCGTACAACCTTGCTGGCTTTAATCTGTATGGGCGCCCCTGTCTGAGGATTTCTCCCTGTTCTCGCTTTTCTTTCAACCACAACAAATGTTCCGAAACCAGCCAAGGGGAGCTTCCCCTCCTTCTTGATTGCCGACTTGCTAAGGTCGAAGAAGGCATTGAGTGCTCGTTCTGAATCGGCCTTTGTTGAACCCGTTTGTTTTGCAATCCCTGCGATTAGTTCTGCTTTTGTCATGGCATCCCTCCTCTTTTTGATTGTTTGCTAAAACCAATTGGTGTATGGATAGTTGCTCTTCTTCCCCTTTTCAGCCATAAATTTTTACGTATTGCTGCCTTTAACACGGGTGTGGAACCGACAGTTGAGAATGGATTTCATCAGGAAATGGCCTCTCGCGGAAGCCGGATAGATATAAGAGATGTGGCCTTATTAGCACAGGATGGGAGCGATTTCAATAAAAAATATTGAATCTTTTCAGAAAGTCCTTTTTTACTCCCATGAACGGCTCAGACACTATCTTTATTAATATAATAATATCGCCTCATTGAACCAAATCCCTCATTGACAAACATACCTCTGGATTATAATCTGACATGGCAGGTTCAGGAAACACGAGTGTCTAGAGAATAGAGGAGTTTCGGAATAGATACCATTATTGAAAAGGCCTTGAGGGAAAGCATAAGGGTGAAGGAAGCCTTCGTGAGGAAAAACGCCGACAGGTTGGCGAGCCTCGCTGAAAGGATTTCCAAGGCCTTTATGAACGGCGGAAAGCTTATGTTGTGCGGAAATGGCGGAAGCGCCGCGGACGCCCAGCATATTGCTGCGGAGTTTGTGAACAGATTCCAGGAAGAGCGAGCACCGCTTCCTGCCTTGGCGCTCAGCACCGATACATCCATTATTACCAGTATAGCAAACGATTATGGATATGAGCAGGTATTCAGCAAGCAGATAAAGGCGCTCGGTAGAAAAGGGGATATATTGCTCGCTATTTCAACGAGCGGGAACTCGGCGAATATCATCTCTGCGATACATGCTGCCAAGGAACGGCAGATATATACCGTTGGCTTCACCGGAAGGGATGGCGGGAAGATGCTCGCAATAGTGGATCTATCCCTCCTCGTTGAAAGCCGCAGCACGCCGCGGATCCAGGAGGCACATATCTTGGCCGGGCACATCGTGTGCGAGCTCGTAGAGAACATCCTTATCCAAGGCACGCTTGAAAGGTGAGTGCTGCAAAAGATAAGGATCGTGTGAGGGAATCACATGGACAAAGCTAAGCCCATAGACCTAAAGGGATTACAAACCTATTCCATAAAGGAGCGGCACAGTAAGGTCTCAATCAAGGATTTCGGGTCGGTCTGGAAGCCGGGCGATGGATTTGGTCACTGGGTAAAAGGGCTGCCGCGAATCTTGGCCGGGGATGACTTCAGAACGGTAATCACCAGGCTCACGGAGGCGGTGAGGGCAAAAAAGATCGTCCTGGTTGCAATGGGCGCTCATGTCATCAAGGTTGGGTTGGGCCCCGTTCTCTTGGATTTAATGGAAAGGGGCATTATCAGCGGGATTGCCATGAACGGTGCAGGCATCATCCATGATCTGGAGGTGGCCATGGTCGGCGCCACCTCTGAGGATGTGGATCAAGAGCTTCATCTGGGCAGGTTCGGAATGGCCAGGGAAACAGGAGAATTTCTCAACAGGGCCATCAGAGAGGGTGCCGGAAACGGGAGGGGGCTGGGGTATTCAGTGGGGATGAGCATGCTCGATGAGGGATTCCCGCATAACGACTATAGCATTCTGGCGGGTGCTGTGCGAATGGGCATCCCGGTTACCGTCCATGTGGCAATAGGCACCGATATTATTCACGTTCACCCGGCGGTTGATGGGGCTTCCATCGGTGAAGCCTCCCATCTCGATTTCCGCATCTTCGCCTCCTTGGTGTCACAGCTCGAGGGCGGCGTACACATCAATCTGGGCTCGGCGGTGATCCTGCCCGAGGTCTTTTTAAAGGCCTTCACCCTTGTGAAAAATTTGGGCTTTACCCTCAGGCAGTTCACCACGGTGGACATGGATTTCATACGACAGTACCGTCCCCTCACGAATGTGGTAACACGGCCCACGAGCGAGGGAGGTGAGGGATTCTCACTGACCGGCCACCACGAAATCATGGTTCCCCTGCTCGCAGCAGCCCTCATCGAAAACCTGGAGGGAAACAGCATCATTTCGTGACAGGTATGGAAGCTGATATCCCCAAAATCGGCATCGGCTATGATGCCCATAGGCTCGTTGAGGGGAGGCCCTTGATTCTAGGGTGTCTCAAGATTCCCTTTGAAAAGGGGCTTCTCGGCCATTCCGACGCCGATGTGCTTACCCATGCGGTGATGGATGCCATTCTAGGGGCCATTGGCAAAGGCGATATCGGCCGCAGGTTTCCTGACTCAGAACCGATGTATGAGGGAATCAGCAGCCTCGAACTTCTGAAAAAGGTCGTGGAAATGCTGAACCGGGAAGGCCTGACCGTGAACAATCTCGATGCCACGCTCATCGCACAAGAACCGAAGCTCAGTCCTTATCTGGATGAGATGGGGAGACAGCTTTCCCGCGTGTTAGGCGTGGATGCAGGAGCGGTGAACGTGAAGGCCACCACCACGGAAGGCATGGGGTTTTGCGGCCGAGGTGAGGGTATGGCAGCCTGTGCAGTGGTAACCCTGAAACATACGGGATAAGGGCGGAAAAAGGAGGCGGTATGCCCCTTCAACTCTATAATTCAGCAACCAGGAAAAAGGAGATCTTCAGGCCTATACGGGAGGGCCATGTCGGCATGTACGTATGCGGGGTTACCGTATACGACGTATGCCACATAGGACATGCGCGCTCGGCAATCGTGTTTGATGTGTTGGTCAGATATCTCAGGGCACGAGGCTTCACGGTCACGTATGTCAGGAACTTCACCGATGTGGATGATAAGATTATAGAGCGCGCCAACCAGACGGGCGACAATACCGCTGCCCTGGCGGAACGCTATATAGCTTCATTCTATCAGGATATGCACGCGTTGGGAGTGCTTGATGCCGATGTGGAACCCAGGGCAACCGAGCATATCGATGATATGCTCGATATGGTGAGCCGCCTCATGGACAAAGGACATGCCTACGTCATTGATGGAGATGTCTACTTCTCTGTTGAAACCTTTGCACAGTATGGACAGCTCTCGGGCCGTAACCTCGAGGATATGGTCGCAGGCGCTCGGATTGCCGTGGATGAGAAAAAGAGGAATCCATTGGATTTTGTCCTCTGGAAAAAGGCAAAGCCAGGCGAGCCCACGTGGAAAAGCCCGTGGGGTGAAGGGCGACCAGGATGGCATATAGAATGCTCGGCTATGAGCTCTAAATACCTGGGGGCCACCTTCGATATCCATGGAGGGGGTCGAGATCTGATATTCCCACACCATGAAAACGAGAGGGCCCAGTCAATGGCCGCCAATGGGGTGGATTTCGCGAATTGGTGGGTCCATAATGGTTTTCTGACCGTGGAGTCCGAAAAGATGTCCAAATCGCTCGGAAATTTCATCACCATCCAGGATGTCCTCGCCACATACCATCCGCAGGAACTGAGGCTGTTTTTCCTCTCCACGCATTACAGGAGCCCTCTGGATTTCTCGCGATCTGGATTAGCAGAGGCCAGATCCGGGATTGTAAGGATATATAGGACCCTTCAGAGAATAGAAGAGCTGATAGGGCCCTATGCGCGCGATTCGCATACGATCACCGCCGCCTTACTTGATGAAACAGAGGCCGATGATCTCAAGAAACGATTTATTGGGGTCATGGACGATGATCTCAATACGGCGGCGGCATTGGGCTTGCTGTTTGACAAGGTTCATGAGCTCAACAGGCTCCTTGATTCATCCCCATTCAATGAAGACCTGCGATCGTACCTCCAGCGCGAAAGGGCAGCTCTTATCGAGTGCGCAAGGTCCTTGGGGCTTCTCTGTGCTCAACCCTCTCAACTGCTGGGGGAGCTGACCAGGTCCCCCGGGGAGATAGACGCCGGGGAGATAGAGAGCATAATCAGGCAGAGGGATAAGGCAAGAAAGGAAAGGGATTGGGCCAGGGCCGATTCGATCCGTGAGGATCTCTCTCGGAGGGGAATTATCCTTGAGGATGGGCCGAAGGGGACCAAATGGCGATTAAGGATAGAGAAACCGGACTGAGGAAAACATCCTTTGTACCAATCCAAGCAATCAGCCTTGTTGGTGACTATTTCATGGAATCAGGAGGGGAGGGGTCCGTAGGTACCATTGAAGAGATCTTCATATTTTGAACTCGTCTCTCCCTTTGAGCCGAAAGGCGATCAATCCCATGCCATCGATGCCCTGACCGAGGGCATCTCTCTGGGGTTCGGGCATCAAGTGTTGGTCGGCGTGACCGGCTCGGGCAAGACGTTCACCATAGCCAATGTCATCGCCCGGGTTCAGAAACCTACCCTTGTGATTGCCCCCAACAAGACCCTCGCAGCTCAACTGTTCGGGGAGTTCAAGACCCTCTTCCCCCACAATGCGGTTGAGTACTTCGTAAGCTACTACGATTACTACCAACCCGAGGCATACGTTCCCCAGACAGACACCTATATCCAAAAAGACGCCTCTATCAATGAGCAAATCGACAAGATGAGGCACTCGGCGACCCGATCCCTTCTCGAGAGGGATGATGCGCTCATCGTTGCGAGCGTATCCTGCATATATGGGCTCGGTTCCCCTGAGGCCTATCACGGAATGCTGTTGTACCTAGAGAGGGGTAATCAGATAAGAAGAGAAGATGTGCTCGCGAAACTGGTTGAGATTCACTACGAGAGAAGCGATATCGATTTTCACCGCTCATCTTTTCGCGTCAGGGGAGATGTGGTGGATATCTATCCCGCATACGAGGAATACTCCTCCATACGGCTCACCTTTTTCGGTGATGTCATCGAGGATATCCAGGAGATCGATCCTGTCACCGGGCATACCGTGCACAAGCTCAACAGGGTAGCGATCTACCCAGCGAGCCATTATGTGATCACCGCTCCAAGAAAGCAGGAGGCTATCAGCGGTATCCGAGAGGAATTGGCCCAGAGGATCGAGTCTTTTAAAAGGGAGGCGCGATGGATCGAGGCCCAGAGGATAGAGGAGAGAACCCTCTATGACCTGGAGATGATTGAAGAGATGGGTTACTGTCATGGCATTGAGAACTACTCGAGGCACCTTACCGGCAGGAGACCCGGAGAGCCACCTCCAACATTGCTCGACTACTTTCCGGAAAACTCCCTCATTATTCTGGACGAGAGCCACATCACCGTTCCCCAGCTCATGGGGATGTGCAGGGGTGATAGGTCTCGGAAGGAAACCCTGGCTGAATACGGCTTTCGCCTTCCCTCTGCCCTTGATAACAGGCCACTCAAGTTCGAGGAATTCGAATCCCGGGTAAGCCGAATAATCTATGTGAGCGCTACCCCAGGCCCCTATGAGTTGGATAAGGCTACCCACGTCGTCGAGCAGATCATCAGACCCACCGGGCTCATAGATCCGCGCATAGTAGTGAGGCCGGCACGGAGCCAGGTAGATGACCTCTTCGCCGCTATCCAGGAGAGGGTGAACCAGGGCCAGCGCGTGTTGGTTACCACCCTCACCAAACGAATGGCAGAAGACCTCAGCGAGTACTATGCCGATTTGGGCGTCAAGGTACGGTACCTGCACTCCGATATCACGACGATCGAGAGGACGGAGATTATCAGGGACTTGAGGCTTGGGGTCTTTGATGTGCTTATAGGGGTAAATCTCCTTCGAGAGGGCTTGGATTTGCCAGAGGTATCATTGGTGGCCATCCTGGATGCCGACAAGGAAGGTTTTCTGCGCTCTGAGAGGTCTCTTATCCAGACCTGCGGGAGGGCCGCCAGAAATATCGACGGCACCGTCATCTTCTACGCGGAGGATATCACCCCGTCCATGAAAAGGGCGATTGATGAGACCGAGAGGAGGAGAAGTCTGCAGCGCAGGTACAACGAGGCCCACGGGATTACCCCGGAATCAATAAAAAAGGATATTACCGATATTCTGAGTTCCGTATATGAAGCGGATTATGTAACCATTCCTGCCTTGTCAGAGCCTGAGGAGGAGCTCATCCCCCTCGATCGCCTGCCCAGGCTCATACGATCCTTGAAGAAAGAGATGCTTACGGCTGCCAAGAGGCTGGATTTCGAGGAAGCCTCGCGCCTCCGAGATCGGATCAATCATTTGGAGAGAAAGGAGCTGGAGTGTAAGGATTCAGCCATGTTGTAGCCCAAGTATCTTTTCCAGGGTCCAGAGATCATCATGGTGGTCATATCGTATGAGATAGATCTTGCGATCGTCTGCTAATGCCTTGAAATAGCTGTGGTTGATCCCATACCAGCGATCGAGGATCTCGAGCACCATGAGTTTTCGCCCCCTGAAGGTAAACTGCACTGGACGCTCATTCACCTTGTAGCCTGAGTAGCAGCTTACCTGGATCGTCTTTAAACGCGAATCAAGCTTCATATTATTTCTCGATAAGCTTATCAGCATCCTGCAACTTTCGATCTATATTGTCCCATATCCAATGGGCATCCCACCACTCTATTGGGTTTACGGGCACCCCGTGAACCAGAACCCCGAAATGCAGGTGATCGCCGGTGGCCAGACCAGATTTCCCGGTATTGCCGATTACCTCTCCCTTGGTGACCGTTTCTCCTTCGGCTATCTGGATGCTGTTTAGGTGACCGTAAAGGGTACAAAGACCTTGGCCGTGATCGATCACCACTGAGCGCCCATAGATCCCGAGATCTCGTGCGAGAATAACCTTGCCGCTATTGGCGGCCTGGACAGGCGCTTGCGCCAATGATGCAAGATCAACGCCCAGGTGTACTGATTGGTCTATTACCTCGCCCTTATAATAGTAGATCCTTTGGTCACCGAACTGTGCCATGGTAGCGGCGTTTTTCATCCTTAACCAAGGGCCGTCCCATAGCCTTTTCTCGACGAATGATCGGCAGGCCTCTTGCAATGCTTCGTCATTCCTCTTCCGCAACTCCTTGTTGATAAAAAGAAATTTCTCTATAGGACTGGCATCATGCTCGAATAATTCCGGGGAAAAGGAGGAGACTACGGTTTCTAAGAACCTTTCGGATATTCGAATATTCTCGCTGCGAAAGTGCTTCTTTCTAATATGATAGAAAAAGGAGCCTTTTGTCTCGTTCTCAGCCCTGTCTTTAGCCCACAGATACAGGGATACATTCTCCTTTTTGGCCTGGTACGGAACAGCAAAGTAACAGAGATGCAACTCATGAGAGGGTTCACGTAATGGTATGCCAGGGAAGAACCGGTCATTCACAAAAACACCGCTCTCCTCCGTATCTGTTGAGATCCGGTAGATAACAAGGCCAGATCCCCCCATGGTGAGGTTGTGGCTTCTGGTTATGGCACTGATTGAGGGGGGGATGGTATCCACCACCATCTTGTGCTCAATGATAGTCAGATTTCCATCACCACCCCGTCTTTTTGAGAAATCGTGGATCTCGATGACAATATTTGCCTGCCCCTGCACAAGATTCAGTTTCTTTGGATCTATGGTGAATGTCTGCTCGGATCGGTGGACGCCCCCTTTGTTAAAGAGCCCCTCATAGAGAAAGTCCTTTTTTAGGATCGGAATACCCGGTCCCTCCTGCTTCACGATCACCTTGAAATCCCTGAGACCCATCTTGAGGTCGGAAAGCACAACGGTGAAGGTAACCGGTTTGCTGAGGTACTCCGGCAGCGGTTCTAATTGTGCGAGCGGTTTTTCTCCCTCGAATAGGGTCATCAGAAACCAGATAAGAGCGAGGAGAAGGATCACGATTGGGAGCGAGGTGATGATGAACTTCGATCTTTTAATCCTTGACTTTTTCATCTTTCCTATACTAACCGTACCTTGAAAATCAACGACATCACGCGGACTGCTTATCTTTTGTTATGCTAATAGTTTTGTCAACCTTTTTTTGCCGGTAAATCACATGGCCCAAAGGGTTTATATCGGCGTGATTGGGGCAGGAAATTGCTCTCAGGAACTCTACTCTTTAGCCCGTGAGCTCGGTCGGTACATTGGACGGAATAAGTGGGTGCTTTTCTGCGGTGGCCTGGGCGGAATTATGCAAGGGGCGGCAGAGGGCTGCTCTCGTGAGGGTGGAATCACGGTTGGCCTTCTGCCAGGGAACAATAAGGAATCGGCAAACCCCTTTATCACACTCCCTATCCCCACAGGGCTTGGCGAGGGAAGAAATCTTCTCGTGGTGAGGGCATCAGATGTGGTGGTGGCCATTTCCGGAGGATATGGAACCTTGTCCGAAATCGGCCTCGCGCTCAAGGCCGGTAAGCCGGTGGTGGGACTCAAGACCTGGTCAGGTATCGACGGTATTGAGTACGTGGAGACCGTAGAGCAGGCAATTGGAGCGGTAGAAAGACACCTCTCGGGCTTGAAAAGAAAGTCATAATATCTCCCGCTTGAGCAGTTCATCCGACGGAAACGGATTGGAGAGGCTCAATGTAAGATCTGGCTCAAGAAGAACTTAGTTCGTTCGTGCTGGGGTTTTTAAAAAACTCTTCAGGCGTATTTCCCTCCACAATCTGACCATAATCCATAAAAAGTACCTCGTGAGCTACGCTCTTAGCAAAGCCCATTTCGTGCGTGACTACTATCATAGTCATGCCTTCTTGGGCGAGTTCGATCATCACGCCAAGCACTTCCTTAATCATCTCCGGGTCAAGGGCAGAGGCAGGCTCATCACAGAGCATGATTTTTGGATTCAACGATACTAAGGTGAGGAAAGAGGTTGAAGACGAGCTGCCTGCCATGCGAGGTTAAAAGGACTGAAGCAATCCCCTTCACGGTAAGCATTTGAAGCTACGAGATCGCTTTGTCGCTCCTTACAATAATGGGATTGCAGGTTCGACTAAGGACTATGCCGTTTAAGGAAATCCAGGGCGTAGCAAGTATATTCTTTAGGGCGTTGTTCATAGGTATTGTGGCCACAACCCGGCATCACAGCGAGCTCACCTTTGGGGAGGTGGCGGTAGAATGCGATGGCCTGTTCCACAGAAAACAGTGCACTCCTGTCCGGATAGAGCACAAAGGTAGGGCAGGATACCCTTGGCAGCAAGGGTCTCAGGTCAAAAATGTCCCTGCCATAGGCCCCTCCGTACTTACGGAACTGGTTATATGAGGTCTGGGCGTGATTAGCCCCGTGCCACTCAATGAATTTTTCCCTGAGCTTGGGATTTAGCTCAAGAAATGGTTGGGGAAAGTGTAGCTGGTTAAATTCCGCCGTGGTGATCTCGCTGTAGCACTGCGTGCTTGAGATAAAGAGAGTCTTTACGCAATGGGGATATGAAACGGCGAAGTCCACACCAATCACGCCTCCCTCGCACTGACCGATGATGTGAAAGGAATCGAGCCCGAGTTTATCTCGTAGTTCAGCCAGATCCCTGACGCTCTCAGGGCGAAACCTGTCGCTTTCATAGAACTCCTGAAAATCATTTCCCTTCTGGGATTGACCGTATCCCCTCCGGTCGTACAGGACCACCTGGTAGCCGCCCTCTACGAGAGGAGAATAGATATCCTTCCACATCCTGGTGCAGCCAAATCCGTGATGGAGGAGCACAACGGTATCACCGCTACCGTGAACCTCGTAATAGATCTTTTCCCCATGTATCGTTCCAAACGGCACTGATATTACCTCGTTGTGCGTTCGAGAGTCTAGTTTCAGGAGCCAGTGACCCTCGACGTCTTCATAGCTCAAGATCTTAAGATTTGTGTCATGTTTGGTTATCGTGTTAGGATGCTATTTGAACAGGCCAAAGCATAAGGCACAGGCTAAGCATTCTATGGATGTAACACTTCCCTGAGGCCATATGTCGTAAACGATTTGGGTCAGACTTTAATCCATACGGTATCTGTTTGTTTAAGGCAAAGCTTTGCTAGATGTAGAGAGTGTGTCACAACGCAGTATGGGATAAAAGCCGGTGCGTGTCAAGAAAAAGACCAAACATACATTTTTTCTGCTTTGAATAGGTCTTACAGCTGCTGCATAATCTCTAACGACGCTTCGCCCTTAATCGAGGAGGTGTTACCAGCATACATATGGTGAAGCTTTGAGTTGTAGAATGAAGAATGCAAGGTGTAACAGTCAAACGTACCTTTCTGTCTTTCTGCCCGTGATTATAACGGCACTCTAATACCCTTATCTTGTATTTTTTCTTTTACATCTTTCAGTTAAGGTCTTCAAAAACGTGACACAAACGGCAAGATCTTAAGCCATGAAAACGTCCAGTGTTTGAATTGTAGTGATTTCTCAACCAATCTTTGATAAAATAAATTATTTAGGTTTGAAACATAGACAAGATCGCTATGAATGGCAGGATAGTTTTTTTAGAAAAAAGGGATGCGGGAGGATAGATCGAGATGAAGATTCTTTTGACTGGGGCGAAAGGGCAGCTCGGCAGTGAGTGCAAAGAGGTTATGAAAAGCGACTACAAGATTATAGACACAGACCTGGAGGAATTCGACATTACCAGTTGGGATACTGTGATAATGACTATTAGTCAGGTATCGCCCGATATTATTCTCAATTGCGCCGCATTTACCAATGTAGATGAGTGTGAGTCGAAAAAAAGGGAATCTGAGAGGATTAATGTAGAAGGACCGAGAAATCTCGCACAAGGAGCAGCGCGATATGAGAAGATGATAGTGCATATTTCCTCCGATTTTGTATTCGATGGACGCAAGAGGGTCCCACAGCCTTATTTTGAAGATGATCCCATGAATCCCCTTTCGTTCTATGGTACGACCAAGATGGAGAGCGAACTCGCCATAAAGCAGAATGCCTCTAATTATATCCTCATCAGAACGGGCTGGCTATACGGCATACGGGGCGACAATTTCATCAAGAGGATTCTTGCACGGGCCATCCAAAAGGATCAGGAGTACCTCCGCGTGGTGAATGATCAGTTCGGTTCTCCCACATGGTCCTTTAGGCTTGCTCAGCAGATAAAACTATTGATAGATAAAGGAAAGGAGGGCATGTACCATGCTACCTCAGAGGGTTATTGCAGTAGATACGATTGGGTGAGGCACGTTCTCGAACGCATGGACATAAAAATCCCCGTTGTGCCGTGCACCAGCGACGAGTATCCCACACCGGCAAAGAGGCCGGCGAATTCCATTCTTGAGAATCGACAGTTGAAGACCGAAGGCCTCAACATCATGCCGAGTTGGCAAAGGGATCTCGATACCTTTCTGGACACTTACGGCGAGACCCTCGTGAGGGATGCCGAGAGATCTGCTGCTTAGAAGGCTCAGCACAACGCTCAGGGGTGTGCAAGATGAGCCTTAAGACTTAAGAAGTAAACCATGTACTAGGAAAAGGAGGCCTGCAATGTTCGTAAAGGATATGATGACAATGAATGTGGTCAGTATCCCAAGCAAAACCTCAATCGCCGATGCAAAGAGGATCTTGGATGCTCATAAGATTCGACGATTACCCGTTGTTGACAGGGGAAGGCTTGTGGGCATTGTTACCGAACGGAGGTTAGAACAATACACCCCTTCCAAGGCAACCTCGCTTAGCGTGTGGGAGATTGGATACCTGCTCGGCAACACACCGGTAAAGGATATCATGGAGAAGAATGTGATCACCGTGACGTCGGACATGACCGTAGAAGAGGCAATCGGGGTAGCACAGCGCAATGGTGTTGGGGCGTTAATAGTGGTTGAAAAAGAAAGATTGGTGGGCATTGTTACCACCAATGACTTCTTCTATAAGATTGCGAACCCGGTCCTCGGTATCGGCATGCCCGGCACGAGGATGGAGGTGATAGGCAAGGGTAAGGATACGGTCATAGAAGATGTGGTTTCGCTGGCAAACAAGAAAGGAATAAGAATTATCACCATACACGTGATCGATATTCCAGAGGAGCCCGGCGAAAAAAAGGACATTGTGATCCACCTGGATACAGAGGACGTCACAGCCTTTGTTGAGGAGATAAAGAAAAAGGGATACGAGGTCATAGTAAGGATGAGGTAGCCGCTTGGAATCCCGTATTTGATACAAAAAAACCGGCCCTTTTAGAGTGCCGGCTTTTCGTTGTAAGAAAAGGCTGCCTTATGGCTAAATTGATCTCAACGGATGGCAATGCCGATCCTGATGGGGACAAACGGGCAATTCCGTAAAACACGTGACTTTCAATAGGGCTCATAGAGAAAATGATTTCCCCATTCCCTTTATAAAGAACGCACAATGAACAAGGAAGGCGCCTTATGGCGGGAGCAAGGATAAGAGGGTTTGACAACGAGCAATATATAGCAGAGCAGACATCTGCCATTCACGAGAGGGTACAACGATATAACAATAAACTGTATCTCGAGTTTGGAGGGAAGCTGCTCTACGATTTTCACGCCTCTCGGGTCTTACCGGGGTACGATCCAAATGTGAAGATGCGGCTCCTGCAGAAGCTAAAGGATAGGGCTGATTTCTTACTCTGCATTTACGCTGGTGATATAGAGCGGAAAAAGATACGGGCGGATTTCGGCATCACCTACGATTCTGATGCGCTTAAGCTCATAGATGAATTGAGGGAGTGGGGGATCAATGTGTTTGGCGTGGTCATCACGCGTTTCGATCAACAGCCATCGGCCGTGATGTTTAAGAATAAATTAGAGAGAAGAAACATTAAAGTATACACCCATCGCTATACAAAGGGCTACCCAACGGATGTGGATATGATCGTAAGCGATGATGGATACGGGGCAAATACCTATATAGAGACCACTAATCCCCTTGTGATCGTCACCGGCCCCGGTCCAGGTAGCGGAAAACTCGCTACGTGCCTCTCTCAGATGTATCATGACTACAGGAAGGGAATTACGAGCGGCTATGCGAAGTTCGAGACTTTCCCCATCTGGAATTTAGCCATAAAGCATCCGGTTAATGTCGCCTATGAAGCAGCTACGGCGGATATCGGGGATTTTAACATCATCGATCCATTTCACCTGGAAGCATATGGTAAGGCGGCGGTGAATTACAATCGAGATGTAGACATCTTTCCTGTGCTTAAGAGAATCGTGGAGAAGATAACAGGTGCTGAACCCTCATATCGGTCTCCTACCGATATGGGAGTGAATCGCGCGGGTTTTGCCATCACTGATGATGCCATCGTCCAAGATGCTGCCAAGCAGGAGATTATCAGGCGATACTTTCGATACCGGTGTGAGTATGCAATGGGATTTGCTGACAAGGAAACCGTTCAGAGGGTAGAGCTCTTTATCAGGGATTTTAACCTTTCACCGGAATATCGCAGTGTTGTTGAGCCTGCGCGCCGGGCTGCTAGCGAGGCGCGTAAGGAAAATAAGGGCAATAAGGGCACTTTCTGTGGAGCGGCAATAGAGTTGAAGGACGGATTTATCATCACCGGCAATAACTCGCCCCTCATGCATGCTGCATCAAGCCTGGTGTTACATGCCATAAAGCACCTCGCTGAGATCCCTCCCAAGATAAAGTTGCTGCCCCCTCACATAACGGATTCACTGAAAAAGCTTAAGACAGAAGTGCTGAACGAAAGGTCTGTCAGCCTCGATCTAGAGGAAATACTCATTGCGCTTGGCATCAGCTCCACAACGAATTCTGCCGCTCAGCTGGCCCTGGAGAAATTAAAGGATCTTCGCGGCTGTGAGGTCCATATGACGCACATCCCCACGCAAGGAGATGAAGCAGGGTTGAGGAGGTTAGGCGTGAACCTTACGAGCGATCCGAATTTTTCCTCGAAAAACCTCTTCATTTACTGAATCTCAGGTCGCCTATGGCCCCTCACGAGCGTCCACTCGCCTTCGCCAGGATGCCCCGTGCAGAAGCTTGGCTAGCTTCTCTGTGGATTCCATAGGAAATCCACGCTGCTAATCCGATTGCTTGATCACGCGATCCTGGAATTGACATCAATTCGTCTTTGTCTTATGCTGATTGTATTCATGAGAAGGCCCTGCCGGTAAGGGATTTTTTCAACAACAGAGGCAAGCCCGATGAGGACACACGCAATTGCCGCCTTGATCCTGTGCTGCATCGTGGCAACTCTTCATGGATGTGCTGGGAATAGAACCTACCTCATTGACCTAAGGTATATCGGGGAAAAAGGGTCCCCTCTCAGCTCCCTGATGGTGGGAGTGTGTCCATTTGAGGATTCGAGGGAGAAAGCACAACCAGGAGAAATCGGCCTCAGGCACAGGAGAGGTGAGAAGGTGGATTTCCTGAAAGCAGAAGCAATGAGCGTTTCTGAATCAGTTACTCGGGCTGTGAAGGACTACTTTTCCGAGAGAGGATACAAGGTCACCGATTATACTACATGGAATAAGGGCATCCAGGGGCTTTCAGGGGCACCCAAAGCGATAGCCCTCGTGGTAGGAGGAAATATCGAGTCATTCATGGTTGAGGCGCATTCCGGTCTTGCCATTACAGAGACGACATACAAGGTGAAGCTCGTTGCATTTATCGGGCAGGTACCGCAAAAGAAGGTTTCCATCACAACTGCAGAAAGCACTTTCAAGACCAAGGGCATGGATTTTGATATTGTGGATGTCAGGGAAAAAATCAACGCTACCCTCACTGAGATGATCCGCAACCTCTTTAAGGATGTATACTAAGGCCATGGTGCTAAAAAATTGAGTTGCATTGTGTGAGATGATGATTATTATCGATTCAAAAGGCTTTGTGCGCCCTGCGTTTTTCACCTCCTTTGCGTAGCAGGGCACAGGCCTAGAGTTACACGATACTCTAGTCTGTATGCTGCAGGGAGTTTTCCCTCCTAACTCCCTGCAGTTTTATTTCATCTCAGAAAACCACGTCCTCTGGGCGTGGATTTTCCCTATACGCGTCCTGTCT
>Ga0315553_10001909_pt1 | contig 16997 bp, 9 predicted proteins | sample SalMarSW160140MG_FD_203099 | JGI IMG/M metagenome (GOLD analysis project Ga0315553, IMG submission 203099) | Salt marsh sediment microbial communities from the Plum Island Ecosystem LTER, Massachusetts, United States - Salt Marsh Sediment SW1601-40 ... | reverse complement strand
TTGCCGCAGCTCGCGACGGCGCTGCCCGCGGCGCTTTATGCGAAGTGATCATTGAAAATCCGAACGTTTTGTCGTTCCCTAGTGGCGCGCCGCGCGCCGCCGCGCGGGCCGCTCCCGCCGCGGGCGGAGACGAGCAAAGAAGTCATTGCTGGCATGGTCATGTTCGGGTACCTGATGGCGCGATTGCCGACCGATTATGGGCTGAGGAACAAAGGAGGAACTCTCCGGTCTTCTACCAACAGACGACGCGGCGGCCATCGAGTAGGTAAGCAATCATGACCTTCCTGCGGTAAACCCGCTCCCAGCGATAGACAAGCCGGTAGACGAATTCGAGGAGCGCTCCGTCCCGTTTTCAACATCGGGACCCTTCGGAGAGAAACGATGAGTCACAAGCGAACGATTGTCGACGGAAACGAAGCTGCCGCCTCGGTGGCCTACAGGCTCAACGAAGTGGTTGCGATCTATCCGATCACGCCGTCGTCTCCGATGGGCGAATGGGCCGACCAGTGGATGGCGGAGGGCGCCAAGAACATCTGGGGCACGGTGCCCGACGTGATCGAAATGCAAAGCGAAGGCGGCGCCGCCGGCGCATTGCACGGCGCTTTGCAAGGCGGCGCGCTGGCGACGACCTTCACGGCCTCCCAGGGCCTACTTTTGATGATTCCCAACATGTACAAGATCGCCGGCGAACTGACTTCGGCGGTCATCCATGTGGCGGCGCGCACGCTCGCGACGCACGCGCTTTCGATCTTTGGCGACCACAGCGACGTGATGGCGACCCGGCAGACCGGATTTGCGCTGCTCGCCGCCAACTCCGTTCAAGAAGCGCACGATCTCGCGTTGATCGCCCAAGCCGCGACGCTGGAAGCGCGCCTGCCGTTCCTGCATTTCTTTGACGGGTTCCGCACCTCGCACGAAGTCAACCTGATCAACGAGCTGAGCGACGACGACCTGCGCGCGTTGATCGACGACGAATTGGTGCGGGCGCACCGCGAGCGGGCAATGTCGCCGGATCGTCCGATCCTGCGCGGATCGGCACAGAATCCCGACGTATTTTTCCAGGCGCGCGAGACGATCAATCCCTTCTACCGGGCCTGTCCGACCATCGTGCAGAACGTGATGGACAGGTTCGCGCAGCGGATCGGCCGCTCCTACCACCTGTTCGACTATTACGGCGCTCCCGACGCCGAGCGGGTCGTGATCCTGATGGGCTCCGGCGTGGGCGCCGCGGAAGAGACGGTCGAGGCCCTGCAGGCGCGCGGCGAAAAAGTCGGCGTGCTGAAGGTCCGGCTGTTCCGGCCGTTTGATGTCGATAGCTTCCTGGCGGCGCTCCCCAGCACGGTCAAATCGATCGCCGTCCTCGACCGCACCAAGGAGCCGGGCTCAATCGGCGAGCCGCTCTACCAAGACATTCTGTCGGTCTATGCCGAGCGCATCTCCTGCGGGGCGGCGACCACCATGCCGCGCATCATCGGCGGACGCTATGGCCTATCGTCGAAGGAATTTACCCCGGCGATGGTCAAGGCGGTGTTCGACGAACTCAATAAGTCGGAGGCGAAGAACCATTTCACCGTCGGCATCCATGACGACGTCTCCCACACCAGCCTCGCCGTCGATCCCGATTTCTCGACCGAAGACCCGCGCACGGTGCGCGCATTGTTCTACGGGCTCGGCTCGGACGGCACGGTCGGGGCGAACAAGAACTCGATCAAGATCATCGGCAAAGGGACGGACAGCTGGGTTCAGGGCTATTTCGTCTACGACTCGAAGAAGGCGGGGTCGGTCACCGTTTCGCATCTGCGCTTCGGGCCCAACCCGATCCGATCGACCTATCTGATCAGCAAGGCGAACTTCGTCGCCTGCCACCAGTTCCAGTTCCTCAATCGCGTCGACATGCTGGCGGCGGCGGAGGAGGGCGCGACCTTCCTGCTCAATGCTCCGCACGGCGCCAACGAGATTTGGGAGCATCTGCCGCGCGAGGTGCAGGACGGAATCATCCGCAAGAAGCTGAAGGTCTACGTGATCGATGGCTATGCGGCGGCGCGCGACGCCGGCATGGGCAGCCGCATCAACACGATCATGCAGACCTGTTTCTTCGCCATCAGCGGCGTGCTTCCGCGCGATGAGGCGATCAAGCAGATCAAGAAGGCGATCGAGGACACCTACGGCAAACGCGGCGCAGCCGCAGTGCAGAAGAACTTCGCGGCGGTCGACACGACGCTTGCGCGTCTGCATGAGGTGAGGGTGCCGGACCAGGTGACGAGCGTCTTCGAAATGTTGCCGCCGGTTCCTGCGCGCGCGCCGGCCTTCGTGCGCGACGTGCTCGGGACCATGATCGCCGGCAAAGGCGACACGCTGCCGGTCAGCGCGCTGCCGATCGACGGCACCTTCCCGACCGGCTCGGCGCAATGGGAAAAGCGGAACATTGCCCAACAGATTCCCGTCTGGGACGAGAAGCTGTGCATTCAGTGCGGCAAGTGCGTGCTGGTGTGTCCGCATTCGGTCATTCGCGCCAAGGTCTATAACGGCGAGCAGCTCGCCGACGCCCCGCCGACCTTCAAGTCCACCAAGCCGAGGTGGCGCGAGTTTGAATCGCAGCGCTACACGCTGCAGGTTTCCCCGGAGGACTGCACTGGCTGTCGGCTGTGCGTCGAAGTCTGTCCGGCCAAGAGCAAGAGCGAGGTCAAGCACAAGGCGATCAATATGGAGGCGCAGGCGCCTCTGCGCGAAAGCGAAAACGCCAATTGGGACTTCTTCCTGAAGCTCCCGGACGCCGACCGCGATGGACTCCGGCACAACCTCGTCAAGGACGTGCAGCTGCTCGAGCCGCTGTTCGAATTCGCGGGCGCCTGCGCGGGGTGCGGCGAGACGCCGTATATCAAGCTGCTGACGCAGCTGTTCGGCGACCGTTTGATGATCGCCAACGCCACCGGCTGCTCCTCGATCTATGGCGGCAACCTACCGACCACGCCCTATACGTCGAACCATGAGGGGCGCGGACCGACCTGGTCGAACTCGCTGTTCGAGGACAATGCTGAATTCGGTCTCGGCATGCGGCTTGCGGTCGACAAGAAGACGCAGTTTGCGCGCGAGCTGGTGACGCGGGTGAATGGCCAGCTCGGCGGCATGCTGATCAAGGGTCTGCTCGAGGGCGATCAGTCGACCGAGAAGGGCATCGAGGAGCAGCGCGCGCGGGTCGCCGAACTGAAGCAGAAGCTCGCTTCGGTCAAGACCCCGGAGGCGCAGGCGCTGCTGGCGGTGGCCGACAATCTGGTCCGTAAAAGCGTGTGGATCCTCGGCGGCGACGGCTGGGCCTACGATATCGGTTTTGGCGGACTCGACCACGTGCTGGGCTCCGGCCGTAACGTCAATGTGCTGGTGCTGGATACCGAGGTCTACTCCAACACCGGTGGCCAGATGTCGAAGGCCACCCCGCGCGCCGCCGTGGCGAAATTCGCCACCGGCGGCAAACGCACCGGCAAGAAAGACCTCGCCATGGAGGCCTTGAGCTACGGCTATGTCTACGTGGCCAAGGTCGCGATGGGCGGGAACGACGCGCACACGGTGAACGCCTTCCTCGAAGCGGAAGCCCATGAAGGGCCGTCGATCATCATCGCCTACAGCCATTGCATCGCGCACGGCTTCGATATGGCGAATGGGCTCAATCAGCAGAAGAACGCGGTGCTCTCGGGATACTGGCCGCTGATGCGGTACAATCCCGGCCTGCGCGCGCAGGGCAAAAACCCGTTCCTGCTCGACTCCAAGGCGCCGAGCATTCCGTTCAGGCAATACGCCTATAACGAGGCGCGCTACACGATGCTGGTGCGCTCGAATCCGCTGGCGGCGCGCGAATTGTTGAAGACGGCGCAGGACGATGTCGAGCGCCAGTGGCGCGTCTATTCGAATCGCGCCGCCATGTTGGGTCGCGCCGCGACGCCCGACATTGCGCCGCACGACGCCGAAGATGCCTCGGATCAGACCAAAGCGGGAGGCGACGAGGAATGAGTGATCTGACAACGAGATATACGGGCCTGAGCCTGAAGTCGCCGCTGGTCGCGTCGGCATCTCCTCTCTGCGAGTCGGCGGAGAACATCGTCAAACTCGAGGATCAGGGAATTGCAGCCGTCGTGTTGCCCTCCCTGTTTGAAGAACAGCTCGTGATGGAAAGCCTACGCGTCGACGCCGACCTCGAACGCGGGTCGGACAGCTTTCCCGAGTCGCTCAACTTCTTTCCCGACCTGCATACCTACAATCTCGGACCGGACGGCTATCTCGAGCTGATCCAGTCCGCCAAGGCGCGGGTGTCGATCCCGGTGATTGCCAGCCTCAATGGCGTCACCGCGGGCGGATGGATCGAATACGCCAAGCTTATGCAGGACGCGGGCGCGGACGCGATCGAACTGAACATCTACTCGATCGCGACCGATCCCATGCAAAGCGGCGATGCGGTCGAGAAAGGTTATCTCGAATTGGTCTCGCGGATCAGCCAGAGCGTGCGCGTTCCGGTGGCGGTCAAGCTGTCGCCGTTCTTCAGCGCGCCCGCCAATTTCGGCAAACGCCTGTGCGAGGCGGGCGCCGACGGCCTCGTGCTGTTCAACCGGTTCTACCAGCCCGATTTCGACATCGAAGATCGCGAGGTTGTGCCGTCGCTGGTGCTCAGCCGTCCGGAGGAACTGCTGCTCCGTTTGCATTGGATCGCCATCCTGTACGGCCATGTCGATGCGGATCTGGGTGTTACCGGCGGCGTGCACAGCGCGCAAGACGTGGTGAAATGCATCATGGCCGGCGCTCGGGTCGCATGCATGACCTCGGCGCTCCTGCGCAACGGGGCGCAACATGCGGCGCGCGTGCTCACTGCACTCAACAACTGGCTCGACGACCACGAATACGCGTCCGTCGCGGAAATGTGCGGCAGCATGAGCTACAACGCCGTTCCCGATCCGACCGCCTATGAGCGCGGCAATTACATGAAGGTGCTCGGCTCGTACACGCTGTAGAGCCGCAGACCCGATCGAAATAAAAGCCGCCTTTCGCCGAGCGAAGGGCGGCTTTTGTTATTGCTGCATGGGCCAAGCATTCCGTCTTTGTCATGATCTGCATGACAAATGCATGAAGGGCCAGCGCTTGCAGTAATAACAAACCCATCACGGTCATGTGCGCGCGTTCGCGCCCTGGGACATGCAACTATGCCGCCGCACCGCCAACGCCCTACGTTGGCGCGAGCCAATCCTCGGTCCCCGCACGGGACGTCATCGTCATGGAATTTGGAGGCCGGCCGTGAACTCAGTTTTTGTCGTTCAGACGAAAGATCTTCCGCGTGCGAAAGTGGGGGGCGTGGACGATCCGACGGTGCGCTGGCAGGGCGCATTTGCCGCCTATGGCGGACATGGGACCACGGCGTCGTCGACCATCGTTTACGAGATCGAGCCCGGCGGCCGGCTCGGCTGGCACACCGATGCGACCGAAGAAACGCAATATATTCTCGCCGGCAGCGGCGAATTGCGGCTGGAGGACGGCTCCAAGCACGCGGTCGGGCCGGGCAGCGTTTTCGTGATTCCCACGCCGGTCCGCCACGATCTCGCCAACACCGGCAAAGACACCTTGCGGGCGGTCGCCTTTTTCGCGGCGGCGATGTTCACCCAGACATTCGACAACGTAATGCTGCCGCCGGACGTCCATGTCCTCGGCACGCCCAACCGCGAAGGTCAATAGCAGCTTCGGCCGCGCTGATCCTGACTGGTCGCGCGCGGGTCAGCCTTTGCCCGGACCAGCCGACGCTGCTCACTTGCAGCGCGCGAGCCGCTGGCCTCAAGCGGCCGGCGGCTCGGCGTGAATGAGTTCGTGAATGAACTGAAGCTTGTCGATGACCGGCGGCGAGAGCACGAACGGATAGAAATCGGGCTGGCCGATGCTGCGATTGACGCTGTTGATTGCGACCGTCAGCGGCACCCAGTCTTCGACGAGGTCCTGCGCGCTCGCCGCCGCGTAAGGTTGAAACTCCAGTTCGACGGCAAGACCTTCGGCATTCTTTGCCGCCGGACGCACTTTGATTCCGAATGACCGGGCGGTTTCCAGGCCATCCACCATGTGAATGTAGTGGGCCCACGTCTCCGCGAAATCCTCCCACGGATGCGCGGTCGCGTAGGCGCTGACGAATGCGGCCTGCCAGTTGGCGGGAGCGCCCGTCTCGTAGTACCGCTTCAGCGCCTCGTCGTAATCCTGAGTTTCATCACCGAACAGCTGTCGGCAGCGATCGATGTTGCCGCGGTCGCGGACGAGCCGTTCCCAATAATAATGCCCAACCTCATGCCGGAAATGCCCGAGCAACGTCCGGTAGGGCTCTTGCATCGACACCCGGCGCTTTTCCCGCTCCGCATCGTCCGCCTCGGCGATGTCGAGCGTGATGAGCCCGGTATTATGCCCTGTCAGCACCGGTTCGACCATGCCGTCGTTCTTCGCGATATCGGCAAGAAACTCGAATGCAAGCCCATGCTCGGGATCTTCGCTGCGGGTCGGCATTGGCAGCCGCCAGCGCATCAACGAATAGAACAGGTGCCGCTTCGCCAACTCGATCTTGCGCCAGTTCGCCAGGTATTCCGGCGCCGATAGGTCGGGAACGGTCTGATTGTGGCGACAGGCGACGCAGAGCGGGTTGTCGCTATCGGCAGGAAGTAGCCAATTGCACGCTTCATATTGGCTGTTGGCGCAGGAGACGTAGGAGAGTTCCGGAACCGCGAGCGCCTTCCACCGGCCGCCGTCAGCTTCGAGCGCGGACATCTCGAACCGCTCAGGTAGATAGCCGAGCCGGCGGTCACAGTTCACGCAAACGGTATTGTTGAAATACACCGCGCTCCGACAATGTTGGCATTCAAATAATTTCATGGGGCGCGTCGATGGGAATTGCCGTGGAGGCTCTTGGCGAGGCGATGGCCGTTGGGTTGATGTGGATCGGCGGATGACGGTCTGGTGCACCTAAAAACAATCCGAGCTCAGACTTGTTCCCTGCAGCTCCATGAGGCTGACGGCGTTCGGCGCAAGCGGGAATCGTTTCATCGCAGAAATCGACCCAAAAATCAGGCGGGGCGCGTTGGTTCCACTTTAACGGTTCGCTCCCCGGCAGAATCGTTGGCGAGGAGGCTCAAGCTCGCTTCTCCCTGCGCGCCGCAGGTCTCAACACGGAATCACGCTCACCGCGACGTCGATGTGCTGGCCGCCCGACGCGAGAATGACGCCGTCGATGGGCGCCACATCGGCATAGTCGCGTCCGATCGCAAGCACCACATGATCGTTGCCGGCAGCGATGGCGTTGGTCGGGTCGAGCCCGATCCAGCCGATCTCGGCGCCGCACCACACATTGACCCACGCGTGCATGGCGTCGGAGCCCTCGAGGCGCGGCCGCTGCGCGTCATAGGAGGTGCGCAGATAGCCGCTGACATAGGCCGCCGGCAGGCCGAGGCCGCGCAGCCCGGCAATCATGACATGCGCGAAATCCTGGCACACGCCGCGGCGCAGCGCGAAGGACATCGACGGCGTAGTCGTCGCCGTGGTCGCGCCGATCTCGTAGGTGAAGTCGGTCTTGATCCGCCGCCCCAGTTCGACCATGGCATCGAGAATCGGACGGCCGGGCGGAAAGCTCGCGCGCGCGTATTCGCGGATCTCGGGGTCGAGCGAAACTTGCCGGCTGGGGAAAAGGAAGTGCCCCGGCGCGGTCGGTCCAATATCGGCGACGGCGAGTATTTCGTCCCGCACAAACTCCCAGGATGGGGAAGCGGCCGGAACATAGTCGTCGCGATAATCGACGGCGACGCGCGCCATCACATGCACCGCAAGCTTTTCATGCGGTTGATTGAGTTCGATCCAAGTCAAGCGATTGCCGAAGAAGTCGAAGCCTTCGCGCCGGCGGATCGGCGCCGGCAACACGTCAAGCGCCGCGACATGAACGCGCTGACACGGCCGGTCGATCGGGGTCAGCCGCAGCACGTGGCGTGCATAGGTCACCAGCGACGCGTAGGTATAGGCCGTCATTTGGCGCACGTCATAGATCATGCGAGCGCCTCGCGTTTGGCCTCTAGATTCTCCGTTTGAATAAGGTAGGTCGAGGCGACGAAGTCGGACAAATGCATGAGGTCGGCTTCGAAACCGGAAATCGTATCATCATCGATGTCCACGGCGTCCATCGTGCGCAGCTTGGTCGCCAAGGCGAGCGCCGCTTTCTGCGGAAGCGAGAGCGGTCCGTCCGCCAGATGAGGCGGTAGCGCCGCAAGGTGCTCATCGATGCGGTCGACCTGATAGGCCACCGATCGCGGATTGAACGGATCAAGCATGACTAGATCGACCACGGGCGCGCGGGCAGCGACCATCACATAGCGCTTGCGATAGGTAATCTGGCTGTCGCAAAGCTCCAGAAGCACATCGAGCGCGCGCTCGTGCACGGGAGGATTGGAGAACTGGCGTGCAAAGCGGCAGGTCACGAGGCCGCGCTCGATGCGGCGACCGAGTTCGAGAAAGCGCCAGCCCGCGCGCTGCGTCATATTCTCCTGGGCGAGGCCGGAGAACGACGCGACGATGCGCAGCGCGTCGTTGACCCGTTCGAGCATCGCGCCTTCCGACGGGCCGTCCGGCACGGCTGCATTGATAACGGCGACGAGGGTCGTCAGCGCTCGCCAGGCGTCGGGCGAAAAGCGGTCGCGGATCACCGACGCGGCCGAACGCGCGGCGCCGGCAAGATACGGCAGCGATCCCTCGCACTCCGCCTGTTGCAGCGCCGCGCGCGCGACAAGCGACGGCTTTGCGCGCAGAATTTCTTTCGGACCGGCGCTCCAGGCCAGCAGCAGCGAACTGATCGAGGAGATAATCGGGGCGGCCGCATCGTCATCGTCGATAATTTGATGGATCAGCGCCCGAACCAGCCGCAACGTCGCTTCCGTGCGCTCGATATAGCGGCCGACCCAAAGCAGATTGTCGGCGGCGCGACTGGGCAGGGGGCCGGCCGAGCGGCGGATGGCGACCCGGTCGGGAGCGGGCAGAAGCGTCGTCTCTACGATCGGCTCCTCGGAAAGCACCCAGGCGTCGGCGGTGCGTCCGCCCTTCTGCAGGCTGACGGCGTGCGCGTCGATGTCGTCGGCGATCCGCACGAAACCGCCCGGCATGACCGTCCACCCATCGCCGACCCGGGTGAGGAACAGACGCAGGATGAAAGGACGCGGCTGCAGACGGCCGTCTCGCAAAACGGGCATTGTCGACAGCTTGACCGGCTCCTGAACGACGAAATCCATCCCGCGATCGGCGATCAGCTGCACGAGCTTCTGGTGCTGATGGATATTGAGCTTCCCGCCCAATACGCCTTCGGATAGCCCGTCGCCGGGCAATGCAGCGAACGCCGGCGCAATGACCATCGAGTCGAGCCGCTTGACCATCTCGGATTGCGCCGCGGCGTCGCCAAGCCACCATGTCGCGACATTGGGAATTGCGAGGTCCTCGCGCAGGAGAGCCGGCGCGAGCGCCGGCAGAAAAGCAAGGACGGCGCGCGCCTCGACGAGGCCCGAGCCCAACGCGTTCACGATGGCGACCTGGCGCTCGCGCACCGCCTGCACCAACCCGGGGACCCCGAGGCGCGAGCGCACATTCAGTTCCAATGGATCGGCGAAGTCGGCGTCGACGCGGCGCAGGAGCACTTCGGTTCGTTGCAGCCCGGAGACGGTGCGAATGAACACGCCGTCGCTGCGGACGGTGAGATCTCCGCCCTCGACCAGAAGGAAGCCGAGATAGCGGGCGAGATAGGCGTGCTCGAAATAGGTCTCATTCAATGCGCCCGGCGTCAGCACGCACACGCGCGCGTCGTCGCGCCGGCTCAGGCCTGACAGCTCCGCCTGCAACTCCCGAAAAAACGGCGCGAGCCGGTGGACGTGGAGCGAGCGATAGATATCAGGCAAGGCGCGTGCGAGCGCGAGCCGGTTTTCCAGGGCATAGCCTGCGCCGGACGGCGCTTGGGTGCGGTCTCCCAGAACCCACCATCGCCCGTCGGTGCCGCGTCCGACATCGACCGCGTAGAGCCGCAGATGCGCGCCGCCGGACGGCGGCGCGCCCACAAGTGGACGGATGAATTCCGGATTGCCGGCGATCAGCGTGGCCGGAAGACGCTCGCGCCGGACTAGGTCTGCCGAACCATACGCATCGGTGAGAACGGCTTCGAGCAGCCGGGCGCGCTGGATGAGGCCGGCCTTCAGCTGTTCCCAGTCGTTGGCCTCGATGATCAACGGCACATGGCTTGACGGCCAGGTCCGCTCGACGCCGGCCGGGTCTTCGTAGACGCGATGGAATACGCCCGAATCGCGCAGATAACGGTCGGCGATGGCAAAACGGCGGTTGATCTCATCGGGGCCAAGAGCGGCGAGGCGTTCGAGAAAAGGTCGCCAGTGGCCGCGCACCGCGCCGGTGCGACCCATCATCTCGTCGTAGATGTCGGGAAATGGACGGTAATCCGTCAACAGACGCTCGAGCGCGCCGTTCAGCCGATCATCAGGAGCGCTGTCGATATGCGACATTATTGGAGCGCCTCCGGATAGCGGAGATCGAGCGTAGTCGGATATTCCAACGATCGGATGTCGGAGGGAGCCTGCGCAATGACGCCCGGTGTATGCCCATGGTCCTGGAAGCGGGCGCGGCGGCGCGCTTCCGCCTCATACGAATTGACCGGGAATGTCTCATAGTTGCGCCCGCCCGGATGCGCCACATGGTACACGCAGCCCCCGAGCGAACGCCTATTCCACAGATCGATGATGTCGAAGGTTAGTGGCGCATGCGACTTGATCGTCGGGTGCAGGGCGGCGGCCAGATTCCATGCCTTGAAGCGCACGCCGCCGACATATTCGCCGGTGCGACCCGTCGCAACCAGAGGGACCCGGCGTCCGTTGCAGGCGATGATATGACGAGTCGGATTGAGATTTTCGACCTTGACCTGCAGCCTTTCCACCGACGAATCGACGAACCGCACTGCGCCCCCGAGGACGCTCTCTTCGCCCAACACATGCCAGGGCTCGAGCGCGTGGCGAATCTCCAAACTGACTCCCCCGTGGTTGACCATGCCGTAAGCGGGGAAACGGAATTCGCGCTGCGCCTCGAACCAAGCCGGATCGAACCGGTAGCCTTCCCGGCCGAGATCGTCCAGTACGTCGAGGAAATCGCGCCAAACAAAGTGCTCCAGCATGAAGCGATCGTGCAGGGCCGTGCCCCAGCGCGCCGGCCGGCCATCCAGCGGCTCGCACCAGAACCAGGCGATCAGCGCCCGCAACAGCAATTGCTGCGCGAGGCTCATGCGGGCGTCCGGGGGCATCTCGAAGGAGCGGAATTCGACCAGCCCAAGGCGGCCCGAGGAACTGTCGGGAGAAAACAACTTGTCGATGCAGATTTCCGCACGATGGGTGTTACCGGCTACGTCCACGAGGAGGTGTCGGAACAGGCGATCCACCAGCCACGGCCGCGGCGGCGCGCCTTCGTGCGGAGTCGGCACTTGCGCGAGCGCGATTTCCAGCTCGTACAGGGAATCCTGGCGCGCCTCGTCGACGCGCGGCGCCTGGCTGGTCGGGCCGATGAACAGGCCCGAGAACAGATAGGACAACGACGGCCGCCGTTGCCAGTACAGCACCAGGCTCTTCAGGAGATCGGGTCGCCGCAGGAAGGGACTGTCCGCCGCGGACGGCCCGCCCAGCACGACATGATTGCCGCCGCCGGTGCCGGTGTGGCGGCCGTCGATCATGAACTTGTCGGTGCCAAGTCGTGCGAGGCGCGCTTCTTCATAGAGCGCGGTGGTGATGTTCACCGCCTCGCTCCAGGATCCCGCGGGGTGGATGTTGACCTCGATGACCCCCGGATCAGGCGTGACCTTGATGACGTTCAGCCGCGGATCGGGCGGCGGCGGATAGCCTTCAAAATAGACCGGCGTGTTCTGCGCAATCGCTGCGGCCTCGACCGCCGCGAGCAGCTCATAGAAATCCTCGAGGCGCTCGACCGGCGGGAGGAAAACGCAGAGCATTCCGTCGCGCGGCTCGACCGCAAGCGCGGTGCGGACCGCGATTCCCGACCCGTCTTCGCCAAGGATTTCCGGCTCCCGCGGCGCAGTCGACTCGGGGCTTGCGATCCGGCTCGCGCGCTGACGCGACATCTGCTGGGCAAGCGTTTCGGGGTCGGCGAGCTCGCCAGGCTCGGCGAATGGGTCGGCCGGCATGACGTGCGGGTAGGAGGTGGGCGGCACATAGGGGAGGGACTTGATCGGGAGCCGCAGGCCGATCGGTGAATCGCCGGCGGCGAGAAACAAGCGCCCGCGGCGCAGCCGCCACGCCTCGCTCATCCAGCCCGCGGCCGATGATCGGGCATTCCAACGTTGGACCGGCAGCGCATAGCCCACGGGCTCCGACAATCGGCCCGCGAAGGCGCGCAGGATGCGGGCGCGCTCCGCCGGATCGTCGATCTTGGGATCGTTCGGATCGATGTTTGGCGGCAGCTCGCCTTCCTTGATCATGCGGGCGACCGGGTCTTCATAAGCCGGCACCACGTGCTCGGCGCTCAGCCCGATATGCTCTGCGACGGCCTCGATGAAGCGACCGGCGGCAGCGGCCGGCGGCGTCGTGTCGCTTGCGCCCGTCGCGATCAATTCGGGATGGCGCCACAGGGGGACACCGTCCTTGCGCCAGTACAGGCCGAAGGCCCAGCGCGGCGCCGGCTCGCCGGGATAGGACTTGCCCTGGCCGTAATGCAGGATGCCGTGCGGCGCGAAGCGATCGCGCAAGCGGCGGACCAGATCGGTCGCCCGGATGCGCTTGGTCGGGCCGTCTGCAGCGGTGTTCCACTCCTCCGATTCATAATCATCGATGGATACGAAGGTCGGCTCGCCGCCCATGGTGAGCCGCACGTCATGCGCGGCGAGATCGGCGTCGACTTTACCGCCGAGCGTGTCGAGCGCCGCCCACTGCTCCTCGGAAAACGGAAAGGTGACGCGCGGCTTCTCGCCGATGCGCGAGACATGCATCTCGAAAGAGAACGAGACCTCCGCCGGATCGACCGTGCCGCTGATCGGCGCGGCGGAGCGATAGTGCGGCGTCGCCGCGACCGGCAGATGGCCTTCGCCGCACATGAGGCCGGAGGTCGGATCAAGCCCGATCCATCCCGCACCCGGCACATACGCTTCAGCCCAGGCATGAAGATCGGTGAAATCTCGGTCGGTGCCGGCCGGACCCTCCAGCGGCTTGATGTCCGGCTTGAGCTGAATGAGGTAGCCGGACACGAAACGGGCCGGCATGCCGAGATGCCGGAGCACCTGGACGAGCAGCCAAGCGGTGTCACGGCATGAGCCCGAGGCGACTTCCAGCGTCTCCTCCGGGTCTTGGACGCCCGCTTCCATACGAATGACGTAACGAATCGCTTGCTGCAATCTATGATTGAGTTCGACCAGGAGATCGACGGTCCGGCGCCGGTCGCGCGGAATGGAGCCGAGGAGGTTCTTTAGCCGCGGACCTGCCGGGTCCGGCTCGAGATAGGCGGCAAGCTCCGGCCTCAGTTCAGGGGGATAGTCGAATGGAAAGTATTCTGCGTAAGGCTCGATGAAGAAGTCGAAGGGATCGATGATTTCGAGATCGGCGATGAAATCGACGACGATCGTGAATTCATTCGCTTTTTCAGGAAAAACATAGCGCGCCAGCCAGTTTCCATGGGGATCCTGCTGCCAATTCACGAAATGTTCGGCTGGGATGACCTTGAGCGAATAGTTGCGCACCCGCGTGCGGCAATGGGGAGCGGGGCGTAGCCGCACCACCTGGGGTCCGAGATTAATAGGACGGTCGTAACGATAGCTGGTGATGTGGTGGAGGTTCGCCGCAATCGCCATTGAAACCGGTTTCCACGAAGTGGGCGCCTCCCGGTAGACCGACAACGCGCCGACGCTCAAAATCTCGCCGCTCAAGCTTAAGGCGATAACTTTATGCAAGAGCCAGGCCTGCCAAGCAGGCGTATCGATCGCGAGCAATCGCGAGCCGACGGTAGACCGCGCATAAGATTTAGGCAAATCTGTCCAATAACGCGGCGGTCGGCCGGAAATTGCGCTTCATCGACGGAAAAAGCCGCTTGCGTTCGGCCCCGGCCGCACGACGCGCTTAATCGCACGCGCGGTTCGTTCGTCAGACGTCCACATTCGACCAACAGAAAAAATTGCGTGCGGGAACGATTTTCGAAGGCGCTCACGCCACATCTCTCCCGCGCAAGTTGCCATCAGGTGCGATTGGTGCGTCGTTCCTGCGCGAACGGAAGTTTAATCGGCTCCACACAGCTCACCGATTCGCCTGCGGCTTATGTTCTCAGGCTCGCTCTCGCCGGAAACCCTTCTAACCCTCCTCGCGCCAGATACCGAGCGCTTCCTGCATCGGACGGTCGGAGATCGAGAACAACACCGATTCCTTCGCCGCGGTGTGGGCGTAACGCTTCCACGGCGGCACGACGAACACATCCTTCTGACGCCATTCCAGGGTCGCGCCGTCGACCGTGGTCGCGCCTTCGCCTTCCACGCAAACGAAGATCGTGCCTTCGGTCGAGCGGTAGCCCTCGCCCTTGAAGTTCTGCGGCAGCAGCGCGAGATGCGCCCCCATGGTGGGCAGCGCCCAGCCGCCGGTGATGGGATTGCAATAGCGCACGCGCGCGCCATGGCGGCGATCGATGTCGCCGGCTGCCTTTAGACGCTCGAGGATCGGCCGCGTGCGGGCATAGGTGTAGTTGATCACCGGGCTGCGCTTGAGATGCACCGGCGCGCCGTCCGGCAGCACGCCCGATCCATAGAATTCCAGCGAGTCACCGTTCTGCCGTCCGGTCGGCTGGGTCTCGCTTTCGAAATGTTCGGCGAACGCCGCTTCGTAGAAGTTGATCGTCGGCAGGTCCAGCACGTCGAGCCAGATCATCGGCTTTGCCGACTCGTTGCCGTGATCATGCGGCGCCCAATTCGGCGTCAGCACGAAATCGCCCGGCGACATCACGGCTTTCTCTCCCTCGACCGCCGTGTATGCGCCTTCTCCATCCAGCACGAGCCGGATCGCCGAGGCGGTATGCCGGTGGGCGGGCGCGATCTCGCCCGGCATGATCAATTGCAGTCCGGCGAACAGCGAGTTGGTGATGCGCGATTGGCCGCGCAATCCGGGGTTCTCCAGGATCAATACGCGGCGTTCCGCCTCTTTGGCGGTGATGAGGTCGCCGGCCTCCAGGATTACCGCTTTTACTTCGTCGAAGCGCCACAGCGCCGGGACGCATTTCGTCACCGGCTCGCGGGGAACAAGATCCTTCAGTTTCTCCCACAGGGGCGCCATGTGGAAGGTCGAGATCTTGTCGTAATAGGCCTGCCGGGCTGCCTGCAGATTGTGGCGCGCCTCCGGGACGGTTTGTGCGGTTGCCGGCATCGTGGTTCTCCTCGGGCCTTTTTGGTGCAGTCGCTTGCACATTTGTGCACATAAGGAAAAGGCGGCCGATCGGCAAGCGGCGCGCGTCGGCGGCCGCCCCTGACGCAGACACAGCGGGAGCGGCGCTTATGAACGAATAGGCGCGGTGCGTTGGCGCGGATGAGCCGATTGTAAATCGCGCCCGCTACTCGCGTTCGTCCTCGACCGGATTGCATAAGACGCCGACGCCCTCGATCTGCACCTCGCACACGTCGCCATGGCGCATCCACACGCGCGGCTTGCGGGCGAAACCGACGCCCGACGGGGTCCCGGTGACCAGCACGTCTCCGGGCTCCAGCGTCATCCCTTGCGTCACGTAAGCGATCGTCTCGGCGACCGGGAACATCATGTTGGAGGTGTTGTCGGACTGGAGCACCTGGCCATTAAGGCGCGTCTCGAGCTTTAGGCCATGGCCGCCGGGCGGCAATTCGTCCGCGGTGACCATCCACGGGCCGAAGCCGCCGGTGCGGTCGAAATTCTTGCCGATGTCCCACTGGGTGGAGTGGCGCTGAAATTCGCGCACCGAGCCGTCGTTGAAGCAAGAATAGCCGGCGATGCACGAAACCGCCGTATCCACGGTGAGGTGCTTCGCACGCCTGCCGATGATGACGGCAAGTTCGCCCTCGTAGTCGAGCGTCTCGGTGATGCGCGGGCGGAGAATCGCACTTTCATGAGCGACGAGCGAGGTGAGACTGCGGAAGAAGATCGTCGGATGTTGCGGGACGTTGTCGCGTTGCGACCCTTCCTTCACATGATCGAGGTAATTGAGGCCGAGGCACACGACCTTGCCAGGGTTCGCGATCGGCAGGGCGAAGCGCAATCCCTGCAGCGGAATTCGCGCTGCGGCCGGTGCGCGCGCGACGAGGTCGCGCAGCGGGCGCAAATCCCCGCTTGTGCGCGCGAGCAGCACGCCGAGATCGGTCGGCGTATCCGCATCGACGGCCTGCAGGTCGACGACCTGATCCGCTTCGACGACGCCGAGCCGCAGCCCTGCGTCGGTTTCGAACCCAACGATCTTCATGCAATGATCCCGGAAACGGTTGGCGTGGACGATCGTCGTGTGACGAGACGCGGGCACGCTAGAGCGAATTTCGTTCCGGTGGAATCAGAATTTGCCCAATTTGCTCGTTAGCGGTCGCATTTTCTGCGGCGAACCGATTCCCACTTCGCCGGCAAATGCTCTAGGAGCACGCCGGCGGCGGGCGACTATAATGAAAGCCGGTCCGCGCATCTACCGGCGTGCGGCGCGGCTCATCGTCCGGCAGGTCGCATGCGCGTCAATCGCTGATGTACTTCTCTTCCTCGGAGACGAGAAGGTGAACCGAGAAGGATTGGTCGGCGTCGACCCAGACTGCGGCCTGTCGCCACCCCGCGCCCTGAGCGATCGTGCGGAACAGTTCGGGCGTGTACTTATAGCTGTTCTCGGTGTGAATCGTCTCGCCGCGCCTGAATTCGAAGTTCCGACCGTCGATCCGCACCTTTTGCCGCGCGCGGCTCACCAGATGCATTTCCACCCGGCTATGCTCG
>Ga0315553_10001907_pt1 | contig 17006 bp, 14 predicted proteins | sample SalMarSW160140MG_FD_203099 | JGI IMG/M metagenome (GOLD analysis project Ga0315553, IMG submission 203099) | Salt marsh sediment microbial communities from the Plum Island Ecosystem LTER, Massachusetts, United States - Salt Marsh Sediment SW1601-40 ... | reverse complement strand
ATCGAAGGTGCTGCCGTCGGCCGGGGTCTCGACGAACTCGGCCGCCCGATTCCCCAGAGCTGTCAGACTGTGGGTCGGATGGATGCTCCGCTGGGTTCCGGGCCGCTTGCGGAATAGCTCGGTGATACTGCCGACCCGGGACGGCGTCGTGGCTGGATCAAACGCATACTGCTGCGGGCCCCTGCGGTCGGCAAAGGTGGCACTGAGGGTGGGTACGACCACCAGGCCCTCCGGGCCGACGGCCTGGAGAAAGCCGTCGATGACCACGTCGGCCCCACAATTGGGCAGCTTAACCAGCTCGCGCGGCGGCGCGAGGCTCTTAAGATCGCTGTGGAATAGAACCGCGTCACCTTTCGATAACCCCAGTTTACACAAGCCTTTAGCTACTTCTTGAGCTGTAACGGCCCCACTGTCTCCGCCCATATTGCATGCTCCCTACTGCGACCCATTCGACCAAAGCCGGAAAGAGAAGATTGAATACCCGTAGATAGCCTATGTCAAGACGTCCTAGGACAAGTATTTTCCCACGGTGCCACCCTCTTGGCACGGGCCGCCAAGCCGGGCCTGCGAGAAATGCCGTCACAGACCGATGCGGGCAGGTTGACGTCTGGCCGGTCAGGTCGAAGCCGCCTCGGCCGGATGGCCGGCGTACCAGGCGGCGACCTTGCCGACGGCGGCGATCATGTCGTCCACATCCTGGTCGGTGAAGAACTCGCTGATCGGCAGGTGAATGAAGCAGGTCTGCATCATTGCGGTGTTGGGGTAGTCGGCCAGGTCGTAGTGGTAGCTCACGCCGTGTGGCCCGCCCTCGAAGGGGAAGTGCGTGCCGCGGTAGGCGTTGCGTTGGGTGAACAGCTCGTGCTCGAGCAGGCTGAAGTAGCCCAGGTACGATGAGCCCACGCCTTCCGCCGCGAGCGCGTCGGCAAACTGCTGCGGGCTGACGCCAGCGGCCCCAGGCTCGATGGTGAGGCCGCTGAACCAATACGTGGCGTACCCGTTGGGGGTGATCTCGTGCGGATGGATGCCGGGCAACCCGGCGATGCCCTCGTTGAACCGGTCGCCCAGCTCATGCCGGCGAGCGGTAATTTGCTCGACCTTGTCGAGCTGGGCCAGCGCGACGGCCGACTGAAGCTCGGTGATGCGATAGTTGGGGGCCAGCGTCCACACGCGGCGAAGCTGGCGATTCTGGCCGGCCGCCAGGCGGTCGTAGCACTTGTCGGCGAAGTCGTGGGCCAGTTCGTAGAGCTTCCTGTCGTTGGTGACGATGACCCCGCCGTCGCCGCAGTTTATGTGCTTGTAGTGGTTCAGCGAGAAGCAGCTCAGGTGGCCGAACGAGCTGACGATGCGGCCCTTGAACTTGCAGCCGTAGGCCTGGGCGCAGTCCTCGATGAGCATGAGGTTGTGCTTTTCGGCCAGGGCACAGTAGGCGTCCATATCGCAGGGGTTGCCCGTAAGATGGACGACGATGAGGGCCTTGGTGCGCGGGGTGATCCTCTTTTCCACATCGGCCGGGTCCATCAGGTAGCTGTAGGGGTGCACGTCGGCGAAGATGGGGACGGCGTTCTGATAGAGCACGCCCAGGACCGTGCCCGCATCGGTATTGGAGGCGGTGATCACCTCGTCGCCCACGGTCACGCCGGCGGCCATGGCGGCTGCGTGAATGGCGGCTGAGCCCGACGAGCACGAAAGGGCGTACTTGGCGCCGGTATACTCGCAGAAACGGTCGAGCATCCGCTCGGTCATCTTGCCGCCCCAGTAGAACAACGAGTCGGTCTCGAGGGCTTCTCGCAGGTTGGCAAGCTCCTGGTCGCCGAAACGCTTGCCCGTACCAAACGGCGTGGTCTTGACGGGCGTGCCGCCGTCGATGGCCAGCTTCTCCATGGGCCGATTCTCCCTTCCTTGCCCGAGCGATATCGGGTCAACCGCCGCCCGGGGCGGGCCGCACGGGACAATCCTGTCTGCGTTGCCAAGACACCCGCGCGACGCGAAAATGCCTGTCTTGACGTTGCCCGACGCATGGGCACATCGCCGATCCGCCCGGGCGCGAGCAAACAGGGAGCAGTATATCGTGGCCAGCAAACCAGTCGAGGCAGTGTTATTCGGAGCGGGGGGACGCGGACGTCACACGTTCGGGCAATACGCCCTGCGGAATGCCGACCGGCTGAAGTTCGTGGCCGTCGCCGAGCCCGACGCCCAGCGTCGCGAGACGTTCGCCCGCGAGCACGGCATCGCAACCGAGCACGCCTATCCGAGTTGGGAAGATCTGCTGGCCCGGCCGCAGATGGCGCCGGCCCTTTTCAACGCCACCATGGACCCCATGCACGCCGACTCGACGATGGCGGCGCTGGAGGCAGGCTATCACGTCCTGCTGGAAAAGCCGCTGGCGGTCGATGCCGTCTCGTGCGTTCGGCTGGTGCGCAAGGCACAGCAGAACAAGCGCATCCTCCAGCTCGGGTACACGCTGCGGTACGCCCCGTTTTTCGAGGCGCTCAACCAGATGCTGACCACAGGGCGGATCGGGCAGATGCTGCACGTCGACCACACCGAGAAGGTGGCGTATTGGCACATGGCCCACAGCTTCGTGCGGGGCAACTGGGGCAACGTGGCGCGTTCGGGGCCGATGATTCTGGCCAAGTGCTGTCACGATATGGACCTCCTGGCGTGGATGGTCGATCGGCCGGCGGTTCGGGTGGCGTCGTTCGGGGCGCTGACGCATTTCCGCGCCGACTGGGCCAACTCGGACATACCCAAGCGATGCACCGACGGCTGTCCGATCGAGCCGGACTGCCCCTACTCGGCCATCAGGATGTACCTGGGCGAGAATACGGATTGGCCGGTGTCGGCAATTTCGCCGGATACGTCGATGGCGGCGCGGCGCGAGGCCGTCGAGACCGGGCCGTACGGAAGGTGCGTGTATCGCTGCGACAACGACGTGGTGGACCACCAGGTGGTGGCCATCGAGTTTGCCGACGATGTGACGGTGTCGCTGACGATGGAGGGGCACACCGTCGAGAACACGCGGACCATGCGCTACAGCGGCACCGAGGGGGAGATCTGCGGGCACATGGCCAAGAACGAGCTGCGCGTGCACGACTTTGCGTCGGGCCAGGAGTGTCTGACCCGTCCGGGCAGCTACGGCGGCGGGCACGGCGGGGGCGACCCGCGTATGTGCGATGCGTTCGTCGAAGCCGTTCGGGCCGACGATCCGTCGGCGGTGCTGGCCTCGGCTGAGGCGGGGTTGGAGGGTCACCTGCTGTGCTTCGCAGCCGAGCAGGCTCGCAGCCAACATCGCGTAGTCGAGATGGATGCATTCCGTCGCGAAATCGAATCGGCTGCGGATAAGGCGTAGACGTAGGGCGTGTCCCGGTAATGAGGGGTGGCCAAAGCACGGTGATCGGTGTAGGGTACGGCCGCAAAACAACGTCTCGCACCGCCGCACGAAGATGAATATCCGACCCAAGAAGCGTAAGTACATGACATGATTGGCAAGAAGAAGATGGACACGAAGGAAACCGTCGAGGATCTGCTGCGCCGGACCACCTACCGCAAGATCGACATCGAGAAGTTTCTCGATCCGCAACGAACGACCTGGTCGAGATTCGACCCGGAGCTGGGATACGTGCTGGTCGACTGCCTGCAGCGCGACGGCGTCGATGGCTCGTTGACGCAGTACCGCTACGAGCCCGGCGGCCATCGCAAGATGGTCAACTACGCCGACCAGCCGTGCCGCCTGAACACCTACGGCAACAGCTTCACCCAGTGCCATCAGGTAAGCGACGGCGAGACCTGGCAGGAGCAGTTGGCGGCGCACTTGCGCGAACCTATCCGCAACTACGGCGCCGGTGGCTGGGGCGCCTATACAGCCTATTTGCAGGCCCGCCGCGTTGAGGAAGGCGACTGCGGCGCGGAATACGTGATTCTCAACATCTTCGACGACGATCATACCCGCAATATCGACGCTACGCGTTGGATCAGATGCCGGGCGGACGTGGTTCTGCCGAACGAGCCGCAGCCCATCAACGGCACGCCGTGGTCGCACCTGCGTTACGACCTGGACAAGGGACATTTCGTCAAGCGCCCGGGCCTGTGCACCAGCGACGACGACCTGCGGGCGCTGTGTGATCCGAAGAATTTCTACGAAGCCTTCAAAGACGACACTATCGTAAAGCTGTTCGTGCTCGGTCGCGGCGGCGACGTGGACAATATCAACGAGCTCGAGGCCCTTGCCGAAGCGTTCGAGATCACCGTCGACCTACGCGATCCGGCCAAGCGCCGCGGCGTGGCGGCGCGACTCCACTTCGAGTACGGCTTCCGGTCCAGCCAGTTCATCCTGGAAGAGATGCGGCCATGGCTCGAGGGCCTGGGCAGGAAGCTGATGGTAGTGCTCACCTACGGCGGCCGCTTCGTCAAGGAGGAGGTCGCCGGCGTGGAGCGCTTCGACCAGCGGTTTCTGGACTACCTGAAGCGTAATAACTATCTCTACTTCGACTCGATGCCCGCGATTATAGACGACTACAAGCTCTACAACCTGTCGCTCGACGATTATCTCAGGCAGCTGCACATCCCGCCCAGCGAAGCAGCCGTCTGGAGTCACTATAACCCGATCGCCAATCACAAATTCGCGTTCTGGATCAAGGACGTCATAGTAGACTGGCTGGACCCGAAACCGCCGGCGTACCGGTGGTCTACGACGTGACGGCGGGTGGCACGGTCCTGCCAAGCCGGGCCGTGAGGCGTAGGGTGGGTCGAGACCCACCAACTCGGCTGGAGTGCTCTGTGGGGCGGGTTCAACCCGCCGTTAGACTGACACGGCAGTGGCACACGTGATGGGGGTGGGCGAGATGATGGTGCTGTGATGGTGGCGAACGGTGTCTGTCGCGCGTGCAACGAGTAGAGGACTTCGCATCTGTGCGCTTGGTTTTTCATGCTAACAGCGCGGCGCTCTATACTTACAGCCGAGTCAAAGTGATCGAATGTCATGCCGCACGTGATGCGGCATCCAGGCAGCAACCGTTAAGGAAAGATGGGGCGAATCCTGCGTTCCGACGCAGGCGTTTTCGTCAGAAAATTCACTGGGCTTTGAAATCGGGCCAAGATTTCATGTGCAACGGCGGCATCGGAGGCAGACAATAGGAACTTCCGGTTGATACAAAGGCCACCATCGGCGATGCCGACAATGGCTTTCTGTCTGAGTGCGTTGTACAGTCCGCCAGGGAGGCATTGGCTGCAATGAGCGTACCTTATTTCGATCTGCACAATCACACGGCGTTTTCGTATGACGCCTATGGCCGGCCTGGGGATCTGTTCGCCGAGGCGGCGCGCAAGGGTGTGGCCGTAGTGGGGATCACCGAGCACAACAATTTCGGGTCACTGGCCGAGGCAAAGTCGGCGGCGAAGGATTTTCCATCTGTGAAGTATGTCTGGGGGATCGAGCTGACGGTGGAGACGCCCTGGGCGAGCATGGACACGCTGCACTATTTCCCGCGGACGGACGGGCCGGCGGCGGCGGCGCTGCTGGCGTTGCATCGAGCGCGGTACGAGCAGATGGATCACTGGCGGGCCGAAGCGCTGCAGGCGCTGGGGCATGCGTACGAGGTGGAGCAACTGCGACGGCGGTATGCGGCCACGTACCCTGGCCGGACGGACAAGGGGTTCGGCGTGAGCAACCAGGTGATGCGGGCGATCCTGCTGGCCGATGGGGTGATCGCATCGCTGGAGGACTGGCCGGCGATGGCGCGGCGGATGGCCGAGGCGGTGCCGAAGATGCCGGTGTATCCGGACGTATCGGCGAGCACGGCGGCCATGGATGAGATGAGCGGGGTCCGGGTGCTGGCGCACGCGGGTCAGTACGTCAGGCTCGACGATGAACGGGCGGACTGGTTGATCGATACGCTCCGGCTGCACGGACTGGAGATCGATCACCAGGCCAACAGCGAGGAAGACCGGGCGTTTCTGCAAGCGGTGGCGTCGCGTCGCGGGCTGCTGGTGACGGGCGGCAGCGACTGTCACGAGATCGTCGAGGAGCCTGAGACGTTCGGGGTCTATGGCGGCACGACCGAGCAGTTCGAGGCGTTCATGGCCGAGGCGCGGCGGGTCGCTCCGAGGGTGCGGGAGTTTTGAACTTGTCGAACGCGTAGACCCTGGCTCGCGGCATGTCCGGCAAGCTGTACAACCGAATTCGGATACAGGATTACGAGCTTCTTCCGGCTCCGGCCACCCGCCGCACGCGCCGGCCACGCCCGATGTTCAGGATGGCAGCGATCCCCACACAGGCGATCCCGCCCAACTCCAGTACCCAGTTCAGCTTTGCGCCCCAGAGCCGCCAGCCCAGCATCATGTCCACCTTGTGGAATGAGGCCCCGCGGATCACGATGAAGCAGATCAACGCCCCGGTCCCGGCCAGCGCCAACCAGTTCTCACGCCACGTCCCCCGCGTCAGCCACACCAAACCGCAAAGGAGAACCGCGCCCAGGCCACCAACCGCGCAAATGAACCAGAACTGCACGATCCGTCTATCCTCATACCAGCCCTGGCTTTCGGCCAGCCTTTTGCCGACGACGGTAACCAACGACTGCAAATCGAGCTGCTTGTTGATCGCGAGAAAGACGAACAGACCCGCCAACGTCCACCACAAACGTCGGCCGCGGTGTGCAGCGGCCTGCTCGCCAGGACCGCACGCCGATCGTGCACTGCGCCAGCACAGCACTGCCACGCCGAGATAGGCCGCAACCGTCACCCAGCCCATCAGTGACGGGTCGCCGATACCCGGCCGCCATTGGCCGTCCATTGTGACCGCCGTCAAGAACATACGCGCAAAGCTCTTATCCCACATTTCTCAGATAAGCTCTTGCCCACGACCTCTGCGGGCGGTCGTCTATGCTACGTTTTTCAACCGGCGTTCACAACGGGGGCGGAACGCGTCCGTCACAGAGGCGTGCGTTGATCGCGGCACATGGACCTGCGCTGCTGGGCCGGCCACGAGGGCGAGCTGCTGGCCGACTATAACATGCCCCGTCACGGCGACCACGCCGGGCCTTGGGAGACGTCGCTCATGATGACGCTGGCGTCCGACAAGGTCGATTTGTCGCAGTTGGATCCCGCCCCCAACGCGCGACCGGTGGGCTGCACGTTCGACCCTCGCACCGCCAACACCGACTTCGGCCAGGAATGGGTCGATAAGATTGCGGGGTGTTTGGTGCGGAAGGGGAAGGAGCTACTCGGCTAGCGCCGACGAGAAAACATGCCCGCGCCGCTCGTCTAGGGCAAGCCGAGCCGGCGGACTTGGGCATGGCACCCGGGATGTCAGAGAAGACACTGTTCGAGAACAGTTCGAGAGGGCTCACTGCCTGAAGGCAGTGCCACACGACGCGCGCAATCCCGGCCTACGTCGGGACGCGCCCTACGATTGAACCACCTGAGAAGACACTGTTCGAGAACAGTGGCACACGGTGTCAGTCCCCCCCGCTGCTGGAAGCAACGGGCCACCCAAGACGTTAGTTGTCTTCGAAGGTGAGGAAAGGGCGCATGCGGTCGACGGTTTTCGGGCCGATACCGCGGACGGCGTCGAGGTCGTCGGGGGTAGCAAATGCCGGCTGCGTGGCGGCGGCGCTCCGCTGCTGACGATAGGCGACGATCCTCTTGGCCAGCGCCGGGCCGATCCGCGGCAGTTGCGTCAGCTCGGCCCAGGTGGCGGTGTTGGGGTTGATCTTCTGCTCGATCTGTGCGGCCACGCCGGGGATCACCTCGATGGGCTCGGCCAGATACACCGGCCTAAGCCACCCGAGCACGAGCACATAGGCGAGAATCAGGGCGAGAATGCAGTAGCACACCCAATAGACCGGCTTGGGCCAGGCGTGGCCCCAACCTTGTGCGGGCGCGTCGGTCATGGGCTCTTGGGGCCCGTGCGGCGCTGCTGCTGATCGATGACGGTCGAGCCGCCACTCTCGGCCCGCACCGAGGCCAGTTCGTGGAAGGCCGCCTTGGGCGCCAGGTCCTGGCGGAGGAGCCCGCCGTGGGGCAGGTAATGCGGTCCGGCGTCGGCCAGATCGCGCCAGGCTATGGTCTCGACGAACGGCTTGGACAATGCGATGTTGAGGAAATCGCGCAGCCAGAGCGACTGGGTCTGCTCGTTCCACGGCTGATGCCACTCGCCGCCCCGGGCAATGTCGATCTGCCCGGCCCACGCGTCGGACTCGTCGGGCGTAACGGCCGAGGGCACCTGCACGGCGGTGAGGTGCAGCGGCTTGCCGAGGTTGGCGAAGCGGTCGAGCATGGAGGAAATCTGAAGCATGTCGCGGACGTACATGCCCTCGCGTGCGAGCCCGAAGTAGAATTGCAGGCCGATCGCGTCAAAGTTGATGCCGCTCTGCGAGCACATGTCGGCGTACAGGATGGGCGGGATCGTTCGCTGGTTGCGCGCGAAGTACTCACCCCAGGGGGCGATCAGGTCGATGATCGCCGACGCCCGCGGGGCCAACTGCTTGGCGGCCGTCGCCACCACGCGCGTCAGCTCCATCAACTGTTCGAAGTTGAAGTTGAAGCTGTTCTCGGCGTGGATGCCGCTGATGACGTCCCATGCACTGACGAACTTGCCGTAGCGTTCGAAGACACGTTTCGCATGTTCGTAGACCAGTTGCCGGACAGTGTCGAAGTCGTGCTCCCAAATGTAGAGCCAGTCGGGCAGGTTCTGCTCGTTGAAGGCGACCAGCGGTGAGGCCTTGATCGGCACGCGCCGACGCGTGAGCAGTTCGACCCACTCGTCGACCGCTTCCCACTCCGGCTGCTGCTCCTTGGGCTCGATCTGCCGCCAGGGGATGGGCACGGTCACGAAGTCGAACGCATCGAGCAGCGACCGGACATAGGTCTCGCGCCGGTCGAGCAAATTGGCAAAGCAACCGAACACACGTCGACCCAACTGGCCGGTCTGTCTGCGGCGTGTCAGAAAGATGTCGGCATGAAAGAGCGTCAACTGCTCGCCCACGTGCATGGCCAGGGCGAGCGACTGATCGGCGCACGCGGCGGTCTTGACGGGGTCGTCTTCCTGGAGGGCCTTGATCATCAGGTCGCGGGCCTGGTCGACCTCCTTGGTGAGCGGCTCGGCGCCGGCGTAATCGAACAGCCCCCAGTCCTCGCGCTTTTGGAGGATGCGCATCAGCCGCCCGCGTGCCAGCTCGAGGTGGAGGTTGTAGGGCTTGGCTCGCTCGGGCAGGCGTGCCGTCTCGAGCATGACCCGTCCGAAGCCCTGCACCGGCCAGAGCAGGGCCAGCGCCGCCGGCCCCTGGGCTCGCTTGGTGCACTGGATTTGGCCCTTGTCGAACTCGATCTCCGCGCGAATAGGTACCTGGTCGCTGCCGATCAGGTAGGCGGCGTCCAGATCGACGCTCTCGGCGGGCTTGCCCTGTTGATACACCTCAAAACGTAGCATGGCCTTGCTGTGTGTCCCTCTGTCTAGCGTTCGGCCTCGTATGGCGCGGTCAGTCCTTCCACACCTCGCGATTGACGAGGTTGGGCGGCCTGCACCCGGTCAACGCCGCCGTGATGTTCTCGGCCGCCATGATAGCCATCTTCTCCCGTGTCTGCGAGGTGGCGCTGCCGATGTGCGGCACGCACACGACATTGTCCAGCTCGGCCAGGCCCGGCGCGGGCTGCGGCTCGTTCTCGTAAACGTCGAGCGCGGCGGCGGCGATTCGCCCCTCGCGCAGCACCCGTACCAGGGCGGCCTCGTCGATGATTGGGCCGCGCGACGTGTTGACCAGGCAGGCCGTGGGCTTCATCCGGCGAAGCAGCGACTCGTCGACCAGGTGGCGATTGTCCGCCGTCAGGTTCACGTGGATGCTTACGTAATCGCTCTGCTCGAAGAGCGAGTGCAGATCGACGCGGCAGGCGCCGAGCCGGGTCTCCAGTTGCTGACTGCGGATCGCGTCGCAGTAGAGCACCTTCATGCCGAACCCACTGCTTCGAAGGGCCACGGCCGTGCCGATTCGCCCTGCCCCGAGGATGCCCAGCGTCTGGCCGGCCAACTGCCCGCCCAGAAACTGCATGGGACCCCACCCGGCCCATCGGCCGCTGCGGAAGAACCGGTCGGCCTCGACGATGCGTCGGGAAGCCGCCAGCAGCAGGGCCCACGTCAGCTCGGCCGTGGCATCGGTGAGCACACCCGGGGTGTTGGTGACCATCACGCCTCTACGGGTGGCCTCGGCGAGGTCGATGTTGTCGTAGCCGACGGCCAGATTGGCGAAAATCTTGCACTGCGGGCCCGCGGCGTCGAGCACGGTTGCGTCAATATGATCGGTGAGCACGCAGAGGACCGCATGGCGTCCGGCCACCCGTTCGAGAAGCTCCTGGTGCGATAGATCTCGATCGTGCGGGTTGACCTCGACGTCCTGGCAGCACCGGCGGAGCACCTCCAACCCCGGTTGAGGGACCAAGCGGGTGACGAGGACATGATGCGATCCGGCCATCATCGCTCCAGAGAACCCGCGCCCAAGTCGAGCGCAAGGGGAGTGCGGATTATAGTGGCCGCGGGCGGCGCGGCAACGAGAAGCGTGCCCAAGGGTGCCGGCGGTGCGGTTGACACCGTCTCAGGGCCACCAGTAGCATGCCCGCCTACCTTTACGACGGAGCCGGACCCATGAGTGACAACGTCCTTTGCGAAACTGATATTGCAGGTTTCGACTGTCGGCGCGGCAAGGTGCGCGACGTGTACGACCTGGGCGACAAGCTGCTGCTGGTGGCGACCGATCGGATCAGCGCCTTCGACGTGGTCATGCCCAATGGCATCACCAACAAGGGCATCATCCTGACGCAGATCTCCAAGTTCTGGTTCGATTGGCTCGCCGGCCGCGTGAAACACCACCTGCTGGAGGTGATCGACTCGAAGGCGCCGCCGGGGATGGAGCCCTATCTGGAGCAGCTTCGGGGCCGGGCGATGCTTTGCGTCAAGACCCGTGTCGTGCCGATCGAGTGCGTGGTGCGCGGCTACCTGGCGGGCTCGGGCTGGGCCGACTACCAGCAGACCGGTGCGATCTGCGGGATCAAGCTGCCGAAGGGGATGAAGCAGTGCCAGCAGTTGCCCGAGCCGATCTTCACCCCGGCCACGAAGGCCGAGACCGGGCACGACGAGAACATCAGCTTCGAGCAGGCATGCGAGATTGTCGGGCGCGAGGCTATGGAGCAGGTCCGGCAGCGGAGCATCGAGATCTATCAGGCGGCGGCCGACTATGCAGCCGAGCGTGGGATCATCATCGCCGACACCAAGTTCGAGTGGGGTCGGCTGGGCGAAGAGCACATCCTCATTGACGAGGTGATGACGCCCGACTCGTCGCGTTTCTGGCCGGCGGATCAATACGAGGTGGGGCGCGATCAGCAAAGCTTCGACAAGCAGTACGTGCGGAACTGGTTGCAGACGTTGTGCGATAGCGGCCAGTGGGACAAGACGCCGCCCGGGCCGACGCTGCCGCCGGACATCGTAGCCAACACGACCAAGAAGTATGTCGAGGCGTACGAGCGTCTGACGGGGCAGACCTTCCGTCCGCCCGGCGCCTGACGGGCGCAACGACCAAGCCTGCGCATGCCAACTGGACTGCGTCGTACGAGGTGTCGGTGATGGGGCACCGACAGCCGAGTTGCAGGGGGCGTCTACACGTCGTCAAGCAGGTGGCCGAGCTTCTGCCTCTTCGTCTGTAGATAGCGCTGGTTGACCGGGTTCGGTGGGATCTGGATGGGCAACTGCTCGGCCACCTCCACACCGTAGACCTCGAGGCGGCTGATCTTCTTGGGATTGTTGGTCAGCACGCGGAGGCGCCGCAGGCCCAGGTCGCGCAGGATCTGGGCGCCGATGCCATAGTCTCGCCGGTCGACCGGCAGCCCGAGCTTCAGGTTGGCCTCGACGGTATCCAACCCTCCGTCCTGCAAGGCGTAGGCGTGGAGCTTCTTGGCCAGGCCGATGCCGCGTCCCTCCTGACGAAGATAGACCACCGCGCCTTTGCCCACATCGGCGATCATGCGCATGGCTGCCTGAAGCTGGTCGCCACACTCGCACCGCAGCGAGCCGAAGATGTCACCCGTCAGACACTCCGAATGCACGCGGACGAGCACGGGCTCGTCGTGCTGAATCGGTTTGCCCTTGGCGTCGCGCTCGCCCACGCCGCCGCAGCACAGCGCAAGGTGCGGCTCGCGCTCCACCAGCGAGCGGTAGGCCACCAGCGTGAACTCGCCGTAGCGCGTCGGCATCTCGATCGTTGCGATGCGTTCCACCAGCGTCTCGCTGCGCAGGCGGTGCTCGACCAGATCGGCCACGGTGTACATCCGCAGGTCGTGCTGCCGGCAGAACTTCACCAGATCGGGCACGCGGGCCATCGTGCCGTCTTCGTTCATGATCTCGATGAGCACGGCGGCGGGTTTGAGCCCCGCCAGTCGGACCAGATCGACCGACCCTTCGGTCTGCCCGGCCCGCACCAGCACGCCGCCCTCCATCGCCTGAAGCGGGCTTATATGACCGGGTCGGACCAAATCGGTGGGCTGGGCGTCGTCGGCTATGGCTGTCTGGATGGTTTTGGCGCGGTCGGCGGCGGAAACACCAGTCGTCACGCCGAGCCGCGGATGGGCGTCGACCGTGACCATGAAGGCCGTCCCCAACGGGGCAGTGTTGTCGGCCGTCTGAGGGTGAAGGTTCAGGTGTTGGCAGCCCTGCTGGGTCAGAGGCATGCACAGCACGCCCCGACCGTACTTCAGCATGAAGTTGATCATGGCGGGCGTGACCTTCTCGGCCGCACAAACCAGATCACCCTCGTTCTCGCGCGACTCGTCGTCTACCAGGACGATAAGCCTGCCGGCCCGCAGGTCATCCAAGGCCTGTGGGATGGGGCAAAAAACGTTTCCGTCATTCACGCCTGTTCACCTCGTCGTGGGCCGTTTTCGGTCGCCGCAGCGAACCGCATGCCCACAATACAATAGTCGGCCGCCGAGATCGCCGCCAACGCTGTCACCGACCACCACAGCAGGTCGGGGAGATGTCGCAACGGCCCGGGCAGGTTCGGCCAGAGCAGTATCGACACCACCATGGCGAACTGCAAGACGGTGCAGATCTTGCCCGACGGGCGGGGCTGTAAGCACATGCGCCCGGTGGCCAGGTAGATCAGCACGAATCCCAGGACGACTACGACCTCTTTGCCGACAACGGCCACCACGACCCAATTAGGCACGATCTTGCCCAGCACCGAGGCGCTGTCGGTCGCCAGCGTGACGACCGCGCAGAGGATCAGGAGCTTGTCGGCCACCGGGTCGAGGAACTTGCCCAGCACAGTATGGGCATCGAGTCGCCGAGCCAGAAACCCGTCCAGTGCGTCGGAGGCGGCCATCACGACGAACACCGCCAGCCCCACCCAGCGAGCCGCCCACCATTGCTGCACGTTCAGCAGGCATACCAGGAACGGGGCAATCAGCAGTATTCTGACCAAGGTGACCCAGGTCGGCCACGATACGCGAGTCATGCGAACACCAGCCCGGCGAGCCCCTGACAAACCGAGGCATTATACCACGCGACCCGGGTCGAGGCCAACACGCGACCCGCGCTGGAGTTTTTCGCGAACGGCCACGGCGTCAGAGGGCTGCCCCTGCAGTCGTGGGACGGCCGGCGAGAACTGAGAACTGGACCGCGCGCACGCGAAGAGCTTAGAATCGGCGACGTTGTATCGCGCATGTGGCGGGTGGGAGGACGCGTGTCGGTGACTCGACGGTTCGTCAGTCCGATTGTCTCGCTGCCTGGTAAGAAGCAACTGCGTGTTGCCGGGCTGATGTCCGGCACGTCGGCCGACGGTGTGGACGTGGCGATCGTCGATATAGCCGGTCGCGCGGTCGACGTGCTGGCGTTCGACACGTTCGGATACGCACCGGCGCTGCGACGCAGGCTGTTCGATCTGTTCGACTCGGGGCAAACCGCAACCGTCGATCTTGCACGGCTGAACGTGGCGGTGGGCGAGGCATTCGCAGCCGCGCTGATCGAACTCGCCGAGCGGAGCGGGATCGACATGCGCTCGATCGACTTGATTGGTTCCCACGGTCAGACGGTTTGCCACGATCCAGCGGGCGGCCGAATCGGGCAACGGAAAGTTTGTTCGACGCTACAGATCGGCGAGCCGTGCGTCATTGCCGAGCGGACGGATATCACGACGGTGGCCGACTTTCGCCCACGAGACGTGGCGGCGGGCGGTCAAGGCGCGCCGCTCGTGCCATACGCCGACTACGTGCTGTTCGCCGATCGCCGGCGGACTCGTGCGATTCAGAACATCGGGGGCATCGCCAATGTGACGTTTCTGCCGGCCGGCGGTGGTAAGAGTTCTGTGATTGCCTTTGACAGCGGCCCGGGAAACATGGTCATCGACGAGGTGGTTCGCCGTGTGAGCCGTGGACGTCGTCGCTATGACGCCGATGGCAGGATGGCCGCGGTTGGCAAGGTTGACGACAAACTGCTCGCAGAACTGATGGCTCACCCGTTCCTGCGCAAACGGCCGCCCAAGTCGGCCGGTCGCGAGCAGTTCGGGGCTGACTTTGCCGACCGCTTGTGCAGTCGGGCCCAACGGCAAGCGATGGCGGCGGCCGACCTGGTGGCTACGGCCACGGCGTTTACGGCAGGCAACATCGCCGACGCATACCGGCGATTCCTACCGACGCCGATCGATCAGGTCATCTTGTGCGGCGGTGGAGCGCGCAACACGACGCTGGTCGACATGCTGCGACGCCGGCTCGATCCGGCCGAGGTCATGCTGACAGACGAATTTGGCATCAGCGCCGACGCCAAAGAGGCCGTCTCGTTCGCCATTCTGGCGTGTGCGACGATTCGCGGCCTGCCGGCCAACGTGCCCTCGGCGACCGGCGCCGACGAGCCGGTAATTCTGGGCAAGATCGTCCCGGGAAAGGTAGCTGCGACCAGACGATGAAAGATCGATCGCGACTTACCACGGAAAGACCCAACGCACGCACGCGCGACATCGATCGGCGTTCGACGCTGGAGATCGTCGACGCGATCAACGCCGAGGACCGGCGCGTGGCGCCGGCCGTGGCCAGACAGCGGAGGCAGATTGCCGCCGCCGTCGAGCTGATCGTCGAGTCGCTTGGCAAGGGCGGACGGCTGTTCTATGTCGGCGCGGGCACAAGCGGGCGACTTGGCGTATTGGACGCCTCGGAATGCCCGCCCACTTTTGGCGTGCCACCGTCGATGGTGCAGGGGATCATCGCAGGTGGGCGGCGGGCGCTGGTGCGTTCAGCCGAGGGAGCCGAGGACCGGGCTGCTGACGGCGCAGCCGCGCTGCGAAAGCGACGCATCAAGCCAATCGATGCGGTGGTCGGCATCGCGGCGTGCGGCGTCACGCCGTTCGTCCGGGGCGCGATCGCCCACGCGCGCAAGATCGGCGCGCGGACGATCTTTCTTACTTGTGCGCCGGAGAGTACGGAAGGCGTCAAGGCCGACGTGATTATCAACCCCGTCGTCGGACCGGAGGTGGTGACCGGCTCGACGCGGATGAAGGCCGGTACGGCCACCAAGCTGGTGCTCAACACGCTCACCACCACCGCGATGATCAAGTTGGGCAAGGTGTACGGCAACTTGATGGTCGATCTGAACGCCACCAACGCCAAGCTGCGCGACCGCGCCGAACGCATCGTCATGGCCGTGACCGAGCTGTCGCGACCGCAGGCCCGCAAACTGCTGGCCCGCGCCCGGTGGCGGAGCAAGACGGCCATTCTGATGCACCTTGCGGGGCTGGACTTCGATGAGGCCCGACGCCGTCTGAAGCGATCGAAAGACTCTCTTCGCAGAGCTCTGACCGACGAGTAGCGATATGGACGTCCTACGCCCGGTCGACTGGGCCATTATTGGCGCCTATCTGCTTTTTGCATTGGTGGTGGGTATTGCGCTGGCGCGGCGGGCGGGGCGGAGCACCAGCGAATTCTTCATCTCCGGGCGGAACCTGCCGTGGTGGCTGGCGGGCACGTCGATGGTGGCCACCTCGTTCGCGTCCGACACGCCGTTGGTCATCACCGGCTGGGTCCGAAGCGGCGGGGTGAGCGAGAACTGGCTCTGGTGGTCGTTCGCCGTCGGTCACATGCTGGCCGTGTTCCTGCTGGCGCGGCTGTGGCGCCGGGCCGAGGTCGTTACCGACGTGGAACTGACCGAGCTTCGCTACTCGGGCCGACCGGCGGCGGTTTTGCGGGCATTTCGTGCAGCCTACCTGGCGATTCCGATTAACTGCATCACGATGGCCTGGGTCATGGTGGCGATGGTCAAGCTGCTGGGCGTGCTGTTCGGCGTGCACCCGGTGGCGGCGGTGGTCGTCTGTGTGGTGTTGGCAACCACATACTCGGTCTTGTCGGGTTTCTGGGGAGTGGTGGTGACCGACCTCGTGCAGTTCGTCATCGCGATGGGCGGCTCGATCGCACTGTGCGTGCTGGTGGTTCGCAGCGTGGGTGGCCTGGAGGCCGTTGCCGAGCAGGCGGAGATGGCCAGTCCGCTGGGCGATCAGGTGCTGAATTTCTTTCCAGATCTGCATATGTCGGGTGCAGGAGGCGGGCAGGACTTCTGGTCCGGGGCGGGGTTTGCGTTCCTGATGTTTGTGGCCGTGCAGTGGTGGGCCAACAAGAACGCCGACGGCGGCGGCGTGATCGTCCAGCGGATGTCGTCGGCCAAGGACGAGCGGCACTCGCTGCTGGCCGTGCTGTGGTTCAGTGTAGCACACTACGCTGTGCGTCCCTGGCCGTGGATTCTGGTGGCGGTGGCCTCGATCGCGGTGTTTCCCAATCTGCCCGATGGGGAGCTGGCCTATCCGGCGATGATCAAGAAGTTCCTCCCGCCGGGCCTGATGGGCCTGATGCTTACCTCGTTTTTGGCGGCGTTCATGTCGACGATTGACACACACGCGAACCTGTCGGCTTCGTACATAGTCAACGATGGGTACGCGCGGTTCATCCGGCCGCACAGTAGCCAGCGTCATCTGGTATGGGTTTCTCGGACA